>Ga0098043_1000594_pt1 | contig 12739 bp, 18 predicted proteins | sample 9B_taG_FD_92581 | JGI IMG/M metagenome (GOLD analysis project Ga0098043, IMG submission 92581) | Marine viral communities from the Subarctic Pacific Ocean - 9B_ETSP_OMZ_AT15188_CsCl metaG | ecosystem: Environmental > Aquatic > Marine > Oceanic | place: Subarctic Pacific Ocean | collected 2015-01-10 | reverse complement strand
GTTGGAACTTATTTTATGCAGGGGTAATCATGGCAGGGCTTAAAGTTAAAACAGAACCATCACAAGAACCAGTCACGCTTCAAGAAGTTAAAGAGTATCTTAGGGTTGATGATGCTACTGATGAAAGGGTCATTAGACCTTATATAGAAAGTGCTAGAAGATTCTGCGAGGAACATACTGGCAGAGCATTAATGACACAAACATTAACGCTTTTTTTAGATGCTTTTGAGGACATAGAAAACCCCCTATGGGAAGGAACAAGGACTGGACCCTACCTCAACTACTATAAAAACTATATCGTTTTACCACGATCACCTGTGGTGTCTGTGACGCATGTTAAGACATATGATGATGCAGATACCGCAACAACCTTATCAGCTTCAAAGTATTACTTAGATAATGCAAGAGAGCCTGCAAGAATAGTTTTAAGAACTGGTGAAACATTCCCTACTGCATTGCGTGTAGCAAATGCCATTGAAGTTGAATATATCACTGGTTACACAACACAATACAATGTACCTGAACCCATGCGACTTGGTATTCTGCAGCATATAGCTTATCTCTATGAGCATAGAGGTGATATGTATGATGCTAAGTTGCCGTATCCCCCTATGTTGCGTTCATTGTACGCTCCTTATGTTATTCATAGGGGGATGGGTTCCTCTGCACTAATGAGCATAGGTTAGTATGGCTAACAGTATCGGCAAGATGCGCTACAAGGTAAAGGTTGAACGAGCAACCAATACTAGAGATGCAGGTGGTGGCTTATCACAAGCTTTCAACACCGTTGCACATGTTTACGCAAATATAGTTCCAAAAAGCGCAAACAGCACTTATAGACAGGGCATGCTACAAGAAAAGGTCACGCATGAGATCACCATAAGGTACATGAATAACATAGATACAAATAGCAAGATAGCCTATGGCAACAGGTCTTTTGCCGTCAATGGCATTATTAATGTTGACGAAAGGGATAGATTTTTGACATTGCTTTGTGAAGAAGGCGTGGCTATATGATTGATCTAAAAATATCTAACTTAGAAGCATTTAACAAAAAGTTAAAGAAAAAACTTGATGACAACAAAGTAAAAGAATTTGTGACGCGTGGCACTATGATGGTTGAAGCAACAGTACAAAGTAGTATTAAAAATACAGGTACAGGTAAACTTTATCAAAAATATAATCCTAGAGTAGAACATAGAGCATCAGCACCAAATCAGCCACCTGCTACTGATACTGGATTTTTAGGTCAAAACATTACGATGAATGTAGATGTTAAGGCTAACGGCACGGTCGTAGGTCAAATCATATCTGCAGCACCTTACTCCAAGCATTTAGAGTTCGGCACAGTCAACATGACAGAAAGACCTTTCATGCAACCTGCTCTTATGAAAAATAAAAGAAAAATACAAGCCATGTTTAAAAAAGGTATTCTAAAATGAGTGTTGGTCAATTTGCTCTACAATCTGCTATTTATTCAGCACTTGATGTGTCTGCAATCACCTCTACGCTTTCTTGTGGTGTCTATGACGAGGTTGTAGAGGGCAATAGCTACCCTTTTATCACTTTGGGTGAAGAAACTGCTATAGACTACAGCACAAACAATTTAGTTGGTGCTGAAACCACTATAAATGTCCATATTTGGTCAAGATACAAAGGTTCAAAAGAAACCAAGGAAATTATGGACAAGATACATGATTTATTGCATGATGTAAGCTTAACCGTCACTGGTGTAAATCTAATTAATTTAAGGTTTGAATACAGCGACATAATGAGGGACCCTGATGGGATAACTCGGCACGGTGTCATGAGATTTCGTGCAATTACATTAGGTACTTGATTAACTACCAAATACCTAAGTAATAAGGTGGCAGATGCCGTTTTTTTAATTAGAGGAATAACTACCCTCTGTATTTAGGAGAAAAATATGGCAGCACAAAAAGGTAGTGCAATGCTTATGAAAGTCGGTAACGGTGGTTCACCTGAGACTTTCACAACAATAGCAGGGCTTAGATCAACAAATCTAACAGTCAATAATGAATCAGTTGATGTAACTAACAAAGATTCATCAGGTAAAAGAACTTATTTAGCAGGAGCAGGAATACAATCAGTAAGTGTTTCAGGTAGTGGCGTATTCACAGATGGCGCATCAGAAACAACTGTAAAAACCAATGCTTTAGCTGATAGTCAAGACAATTATCAATTTTTGGTTCCTGACTTTGGAACTTTTACTGGTGCATTTCAAATAACTTCACTTGACTATGCAGGTGAGTTCAATGGAGAAGTCACATACAGTATTTCTTTTGAAAGCGCAGGTGCCATAACATTCGCAACAGTCTAAGATAATGGCTTGGAAGCAAGTTGAAGTAAAAGGCAACAAAGGCTCTATCATGGGCATGATGCAGGGAGATCAATTAGATATTCCTAATATGCCTATAGGTAAAACCGTAAATGTTGATGGCAAAGATATTGAGGTCAAATCATCTATGATAGATGAAAGAGATAATGTTTTAAAAATAACACTTGCAATGGCAAGTACAAAAAAGGAGAAGTCAGATGACAAACCCACTAAAGGGACAGATTGAAATAACATTAGGTGCTGAGACCTACAAAGCTAGATTAACCATAGATAGTCTTGTCAAAATTGAGGATGAGCTAAATACTGGAATACTAGAACTCGCAACACAAATTGGCGAAGCAAAAGTTCGCATAAGAACATTATTAGTCGTATTACGCTATGCCCTAAGAGGTGGTGGTAATGATTTTGACGATAAAAAGGTAGGGCAAATAATATCTGATGTAGGTATTGTCATAGCTTCTACAGAGGTAGCCAAACTCTTGGTATCTACCTTAAACGATAATTCAAACTCAGACGAGGAAAATAAAAAAAAAGAACTAGAGTAGATGAAAACACGCCACCTATTATTTGGGGAGACTTTTTTATGATATGTGTTGGCATGATGAATATGCGCCCTGATGATTTTTGGAATCTTTCTCCGAATGAAATGTATTTGGCTATAAAAGGTTTTCAAAAATTTAACGCGTCTGAAAGCACAGAGCCAATGAACAAAGACGAACTTAGTGACATGATGGAGTTATACCCAGACTGATGGCAACACCTATTGACGAACTCGTAATACAGATCAGGGCAGACACTAAGCAACTGCAAAAAGACCTTGATCAGATAAAAGGTAAACTTAAAACGACTGGTTCTTCAGGAGCAGCAAGTTTTGCAGGTGCAGGTGCAGGCGCAGGTCTTTTAGCAGGTCAGCTAAAGAGATTAGCAGGTCCTGCAGCCATAGGCGCGGTAGTGCTCGGATTTGGTAAGTTGGTAGGTTTTTCTGCAAGAGCAGGAATGGAGTTTGAAGATTTAAAAGATTCACTTGATACTGTATTTGGTTCTATAGAGGCAGGAGACAAGCAATTCAAGAGAATACTTAACTTTGCTCAAACCACACCTTTCCAAATAGATACGGTCACTAAGGCATTCATATCATTAGGTTCAGTAGGAATAGAGCCCACATCAAGAATGATGCAGGTTTTTGCTGATACCGCTTCCGTTGCCGTAGATCAAAGAGGTGCTTTTGAAGCTCTTATAAGAGTTGTACAAAGAGCAGAAGCAGGTGCGTTAGGTTTAATGGAATTAAACATGCTTGCCGATAGAGGTATTGATGTATTTAAAGGTTTGAAGGATGAGTTAGGGCTGTCAAGACTTGAGCTCGCAGATTTTGGACAAACTGCTGATGGCGCACAAATAATTGTTGAATCTTTGGTCAATGTTCTTGAGAAACAGTTTGGTGGTGCAATGGTAGCCAAAATGGATAATTTATCTGTAGCCATATCCAATATGAATATAGCCTTTAAGAATCTAGGTAACGAAATATTCATGGGACCTTTGGGAATGGCACTCAAATTTATGGTTGAACAAACCTCGCGTGTAGTGAACAACATGGCTATTGCAATGGCTGAAGTAAGGGGAGCAGGATTGGGAATATCACTAGAAGCACCCAAGCTCAAAACCGATATGGATTTTGATGCCATGCAGGCAGAGAGGGCTAGAGCTGCAAAAGCTAATATCCAAGCTATACTTGACCAAATTAAGTTGTTGGCAGATACATCTGAAGATAGTGCTTTCAAAAAGTTTGTAGATTCTATTGACCTTTCAAGTCTTAAGTTTGGGTCATTAGGCATGATAAAAGAATTTGCTGCGGGCTTAATGGCTGTCGGAGTTAGTTCTGAGGATGCAAAAAAGCTAACAAAGAATCTCAACGAGGAGTTAGTAAACCAACGAGAAATTCTACAAAAGGCGACAATGACTCAAGAAGAGATTAATGCCGAAAGAATGGAGAGTATTCTGATACAAGGTAGGATGGCAAGCGTTATAGGACTGGTTCAGAAGCACCAAGAAGACCTCTTGGGAAACAGTAAATTGTTAGAGTTTGGTCAAAAAAGAGTAAATGAAATATATGAAAAATACAAGCTCCTACTTGAAGAAATAGGAATTATGAGTGCTACTGACCTTACAAAAGCGTTAGATGATATGACCTCAGCAGCAAATGATAACGCTAAAACATTTGAAGAAGTATTGGCTCCTGCTATACAGCAAATATCACTACAGTTTACTAATGATTTTGTTAACTCCTTGCTTGAAGGTCAAAATGCTTTAGAAAGCTTTAAAAACTTTGCAAAAAATATTGTTTCACAGATAATTTCTACCTTTTTACAAATGGCTGTTGTCAACGAAATACTTATGGCAATATTTGGAAAAACAGGCTTAATGCCGATTAAAGGTTTTAGTGTGCCAACATTAAGCGGTGCAGAAGCAGGTGGTGGTACGGTTCAAGGCGGTGGAGCTTACTTAGTAGGTGAGCGTGGTCCTGAATTGTTTGTGCCTAACACTGGTGGAACAGTCATGAACAACATGAATACCAATAAAGCTATGGGGGGTGGACCACCTATCGTGATCAATCAATCTGTTAACTTTGCTACAGGCGTAGTACCTACAGTCAGGGCAGAAGTAACAAAAATGATGCCACAGATAGCTGATGTCACAAAAGGTGCCGTAGCAGAAGCTGCAATGCGTGGTGGCAATTTCAGGAGAGCATTACAAGGTGGCTAAATTAATATCAATGCCTGCAAGCCCAAACTTCACAACAAGCAACTGGTCGCTTGTAAGAACAGTAGGAACAACAGTAAGTCCTTTTACTGGTAAAACTAAGACTCAAGAATTTGATGGTGTCTTTTGGACAGCAGAAGTAAGCCTACCACCAATGCGAAGATCACAAGCAGTTGAATGGCAGTCTTTCCTTTTAGAACTAAACGGAACAGTAAATCACTTTAAATTTGCTGACCCTGATGCCCTTACAAACACAGGAACATATAGCACAGCATTTCTAACATCCAATCATAGAACAAGTACAAACTCAGTAACTCTTTCTTTCAGTGGCTCAACTATAACAGCAGGTGCTTCTACTTTTGGAAGTGCAAAGGTTGGAGATTTTATAGTTGTTACAGGCGCAACTAATGAAGAAAACAATGGTACACATAAAATAACAACAGTAACAAGTGCAACAGTAGTAGTTACATCAAGCACATTGACCACAGAATCTAATACTGCAACCTGTAAAGTAAGAACAAATGTCAAGGGTGCTACTGGATTATCGCTTCTCGCTTCCACAAACGGTGCTAGTGGAACGATTAAGAAGGGTGACTACTTACAGATACAATCTGAAACAAACACCACAGGAACCCCCTCTCAGTTGGTTATGGTTACGGAAGATGCAACAGCTACAGCAGATGGTGCAAAAGATTTTTACGGAGTTGCTATACAACCGAAGTTAAGATCAGATTTAGCAAATGGAAATTATACAGTGTTCACAAACCCAAAAGGGACATTTAGGCTCATATCTAATGAGGTTAGTTGGTCAGCAGACCGAATATCAAACTACGGCATTAGTTTTTCTTGTATTGAGGTAATTTAACATGGCAACTAGGCAAGGTTTAGATGCTTCTATTGTTAATCGTCTTGGAGCAGACGAACAAGCCTTATTCTTTGCAGTCAAAGCAGAGTTTGACACTGATGATATTCTTGTATGGTCAGGCATTGATGATTTGGTTATAAACTCAGAAACATATACTGGCACTGGTTCGCTTCTGACAATTAGTAATTCTGAAGACAACACAGAGCTTAAGTCAAATGGAATTGTTATAGGTCTATCAGGAATGGACACAACGGTAGTAAATTATGCTTTGACAGAAAACTATCAGAACAGACCAATCACAGTTTTTCTTGGATATGTCATGGGTGGCACTAACGAGGTCGCAGGAACACTTACTTTGTTCAAAGGTAGAATGACTAGCCTTGTTATAAATGACACACCTGAAGGCTCTACAGTGACGGTGGATGCAGAAAATAGACTGGTAGACCTAGACAGACCATCACGGTTCAGATACACAAAAGAATCACAAAACTTTCTACATTCAGGAGATACTGGTTTTAACAGGGTCGCATCCATGCAAGATAAACAAATTAATTGGGGCAAAAGCTCCGACTCTGTGACGACATCAGAAGATACAGATAGCGGTGAAATAAATATATCAAACGGTGGAAGATGAAGAAACTTCCTAATTGGCAATCCATGTTTGATTCTTTTATTGAAAATAATGACTTTCCTTTTGAGTGGGGAAAAAATGATTGTTGCAAGTTTAGCAACGCAATCATTAAACAAATCACTGGTGAGGATTTAATACCTGAAGAATTGAAATGGCATGACGAAGAAAGTGCAATGAAAGCCATAGCATCATATGGTGGTGATTTAGAAACAAGCATAGAAAAAGCCTGCGAAGCAAAAGGCGTTGGAGAAATAGATAAAGCCTTTATGACCTGTGGTGATCTTGTTGTGTATAAACAAAATGATTCCCACCTTGTAGGTATGTGCAATGGTTTTGGAATACTTACACCTACAGATGATGGTATCAATGTTGTGGAGAATGAAATGGCTCTGCGTGTATGGAGATTTGACTAATGGCTAAGGCAATTAAGGCGGCAGCAGTAGCAGCGTTTGTTGTTTTAGGCGCCGCTATGGCAGTAGGAATAGGTTTTTCAGGAGTAGCTGCAGGCACTACAGGGACACTATTTCTGACTGGTGCAGGAGCACTTACAGCAGCAGGCATGGCAGCAGTGACCTTTGGAACAACCTTGCTGACGAGTGTCATTGGAAAAATGACAACAAAAGGCATGAATGCTTCAAGCGCAAACTTTGGAACCAAGTTTTCTAATCGTGCCCCTCTAGCACCAAGACAGATTGTTTATGGAGAATGCCGAGTTGGTGGGACAATCGTGCATTTAGAAACAACTGGAACTGATAATAATATTCTTCATATGGTAATTGCAGTTGCAGGACACGAAATAGAAGATATTACGCAAGTCAGACTCAATGATGTCAACACTACAACGACAACATCAACAATATCAGGTTCTACTGTCCACACAGTAACAAATACTGAATTTACAAACACTGAAAATGAAAACGATTTTGGCAATGGAAGATTGGTTCGTTATTCTTTTGAAAAAGGTGATCAAACGGCAGTCAATGGGTTTATGGATGGTGAATCTGTATCTATGGGAAGCACAGATAAGTTTTTAGGCGTTGCTTATGTATATATACAAATGGTTTTTGATGCAGAAAAATTTGGCGGTGGGGTTCCACAGACATCCTTTGTGGTAAAAGGAAAAAATGTATATGACCCAAGAACAGGAGCAGAAGCAACAACAGACTTACAGAGATCAAATCCTGCTTTAATTATCAGAGATTATTTAACCGACACAACATATGGTCTTAAAGCTAAATCATCAGAAATCAATGACACTACTAATGCAGGTGGATTTGCATCTGCAGCTAACACTTGTGATCAACAAGTTACTTTAGCTGATGGCTCAACAACAGAAAGAAGATATACGGCAAATGGTTTTACTAATTTTACTGCAAATGGCAATGGTGTGCTTGAAGGTGTACTAAGCTCTATGGCAGGAAAAATGTCATATGTTAATGGACAATTTACAATCTTTGCAGGTGCTTCACAAACACCTAGCTTGACTATTACTGATGATGAGTTGTTATCACCTATAGCGGTATCAACTAATTCAGCTTCAGGTGATCTATATAACTCTGTAAAACCAATTTATGTTGATGCAAGTCTTAACTACACTTCTACAGATGCAGAGGTTTATCAAGATTCTACATTTCTTAACGAAGATACACCGAGTGGTGAATCTACAGCAAATTATGTGAAGCAGATGGAAACACAGTTGCCATTCACAGTAACAGACACAATGGCTCAGAGATTAGGCAGGATTGGTTTAAAAAGCCAAAGACAAACCACAACTCTTTCAGCATTAGTAAGTTTACAGTTTATGCGCCTGCAGCCAAACGATTGGGTATATCTTACAAATGAAAGATTAAATTACACACAAAAGGTTTTTGAAGTCATATCAACCAACATGGAATTGTTACAGACCGATGATGTGCCAGTCTTAGCCACTAGATTAGAATTAAAAGAAATAGCATCTTCAGTATTTGATTTTGCAAGCAATGACTACACAACAGGTCAAGCAGAAGGCTCTGATGTATCTACAGGTACTTATGCTGTTAGCCCACCATCTAACCTTTCTCTTTCTCAGCAAAACAATATAGACGGCACTACAAGCAAGGTTGAGATTCTTGCTAACTGGACAAACAACACTAGTGAAAAGGTAACACTCACAGAGATTGCTTATAAATTAAGTACAGACAGCAACTACACATCTGACTTTACCGTAGGCAAAAGAGTAACAAGGGCAGCAATACCAAATGTTGTGGTTGGCAAAACATATAATGTCAAGATAAGACATATAGACCTTAATGGAGTAACGAGTACTTACACCAATGCAGTTAACATAACGATAGCTGTAGCATCATCAGCACCTGCAACGCCTACAAGCCTATCAGTAACGACAGGCAGGCTTAACATGTTAGTGTCTTGGACTAACCCTAATTCATCAGATTTCAGAGCAGTCAAGGTATATAGAAAAACAGCAAACAGCACACCAACAGACGATACAGATTTAGTAGACACGATAGGTGGTGAGCCTAATAAAATATCTACAACATTGTTTGGAGATCAAGACGGCTTAACAGCAGGCACTACTTATTACTTTTGGGTTAGGGCAGTTAATCACTCAGATCAACACTCAGCATTTAGTAGCTCAGAAGCAGGCAACTTTATCAAAGCCGTTCCTGATGGAACTATAGATACATTACAACTTGCAGCAAATGCCGTGACTAATGCCAAGATTGCAGTAGATGCTATACAGGGTGATGTAATTGCTGCAGGTGCTATAACAAATAATAAGCTATTAGACAATGCGGTCAACGCTGACAAAATAAATGCGAATGCTGTGACATCAGAGAAGATTAATGCAAATGCTGTGACAGCTTCCAAAATTGCTGCAAATACTATTACAGCCACACAAATAGCTGCAGATACTATAACAACACAAGAGCTTGCAGCCGATGCTGTAACAGCTTCTAAAATTTCTGTATCAACACTTGCAGCCATTACTGGAAACTTAGGAACACTCACAGCAGGAACTATTGATGCTAGTGAAGTTACAGTAAGCAATCTAAGTGCATCAAACATATCCACTGGTCTTCTTAATGCACAATTAATTAATTTAAATGGCTCTACTCTATCAGCAGATGGTTCAGGTTTAAAAATTACAACTAATGGTATCACTGTAGCAGAGATAGGAACTAGAGCCGTTGTTGCTATGGGTCTAAATGGTGGTGAGTCAACTGCAACTTTTGGTGATGGCAGGTTCTCTACTAATTTTACGGATTTAATTACAGTAACATTTACTACAGCAGAAGCAGGTGAATATTTAATCGTAAGTAACTGCATGGTAGGTGGTGTTTTTAACAGTTTGACAATAATACAGACAAAACTGCTAATTGGTTCCACTCAAGTTGCAGCCTATACATCACCAACTGGTGCTTTGGCTATACAGCCTATAGTCATGGCAGGAAAAATATCTTTAGATGCTAATACCTCATATACTGCTAAATTCCAAGGACAAGTTTCGCAAGATAACACAACACCTAATGTTGGGGGATTTAACAGAAGAATATCAGCATTACATCTTAATAAACAATCATGACAATATACGCAGAAACACCTGACAAGACCTTGACCACAACTCAAAGAATAAGAAATAACAGACTTTATTTATTGCAAGCTTGTGATTGGACAGTAGCAATTGACAGCCCTTTATCAGATAGCAAGAAAGCCGAATGGACAACCTACAGGCAAGCACTTAGAGATTTACCAAGTAGCTACACAGACAGTGATAACTATGCTGATGTAGTATTTCCAACAGAACCATCATAGGAGAATAATTATGCAACATGACGGAAGATTCCAAGGCGACATGGATAGAAACGAAGTAGAAATGGACCTTAATAAGTTCATGGCTATGGTAGAGGAGATCGGTCAACTCAAAGATAAGATCAGAGACTTAGAAGATGAGTCAACAAAGAACCCACATCAAAGATGGATATTCTTAGCACAGGCAGTAGACTCTTGGAGAATATTCCCTAGAGCATTCTTAAGCATCTATATGTATCTACTTTACTTCACTACCTTTTGGTTCATGGATTTAGAATCACCAACCTTTGAGCAAAGTGGACTTATATCAATAGTTGTTGGTGCAGGCGCAGCATGGTTTGGACTTTATGCAGGAACTAATGGTGCAAGTAAAAGCTTTAAAGGTGAGGATAAATAGCAAAAAAAACATTCCAAAATGGGTTGCAATTTTATGACATTTTGTTATTATAGGTATATGGATAAATTAAATAAATTAAATACTCAAGTTGGCAATGCCTTTGCTCACCTTGATGCACAAGAAATCAAACAAGAAACAGCCTATGTTATAGAGACTGCTGATATGGTTATTAACCTTGCAGAAAATCCAGTTGAAGGATACACCATGACTAATGTGGGTGGCATCATGATTAACAGAAGCAATCAGCAGATTGCACTAGAAAATCTTGCAAGACAAAGAGGTATTGACAAAGATTTAGTGGGAACTATTAGATTCAACAGAGCAAATTTTACTCTTGATGAAGCTAATGCAAATATTGTTGAAATGGCTTTAAGACCTCTACAAGCTAAACATGAAAAAAGAAATTATAGAATAGCTGAGAAGCTTTTAAAGAAGGGTGTTGAGGAGTTTGACTTCAATAACCAAGAGGTTGTTTGGGGTGGTGACTTTGAAACCACTTGGAGAGTAGAAGATTTCTTGGTGAACTTAAAAGTTGCTTGGGCAGGTGGTCACAACATACAAAAATTACACCCAAGAGTTTTAGTTAATGTAAGATAATGCAAGCTTTTGACCTAATAGAAAAGGTCGGATTACCTATAGCAGGCGGTCTTATTATGGGATATTTTATATTCTTAATAATGAAACAACTTATGGGCAATCTAGTAAATGACATAAAAGGCGTACAAGCAATAACAAAGATGTTGATTACAAGAGCATCAATTATGAACAACGACATGATCAGGATAGATACAAGCGTGTCTAGTGCTTTAAATTTACCACCTGACCTAGACCGCATAGCAAGAGCAGAAAACTTTGTAGAGGATGGCAAGATAGACGCTAGGCGTGATTGATGGATATAGTAGCGTTAGTTGAAAAGTTTGGTTTTACATCAGTCATGGTTATTGGATTAGGCTATTTTGTTTATTATGTTTGGCAAACAATTACTAATACTATTGACCCTGCTGTATCTGAAATGAAAAAAACTATTATCAGGCTCACAGACCAATTAAGGCTCTTAGATCAAGATATGATACGATTACAGCAGAAAGTGAATACAGTCTTAGAACTAAATGAAAAAAAAGAAAAAGACAAAGATAGATGAAATTCTTGATTTCATAACTGAATTTATTATTTGGGGATTCAGTCTAGGTGTCATATTGCTTATCGTATTAACAATATTTTTCATGGGTTCTGCAAGTGCTGATGAGATGACTCACACTTTTAAGAATCCAAGTTTTTCAGGTGTTGGAACTTCCGCACATTGGTTAACAATAGAAAACCAACAGTTCAATAGAAAAGAAGCAATAAAAGCAGAAATCAAAGCGTATCAAGAAGATTTAGAAAGAGAAGCAAAAAATACTACGCTTGCTAGATTTATTAGAAACCTAGAGAGTAGAATTTATGCACAATTAAGCAGACAGCTTGTGGATAACTTATTTGGTGAAACCCCTGCTGAAGCAGGAATACTAGAGTTAGAAGGCAACACCATTGAATACTCAACAGACGGAGATTTTATAACTTTAATAATTACGGATGCAGATGGAAACACGACTGAAATCACTTTGCCTATTGGGGATTTTTCTTTCTAGTTGCACCAATTGGTCCATATTAGATAACTACATTCCACCAGTTAGCTTAACCAAACAATCTGAAGTTGGAACCCTTATCAACAAAGAGTTAGCAGAGATTGGTAAGCCTTTTATAAAACCCACAATAGCCGTTTATCCTACTAGCTTTACTGATCAAACAGGTCAAAGGCGTAGCAACAGCTCATATGCATCCTTCTCAACAGCTATCACGCAAGCACCACACGCATATCTCATCCGTGCCTTACAACACGCAAGCAATGGTGATTTTTTTGATGTGGTAGAGCGTGTAGGG
>Ga0098043_1000592_pt1 | contig 12769 bp, 23 predicted proteins | sample 9B_taG_FD_92581 | JGI IMG/M metagenome (GOLD analysis project Ga0098043, IMG submission 92581) | Marine viral communities from the Subarctic Pacific Ocean - 9B_ETSP_OMZ_AT15188_CsCl metaG | ecosystem: Environmental > Aquatic > Marine > Oceanic | place: Subarctic Pacific Ocean | collected 2015-01-10 | reverse complement strand
TAGGAACAGTTGTATGCTCCTACATTACATCGGTCTAGTGCAGGGCCAGCAGTCATCAATGCTCTCATGCTAGGCATGATGTCCTGATTCAATACTGCCTCTTCTAGTTCTGCACGTAAGTCTACAGGTATAACATAACTCTTTCCAGAAGAACTTTGTCTGCCCATCTTAGATAGGTGATCTTCCATGTAGTCAAAGTATCGTTCTACTGTTTCAGCCCATGTCTCACGCCGTTGTTCGTCTTCTTTCCATCGTGCGTATCGTGATAGCGCAATGAAGTTCTGATAATCTGTAGGTAGGTAATTATTCATTTATCTCACTCCGTTATAGTTCGTATTGTTCTAATGTCAGCACCGTCTACGTCATAAAAGTATTCACGTATGCCATCTTCTATCTCTTCACCAACCATACCATCTGCAGGTACGGGGTATTCTTCATCGTCAACGTCAATAGTGATAAAAACTTTAACTCTCATCACTAGCCGCCACATCTTCTAGCAGCGTGTTAAGATACCACTGTGCTTTTTGCAAATCTTCTAACGGCCTACCCTTATAATCAAATCGCCAGAGGTATTTCATAATATTTCCCTGTAAATAGTATTTAAAGTTTGGTCCTAACGCAGCTTGTATAGCTGCAATACACTCAATACCAGATTGATTATAGTGAGATGGGCTGTTTACCATATCAGTCTCCCCAAATGCTTGCTGCGCCATTTTTTCCATAGTCCAGTCCTTTTTCATAGACTGTTTCATATATTCTTCATGTCTCATTAAGCACTCCCTTTTGTCCTAGAGGTAAAGTTAAGTTTAACTACATTGCCGTCACTCTGTTCAACAATAACATCAGGCTCATCATATTCTTCTTCAATCTCATTGTCAAACTCATCCATAACAAAAGAGTGAAGTTTATCACGAATACTTTCATCCTGCTCCATTAAAGGAACAGTAGCACAGAGCATTTTAACAAAGTGCATAACTTGGTAATATGAATTATCATCAAGAGGATTATTTTCTCCTGTCATTATAGAAATATCAATCTCTCCTGTCCACTCCGATTTATTCTCAATCGAAGGTCTTACTCTTATTACGTAGTCTTCTTCTTTTATACCTCTGTCTTTCATTTTCATCTCCTTTTTACTTTAGTGCCATTGAATTTAATGAATTTGGCATGTTTGTTTTTTCCTTTTTCCTTCAACCAATCTTCAGGTATGATCCTGTCGTAGTATAAGAATCCATGTTTTATACACCACTGTGCATAATTGCTTTTAGCACCTTTACGTAGCTTTGTACGACTGTTAGTAAAAACGAAACGTATATCCAACTTAGGATGTTGTTTTTTGATAGACAGATGTTTACGTCTATCAGCAACTGTAAATATACCTTTTGTTTCAATTATTATTCCGTTGTCCAACACGAAGTCTGGCGTGTAGGTGCGGTAAGCTAAATCCTCCCATTCAATCTTGATTTTTTCGTACAGGTAGGTCACACCCTGTTCATCAAGAAATTCAGCGACTTTTAACTCTAATCCACTCCTATAGCCATACTTACGTGCGGCCCTGAATGCTTTATGCAGCAATTACATCCCCCACATAAGCAATCATGGGTGGTACTTTAGCCTTAGACATAACTGAAGGACGCTCTTCAAGTTTATCCCAACAGTCAAAACGGTAGCTACAGAATTTACAACCGTCATTAAGAACTGTGTTTCCTGTTTCTTTTCCCCTAAATGTTTCGGGTACAGGCTCAAAGCATCTTTTAAACTCGTTGTCTTTTACTGTGTCTACAGTATTTTGTATTTTATTTACTTCTTTATCTAAGTCAAGTCCATTTGCAGGTACATATTTAAAGGCTCCATTAGCCTTATTGACTACCCACCAGCCACCTACTTTTTTGCCAGATGCCTTTGCGTAACCCGCAAGCTGTCCTATATAACCAAAGCCATCACCTTTTGCTAGTGTTTCAAAAGAATCAAACTTGTTGCTATAAGACCAATTAGATGCGGATTTAATATCATCAACAGCACCATCAATAACAATATCATATGTTCCATTAATGGATTCACCATCCATCTGTAAAGTAACTCTTTCAGGCTCTTCATATTTTACCCCCGCTTCTTTTAACAAACCTTTGAATACTGCTTCAACAATATCTCCTATCATCATATTCATCATAAAGGTTACAGGTTTAGGTATTGCAACCTCTGGTTTGTTTTTTTCGTACCAAAGTTGGCAAGTTGGTCTACCTACGTTAGACATACGCAGACCAAACTCTCGTTTTTTACCACTACCAAACTGGCGTTTTACAGCATCCATGACATCATTCCCAACTTGGGAAATAGTTTCATCAGAGATGGTGGACTTCCCGTTGGTAGCATCAGTCATAAACTGGTGTACAGCTAGTTCAGCACGATGTTTCATTAGGCTACATCCTCTTCATCAATGTCTATGTCGATGATATCGTCAACAACATCGGAGTCTTCATCAGGAAGATGAGAGTTAGCTTTCTTTGCCCACTCATTGGCGATGTAGCTATTATAGTTATCAAGCCACAACATGAAATCACCGAACATATCCTGATCTTTCTCCGTCAGATCAATTTGATTTGATACATCAAGAGAAGTTATCGGAAGATAGAAGCTGTCACCGTTGTTAGCTTTACGCTCTTCTGTGTTAGCTATGATAGTATGTTGCACAGGAAGAAGCTGCAACTTAGCGAATTGCGTAAAGTTTGCACCTACAGTTTTAAAAGCATCACGGTTATCAATCTCCCAAATAAATGGGGTGACATCAAGCACCACGGAGTTACCTTCTGCATCTACGGGATTAACCATCTCAACTGTACCCAGAATAACACGCACTCGTTTAATCTCTTTGATTAACTTTTGTGTGTCAGCGGGTAGTGACTTAAAGTCCTCAATGTAGCCAGCAGGTTTACCACAGTTAAATCCCCCAACATTATCTTTTAGATCAATGTTTAGATCATCTGCCATGATAGACTTAACAAACATGTTAGGTTTGTCACCCATACCCTTGACAAAACGCTTGTACATAAAGCGAGTTAAGAACGGCCTAATCTTTACCGTAGGTGCGTAGTAACTTATCCCATCGGGCATATCTATACGATACAGGCCACCCGGAACAACTTCCATATTTACTTTCTTACCGTTTACGTCACCTAAACCCATAATAGGTTTATGGTTAATACGCATACGGGCGAGAGTGCTTGACTTTTCCCTAGCCGAAGTCTTCTCATTTGCGATACCCATAGCTTTAGCCATAGCAGCATAGTTATTGGTATCAATAGTTGTCAATTGCGTCATTTATCTCTTCTCCTTTCCAAAAAAGTTTTATAGTTATATCAGCATACATCCTTAGTGTCAAGCCAATTATCTCCTATTTTTGCCTCTAAAAGTAGCGGCACATTAAACTTAACTTGCCACTCTAATTCAATTAGATCAAGCAAGTCTCTGTTTGTACTATTTATAGCTTCAATGACTGCACTTTCCTCATCAGGATGAATGTCAATCACTATGCTGTCATGCACTGTATTTACCACACAACTCTTCATGTGGTCAAGTAGTTTTTCTATGTGGAGTAGTGCAATCGGAACAATATCTGCTGTAGCAAAAGACTGAACAGGATAATTTTTTATCTGAGTAAAGTGCGACACTCCCCCATTAGTTTTCCTGTATACTTCTTTAAAAGCGAACTCACGACCTGACGGGGTTGTTATTTTTCCCGTGTTGAGAGCCTCTTTAGCCAATCTGGAGTGCCAAGATGCAACCCCTTTGTATTTGTCATTGAAGTGTGTGTAGTAGGCCGCTTCTGCTTGTGTGCGTCCGTACCCCGTTGCCCCGTAAAGGGGCGCAAAGGTGTGTGCTTTTGCAGTTTGGCGATCCGTAGGTTGACCAGCATCGGTAATAACTTTAGCGGTGTACGCATGTACATCAAATCCAGTAGAAACTTCTTCAATTGCAACTCCATCCTGTGATAAAAATGCGGCGGCACGAAACTCTAGCTGTGCAAAATCAGCCTCAAGTATCTTACCCCCATCCCATCGTGACACAAATACTTTCTTTACAGGAAACGTGCCGCCACGTGGCATGTTCTGCATGTTTGGATTAGCACCCGACAGTCGGCCTGTTGCAGTGCGATGTTGTAGTAGACTTACATGTAACTTTCCATCAGCTTTAGTGTGAGTAGATATACCTTCTACAAAAGAAGATAGATAAGTATCCACGGCACTTAACCTACGCACCTTTGATAAAAAGTCTACAGCATCATCCATTCCCTTTGCTCTAGCTGCACCCTCTAGTATTTGCAGGTTCTGTTTGCTAGTTGTGAAACCATTGGCACTGGCCCACTTTGGATTAGGAACTTTAAACTTCAACCCGGCAAGTTTATCAGTGTCAATAAATAGATACCCACTTGTGTCACATTTTTGACACCTACTAAGTTTAGCATATGGATTACCGTCTTTCTTAATCTTTTGCACGTAGCCATTGCCTTTACACTCTTCACATTGAATAGCATTTGTTTTGTACATACGCCGTGTCTTAGTGTTTATCATACTACGGAAATCATCATCATCTGCATATGGATCAATAGAGTTTGCCCAATCTGTTTTATCTATAACTTTACGTCCATAGATAACCCAAGATAACTGTTCTGGACTATTAAGATTGATCGGAGTGTCACCCATAAGTTTACGCACATGGGCCTGTAGATCATTGGTAAGCTGAACTCTCTCTGCTTCAAATTCATCCCTAACATCATCAAGTGCTTGCAGATCAACTGTGAATCCATTTCTGTATATACGTGCAAGACAACAGGCTACTTTGTTTGTTAGATCAACAGTCTTCATTAGCCCACTATCTTCTGGTGTATTAAGACGATACATAAGCCTATCAGCAAGTTGCTGCGTAGCGTTTAAATCAGAAGATAAGTATTCAGACAACTCATCATGTGGTATATCACGAGTGCTGTACCCCTTCTTAAAGTATTCTTTTAGTGTCTCTTGTTTCTTAGTGTCTAGGTCATACCTTTTTGCACAAGCCTCAAGAGACAACGGTTCCTTAACACCTCTCTGTAATACATATTCTGCAAGCATCGTATCGAACACAGGACCATCATATGTAAAGCCGGACTCCCACAGCCACAATAAATCATATGCCGCATTGTGCATTATTAATACAGTTGCTTGATCTAGCCAATCCTGAACAAGTTCTCTACCAAAACCTGTTGGTTCTACTTCACTGTGATCGAAAGTGACTATGGCTTTATTATCCTGATCTGTGAGCATACCCACCATAGTTAGTGAATTAACCTCTTCAAAGGGATCAAGATGCATTTTGCCATCCCTGTGTGTAACAGTGTTCTCTACATCTAAAGTAAGTTTCATTCTACGCCTCTATAAACTTTGTCATATGTAAAGGGATTTGATAAAAGTATTCACCCTTCCGTACATATTTATTAGGAACTTCTACGGGAGTCAAGTCCTTTATGTCGTCAGACCAAAAAGTTACTGCCCGTGTAGTAGCCTCATTCCAGATATAAAACAAAGTACGCTCATTGAAAAACTTACTCTTTCGTTCGGGTAACTGCACAGTTTCATATGGAAACTCATCTGTCTTCCAAACAATCTTAACTTCACACTCGACCATAAACTTATTCATCTCTGTCTTAGCCATAAGGTCTTGTGCATAACGATTGGGGTGTGGAACAACCTGACATCCAAGACTTTGTAGATGTTCTGTTGTTTTCTTTTTAGCCAGTTCGTCATACTGTTGATACAATTCTTTGTTAAATGCTTTACGTGCTATCATGCTACATACCTCGCTGTTTTATAATCTAGTTCACAAGTTACACGACCATGCCAACCAGTTAATTTATTCTTAACTACGTTGATATGACGCTCCATATCTTCATCTTCACCAGCCTCTGTCTTAACTGGATTCTTAGCAATCAGTAGCATCAAGTCTGCTTCTGCTGCCTTACCAGTACGGCTACCCTCCATCATACTTTGGTTTAGCTGTACCTTTCCTTCTGCCTCTGCCGATAGTTGAGACATATAAAACAATGCACATTCGTGTTGTTTCGCTATCTGTCTAGCATGAATTGCATTAGCTTTTAAGGCTTCATCTGCTCGTGCGAAGCCAGCAGTACGTGCAAACTTATCTCCCATATCAAGCAGAACTAAATCTGGCTTGTATGATTTACAGATACTCTCAACCCAATTCATGTCACGTCCTGTGGCATCCTTTATCTTGATACGTTCCTTTACAGGCTCATACAACTGCTTTGCTTTCGATGGGTCAGCTTTAATCTGATGCATAGTCATACCCGTTGCAGCAGTAAGATATCTAGCACCCACCCTGTGTGCGCCTTCCTCATTGCACAAGATAATGCAGTTAGCACCTTGATGGGCAAAGCCACCCGGAGATGCAATCAGTGAAGCATGAAATGATGTCTTACCTGTGTTGGGCCTCGCTCCTATCTCAATCAAGTGACCAGAGTTAATGCCTTCAACCACCCGTGTAAGTGTGTTTATGTTAAACGACCAACGTGCCTCAAGATCATTTTTTTGCAATAGTGTTTCCAAGTCTATATCATCCCACTCTACATTAAGATTTGGTGTGAAGTCATCCCCATATACCTCAAGCAGATGACGTAATGGTTCTAGGCTTGACTTATCACCGTTGACATAATCAAAGCCAAGGTTCGCTATGTCCTCACCAACCACCTGTTGAAATAGCTTGGATAATACTTCTTGTGCAACATCCCCACCCATAGGCTGTTCTTTTTTGATCTTGTTAAACAGGCTCACGTAAGCATTCTTCTGTGCTGTTGTGAAGGTAGGATTGTTTGCAATGAGCAGTGCCTCAATCTCATCAGGTAACACAGTGCGTTCATATCTATCCATTGCACTGTCAATAGCCTGTTTTATTTTACGTACATCCTTACTGAACAATCTGTCAGGACATTTAGCCCCACGATGTTCATCATAAAACTCTTTATCCATTAAAGAGCGTATTAGTGAAAGTTCCATTTATCTATCTCCTATGTCGGTTAACTTCTCTAAGTCAGTTGGGTCACGATACTTTAAATCGTCATTTAATTTTAGAACACGTACATCTGATACGTACCCTCTTAATTCTTTTGCAAACGCTAGTGTCTTAGGTAAAGCATCAGGGTCTAGCGCAATTACTGCTGTCGAGAACTGTGAGAGATACTGCTTATGTGCTTCTGAAAGTGACGTACCCAACACAGCTACCCCAACTAATACATCACTACCAACAACTGCAGCACTCACACAGTCCTCAACAACTACGGCGACACTACCACAACCATGTACGTATGGCAAGTCACTATTTCCATATCTTTTCCATTTAGGTATTCGCTTGCTAAGTGTACGTCCCGTAGCGTCAACAATCTTACCATCGTGAACAACAGGAAACACAACACGGTCTTCTTTTACATCATACAAAAGACCTAATTCATCTTGATCTAACTGCCACCTAGCACACCATCTGTTCATATATAACATGTCACGTCTTGGTAGCACATACTGTGGAAGAACAAAGTTATCCTTCTTTTCATTCCCAAGTTGGGACTGATTTATTTTTAATACACTTTGTATGTCTTCCGTAGATATATGAACACGTGTGCCACCCTTAACACCACAAGAAACCTTGTAACAATTCCATACAAGACTACCCATGTTGTTTGTGATTGTAAGAGTATTGTACCCGTTACAATTAGGACAATTCATCCTTTTTGTAACTCCAATACCAATATCCATATCACTTATAGTGTTATATATATTTAACATATGTTATACACTTTCCTTTGCGGCACTTGCCATGCTTGTATCATGCTTTTTACGCTCCGTCAATGCATAATTTGCACTTTTGTATGTGTTTTTCATGTACGGTTTTACACTACTTGGATTTACATGTCCTGTAACCGACATGATTTGTCCCATACCAACACCCGCTTCAACCATTTCGGTTGTACCTGTACGGCGTAGGTCTGACAAACGCAACTCATCAGGTATACCTGCTTGCTGCATCAGTACCCTACCGTACTTGGGTAATTTGGTTAGTGTATATGGCTTGTATTCACCCGATATGGGGTATGGACGGGGTGCAACATATGGTTGAAAGCCAAAGTCGTTCTCTTGTTGTACCAACATATCATACAAGTCATCATCAATAGGTAAATGCACATCGGCTTTACGTTTGGATTGCTCAAGATGAACAGTGTGTGTTTCAAAGTCAATGTTATTCCACCTAAGAAGTCGCATGTCACCCAATCTTTGACACCATTCATACGCCATGTGAGCAATCAAACCTATATTACGGGTGCTAAAATCGCTGTAAGCGGCGTCTAACAGCTTCTGTACATACTCCCTACTCCAAACAACCTTACGCCTCTCAGCGGTCCTCTTACGCACCATAGCGAAAGGATTGGTCATACACAGTTCCATACGCAGACCATGATTGAGTGCAGTATTTGTGGAAGCTATTACGTGATTCGCCATGTGAATACCTTTTTCACACCAAGTATCATAAGCCAACCTAGCAGTGCGTGGTGTTATATCTTTCAAGTCATACTGGCAGAGGGGCAAGCCCTCCACCTTTGTATGTAACATGACCCCTATAAAGTATTGATACTGTTTCTTAGTTTCATCTGCTAAGACACTGTAATCATACGATATATAATAATCGTCTATAATAGGCTGGAGCGACATTATGCCGCTACCAGTTGCTTGAATGCAGGTGTTTCAATCCACTGAGACACTTGGTTTTCACGCTGGAACATTGACACTGCATTAGTATCATTTCCAGTGTTACGCAGTTGGAAGCCGTTACGCTCATCTGCATATGTGGCGTAGTTTGTGAATGCGCTATACAAGCTGAACACATTGTTGCCACGATTGACTACCTCTTGCCTATACAAAGTATACATCTTCTCAGCTTTACGATCAGACTTCAAGATTGTCTCAAGTAAAGCCTTAATATCAACACCTGTCAGTTTTGTATCAGCCCACTCTTGTAAACGCCGTGACTGTGCATAAAAGTCTTGCTTAGAGCGTTGTAGATCAGTGATAAACCTGTCCATGCTAAAATTTGACGTATTCTTACGCCTCACTTTGTCGTGTTCACCTCTAATCATACCGTTTGTACAAAAGAAGTCGATGGCTCCAAAGAAAACCATGTTGGAACAGCTACCATCAATACCGTGTAGGGCAATGACACGCTGTGACACCGTAGTTTCGTGCTTATCAGTGATAACTTTGCTTGTTACATTAGGCAAAAGCATATCCATCATCACCCAAGCATTGTTACGTGCATCTTTCCAGCGAATATTCATGCCGTTGCACTCATCCTCGCCTAGTGTCTCCGTCATGGTGTTGTGTACACCCTCAAAGAATGCACCGTGGCTGGCACATGTGAAGCTGTCACCGACAACACCAATGTACTCACCTGTAACACCGTTGATAACGTATTTTTTGTCTGAAACTTTGGTTGGCTCAAATTGAACATCAAAGTTAAGGTTCTCAGGAAGTAGTTCTTCCGCTGTAAAATCTAAAGGCATGTTTAGTTCTCCTTTTCTGTTAGTTCCCAACTTGGGAATGATTTAGTGTCAATTGATAGTCTGTTGTACCAGATAAAAAAGCAAAAGTCAATTCACTTCTCCTCTACAAGTTTGGTTAATAGCTCCTCAATCCTACCTATGAGAACATTGATTGTAGTCGCAATGTGTCCTGTGTCAGTGGGTTGCATACGTGATTCTAGTTGTCTCACCTCCTCAATTAAGGCGAGAATGTGTTGTTTATGTGCTTGTCTATTCATTGTCATTCTCCTTTCATCCATGTGGGCATATCTCTACCCTTGTTGTACCTAGCAAAACGCATCTTGTCAACTATATAAAACGCACGGTATGCAATGATAGGCCACGTCTCATCTGTCTTGCAGTCATCGTGTCCACTGAAGCATTGCGGGTGTGGTGTTAATCCACCTTCTGGTATCAGATGTCTTGCATTCCACAGTGAACCCCAATGCTTGATTGCTCCATGTATCTTGTCATATCGCCAGTTGTAGTCACGCAACATGGCATCATATAACTTGAAGGCAAAGGTGTAGTTTGCTCGTGTCTCCATTGCCCACAGTGTGCATGGATGCTTCTGATGGACAGGCTTGTATAACTCACAGGCTTCTGCATAGTCAGGGGCATGTTGCCACACAGTAGTGCATAGCATCTGTGCTTCTTCTAATGGCATCTTGACAATGTGCTGGTCACATAACTGCTGGGCAATAGCCTCTGGTTCTTTGTCAATAATAAATCTATTCATGCTCACCTCCATTGCCTCTACCAAGCCCTCCAAAATACTGTGGCTTACGCTTGGCTGTTTCAAATACACCTGCCGTGATGAACACGCCAGCAATCAACAAGGCATGGGCAATGGCACTAATGCCAAACACCACGATGCTACCCATCCACATGCTGAAGATAATACACCACATCCAAGCCAATACCTGCATCACCATGTGACGTGTGTTTGTATCAGGTATGTGGCGCAGTGGATTGTACCTGTTGTCCATGATTAGTTTGTATACTTTAATCATCGTCTTTCCTCTCTACACAAAAGCATTGTTGGTCTAGATAGTCAAAGCCACGCATGGTGTTTTCTACATGGCATCCAGCTATCGTGTCATGTGTTGTCCACACTTCCAAGTGAATGTTCTCTGGCGTCATAGTGCCTAAACAGGCAAGCACCCACAGTGCATTAGTCATAGTCATCTCCCATGATGTCATCTAGCGTATGCGTTGCCGTACTCATGCACTTAGCATGTTCGTCCTCTGAAAGACGAAACTTGATTGCTTCCCACTGGTCTACAATGGTGTGCCACAGTTTTGGATTTTCCTCACGCAGTTCAGTCTTGGTGTGAAAAATCTCTATGTAATCTTCTTGCATACTATGCATCTGCATTCTCTCTTCTTTCGTAAGCCATTCAGTCATTAGGATAACTCCCCTTTTTTCCGTTGTTTTGCTGTGTGTTTTGTATGACAAGGAAAACATACTACACGGCACTTATCAATCTCTGCCTGTATCGCTTCCCATGAACGTCCTGCCATATCACACACGTTATATTTTTTCTTGGATGGGTCAATGTGGTCAAACTGTAACAGATAAGCAAACGCCACCCGAAACTTTCGGTGTATGTTTCTTTGTTGCATACCACAAACTTCACACCCACGCCTCACTTTAATTTCAGTAATTAGTTTACGATTTAAATTATGTCTTTTAGTTCTTGCGTTATCTTTCGCAGCATCTTGTCTGTCGTATGTTTTAGGGTCACGATAATCAAGTATCTTCTTACCCTTCCACCTACGTATCCCCCAAAGTTTATCGCCATTCTCTCTCACATGTCCACGAAATACTTTGACGTTGTAATCTTCTGCTGTGTACTCATCCATTGGAATATTCTCCCATGAAAGCGGGGTGACACTAAGGCCACCCCCATTGTTTGCTTACTTGGCTTCGTGGATAACAAAGTCGTTACCCTCTTTGGAAACAATCCGATACAGGTTCCAGAATGGATTACCGTAGTACCGAATGTGCAGACCATCATTTACCTGCAAGAACTTACCAGTAGCAGATGGGCCTACGTAATACTTACCCATCTTGTTGTACGTGGTGTAGTTGGTACGATCAATCGTTGGCTTCAAGCCTGTGATTGTGTGGATCAGGTTAGCCATTTTTACTTTTACAAACATTTTGTGTTCTCCTTTTCGTGTTGTGTTTAGTGTTAGGGTAGTCATCATTCCCAACATGGGAGTGATCTTAGGCATGGGTACGACTCTGCATGTACCGTTTTGCCCTGCCAGCCGCACGATAGACAGTCTTAGCACTGTTCTTATCCTTTGGCTTTCTCTTAGCAACTGGTCTATTCGTGACCTTGCTGATCTTTTGGAACATCGTTTCCATTTCTTCTTGTGTCAGTTTCATCGTGCTTATCCCTCTTACGGTTGTACTTGGTTTTGTCTGGCACTACTTGCGCCCTACGTCTTGCGGCATCAACAGCATGTTGATTCCTTATCTTATGCGGTGACTTCCTCATTGTCAAGTTCCCTTTCAAGATCAGCCATATAGTGTAACTCATCTTTTATTTCTTCAATCAGTTCGATATCATTTGGAGTACCAATACATTGAAACCCCTCTATAACACCTACATCTTCAAGTGTCAAATCAAACCACTCAATAATATGTCTGGCTTCCTCCGTCAATCGCTCTTGCTTTGCCTCACCCCAGCCTTCGATATAAATGGACGCATCCACTACTCTATCACTCGCCATGACCAAACGTACAAGACCAACTGGCTTGCTCCTCTGCTTTACGCATTGCTTCATCACGTGTGTTGTGTGAAGAGACATGCACTTTGCCTGTGTCAAATCGTATCTCCAACATCCAGCAACCCATGTGTTCGATTACCTCGACAAGCCCAGACAAACAGTTGATGCTGTCCCACGTGTTATTTGTACCGTCACGCAACTCCCAATTAGATATGTGTGATGTAAAATGTGCCATTATCTTGACCCTCCTATAAGATTACGTATTGCCGCTTGTCCTAGTACCAATGCTACTGCAAACAGTATCACATGTATAGGCGGTGCGTAATACACCAACTCTGGCACGGACAATGTTAAGATTACCACTGCACCAATTACGGTGATTAGGTTTGGAATTAGATTACGTTTAGTCAT
>Ga0098043_1000590_pt1 | contig 12800 bp, 13 predicted proteins | sample 9B_taG_FD_92581 | JGI IMG/M metagenome (GOLD analysis project Ga0098043, IMG submission 92581) | Marine viral communities from the Subarctic Pacific Ocean - 9B_ETSP_OMZ_AT15188_CsCl metaG | ecosystem: Environmental > Aquatic > Marine > Oceanic | place: Subarctic Pacific Ocean | collected 2015-01-10 | reverse complement strand
AGCAACTGCCAAAACAATTCAAGCATCGGTTCCTGATAGGAAAACTATTTTAGTAAGTCGCGATATTAATATGCGTGTTATAAGTGATTCAATTGGTATTTTAGCTGAAGACTTTATATCCGAAAAAGCAGTTAGAACTTCGGAAGAGTTATACAATGGATTTGTAATCCACGCAGTTGATGATCAAGTTATTGATCAATATTACTCCGGTGAAGATGTATACATTGAAGAAGATGAATTTAAAGAGCCTTGGCATCCAAACCAATATGTTATGTTGGTATCAAATGCTAATGAGAAAAAGTCCGCATTGGCAAGGTATAAAAACGCTTATGAGCCACTCCAACAAGTCATAAATAAAGATATCAATGATTGGAATATTAACGCAAGAAATAAAGAGCAAGCGTTTGCAATTGATTTACTACTTGACCCAGATATCAAAATTGTGTCTTTAATTGGTCGTGCTGGCTCTGGGAAGACGTTGATGGCTATAGCCGCAGGGTTACAGCAGACAATTGGTTTAAGAAGCGAGAATAACCACTATGACCGAATGATTGTATCCCGACCGGTGCAGCCACTCGGAAAAGATATCGGATTCTTACCGGGCACTATGGAAGAAAAAATGCTTCCATGGTTAATGCCAATACAAGATAATCTTAAATTTCTTATGGGTGATCGGACTTCCTTAGAAATGTATATGGAAAAAGGTAAAATTGAATTAGAGGCCTTAACATATATTCGCGGCCGTTCAATAGCTAATGCTTTCATTGTTATTGATGAAGCACAAAACCTGACAAAGCACGAAGTAAAAACAATTATTACACGCATTGGTGAAGGAACTAAAATAATCTTAACAGGTGATATTGAACAAATTGACAACGTGTATGTTAATGAAACATCAAATGGTCTAGCTCACGCAATTGAAAAATTTAAAGAATACCCAATCGCAGGACACGTTACCTTTAGAAAAGGAGAAAGGTCAGAACTTGCCACTTTAGCTTCAAAAGTGTTGTAAAAAAAAATATATTTTGATATAATATTTAAAGGAGAGATTATGTCTAAAGAAAAAACAGAAATAGTTGCTGCTACGGAAGAGCAAGCACACCAAAATCCAGTTTTAGCTATGTCAGTAGATAAGGATTCAGAATTAAAAACTTATTTGGTTGATTATGTTGGCAATAAGTTTGATCAAGAAAACGTGACCGTCAATATGATAGCTGAAATAATGGCGCACGAATTTCCTGAATTTGTATATGCTATGGCAGAAGAGAACTTTCTTCGCGGCTATCAACTTGGTCTAAATGATGCAGTAAATGGATTTTCAGATGATGAAGAATTACATTCAACAGAAACAGAATAAGATTCTTGAGTCACAAAATAGCTTTTATACATCTTCTGGTATAAATGTTTATATTAAAGATCCTGTTGAGAATATAAGTGTAAAGAATGTTTTATTTAAGTTAGAAGAAACTTTACCTGAACACTATTTTCACGAAATAGAGATGATAATATTTGGCTGGTTTGAGGAATTTGAAAAACGTTCAGTACAAGCTTTATACGATTCTGGTACGCTATATATTTCTAATATTCAATATGATGAAATGGAAATGATAGAAAATATAATTCATGAAATAGCACACTCAATGGAAGTAAGTTACGGATATGAAATATATGCAGATCAAAAAATTGAAAACGAGTTTACAAGTAAAAGAATGGCACTTCACGATATTCTTTGGAAATCTGGATATAAGATACCTAATTCTTTATTTTTAAATACAGAGTTTGATGAAGAGTTTGATGACTTATTATATAAAAAAATTGGATATGATAAATTGAATCAGTATGCTGCCGGTATTTTTATTAATTCTTATGCTGCAACTTCACTTAGAGAATATTTCGCAACCGCATTTACAGATTTTTATTTAAATACAAACCACAACTTCTTGAAAAAAATCAGCCCAGTAGCTTATGAAAAAACACTTATGCTTAATAATGAAGAAGTACTTGACAATCTATAAATAATGGTTATAATATAAAGATACAACTAGACAAGGTGTAAAATGTCTCATATATCTTATTCTGAATTAAAAGATTGGGCTCATTGTCCCTTTTATCATAAATTAACACGTATTGATGGCATTGATGGCTTTACCGGTAACCAATATACTGCATTTGGTTCAGCTATTCACTCAGTGTGTGAGAAAAAACTTTTGAACGAAGAACTCACAGAAGATTATTTTGTTAAAGAATTAAAAAAGAATATATCTGAGCTTGAAGAGCCAGTCGATAACAAAATCGTTCATGATATGATGAAGCAGGGAAACAAAATTATTCCTGAAATAGATGATGCATTAAATGAATATTTTGATGAGTTTGAAGTTCTGGCAGTTGAGCTACCCTTATATGAACCAATTGAAAATGAAGAACGTAAATTTAAAGGTTATATTGATGCTGTTGTAGCTACACCTGATGGTAAAGTTCATATTTTTGATTGGAAAACTTGCTCTTGGGGTTGGAATGCTAAAAAACGTTCGGAACCGATGGTCACTTACCAACTTACGTTATATAAACATTTCTTTTGTCAGAAAATGGAAATTGATCCAAAGAATGTAGAGACACACTTTGCACTTTTAAAAAGAACTGCAAAAAATGAACCTGTTGAATTTTTTAGAGTTACAAGCGGCCCGAGAAAAACAGAAAATGCCCTTAAACTTTTAAACACAGCAATATACAATATTAAAAACGAAAGATACATAAAGAATAAACTTTCGTGCACTTCCGGCTACGGTTGTAAATTTTACAAGACAGAACACTGTCCATGAGGAATAAATGAAAAAAACAAAAATTTTAGTTTTGGCTGATCACCCATTATCACCATCTGGGGTAGGCACACAAACAAGATATTTTATCGAAGCACTTTTAAAGACTGGCAGATACCAGTTTATTTGTCTTGGTGGGGCAATGAAACATGTCAATTACGACCCGATTACGGTTGACCCATATGGGGATGACTGGAAGGTTATACCAATCGACGGTTATGGTAATGCAGAAATTATAAGGTCTGCAATGCAAGTAGAAAAGCCTGATGTGCTTTGGTTTATGACCGATCCTCGTTTTTACGAGTGGCTGTGGGAAATGGAAAATGAAGTACGAGCAAATATGCCAATGGTCTATTATCATGTTTGGGACAATTACCCTGCGCCTGAGTTTAATGGTAAATGGTATCGTTCTACCGACGAGATAGTCTGTATATCTAAAGTAACATACGGATGTGTTACAGAGGTTGTACCAGATAGTTCAGCGCATTATCTACCACACGCAGTCCCTAGCGATGTATTCCATCCTGTAAAAAATTCAGTACAGCAATCTGATATTGATACTTTAAAGGAACGAATTATTGGAAGTTCTAAACAATTTAATAATCCTAAAAAGAAAATCTTTTTCTGGAACAGCAGAAATGCTAGACGTAAGCAAAGCGGAACTCTCATTTGGTGGTTTAAAGAATTTTTAGATGAGGTTGGGCACGATAAAGCTGTGCTACTTATGCATACTGATGCAAGAGATCCTCACGGTCAAGATTTACCTGTCATTATAGATAGACTTGGATTACATGACGCACAGGTCTTGTTATCTACTAACAAAATAAACCCGACTGAGTTGGCTAATATGTACAGAGTGGCAGATTATACCATTGGTATTAGTGATGCAGAGGGCTTTGGATTGTCAACATTGGAATCATTAACTTGTGGAACTCCAATTATTGTTAATATGACTGGTGGATTACAAGAGCAAGTTACCGATGGAAAAGATTGGTTTGGCTGGGGTATTCAGCCAGCTTCAAAATCAGTAATTGGTTCACTGCAGGTACCATATATTTACGAAGATCGAATTTCTCAAGCTGACTTTACGTCGGTTATGAAGAAAGCTCTTAAACTTAGCAAGCCAAAATATGAAAAAATGTCTCAAGCTGGTCTTGAACACATCAAAAATAATTATAGCTTTGAAAGTTTTCAAAATAATTGGGTTAAATTGATGGATGAAATTGTTGAAAAACACGGTTCTTGGAACAACAGAAGCAATCACAAACGTTGGCATTTTATGGAGGTGGCATAATGAAGAAAAGAATTTTGCTTAGAGCACCGGTACTAACCCGATCAGGTTATGGAGAACAATCAAGATTTGCACTCCGCTCACTTCGCTCAAGAGAGGATATGTTTGATATCTATATTCACCCACTGGAGTGGGGTCATACATCTTGGGTTTGTGAAAACGATGATGAAAGACAATGGATTGATTCTACCGTTCAAAAGACAATCGATTATATTCAGGCCGGCGGCACATTTGATGTTTCTTTACAAGTCACGATTCCTAATGAATGGGAAAAAATTGCGCCTTATAACGTTGGATTCACTGCAGGAATCGAAACTACAAAAGTATCACACGAATGGATTATGAAAGCTAATGAAATGGATAGTGTTATTGTAGTCTCAGATCACGCAAAAGATGTTTTTGCTGATACAATCTATGAAGCTGTCCACCAACAAACAAACGAGAGAGTTGAGTTACAGTTGCAAACACCGATTGAATCCGTCAATTATCCTGTTAAACAATATGATAACTTAACAGCGTTAGAGTTTGATTTAGAATATGACTTTAATTTTGTGACGATTGCACAGATGGGCCCTCGAAAGAATTTAGATAATACTATTCAATGGTTCTTGGACGAATTCAAGGATGATGAAGTGGGACTTGTTATTAAAACTAATATTGCAAAAAATTGTCAAATTGATAGAGAACTTGTACATGGTAGGTTATTACAACTTGTGAGACAAGAAAAATATGCAGACAGAAAGTGTAAGTTATACTTGTTACACGGAGATTTGACAGACCAAGAAATGCACGAAATTTACTTACATCCAAAAGTCAAATCATTGGTATCATTTACCCACGGTGAGGGTTTTGGTCTCCCCCTGTTTGAAGCTGCTTACACAGGAGTGCCTGTTATAGCCACAGGGTGGTCTGGTCACTTGGATTTTCTTGTTGATGAAAAGGGAGAAAATAGGTTTTATGATGTATCATTTGACCTTATGCCGGTGCCTGAACAAGTTGAGTGGGAAGGAGTTATAGTTAAAGGTTCAATGTGGGCTTTTCCGCGAGAGGCTTCAGCAAAAAATAAGATGAGGCAATGCTATAATGATATTACCAATGGTATAGATGATTCTTGCAACTATGCAATCGAGCTTAGGGAAAGATTTTCAAATGAAAATATGTACGCTCAATTTGTTAATGCTATGAATATACCTGAGCCAAAACAACCAGATTCATCTGATATTGTGGAATTTGAATGAAAAAGATAGTTTACATTAGCGACTTCTTTATGGAGCATATCGCTGGTGGTGCTGAAATTAATGATTCAATTTTAATTGATGAAGCATCAAAAAATGTTAAAATTATCAAATTACAATCAAAAGAAGTAACTGACAAACACATAAAATTATATTATAAATCTGGATTTAAATTTCTGATTTCTAATTTTGTTATGCTTGATTTAGATGCAATGCGTGAGTTAATAAAGCATCCTCGTAGTTACTCAATCATTGAACATGATCATAAATATTTAAAGCATAGAAACCCTTCTATATATGATGATTTCGTAGCACCAGCCAACCACATTATTAACAGGCCATTCTATGTTAATGCAAACAAAATATTTGCTCAATCTAAAATACATAAACAGGTGATTGAGAAGAATTTAAAAATTACCAATGTTGTCAACCTTGGAATGAGCTTGTGGAGTGACGAGCAACTTAAAATTATAGAACAAAATAGCAACAATGAGAAACAAAATGACTGTTCAGTAATCAATAGTTCCAATCAGACTAAAAATACCAGTGGAACAGTTGCGTATTGTGAAAGCAATAATTTAGATTACACACTTATTGGTTCTACATCTTATGCAGAGTTTATAAAGCAATTATCAGAGCACGATAAATATGTGTATATGCCCATCGTTTTAGAAACGTTTAATAGAGTTATAATTGAAGCAAGAATGCTTGGTTGTAAAATATCATCTACTAAATTGAATGGCTGCTTCTCTGAAGATTGGTTTGCAAAATATAAAGGTCAAGACTTAATTAACTTTGTTAGAGAGCAAAGACAAAGGGTCGTTAATGACGTTGTAGAGGGTATGTACTCTATTTTCCAACAAGAAAGTACATCTGACATAACTGTAATCTTAAATGCTTACAGAAGACCGTACAATTTGAAAATGCAGGTTGATGCTTTGAAAAGTCAAACCAAGCCACCAAAACAAATTTGGTTATGGGTTAATGATCATCCGGATAATCACGGTTATGATTTCAAATCTCTTGGTGTAGATAGGATTTTTCATAATGATTTTAATTGGAAGTTCTACGGTAGATTTGCCGGCGCTTTGTTAGCAGATACCGAATACATTGCAATTTATGACGATGATACTGTGCCGGGTAAAAAATGGCACGAAAATTGTTTGTGTACTATGCAAACACACGAAGGTATTTTAGGTTCTGCTGGTATTATTTTAAATGGATCAAGATATATCGATCATGATAGGTGTGGCTGGCCAACTCAAAATGTACAAACTACTGAAGTTGACCTAGTTGGTCACGCATGGTTCTTTAAAAGAGAGTGGTTAAGATACCTATGGCAAGAGAAACCAGTAACTTGGGATAACGGAGAAGATATTCAATTTGCTTTTATGGCAAAGATTCACGGTGGGATACCAACGTATTGTCCACCACACCCACCAGAAGATATTGACTGTCACGGATCAATACTTGGTAATGAATTGGGCATTGATAACAAAGCTACATCTACCAATTCAGCAGTCTCGCATCAACAATTTTTTTCTGAGCGAGATAAATGTGTACAAACAGGGCTACAAAAAGGCTGGAAAACAGTCAATAATATAACATTATGATACTGATTAGTTTTGGAACTCGACCTGAGTTTATTAAAATAAAACCTCTTATTGAGGCGTTTAAGGATAGAATACCTTTTAAATTACTTTTCACCGGTCAGCACGTTGATCTATTATCCGATGTAGAGGGAGATATTCACAAACTGACAATTGAAGATGGTTCAAACAGGCTTGATTCAATTGTTTCCTCTATGATGAATAATGATGCTATTTTTGAAGGCGTAGATGCAGTGCTGGTTCAGGGTGATACAACATCAGTTTTTGCTGTTGCATTAGCTGCATTTCATCGAAGAATAAAAATTATACACCTTGAGGCCGGATTAAGAACATTCAACAAAGATCATCCATACCCTGAAGAATTTAATCGCCGCGCTGTCTCTGTTATGGCTGATATTCATTTGTCACCAACAGAACTTTGCACTGAAAATCTTAACAAAGAAAGGGTTGACGGAAAGATTTTTACCGTTGGCAATACTGTGTTAGACAATTTGGTAGACATACAGCCGGAATACACCAACAAAGTTGTTATCACGATGCACAGAAGAGAAAATCATCATATTATACCGGAATGGTTTGCAGCTTTTGATAAGTTAGCAATGGATAATCCACAATATGAATTTATTATTCCATTGCATCCTAATCCAAATGTACAAAAACATAGGGATTTGTTAAAACATGTTAAAGTTGTAAAACCAATGCAATATAACGATTTTATTGAACTGTTATCGCAAGCACGCTTAGTAATTACAGATAGTGGTGGGCTTCAAGAAGAATCATCATTCTTTAATAAAAAGTGTATTGTTTGTAGAGAAACAACCGAAAGGGTGGAAGGTATGGGAACATTTGCTTTTATGTCTTCTCCCGACAAGGTAGAATCTGATTTTTATTCAATGATAGACGATTATATGCCCAATGATGTATGTCCATATGGAGATGGACACAGTGCTGAAAGGATTACTAACATCCTTATAGAGGAATTATGAAAGATTTCACTGGTGCCTTTGACACACTTATACATAAAATAAAATCAAAAGAAAATTTTGCATTTACTCGCTTCTCTGATGGGGAGCTTTTTATTCTACAAAATAAGACAGTTATTTTAGCCGAAAATCATTATGTTACCGGTGATGTAAAGGGTTCCAATATATACACTAAAGAAGAGCAAAAAGAGTTTTTACCTGAAGAGCACGGCTTTTTTCGTGATAAATTAATGGAATGTTATTTACACAATCAAGAGAATTTTTATAAAGGCATATGCACCGGCACAGATCCTCATGTTGGAGACAAAAATTTTGAATGGATGATTAAAGAGCACGGCGGTGATCACGATAATTTAACATTTTCTAATTTATTGATAAATGCAAATTACAAAAGATTTATTGAAGAAATGGTGCCGTTATTTGTTGAAAGAGATATAATTTATGTTGCAAATGAGAATGCAAATATATCAAAACTGCCATTTGAAGTAAAAAAACATTTTTCTGTTGGTTCAAACTGTATGATAAATGATTATGAGCTAGCGAAAAAAATAAAACAATATATTGACAAAAATAATTTACAAGATTATATTATTTTATGTTCGGCCGCTAGCTTAAGTAATGTTGTAACTTATGAATGTTATAAAGACAACCCAAACAATACGTTTCTTGACATTGGGAGTTGTTTGAACCCTTTGCTTGATTTAGATGGTTGGAAACACACAAGAGGCTATTTGACCAGCTACTGGCTGAATACAAATAGCCCCTTTGGTTCACAGGTTGATGTATGGCAGAATATAAACTAATTGAGAATGGCCCAGCATACTGGGAGTTTATTAGAGAACTAAGGACTATGGAAGGCGTTAGCAATGGTTTTGTATCCCAGCAAGAGATTACACCTGTTGAGCAAGCCACATATATGCTGAAGTATAATTCAAATTACTGGATTTGTTTAGATGGCAACACACCCGCAGGTTTTGTCGGGGTTATTGATGACGACATTAGAGTTGCAACTCATCCTGATTACCAAGGTAAAGGTGTTGGGACTTTTATGATCAATGAGATGATGAAAATCATACCAACGGCATTCGCTAAAGTAAAACTTGATAATGAAGCAAGCATAAAACTATTTGAGCGTTGTGGATTTAGAAAAAAATATTATATTTTGGAGAAAGAAAATGAATAATAATTATAAATTGAAACCTGATAGCGAAGAAGGCATAAATTTAGTCCCGTTAATAAATGATGCATATCTAAGAGAGAGCTATCTTAGCAACAATTATTGCTTTTGGGACAATATTGTAAACAATACATTATTTGAGTCTGGAACTTACTTAGGTGCAGCGGTATTAGCTGCATTAACAAAGGGAGTTCAAAATATCTATTCAATCGAAATTGATAAAGACCTTTACGATCTTAATGTCAAAAATATGTGCGAGGTAGCGAGGCAAAATAATTATGCTGATTTTACAATGAGACCAAATCAATCTTTATTTCGACTTTTAGATAGTAACGGTAATTTAATTTTTAAAATTAATTATTTTCTTGGTGATTCTTGTGCTGTATTACCACAGGTATTACCACAAATTAACACCAAATTAAGCTTCTGGCTAGACGGTCATGTATCTAGCAGCGAAGGGATTGCTAGCACTGCGTCACCAATAGCAGGTAAAGAACCATTATTTCACGAATTAGAATTTATCAAACAACATCATATTAAAAATCACAATTTATTTTTAGATATTGATTCTCCTGATAACTGGGATCGCAAAGACGAAATAAAAGACTTCCTGAAGAGTATTAATCCTGATTATACTGTAGATGAAGTAAAACGTTTTTATTTTGACGATCCGAATGAAGTTATAAAGTATGAAAACTTTTTAATGAGTGAATGGGGAGTTGATGAAAGTACTATACAAAAAATGAAGGATGATAGATTTTGGCAAGATCGCTTGCCCGATGTTTGGGATAACAACGTTGTAATACGTGCTTACATACAGGAGTAAAATATGCGCCATAATCCATATAAAATTGTTAAAATGTTTGAAGAGACCGTAGCAGATTATTGCGGCTCTAAGTATGCTGTATCCACCGATAACTGCACTGACGCGCTTTTATTGTGTTGTCAGTATCTTGAGGTTCAAGACGTTACAATTCCAGCTAGAACCTACCTATCGGTCCCACAATCAATTATGCACGCCGGTGGTACTGTTAAGTTTAAAGATTACAGGTGGAAAGGCATATATCAACTTGAACCTTATCCAATTTATGATGCGGCAAAACGTTTAACAAGTAATATGTACATTCCTGATTCATTTATGTGTTTATCATTTCATATCAAAAAACACCTTAAAATTGGAAAGGGCGGGATGATTCTTACAGACGATGCAGATGCTGCAGCGTGGTTTAGAAAGGGACGCTATGAAGGCCGCGGGGAAGTAATGTATCATGAGGACAATATTGAAATTAATGGTTGGAATGCATATATGACACCAGAACAAGCAGCCCGCGGGTTAATGTTAATGCAAAATTATCCTGAACATATGGATGATCTACCAGAACAGCCGTTTTATAGAGATCTGAGAGAATTTGATTTGTTTAAAGATATTGAGGTAGTTGAATGATTACCTTTTCTAAGCTAGGAAAAGCCGGCCGCTTGGGTAATCAGCTATTTCAATATGCCGCTATGCGCTCTTTAAGTTTGGAAAAGGGCTTTGAACTTGGTATACCTAATCCTAAAAATATGCATTGGCACGGCCAAGATTGTTTGCTAGATAATTTCAATATTGAAGCGTCCTGTATACCAGAAGATTACATACCAAAATTCAAATACGCAGAAACTAATTCTTTTAAATTCGATAAAAACTTTTTACATTTAGGTGATGGTATTGATGTTTTTGGATATTTTCAATCAATTGCATATTTTGAAAAACATATTGATCAAATTAAAAAAGAACTTTCTCCTAAACAACACTTCCTCGATTTTGCAAAGCAAGAAATCGACGCATATAGAGAAAAGTACAATTGTGAAATTGTTTCAATTCACATTAGAAGAGGTGATAATACCGATTATACAGTGCCTGATCAAGTAGAATTAAATAATTTCTACTGTGCACCGGGGGCATCTAAACTCAGTCCAAGCAGTAAGTATGCATATTATATAAACACTGCAATGTCAAAATTTGAAAATGTTAAGTTTTTAATTTTTTCTGGTGGTGGTCGAAATGGTAATAATAATATTTCAGATATGGAGTGGTGTAAAAATAGTTTTGTAGGTGACCAGTTCATTTTCTCTGAGAATAAAACTGTGATGGAAGACTTTAGCTTAATTATGAACTGTGATCATAACATATTATCTCATGTTAGTTCATTTGGTTGGTGGGCTGCATTCTTAAACGAAAATTCTAAAACTACAATTGCACCGTTGAATTACCACCCAGACAAGCCTGACTATACCCATAGAGACAAATTTTATCCAGATGACTGGATTTTAATTTAGTATTTGAATTAATATAAATTCAAGTTATAATAACAAAGGAGTTATAATGTCATTAATATTTGATATTGGTTTCAATAACGGAGAGTTTACTGATGCCTGCAACCAAAAATTTCCAAACTACAACGTTGTAGCAGCCGAAGCTAATCTAGATCTTTGCTACAGATCCAGAAGAAAAAAATATAGAAATCTAAAATTAATAAATTATATTGTCTGTGAGAAAGATAATGATACGCGAACTCTACACATTAATTTATACCAAGACGGTATCTCTACAGTGTCAGAAGATTTTATAAAAAATTCTAGATTCTCGAAGGGCAATAAATATCTTAAGAATTTAGATCCACGGCTTACCACTTGGACAAAGACTGTCGAAGTGCCCACCATAACACTCGATAAAATGATTAAAAAATATGGTGACCCGGAAATTATCAAAATTGATGTTGAGGGGTATGAATACAACGTGCTGCTAGGTTTGAATGACAAAGCTGGCAAGATTTGCTTTGAGGTTCATGAAGAAGAAAAGGAAAAGTTAAATAATTGTATTGACCATTTACTAAAATTAGGTTATAATGAGTTTGGATTTATTGGATATCTTGATGAAGGTGATAACTATAAAAATTTAACATATTCCCAAATTGGAGATCCTTATCTGCTCGAACCAGATAAATATGTTCCTTGGGAAGTCCTTAAGTCAGAATTAGATGTTTCTTTTGATCCACAACGGCGAGTTAACTATGGAATGTTTTGGTGTAAATAATGAAAGTTATTAGAGTAAAGGGCGGCGAATATCCCGATTGCATAGTTAGTTATTTTGACTTTTATAGGTTTGAAAGCAAGTCAGACGATAAAGTATTTTTTTGGGGATGGAAATGTTTTGAAGATTTGGATTTACAGGAAGGATATAAACATTACAAACATAGAATTTTTCTTGACACTGCTTCACCTTGTGCATTTCTAACTCCTATTGATTTTATTGAAAGAGCAAGTTATTTTACCAAGTTCTACACTATCTGCCCAATCACAGCAGAGTTTTTAAGAGATAATGGAGTCGATGCGGAGTCTGTTTGCTTTCCATATCCTGAGTGGAAATTTGATGATCTAGATAAGACTATCGATCAAGAAATTAAAATGTATGATTCAATTTATTACGGCCAAGTACACAGTGAACTTTATAAGCCTATGATTGAAACTATAGCTAAATTTAATCATCAGTTTTTAACTATCTCAAACCACGGCTTAGATGAAAATTTGGCTTCTCTCGTTACGCACCGTAATGCTACTACAGAACAAAAATGGGCTGTGCTGGCTCTCACAAAAACTTGTGTCGGGATGAATTTGTTATTTCCTACAGCAAAACCGGATATCAATT
>Ga0098043_1000588_pt1 | contig 12823 bp, 7 predicted proteins | sample 9B_taG_FD_92581 | JGI IMG/M metagenome (GOLD analysis project Ga0098043, IMG submission 92581) | Marine viral communities from the Subarctic Pacific Ocean - 9B_ETSP_OMZ_AT15188_CsCl metaG | ecosystem: Environmental > Aquatic > Marine > Oceanic | place: Subarctic Pacific Ocean | collected 2015-01-10 | reverse complement strand
CTAAATTTGATTGAAAAGGTTTTGTTTCAAAAACAGTTAAACCTTTATCTTTAGCTTTTGGATAACCAAATGGTCTATCGTTAGTTGAATCAGTTGCTGTAACAATAAGATCACTCGCTTGAGTAAACTCACCTTTTACATTTACTATTTCATTATCTAAGTTTGGTATTTCAGCTACTGTTGGATTTTTTTCTGCATCTTGTAAAAAGTCATAAACTCTTTCTCTATCTGGTAAACTTGCAGGTTCACGTCCACCTGAGTTACTATTAAAAGGTCCGTTTTTAGCATTAGATATGCTAAATAAACCTTGCGACTTAGCGTCACCAATACTCATAACATCAATATACTCTTGACCATCAACACCCATTTTAGAATCAAAGTGTTGGCCAGCGTTTGCATTATTTATTTGTACAACTTTAGGATATAGCTGTACTTCTGAACCAGCTACACCATCTTTAAATTCATCTATATCTATAACAGATCTAGGTACTTTATTTATATTATCACCTGTTAAACTAAACCATGATCTTGATCTTGAAGTTTCACTAAATTGACCAGCAATTACTTGATCTTGATCTTCACTGTCGTTATTTGGATTATCTGTTACAGTTTTACCAGCTGTAACTGACCAGTTGTTCATAGGGTGTTGAGTATAAACGTTATAATACTCTTGCTCTGTCTGCTTAATTACAACTTTCCATGCAAACCAACCATTTGGATTATTTTCATGTTGATGTGTATTTGACGTTGGTACTATTCTAGAATCTTGAAAGTCTATGTTTAAAGCTTTACCATATGTTTTAAATGTATTTTCCCAGCTACCAGCTGTGTTAGCATTGTATGCGTCAGTTTCAGCTACTACAGTATGCGTGTCAGATAAATCATCAGTTTTATAAGTTGATGGTATTACTGGTGACATTCTACCAAAAACATCTACTAATACTATACCTGCTTGATAAGTTCTTCTTTGCTTTACAGTGTGAAATATATGCGATTGTGTATTGAAGTAAAAATGTCCTGATGCAACACCTTTTTCTACATTACCTTTGTTATCGCTTGATAAAAAGAAACTTATACCTTTATTACCAGCTTCATCATTAGGTATATCATAACCTGATGTTATATTTCCATAAACTATTCTATTACCAACAATCTCTTGGGCTTTTGCTCTAACAGGAACATCATCAGAAACTCTTATTAATTGTTTTTCTGGTAAAACTTTAAATGGCTCTTTTGCTTTGTATGTGTATTCTATAAATTGTTTATGATGGGTTTGTCCTGGTTTTGGAGTTACTGTATATATACCAAACGGACTTGTTGACTCGTTTTTTGCGGCATCAATATTTATAGTATCTACAAGTTTAACAGATATGCCGTTTGATTCTTTTAATAATATTTCTATATCTTTTATTCTAAGACCTTTATCATTTTCATAAGTTGTAGTAACTTTACTTGCATTTGACTGATACTCTGTAAAAAGAAAGTCTGTGTCTATAGTTGGCAAAGGTATACGCATAATAACTTTATCGTAAGCGTTTTGCATTAAAGGAACAATACCTGTTTCAACAACATTTTGTGAAGATATGTTTACTTTAGGTTCGTTTGTAGTTGCGTTTACAGATGTATCAGGAGAAAATTTAAGCACACCAGCATTTAAAGGTTTAAACACAGGTTGTGTAAATGGTGAGATTATAGAATATGTACCATCTTTATATTTATATCTATATGCGAATCTAATAAAACGCTCTTGCATATAATCAGATTTAACACCTATATTAGAATTTGGATTAGATGTAATTAATGTTTGACCATCTGCTACGTTAGGATATGCTGTTAATGTTATAGTGGCATTACCACCGCTACCTGATATTGTTAATACATCACCTACACTGTAACCATAACCTATATCATCTTCTGATATTGTGATCGCTGTTACAACTCCAGAGTTTACTGTTGTTACATTTACTTTTAAGCCAGTACCAGTTCCACCTGTAGTTGCTAAGTCGTTAGCTACAGAATAACCAGTTCCACCAGCACTTATACTAGCGGCAGCGTCAATTGTGTTCGGCTTATTTAGCATTGGCGCTAAATACGGTGCTACTTTTGCAACTGATATTTTTTCTTCTTGCGCGTCTACATAATAACTTGTATCATTTCTAGCTAAGTCTATATCTATAACTCTTGGTGAGTTGTAGTTATCTGTAAAATATAAATAATTACCTATAGTGTTTACACCTGTTATAGGGTGTGTTTTTGTAAAATTTAAATACAAACCTTCTGCTAAAACTTCTTCAGTGTTGTTACCTTCTTTCATCACAACCTTCATTCTTCCTTTGCTATGATCTAGTATTGCTCTTTGCATTGTGTGTATATCTGCATTTGGAGACGCACTAGTAAATGAAGTTGTAAACCAAAATATTCTATCGTTTGAAACATCTACATAAGAACCTATTGTAGCCATGTCTTCAACACCACCTTGATCTTTTAGCTCTTGAGTTGTAAGTTTTTTATTACCTCTAATATTTTCAATAGCTCCAACGTCTGAATCTTCACTTGTAGCTATAGATATATTTTGAGCTTCTCTATATTCACCACCTGGAACGAGCCTCTCGTCCAGATCTTTATTCATACGAGCTTTAGTAAAAATATTTTTTATTTTCGGCATGTATTAGTGTTTAATTTGTTTTGACTTACCTCTCATTACATTTGTAAGTTCTTTTATATTTATATTAGTTAACCTAAGTTTAGCATTACGCATAGCAGCTCTTCTTTCTTTTTTATATCTTGCAACTATATATTCAGGTATATTAGTTCTTGTTGAAAGCATCCCAAATAAAACATATTTGTATAAAGCATCTTCCGCCATTTTATGCACTTTCATTTCACCGTCAGTTGCCATACCGTCTGATACATATTTTATTGTTATAGTTCTACCGCTCATTGACGAGTCAAAACCAAACTGTCCACCAACTTCATCAATTGTAAAAACACCGTTTAAGTTAGCAAGTTCTGGCTCTGCTCCATATCTATTTGAAAATGATGCTAGTCTATTAGCTATATAATGTGTGTATAAAAAGTAATCATCATTAGTTACTGTTCCATCAAACAAATCTTGATTAAAGTTTGAATTAAATCTATCAACAGTTATACCAGGCGTTACGTTTAACACACCTTCGTTTTCATCAAATAAATAATTACCATCACCGTCCTGAGCTATAGACTCACTAGGTCTTGATGTAAATCTTGCAGGAAAAACTGGGTGTTCAATACCAGCTGTATCAACCCAATGTATACCGATGTAACTTACGTAATCTTGTGGCATAGGTATTTTTAAAGATGGTGGAACATCAACTTCTTGTATTTTTTCTAATCTTGATATATCATAACTAAACTCTTGTATACCTCTTTTTATATGAAATAAAACTTCAGATCTGTTAGCGTGAGGTATAAGTTTACCGTTACCAACATAAGCTATTATAAAGTTATTAACTATATCTTTTAATTTTATATATCTGTAATCACCTAGCTCTCTATCAACTAGTTTTACTAACACTATACCGTCAGGCGCGGTTGTAAATGTAATTTTACCAGCGTTACCACCTGTTGGGCCTGCATATGAATATGTGCTAGGATTTGCCTCAGTACCGTCTACAAATACTAAAAAATCAGATTCTGCAGCAGGTAAACTAGCTACTGTTAGCGTAAATACAGTTTGTCCTGTAACCGCAGGAAACTCTTGACTACTGTTATAGTATTGTTTTGCTGTTGTTGTTCCTAAAAATCCCATTATTGTTGTTGTTTAGCCATTTGAGCACCTTGACCTAATGATACAGCTTGCTGAACCACGTTAGGATCTTTAATTATAAATCCTGTATAAGCTAAGATGTTTATTATTAATTCTGTTTCTTGTGATGGATGTAATACATAATCTGTTGATCCTTGAGTATTTGTTTGGTTTGTAAAAGCTGTACTATCATATGTTTGAGTACCATATGTTGCGTTTGTAGTATAACCCCATCTAGGATCTGCTGGTGTTTTTATGTATTTAATTCTTAAATTACCCAATGTCCAACTCTGATCAGTAAAAGCAGGCTCTACAATAATATCTGCAGCTCTCTGGTAATACACAGGAAAATCTTTAGTTGGTTTTGTTAATGGTGAAGATTTTAAGTAAGGTAATCTATTTTTATCTATTTTTTCTACTTCAATAGTTTCATCTGTTATTGTTATGTCAATAACTTTATATATATCTGTTGGCAAGGTACCAACACCATTTGTTAATGTAATATCATCTTGGGCATAAAACGGATCTATCTGTTCTTGTATCTTTGTAGGTAAATCAGCTAAAGCATCGTTTACTCTACCAGCTTTTTCAATATTTAAAAACCTGTTATAGTCGTAAAATAGCTTATCTAATAATTCTAGTTGTGCTTGTCTTGCTAAATTATTATACTCAGACGGCGTTAAATAACCTCTTTGTTCTTTGTTTAATATTGACAAGACTGATTTATATACCTTATTTATGTTTATTGCCATAATTTCTTTTTTATAGTAAGTGGTCACCTATAGAGATGACCACCTCTATAAATGATTTTTATTTTAGTTTTTTCTCAACTAATTTGTAAACTTCAATACCTTCATCTGTTTTAAACCAAGCGGCTAAAGCAGAGTATGGATTTTCATCAAACGGTATATCAAATAATTTTCTATCATTATTTGCCCATTTGAAAGATCTATTGTCAGAAGATAATTTAATTATATTCTTTTCAACAGCTCTAATACCCATATTTCTAATATTGATATTTTCATCAGTAGCGAGTTCTAAGAACAACTCTGGATTATTCCTAGCAAATACCATTGCGTCACGTTTAAGTTCCTTAGAAGTCATCTTATTGACTGCGTTACCGATCTCTGTTCTTACAATAGCTTCGACTCTATCAATATCTAAAGTTTTAGCAGCGTTCATAGCTTCTAATTGTAACTCTAAAACATCAATTTCTTCTTCTGCTACTTGATCAGCATTAAACTCTATAAACGTTCTACCAGCTTCTGGGTGGTATATCGATAGAAATTTTTGTAATGTTGTTTGTTCTTTTTCTACAAACAGTTGTCCGTTTCTAAATACAATATGACCTAATCTTTGAGGTCCTTTCATTTCGTCAACGAATACTGTGTTTTGATTTCTACAATATTTTATCTCTCTTTCGTATCCTACGCTTTCGTCAAAATAAAATAATTGTCTAGATCTTAATATATAAACAGGAGGTACTGCTTGTAAGTTTAATTCATACAACCTGTCTTTTACTACCCAACTTTGTTTTGCTGGGACAGCTTCAGCGTTAGTTACAACTGGAGCTTTTTCTTTTGTTTTTGTTTTTTTCATGATATAATATAATAAAAATTAATAAAAATAAAGGGCTAGGCGCCGAAGCGCCTAACTCTTTAATATAAATATTACTTAAGTAATATAAAGTTGTTTGCAGCTTGTACTACTAAACATCTTTCAGATAGATAGTGAATCTCCATCTTGTCAATGCTTGAACTAGTTGGTCCACCAACTGATCCAGTCACCCAAGACTTTAATTTTCTATCGTCTGCTTGACCTGCTCTATATCTAACGTGTAAGAAAGGTCTTCTTACATTAGATCCTACTTGCTGATCATATACTGAAGAAGTACCTGCAGGAATAATTACCCCTTTGATACCACCAACTAAACCTCTTGTAGAAGCGTCGTTTAAGTATTTCCAATCAGTTTTGTAGAAGTCATAAGAACCTCTTCTAAATCCAGAGAATCCTAGGTTTAACGCCATGTCAGATGAGTTTTCAAATACACCGAAAGATGTACCACCATCGTAGTTAGCATTAATTTGACCTAACATATCATCAAAGATTAAGTTTGAAGCTCTGTTAAGATATAACATGTTTTCTTCAATTGCACCTTGCTTATCTAGCTCAGCTAATAATAAATCGAAATCAGCTAATGCATCAGACGCGTTATCAACTAAGTTAGTAGCTACGATACCTCTGTTTTCGATAGCTGAGAACATACCTTCTGAACCATTGAAACCATCAACACCGCCTGAACCAAGATCATGAAGTTGTGAGTCTGCAGTTCCAGAACCTGTTACAACTTTCTCAGCTTCAACCATAGTCATCTCCATGTAATCGTTAAATCTCACTCTAGTATCACCTGAAGATTTTAGATACCATAAGTATCCACCTTGTCCAGACTCACCAGCTACTTCGATCCAACCGATCTGAGCAGTGTCAGAACCATTGATTTCAAAGTGATCTTTAATGATCATAGGTCTATTGTTGAAAGTTAAGAAATTTGGCTCTACGGAGTTACCCATAGTGTCAGATCCTTTTGCAAATTCAGAACCATATACGAAGAACTTGATTGCTTGAGATCCAGTTGATATACCAGCTAAATCTTCAATATTTTCTGCTCCGTAAGGTAAAATTGTAAGACCAGTTTCACTAGCTTCAACTCCAGCAGATACATAACCTTTGAAGACTACGTTTTCTACTACAGCTACAACTGTTGCTCCTTTTCTTACTGCGTGTTTTGCACTTGAACCACCATCAATGTCAGTAATCGAAGTTACTGCACCGTTAGTAGTGTCACAAGTACCATTATATGCTAAGTGTAATCTACCTTGCTCAGACCAAATTACTTGATCAGATTGTAAAGGCATTTCAGCACTAAGCATAGATAAAAATCCAGAGATGGTTCTGTTACCATATCTGTCTACTTCCTGCTCATATAAATCAGGAAGATATTGTTGTGCCCAACCTGCTACGTTCGTTCCATCGCCAAATACATCAGATGATGTAAAGTCTAGGTAGTTAGTCGCAAGCGTCATCTTTTGATACGCTGGAGAAACTATCGAACCGGCAGCTGGTCCACTAAAACTTACTGTTGCCATAATTTTTAATTTTTAATTTTTAGTAATTTTTCAATTTAAACTTTCGGCTAGAACTAGTGTCGCCGCTTATCACTTTCACTTTTTGACCACCGACATTAACAACACCGTCAGACGTTTTTCTTCCGTCAACATTGATATTCTTTGCTTCAGAAGTTAACTGTTTGACAGCGTCAGCTTTGCCTTGCTCATAAAAATGACTAGCTAAAGCGTCAGCGTTTCGTGCAGCAAATAAAGATTTATGATAACCCTTAGCGTCTTGTAGCATATTGTTTTGATCAATATACTTGCTAAAAACATTTAGCACATCAGACTGAGCCTCCCTTGTTTGTTGCGCATCTTTAACGTTGTAACGATACTTTTTGTCTCCAACTTGAAAATCAAAACCTTTGAACTTCTCATTAAAAACCTGATCAGTTTGTTGATTAAAGTGTTGTTGTTGCTTTGCAGTTAGTTCAGTAACCTGAGCCTGCTCATTATTGTAACGGTTGAAAAAGTCAATTGCCTTTTGTTGTTCTGGAGCTAACTTAGAGCCCAACTTGACCTCCTTGTAATATTGTGCTTTCAGACCATCTAAATGGTTTTTGGCTTGTGCAACCGCTTCTTTATAAGCAAGCTGTTTTCTTTTTATGTCCCTAGGCTCATCTACGTCTTCATCAAATTTAAAGTTATCTTCTAACATAAAGTTAACTTCATCAGATGAAAGATGAGGTTTCGTAGATTTGTAGTACTCTCGCAAGAGTGCTTCTCCATCTACGTTCGAGTAATCCGCGTTGAGGCGAACATAATCCTCTAACGTTCCACCAGTCTCATTCATAAACTTCACGAGTTCTTCAACGTTTTCTGGTAGTTCCACTTCTGGAGTTTGTTGCTCTTGTTTTTCTTCAACAATTTTATTTTGTTGTTTATAAACTTCGCTAACAATATCGTTTGTTTCTTCTACTTCTTCATCTGTTACTTCTTGTATAACAGGTGTTTCTTCAACTACCTCTTCTTTTTTACTTTCAGTAACAGGTTCTTCTACTTTTTCTTCAGTAGCTTTTTCAGGTTGTTTACTCATATCAACCTTTATAGTATCAGCGCCTTGTTCAAACGCGTTACTTTTTCTTTTAGGCTTTGGAGCTTCTACTTCTTTAGCGTCAACTATTTTTTCTGTAGTTGGAGCTTTTACTTCTTGCTCAACAGCCTGTTCTTGTGGTTGTTCAACCACTTCTTTGTTTTCATTTTCCATAATAAGATATTATATAATTGTTTAAAAATACTATTTTCTAGCGTAATACGCTATGATACTTCCAGAGTTGACATTTATTTTGGTATACTGACCAAATATATCAATACCTGCTGGAAAAGCATCACCTACTACTACTTCTTCTCCTCCAGATCCTTCATTATAAGTTTCAGATCCTGAAGCAGCGTCACCAGCAGCGTCTTCTGTGTTAGCATATCTAGTAGCTTCTTCAGCAACTAATCCAGTAGTATTACTAAATGTAGTAGCAGCTAAAGTTGTAATAGCTATAAAAATATGCTGGTCTGGTGGTACTATTACGTCTCCACCTTTTGAAAATACTGATCCAGCTATATTACCTGGATAGTCGTTATGTAATCTTGGCATAATTTTTTATTTATCTTGGTTCAAATTGTTCTAGGTCAAAACCACCTAAGTTGTCAAAGCCCGCAGACTCAAACTTTTTAGCTGGTAAATCTTTTTTTCTTTGATCGATTAACTCAGACTGTTGACTAGCTTGTATTCTAGTACGTTCATCTTTACGATCTTCTTTATATTGCTCTTTATCTTTAATCACTTGTGATTCCATGTCTTTTAATCTCATATTTAAATTAAACTCATGTTCCATAAGTTCTTTTTTAATTTCAGCTTCTCTTTCCATTTTTTGAGTTCCAAACTGAAACTCTGCTTGAGCTAATTGAACTTTTTGCTCAGTGATTATTTGATTTTTCTGTGCTTCAGCTTCTGCAGCTGCTTGAGCTGATTGAGCATTAGCTTGTGATTGAGCTTGTATATTTTGTTGAGCTATTTGTTGATCTAACTCTTGTTTCTTTTTCTTTCTTATTTTTAATACCTGATTAGCTAGTTTTAAGTTTTTAACTTCTCTAATATCAATAGCATCTTCTAAATTTATTTGTTGTTGTTGAAGAGCCATTTGAATATTATTTTCTAATCTTTGTTTTTCTTCTTCATCAGGTGCTAGTTCTAAGAATATACCAAAGTCATGCATGTGTAATTCTTTAACTTGATCTAAAGTACCAACATTAAATCTACCTAATGATAAGACAAATTGGTTTCTAGCTCTAGAATATTCTAATACATCAGATATTCTAAGTGAAACAGCTTCTGCAGTTTTTAATACTAAGAATAAACCAGCTTGTAGTATATGTCTTGTAGCTGTGTTACTATTAGCTGCTGCTAATTTTTGTAAACCAACTAAAGCATTTTTGTCAGGAGTACTAGCATCTCTAGCTTCATTAAGACCAGTTACATCTCTCATCATTTGTAAATAATAATTGTAAGACTGTATCAACGCTGCTATTTTAGCATTACCACCTGAAGACTGTAACTCTTGTATTGGCATACGACCATTGTTAAAGTCACCATCTTGTGTCATTGATCTACCAATAACACTACCAGTTTGGAAATACATATTTAATGCTTCTTGTGGATTATAGTTAGTGCCATTGCCTAAATCTATTTCAGCTAAACCATCAGCATCTAAAAACACACCATCTGGAACAGTTCTAGATAATACTTGTTGCAGTTTTAAATGTGTTAACTGTATCATGTCAGCAAAACTTACCATACGACTAACAAGTGACTCAGGTCTACCTTTGTATATACGCGGAGCAGCAATACTATAACTCATAGACACTTTTGTAATATCAGACTTAGGCCTTGTCATGTTTTCACATTTTTTCCAGTCTAATATTATATCATGATTTAAAACTTTTATACCACTGTATAAAACCTCAATAGCTCTATCAGCTTTTTCAAATCTTGCTCTACCATCTTTAGGTGGATCAAAAGTATCATCTTTTGGTAAAGCTTTATCAGCACCAGACGCTGTTTGTTTTATTTTAAAAGTTTGTCTATTAAAAGTTTTATATTCAAAATACAATACGTTTATGTAACCTTTTTCGTTTTGATCTTCAGGGTAATAAACATATTTGTCAAACTTTTGGTTACTATATTTCTTTTCAAGATCTTCTATTTGCTCATTTGTAATATCAGGATATTGCTTTATAAGATCTTTTATTAAAACTCTTTTTACCTCACCTACATAATATAAATCTTCAAAATAAGGTGAATCACTGTATGAGTGCACTATATTAGCAGGGTCAACGTATTCAATTGTAATACCTTCAGCTTTATTAAAACCATTTTTAACACAAGAAATACCAAGTACAGCTAAGTCATAGTCTAATCTTTTCTTTATGTTATCAAACTTATTAAGAGCCATTACATTGTCAAGAGCTTCTTCTTCAGCTATTTCAATAGACTGTTTATAGTTTAATTGCATGTGAACAGAAAGTTCTTCATCATTTTCTGGTATTTTTTCAACATCATTTTTAAAAGAGTTTATACCAGTTTGAGCTTGTACATTTAGTTTAAATGATTTAAACCTCATGTCTTCTTGCATATTTTTTATATAGTCTGTTCTATCTTGTGCTGCTATAGGATCAATAGAAAAAGCTTTTACATCATAAGTTCTTTCTTGTATACCGTTAACAACAATGTCTACAAATTTAGGTATAATAGGTACTGGTTTCCAGTCTAAATTAAGATAAGATAAATCACCGTTAATAGATAATTCATCTTTATATTTTTGTATACTCTGCTCTCCACGAGCATATAATCTTAGCTCATGATATTTTAATTGAGTATCATAGTAACGGTCGGAACCGCGGTCACTTTTAAACCACTCTTGCTCAATAGCTCTTGCAACTTGCAGGCCATATTCTTTACTAGACTTCTTGGCATCAGGCACTGCCTGGCTTGGAAATGTAGATTTTGCTTTTGTTTTAATCATTAGTTATCAGTTTTGATGACATACCTTTATTGTTGTATTTTGTAAAACCAAAATTTATTGTTGTGTTTTCTCTTTTTGGGCTTGGTCTATATAAATTTTTATTACAAGCCATAATTGCTAAACCCGAACTAATACTAGCATCAAACTTTGTCCTATTATTAATATCAAATCTAGCCCAATCATTTAAAGTTGTATTAAATGATATGTTACCATATTGTCCTTCTTCTTTTAAACCAACGTACTGCTGTATATAACTTTCAATAGCAGCAGCATGCGCTTGTTTAATATCTTCACTGGAGTTTGGTATACCTCCTATTTCTTTTTCAGCTGTAGATAATTTGTTCCAAAGCTTGTCAGGTCTATTCATTGAATAACCTCTATAACCTCTACGTTTTAAATAGTATAATAATCTAGGTTTATTATTTTCTGCAAGTATTGGCATACCGTAAAACACTAATGCCATTAACACATCTTCAAAAAACATTTCAGCTGTATCAGGTCTTGCAATATATTCTAAAAAAAACTCATTAGGCGGCGCATCTTCCATGCTAAACTTAGTTAAGCCGTGTAAAGCACCTTTAGAACCTCTATTATCAACAGTACCTGATATATCATAACTATCACAGCCAAAAGCACCTATATGCTCATTACCAGGATATTTTTTACCGTTTTTAATAAAATATCTATTTTGTAGATTAACTGATGGTACCCAAGATAAATTAAACCTACCAGTTTCATCTGGATAAAATCTAACGTTAGTATCTTTAATACCATTTTCCCATACAAAACTACCTTTTATAGGTTTACTTTGCATTTCATTATAATCAATTTGCTCGTATATTTTTACTAAATTAAATATACTATTTTTAGTTTCATCTCTGAAAGCATGTTCTTCAGTTCTTGGAAACTGTCTATAATACTCGTTTAAAGCATCTTGGTCATTTTTTAACCCATCCGCTTCATTTTGCCAGTGCGCAATAACTCCAGTATCAATAACATCGTTATGAGGACCATATACTTCTGTTTCTGGATTTTCAAATACAGGTATCCCGTATTCATCAATAAAACCCTCATAGTTCCACTCCATTGGAATAAAAAAAGAGTACAAACCCGAGTTAGTTTGACCATTTCTGTTTCGTTTAGTAACATCTGAATTATAATATAACTTTTTAAAATTATCACCACCCTTGTCTAACGCATTACACGTTGATCCCATCATACATTTTCCTATAATTCTACTACCTAATCGTAAAGTAGTTTTTGTTACACGCCAGTTATTTAATATGTTATCTGGTCTTTCCCACTTACCAGATTCATCATGTACTAATAGTTTTAGCTTTTCACCATCATAACTGTTATCACCTGTATTTTTCCAGTCTATCGTTGTATCAAGACCTGTTAGCTCTTCAGGTTTTTCGTTGCTTGTTATTTTTCTTCTTGTAAGTTTTGAAGCTGGTACTCTATAGGCTAACTCTGTTTTTGGTCGATCCATACCATCTTGGATCGGTTTAAAAAAGAAAGGATAGTTAACTGATATTGGTACTACTTTGTCGGTAAACATTTTTTTAGCATCAGCACCTGACTTAGACAATATACCAAATCTTGCATCGCTTGATATTGTAGCTAAATTAACTGTTTCACCCGAAGCCATAAATGAAAAACCAGATCGTCTGTTTTTAAGGTAACACATACCATAACATCTACTATCAGCTTTACAAGCTTCCCAAAATATATAAAATAATCTATTTGCTTCTCTAAAATCAGGTTTACCTACATCTATTTTAGACCATTGGAGATACATATAGTGAGTACCGCTAATATAAGTAGCAACACCCTTGTTATAAAACCAGAAACCT
>Ga0098043_1000587_pt1 | contig 12824 bp, 10 predicted proteins | sample 9B_taG_FD_92581 | JGI IMG/M metagenome (GOLD analysis project Ga0098043, IMG submission 92581) | Marine viral communities from the Subarctic Pacific Ocean - 9B_ETSP_OMZ_AT15188_CsCl metaG | ecosystem: Environmental > Aquatic > Marine > Oceanic | place: Subarctic Pacific Ocean | collected 2015-01-10 | reverse complement strand
CAAGAAATTTTCCATTTGATTGTAATCCAGTTCTTTGATTTGCATTAGCTCCAGAATCCCCTAAACCAGTAGCAACAACCATATATTCAGCCCCATCTGCAAAAGGGCCATGTTGAAATGTAACTATTGTTCCATTGGGATGAATTAATTCAAAGCTGTCAGGTGGATTATCAAACTCTTGATATCCAGGTACTTTAAAATATATTTCACCATCATTTTCTACTGGTTTACCATTTACAGTACTACTATTATGGTTTAGCATAATTTCAATAGCACCACCATTCGCTTCGTCATTAAATGAACCACCATAAGGAACACCATATATTAATCCACGATTTATATGTTCACCTGTTAGATTAAAGTTAAACTCAAACTCTTCCCATTCATTCATTATTGTATTTTGAAATCTACCCATACCACCTAATTGTGAATGTTCTTCGTCTTCAAATGTTTCACCATTAGTATATCTAATAGAATTAAAACTACCTGGTGACTGAAACTCTTCTTCTATATCATAATTAGTGTTATTATATGTAATACCAGGTCTATAATTTATACCTAAAGTATCAGGTAATGGAATCTCATTCCATTGAGAGTGTAAAATACCAACATCTACTTGAGGTGCTACTCCCAATGATTCATCCAATGGGTTTTCTTTAAATAAATCAATGTCATCTGGTAATTGTTCAGGTATTACTAATGTGGTTTTCATTTTAAATCTTATTTTTAAAGAACTATATGGATTAATTGGGTTATCACTAAATTTATCATAAATTTTTGTAAATTGATTTAATACTCTGTATTGATTTTCTGTTATATAATCTGGTGGGGTTGTTGTTACATTACCTTTGTCGTTATGAGCCTCAATAGTTAAATAATTAAATGTATAATTAGATACATTATTTTGAACGTAATGGTTCATTTTGGTTGTATCCCATATTTGATAATTTTGAAAACATAAACATCTTTTATTTGAATATGCTTCAGCTGTACTTAACCACATAGCTACATGAGGTTTTTCAACTAAATAATTACCATCACTACCTCTTAATACATTCCATTTTCTTTCATTACGATAATCTATTAAAGGTGGTAAAGAGCTTAAACCTTGATTTACTAAATCTTGAGTACTGTCTATACCAAACAATTCCTCTACATACTCCCGTCTTCCATTACTTATAAGTCCATCGTAAACTTCTCCCCAATATGAGTCAACAACTTCATCACCTTTGTTATTTTCTTGACTAAAAGGAACATACGCATGTCTACCACTATAACCTTTTAAGCCTTGTGAATCAACTCCAGCTCCAAATACTTCTAAAGTATTTTCGTTTTTTATTGTTTTTAAAGATAAAAATCCCCAATCACCTTCTGGTTTTAAAACAATTGGAGAATTATTTGGATATAAACCATCTTCAGCAATACTAGGCCCTACATGAAAACGACACAATATTCTTTCAACGTATTTACAATCGCCATTAATTACCAAGTTTTCTTTAACTAAATTAGAAAATGGTGCAGACAATATATCTGGAAAATTATCTTTTGCAATATTATCATCATCAAATGAAAAGATACCCAATTCAATTCTACCATCTTGGTTTGAATTTAAAAGCCCTTGATTAGTGTTTTGAAAAATATTTGTATCTATGTTTAGTCCACTATAAGGGTCATATGGTGACATAAAAGTTTGTAACATTGAAACACCTTGAACACCAAAAGTGTCTGAAATTTCTTCTTGACTAAATACTAAATTTTCATAAGTTAAAACATCTGATTCGTCACCTTCAATTTCTTCAGATTCAATTATTGGTGGTTCTTCAACTTCCCCTTCATAGACTCTCAAATCATAATCAGGATAACTAAATTGAACCATCGAATTTGAATATCTTTCTCTATAATCACTACTATATCCACCAAAAGAAAGTCTTAGTTCTGTTTCGTCAGTATTTCCAGTAAAAAATGCTGCTAAAATTCTAAATCCTATTAATTCATAATTAACCACCAATGGTGGTATTTCATCTACAGGAATATTATCAACATTTGTGTAATGATATGTGAGAATATCAGTAGCACTTTTAATATTACAATCTCTAGTAGCAATATCTGCTTCATTTGCCCCCATATCACCAGGTATAGTAACACGGGGCATCATGGTATTTGTTAAATCACTATTTAAATCGCCATCATAACCAGAATCTATATTTATTATTTCGGTATATTGTCCACTATTAGTATTATATCTACCAAATTGATAACGACATGTAAATCGAAAAGTACCATCAGCACCTTCACCAGTATTTTCTAAATCACCACCTGGTCTTTCTTGAACTTCAAAAGTTACTGGAAATTTATAAGTAGCTAGATGTGGATTTGTTACAGCGAAGTTTTCAACTGTTATACTATCGTTAAAATCTATATATTGATGGTCTGATTGATGTGGCATTTTAATCTACCTTAAAGCCACGAGCTCGTAGTAAGTCTGTTCTTGAAATGATTTCTACCTTACATCTGTTACCAAAGCCTGAGAAATTTGTATATGAATTATCTGCTGGATTAATATGATTTAACCAAAAATCTGGATTGAATTTATACTCTTCATATATATCACCATAACCATCACCAAAAAACTCACCATCATATTGAGTTGGTAATGGTTCTATAACAGTAGGATTGTAGCTAGCACATATGAAATACCATTCATTAAAATCTTCAGGTATAAAAGTATAGTTTAATATTCTATCTTCATCCTCACCTTGATTATTTAAATCAGGTGCATCCCAAGAAAATTTTCTATTACCTGGAGCCCCCAAATGTGAGTCTTTTAAACCCACATCTGTAGTAGTTACAGTTGTATCACCAGATTCTCTAACCTGTAATTTAACAAATCTAGCTGTATTTGAATCTTGAAAAATACCTCGACTTCGAGAATATTCACTCCCATCAAAATCACCATTTACATACTCACCATACGTTGGTGGAAAATTACCATCACCTGGTTCATCATATCTTGATTTATCTGATTTAACTACAAATGTTTCTAATTTAAAACCAAATGGATTTTCAGCTCTTGTTGGATTTCCAAAGTTAAATAATGTTCCCTCTGATACTTTATCCAAAAATCTAACCCACATCGTTATTGTAAATCCACCAGTTCCATTTGTGTTTAAATAAGTTGGATTATTTGGGTTTAATCCCTCAATAAAATCTTGATTTGTATTTCTTATTATGATACCTTGATTTAGATTTCTAAACTTTAAATATCCACCTGATTGATTTGTATATTGTGGTCTTTCATCTTGTATTTCAGTTGGGTCTTCTAATATATCTGTTAAATAAGGAAGAATTGTATTGTAAATGTCTTCAATAGTTCTTGTTGAATTTGTATCATTTGCAGTTGATTTTAAACGATGAATAAACGCATCTTCTTCATCAATGTTTCCATCTTGATTATCTTGAACGTATGAGATACTATTATCTCTACTATAATCAAGTGAACCAGTCCAACTCATATCATTGCCTCTATCAACCATACCATCACCATCAATATCAAAATTAGGTATTGTTGGTGGAAGTAATGCATTTAATTCTTGAAAAAATCTAATAATTCTTGATTGTCGAGTATCACCATCTGGAAGTAATTCAAAAATATTTGTATCTAAAAATTCATTTGCTTTATTAATATCTATACTGGATTTTTGTTGGTCTAAAGGAATAAACTGACTTATGTTTAATGGATTACCATCTCCAACAAGTAAATTAGTAATAGGTAAACCATCATAAGCTATTCCCCCACCACTTAATGAAATACTTATACTATCATCAGCACCTGGTGTCACCACAATGTTAAGAGAGTTAAAATCAACATTATTAGCTATTTCTTGTAAATTTTGTTGAACAGAGGTGTTTTCATCAACATTAATACTAGTAGTATTTATTAAATCTTGTTCATTGGCTTTAATATCTTTTTGAAAAAGTGCTAAAACACCTGAACCAGCACCTTGTTGTATTTTACCATTACGAATAAATTTTTGAGATTGATTTACTTTTTCTGTGAGTTCTGGTATATCACTTTGTATTAATGCATCAGCTATTAAATCTAATAGTAATTCTAATTTTTCTGTAGGTGTCATAACTATTTCCTCTTAACTATAAATTCAAAATCATCATCAAACACTTGTTCTTGTCCATCATCATATTTTAATTTTAATTGTATTTTATAAACTCTGTCAGGATAAAATCCATCTAGATATTGTATGAAATAATTTGAATCACTATCACAACTAAGTTTTGTAAAATCACTAAATGGTACAATGAACTCATCAGTAGCCACATCTTTAATTGCATATGAACCACTACCTTCAGGTATAAATGAACCCGTTACATTTTGAACCGATGTAGTAAAAGTTTTTTGAATATATCTTTTCCTAGATTCAACTCTAAACTTAACTCTTTCTCCTACTTTGTAACTTTCTCTCAATCCTTTCATATATATGAAGTTATCAGCTAATCCACTAACCACTAATTGATTTAACGAACCTGTGTTTGAACCAGTACAAGGTAAATGGTCATCCCAGCGAACTTCTAATTGTGGTGAGTAAATCGTATGTGTGTTTCTTGAGAAGAATTTTAAATGTCCAAATGTTTCACTATCTGTTTCTTGACTACCACTAAATCTTATTAACATTCCATAGTTTTCAACCTGACCTTGTAACCACATATTCACCATATTGGTGACCTCAACTTCTACATCAGGAGATTGATTAGCAAATGATTGAACAGATTGACTAACTAATAAAACTGATGGGCCATCACCATCTGCAGAGGTAACTGTATCAGTTCCTCCCTCAAGAGTTAATACATCACTAAAGGTAGTTCCTGAACCAGTATCAACTGAAATATTATTTCCATTAATACCAGCGTCTGATGCAGTTAATGATAGAAAACTACTTCCATCAACTGCAGTGACACCAATACTAGCTGCATTTATTTGAGTGACCAAAGAATTTAAATATGTAGCTGCACTTGAACCTGTTGAGTGGAAAAAAATTGGACTATCATCTACAGGTATAGCGGATGGGTCAGAAGCTACAAATCTAAACTCAGTTCCACCAACAGTAATTTGAAGTTCATCTCCCTCATCTTGACCAAAATTACCTATAATATTTAATGAACCACTGGCCTTTTCATTACCAATACTTTTTGGATTCCACTTAACTTCAGTTCCTCCAATTGGATTACTACGGTTTTCCCAACTACACCCATTTGTGTTTTTTGGTCTATCACCAAACTTACCAGTGCCTTCCACCCAAGATTGAGATATTGGTTGAATGGCTAATTTATATTCTTCAGTCATTTCAGAATTACCTTCAGCTTCATATAGTCTTAAAAAATATTTTGCATCAGATGCTATAGTTCCATCTGAAACAGATTTAGATAACTCTGTAAATTCAGTTCCATTAAAGTTTACTAAAGCTCTTGTCTGATGGTCGAATGAATTATTAAAAAATTCTTTTTTGACTTCAAGTATTTGGTCTCTTCCAAAGTTTTGGTCTTTGAAAGACTCACCATCTATTGTTGATGAACCACTTGAAATCCAAGTGTCTTGTGATGGAAAAATAAAATGATGCATTATCTAACTCTCCCTTGTATATTTGTGTTTGGATTTTTCAATTCAAAAACCGTTGGTGTCGCTTTATTAGGTGGAACTATAATTGTACCATCTTCAGAAAGTGCATTTTCAAAATCATATTTATAACCATAACCAACTTCAAGGTCACTTTGACGTATAAAAGTTCCGTCACCGACTGAATCACCATCTATATCAACATCACCACCAGCACTAAATGTATAACTATAAGTTGGAATTGCTAAGTTAGCATCTACGACACTACTATTGTAATCATCTTGTTGTGTAATGGTTAGATGTCCAATGGAACGAACACCTTCAACTCCCATCAATTCAAATTCTAATTGACTTTTAAATATTGGTTGGTTGAATTGCATTTTTTCAATTGCAAAATAATCTTTAATTTTTTGAATACAATTTAATTTAACTTGTTGTTTGTTTGCATATTTTTCAGCGATTATATCAAATATCACACCAAAGTTAACAATATACCCATCATTAATTGTTATCACATCAGTCATTATTTTAAAATTTTCTAAATATTTTTTTATATTTGTCATTAAAGTATTTGGTAAATTATCCTCTGTGAAAGTTGTTAATGTATGTGGATTACCAACTAATTGTTTTAAATTATTATATCCCAATACATAAATATTTATTGTTCCTAATTGTTCATCAACAAGAAGTTCAGATTCTACTTCAAATTGATTTTTATTTTGATTATAAAGTTGTATAGCAAGATTATTTGCACCAGTCTCCCCATATCCATTTAAAAAACTATTAATTGAATCTTCTAAAGAAGTACCAAAGTCTTGATGTGAGGTAAGTGCAGATTGAAAATAAATTTGTGCATCTGAAATCTTATCAACTAAATTTTGTGTAGAAGCTATAAAACTATTATATGAATCCATATTATTTACACCAGTAAATGTGGTTGCTATATTATCTCTTGTAACATACGCCTTTGCTATATTTCCAAACTTGGCTGGTATGTTTAATACTCTCGCCTCATAGTCTTCTTTTGTTACACACCTGTTTTGTGTTGAGAAAAATGCTTTTGCTTTTTCTTTTATTTCAATTGTGTCTTCTTGGTCTTTACCACCAAACGCTGGTCTCTCATTTGTAACACTTGTCAAAGTCGCAGCAGTGTTTCCGTTTTGTGCTGTTGTGGTTGGTGTAGATGAAATACTAACCGATGGTACGTTTGAAGTAAGTCCTCCACCAATCCTATAAGTAATCGTAAGAGTTGTTTGGTTTGGTGTTTCACCTAATGTTGAAAACTCATCACCTAATAATGGATTTATAGAATCATTTAAATCATTTGTTTGACCAGGTATTGTTATACCAATCTGTTCAGTATCTATAAATCCATCATCGACTTCTTGTCCATTTTTTAATACACCATTACCAAATATAAGTGAAGTTGTATTGTCTTGATTCGTTTCACGAGTAAATCTTTTTGATGTTTTAATGTATTGTAATGAATATGGTACTGGTTCAATTGAGGTATTACCCATCATATCTACATATGCAGAATCTCTGTTTTCTTCAGTATAATGAGTTTCAATTGGAACTTTATCTTGTGCTAAGAAGTCTACTTCATACCAATTATCACCATTAGAATCTACACATGAAAGAATATCAACAACATTAGTATCTGGTATTATAATAGTTTTAAATTTTTCAGGTGTTGTAACTTTTACTGAAAGTGTTTTTTCAGTTGCACTTATTGCCTTCACAGTTCTCGATAATACATAAGTAGATATTAATCCATTAGAATCTACAGAACCAACTGTATCACCATCAGTAGAACCTGTAATTCTAAAATCTATTGGTTCTAATGTTTTAAAAACAATATTAGAATCAAAATCAGTTGCAATTTCAATACCAGCATCAAATGTTCCAGCGTTTGAATAATCAATTTTTGAAACATCACCACTTGATGCATTTACAACCGAAGTGAAAGTTAAATCAACAAAAGCAGGTACAATTGGTTTAACTTTATAACCAAACATCTTAGCCATTGTTATTATGTTTCTTCTTTCTTCTGCTAAAGGTAATAACATCTCTTTATATTGTTGGTCAATATAAAATGACAACACGTCACCCACATAAGCATTCATTTCTAATAACATCATACCTGGTGATGTTTCATTAAAATCACGATATGTGTTTGGAAAGTAAGATTTAGCATATTCCATTAAAGATTGTTTTAACGCTGTAAAATCTTTATTTAAATAGTTTACATTTGATTCTTTAAAATTTTCTTTACCATATGTTGGCATTTTTTATCTCCAATTAATATCCACCACCACTTGTTACACTTGACTCTGGTTCTGATACACCACTTGAAAAGTTTAATGTTACCGAGTCTAAAGTGTTTGGGTCTTGTTTAATGTTAAAATCTATTTTTATTCTAATTTCGTTAGACCCTACATCAGTTGTATTGTCTCTATTAAAAACCTTTATATCTCTTACTTGAACAAATGGTAACCAAAACTCAAATTTATCTAATATAGCATCTTGAACACTAATTAAATTTTCTTGTGTAATATTTTCAAATAAAAGTTTTCTTAGTCCTATTCCTAAATTTGGTTGAAAGAATCTCTCACCCTCTTCCGTTTGTAATAAATTTCTTATATTATTTTTTACAGCTTCAATGGTTGTATCAGTTGATGCAAACCAACCATCTTTCTCATCACCCCTACGAATTGGTAAATCAATACCAATTTTTATACGAGTATCATTGTCTTCAATAAATGGTTTTCTTGATGTATCTTTTATAGCCATTATAATAAGTCCTCAATATCGTCTCTAATTAATTTTACAGTTGTAAATTCTTTTTGACCATCTTCATCTTCTACATCAAATCCACCTTGTGATTCAGGGTCTTCACCAATAAAAACATAACCAGTAGCTTGTAATCCACCATCATCTTTTCCTAAATCTAATCCAGGTAATATCGCTCCACCCTCTAATAATGGTGTAATAGCTTTTTCAATTTCACCCTCCAATGCACTAATGGTTGCTCCAAGTCCAACTGGTTCAGCTATTTGTTTTAACGCCTTTAATATGGGTTGATACTCACCTAACAATGTATCCAATTTAACATTTACAGATTGTTCTGGTGTTTGTAAACTTTCTAAAATCACAGGAGCTTTTATTTGTGTAATTCTAAATTCAACTTCTGTTAAAAATTTAGCAATTGCTTCTTTTTCCATTTCAGATTGAACTTCCAATGGTGAACCCGTAGATTGGGCCTCACTTATTGTATCATCCGTAGCACCTGATAATTTTAGAGCTTCTATTTTAGCATCAATTAAATCTTGTTTTAATCCCATAATTATCTTCCAACTTTGTTTTTAGATTTTTCTATTGACTTTTCTAATACTTGACTATAATCTTTATTAACAAATTGTGCCATTGGGTCACTTGATGGAACAACTTGTGGTTGTTGATTTATCATATCACCATATTGTTTACCAACTAATTCATTCATTCTATCAGAGGTATACTCACCACCACCTAATGTTTTCCAATCACCATCTTGAGCTGTTTCATTCAATACATCATTCAATACTGAATTATTTGTAAATGATTTTTTCTCAACAATTTTTTTAGGTTGTGGTTGAGATTCAATTGGTTGTTTCAATTCAGTTATCACCTCTTGAATTGACATAGCAACTTCTTCCCTAACGATTTTTCTAATTATAGTTTTTATATTTGGTTTTTTCTTTTTCATAACTTCCTCTTTAATTTGGTTCTATGTAATGTTTGTTACTTAAAATTTGTTCTATCTTATTTTCAATTTGTGTTATCTTAGCATTTACTCCACCAGATGCTCCAGTGTCATCAGCTAAAGGTAATGGAGCTCCTTGACATATACCTTGTGCACCTTTTATGACAGCTAAAGTTTCTTTTAATAATTGTAATAATGTTGTACCCAATACCATTGGTTGCATTAATCTTTTTTGTATAGTTTCATTAATTTCCGATTCAGTTGGTGGAAAATTTTCTAATGGTTGTCTATTAGTTGGATTACCAAAAAATGTTTTATTAGAATTAATTATAAAATCTTTATTTGTAGATATGGTTAAATGTCTTTTAGTTCCAATGTGTATATCTTTATTAGACGATAAAAACATATCCTCTAATTTTGAATTAATTATAATTCTATCGGAGTGTAATAACATTTGGTTACCTATATATAAATCAAAATCATAGTCTTGTATATTTACATCTGAAATTATTTTTTTCATTAATATACTTGGTGACTCTTCTGGTGGAATAACTAAATCAGAAGCTAATGTAAAACCTTTTACTAATTCTGAAGTTTCACCAGTATTAATTTGATAATTACCAAAATGTTGGAACAATGAACCATAAGATGTAATACTAATTAAACTACCATCACTTAATGATTCTACCATATTTTGACTATCTCGTTCATTTGATATAAAAATATATGGATTATTATTACGACTACCTACTCTCACACTATTTCCGTGTCTACCTTCAATCATTGTATCACCAGTTGTTTCGTTAATTTTATTTCCATAATCTAAAACTGGTTTTCTAAATTTGACCATTCTTGGAAATATAGTTTCCTTATTAAAATTAAGACTTTCACCCCGTTGACCCCTTGACCCTAAATTTTCATCAGTTGGAGCTTTACCTACACTTTCTTTAAACAATTGTTCAACTTTATAATTGTTGTCCGTGTTCCAAGTCGGGTTGTTTTCTGGTGTATTTAAAGGCCCCAAATAATAATTTACTCTCCCAATTGTACACAATAAAACAGGGTCTCCTTTTGAAGGTACATCATGTACAGTTCTTAAAAGTGGGTAGTATCTATATTCCTCTCCTACAGCAGTACCTCGTGTAGAAACAAGTTCATCATTGTAATGTGGTAAAGCTATAATAGTATTTATTGAAGAATCATCAGTATAGTTTATACATTCATTTGAATGAACAACATCTACACAATAACCTGAAACAAATTGTAAAAGAAATGGAACTTTTTTTTCTTTACCAAGTACACTTATAGTATTCTCATTATTTGTAACATATGTAGAACCCATTTAACTCTCCGAAAATCCTTTTTGTATTGTTTTGTCTTTTATTGTTTCAAGTCTTTGACTTTCCTTTTCTAAATCAGCCACAGTATCTTGAAGTGTTCCCATTAAGTCAGCTTTTTCTTCATCACTTAATAACATTGATTCATCTGATTCACCTTGTGATTTTGAAATAATTCTTTGTAATACACCAGCCAGTTTTACTAAATGTTCATCATTACGAACAGCCGTATCCATATATTCTTTGATTATAGGTGCGACCAAAACCACATCATCTATGGTTGTTATGAATCCATGAATTTCTGATATTAACAAATCGATTTGAGTTTTACGCTTTGTAGTGTTTTCGTAAATATCTTTTGTTAAATCTTGGAAAGTTTTTCCCTCAAATATTTCTTTTTCATTTGACATACCATCTCCTTAGATAGACTTATTCATATATAAATATAAAATTTGTGAGAAATTGTATGAAATAAAAAACCCTCATTTAAGAGGGTTTAATATTTTAAAAGAATGAACCTGAATGGTTGTGTATTATAGAACCTTGTTTATGATATGTATTTTGTAGTTTTTTATAATGTTTCTTTAATACATTAACAACAGATGTAATGTGAGCTGTTTCAACATCCGTCATCTCTCTAATTAAAATGTATATAGCCTTTTTGTTAAAATTTTCAATATCATCTCTCTGTTTCATTAAATCTACTATAGCATATCCTATCTTTAAATCTCTATCTTTTTTAAATATAGTGTTCATATTGTAATCAAAGTATTCAATAATTTCATTTGTTAATGTTACAAAATCAGATTCATAATTAGAATCACTACTACGATGTCTATCTAATACATCCATACCATCATGAGTTTTTAACTTTTTATAATTATTATTATTATGAAGAATTAAATAATTTTTAGCTACAACTGAAAAATAACTAAATGCCTTTGAACCCTTAGTGTGGTCGTATTTATGTATATTCATTACCATAAAAGCAACCACTTCGTGTTTAATATCATTGAACCCATAATCAAAATAAGTAAATTTAAATGTATTGATTATATTTTCAGCTAACTTATCAAATGCTGCATGTATTCTTTTTCCGTAAATTATATTTCTTTCTCCATCATCATTAGAAGAATTATAATCTATAATAGCGTCTTGTACTTCTTGTCCAAAATAAACTTTTCGTTTTTTCTTTTTTACTATTTTTTTAATTTCCGCCTTTACATCATTAGTTTTATTTTTTGGCATTTTGTGTCTCCTCTTCAAATATTCCGTCTAAGGATAATTGAATTTGTTTTAATTGTTCAAAGAAAAAACCAGTTTCATCATCTGATTTATAATGTCCTTTAGAATCTACAAGTTTCATTTTGTCTGTTGAAAATTTTATCACTTGTTGAATTTCTAAAATCAATTCTTCATACTGTGTTATTCTTCGTAAAGAGTAATACACCAATAAAGATGTAAAGATACTAATTAAGAAAAATAATATTGTTAAACCTATCCACATAATAATCTCCTAATTAAATAACTCATCAAACTTGGCTTTCATATTATCAATCTGTTCTTTTGGAACTTCTTTGTGTTTTGTCACACCTTCATCTGAATGTTCCTCTTCACCTTGTAACCAAGTTTGTTTTTCACATATAGTTGATAACCAATCACCGAAATGAACAATAGAACCAAGAACGTGTCTCGTGTCCACATATGATTTAAAATAAGTTTCAGCTGCTGGGTCGAATAAACCATCAGCACAAATTATAGCTTTGTATACATGTGGGTTAACATCAATATGATATTTAGATAACAACCACAAAGCTCTATCATGAACTGTCATGTAATCTAAATCTTTATTATGAGTATAATATTCTTTTAGTTTTTTCCTTCTCCAATCATCAGTTTGATATTTGTAATAAGGTTGTGTTCCATCACCAAGTTTACCTAAGTCGTGAAACATAGCTGCTAATACTACATCTGAATCTGAGTGAATTACTTTTACACCATTTGACTCATATTGTTTTTTTATCATAAGTGAATTTTTAATCACATGTAAAATGTGGTCAAGGTAACCACCCTTGAAACAATTGTGATAATTAGGTCTACCAGATGCAGGTGCAGTTTT
>Ga0098043_1000586_pt1 | contig 12844 bp, 14 predicted proteins | sample 9B_taG_FD_92581 | JGI IMG/M metagenome (GOLD analysis project Ga0098043, IMG submission 92581) | Marine viral communities from the Subarctic Pacific Ocean - 9B_ETSP_OMZ_AT15188_CsCl metaG | ecosystem: Environmental > Aquatic > Marine > Oceanic | place: Subarctic Pacific Ocean | collected 2015-01-10 | reverse complement strand
GCAAGAGTAGCAAAACCAAGAGATAGAATTACCGGTGCAGACTTCAAAGCATTGAAAAAGAAAAGAAAGAAAAAGAGTAAGTAATATGGCAAAAATGGATGATAGCACATTTAAGGCCCTAATTGATGACCACATGGTTGATGCCGTAAACTATTACGATACTGAATTTTCGGCAGATAGATCGGAGACCCTTGATTATTATCTTGGCGAACCATTTGGTAATGAGGTTGAGGATAGGTCACAAGTCGTTGCAACGGAGGTATCTGATACTATTGAATACATCATGCCTCAACTGATGAAAGTATTTTCTTCTTCTGATAATTTTGCACGTTTCATTGCAAGACAACCGGAAGATGTAAAGGCAGCCGAACAAGCAACTGATTTAGTGAACTACGTCATCAACAGTGAAAATAATGGTTTTGTGAACATATATAATTGGTTCAAGGATGCCTTACTATTTAAAGTTGGTGTACTCAAAGTATTCTTTGATGAAGACATCGAAGTCGTAGAGGAAGAGTACAAGAACCTAAACGAAGAGGAGTTGACCATACTTCTTGACGATGACGATGTTGAGGTCGTATCACAATCAATCAATGAGGTCGGTGTAGTAGCCGATGATAGTGATCTTCCAGAAGATGAAGAGATCGATGAACAAGACGTACAAAACATTGTAAGTGGCGAGAACCAAATACCATTGAGACGTACCTTTGACGTAGAGATCAAAAGACGTAAAAACAGTGGCAAAACAAAGATTATCAACGTGCCACCCGAAGAGTTTCTGTTTTCAAGACGTGCCGTTGATCTACAAACTGCAGACTTCGTTGCCCATAGAACAACAATGAAAGTTGGCGACCTCGTCAATGATGGATATGACTACGATACTGTTTTGCAATATTCCGGCTATTCAGAAATAGAAAACGAAATGGAAGTGCAACAACGTTTCCAAGATACAGAGAGTGGTGCGAAACACGAAAGTAAGAACGACCCAACCATGCACGATTGTTTGGTTACAGAAATGTATCTTAGAGCAGACTACGATGGCGATGGCATACCAGAAATGAGACGTGTTCTGGCGATTGGCGAACAAAACTTCATATTAGAAAATGATCCTTTTGACCACATACCTTTCTGTATTGTATCGCCGATATTAATGCCACATAGAATGGTGGGTCGATCTGTTGCAGAGATGGTCAAAGACTTACAACTTATTAAATCAACAGTGCTGCGACAACTACTCGATAACATGTACTTAACAAACAATTCACGAGTCGGTGTTGTTGAGGGTCAAGTAAACCTTGAGGACTTACTTTCTGCACGACCAGGGAATATTGTGAGGATGAGAGCACCAGGCATGGTACAAGCATTAAATGTGCCACAAATCGGTGCAACTGGTTTCAACATGCTTGAGTACATCGACCAAGTACGTGACCAAAGAACTGGTTTCTCAAAAGCGAGTTTGGGCCTTGATCCAAAAGTCTTGCAATCTACCACGGCACAAGCAGTGCAAAGTACAATTCAAGGAGCACAACTAAAGACAGAAATGATTGCTCGTGTGTTTGCAGAGACCGGTTGCAGAGACCTTGCGAAGTTAGTCTTGTTATTATGTCAAAAACACATGATGAAAGAAAAGACCATACGATTAAGAAATGAATATGTAACGATAGACCCTCGTGCCTTTGATAATGAGTTTGACATCAGTATCGAAGTAGGACTTGGCAATGGTCGTGAAGAAGAAAAGATGGCGATGCTTCTGCAGATTGCAGGAAAACAAGAACAACTGATTGGACAACTTGGTATGAACAATCCAGTTGTCAAACCAAGTCAATATGTCAACACATTGAGTAAGATCATTGAGATGGCAGGGTTCAAAGATACCTCGCAGTTCTTCAATAGTGCAGAACAAATCGATCAGATACTTGCCCAACAAGAACAACAAGCTGCAAGTGCAAATGCACCGATGAACCAACAAATGCAAGAGATCGAGTTAGAAAGACAAAAAATCCAAGCAGATATAGCACTTGAAAGAGAAAAAATGTTGTTAGAATTAGAACTCGAACGTGAGAAGTTCCAACAACAATTAGAACTACGTAGAGAAGAATTACAAGCAGAATTAGACCTTAGAGCACAAAAGTCTGCACTAGGTGGCGATATCAGTACAAATCTACCACGAGCATAACAACACATGTCACTAGACGAAGAAAGACAACGTGGGTTACAAGCAGAGAATCTGCGAAACAATCCACTATTACAAAAAATATTTAGCGAACTTAAAGAATCCTATATCCGTGATTGGTCACAAACCGATCACCAAGATACGGAGAAGAGAGAACATGCTTTCTATTTGCATAAAGCAGTAGAGGAAATCGAACTAGAAATTGCAAGTCTGATATCCTCTGGACAAATGGCAACACAGCAAATTGATAGCATTGTTCGTAAAAAGTAACTAACAATGGAGTAAAAAATGGCTAGTATTCCTAATGGAACTAACACTGAAAATGCACCACTCGATCAGAGTGAGGCAATCAATTTACTTTTGAATAGAGAAAACACCCCTATCCAGGCAAGTGAAGATGTTCAAGAGTCTAAAGATATGGTCGAACAAGACGTATCCACTGAAGAATCAGAAGTTGAAACAGAAGCAGAAGTCAATGACCAATCTGTCGAAGAAGAGACTGACGAAGAAAGTGAACAGTATGACGAAGAATCAGAAGAAGAAGTCACTGAAGATATTTATCTAGCAAAGGTTGATGGAGAGGAAGTCGAGGTTAGTGCCGAAGACTTAATCAAATCATACCAGTTAGAACAAACTGCACAGAAACGATTGCGAGAGGCAGCAGAGGAACGTAAAAAAATCCAAAGTGATGCACAGCAAGTTGAGGCAGAACGGAAATATTATGCAGAGAACTTAGCCCTACTGCAACAACAACTGGCACAATACCAAAATGGTAATATGACAGACCAGCAATGGGCAGAGTTGTATCAAAGTGATCCGATGGCTTACATGAAAGCAAAAGAAGACCTAAGAGATAAAGAGACACAATCAAAGGCATTGCAAGAAGAGCAACAAGCGATACATCAAAGGTACATTCAAAGTGAACAAGCAAAACTCTTAGATAGAATACCAGAGTGGAAGAACGATGAAGTGGCCCAAAGAGAACGTAATAACATTGTGACTTATGCAAAACGTTTTGGTTTTAATGACCAAGAAATTGCAGCAACAAGCGACTCACGAGTCGTTGATCTCTTAAGACGTGCATATCTTTATGATGAGTTACAAGCAAAGAAACCAGTTGTAACAAAGAAAGTAAAGAAAGCACCAAAGATGCTTAGAGCAGGTAAACCAAAAGGTAAAGTTAATGTTTCAGACCAAAACCGAAAAAAGGCTTTTGACAAATTAGCGAAATCGGGTCGGAAAGAAGATGCGATTTCATATCTTTTAACCAAATAACTGAATAGGTAAAAACAATGGCAACATTTTTAACAACAAATGCTATTGGGGAAAGAGAAGATTTATCTGATATTATTTATCGGATTGATCCAGCAGAAACACCATTATTCACTGCTGCAGCAAAAGAAACAACTGCAGGGGTTACAACTGAATGGCAAGTCCAAGAACTCGCTGCTGCAGTTGACACAAACCATGTGAATGAGGGTGCAGACTACTCATACGTAAACCCAACAGCAACAACACGTTTATCAAACGTACACCAAATCGCAGCACAAGCTGCATCCGTATCTGCAACACTTGATGTTGTTGATAAAGCAGGTCGAGATAAAGAAACTGCATACGTCAAAGTTATCAAAGGACTAGAACAAAGACGTGACATTGAAAAGTCACTTTTCAAGAACGAAGCAAAATCTGCATCTGACCCAAGAAAAACTGCAAAACTACTTACATGGCTAACAAATGGCGATAAACCATCTGACATGGGCCATGCCACTGGAGATGGTAGTGATACTGCAGATTTAACTGGTACTGCGAGAGCACTGACACTTGCACAAATCGAGGCAGCAATCAAAGAAGCATACGAAGATGGTGGTTCGCCATCATTACTAGTAATGTCTCCTGCAAACAAAGTTGCTTTCTCTGGTCTATCATCTGGTTCAGTAGCAACCAACCAAATCACAACAACTGCTCCTCAAGAGGCAGCAATCGTTGGTTCAGTAAGTTTATTCTTATCTGACTTTGGTACTGTAAATGCAGTAGTTGACAGACAAGCACCGAACAGCGAAATGTATGTAATTGATACAGACTATGTCGCAATCGGAACATTGCCAGGTCGAAACTTCGCAGTAAGCGATGTTGCACCAACTGGCGATGCAACTAAATTTGCAATCATTACAGAATATGCATTGATCGTACGTGCTCCAAAAGCACATGCTTTCATATTCGGATTGAATACTTCATAAGGTATTTAGACAACGAGGGGGGTTCATCCCCCCTCACATGAGGTTATAATGGCAAAGAAAATAACAGTCGCAAGTGATGGTATTTCAAAAAAGACAACGATGGAATACGATGCGAATGAAGAACACTTCGTATATAAGACAGAACAAAAAATAGACCCAATACGTGATCTTGCAAAATCACAAAGAGATTTTCACAGACCTGGGGACTTGATTGGTAACACACAAAAACATTGGCAGAAAGTAGGAGAGATACCGGCAGTTCTCTACCATGAATTACTACTCAAGTTTGGCGAACCACGAGACAATCCAAAGGCATGGATGAGGTGGCTGCAAGATAAAGATAATGAAGCATTTAGAACAACAACTGGAAGATTAATCTGATGGCACTTTCAACCTACAGTGATTTGAAAACAGCGATAGCCAACTTCTTGGCACGAGATGATTTAACATCACAAATACCAGATTTTATTAAATTGGCAGAGGCACGTATGAGTCGTGAGTTGAGTTCGAGAACACAAGAAAAACGTGCGACTGCAACAACAGTGGCAGGAGATGGATTTATCAGTCTGCCAACTGATCTGAGAAGTATTAGAAACGTGCAACTTAATACTGATCCATTTACCATACTGAAGTTCCATACTGCCGAAATGTTGAGTAAAGAATATAGTCAAAGTGGTAATGGCAAACCACGAGGATATACGATCATTGGAACGGAAATACAATTGAGGCCCATTCCGGATACAACATATACAGTCGAAATAGTTTATGGAGAGGGCATAGACTCTCTGTCAGACACGACAACAAATAACACAATACTTACAAGACACCCCGATGCATATCTGTATGGGTCGTTAACAAATGCCTACACCTATCTGATGGATGAGGCGAGAGCAACACAATACGATGGATTATTCACACGTATTATGTCTGAAATAATTAGAGATACAGAAGATGCCAGATATGGTGGTGTCTTATCAATGAAAACAACATATAGAGGAAAATAGATATGTCTGCAATGAGCAATTTTTTAGAAAACGAAATACTAGACCATATACTGAGAAACTCTGCATACACACCACCTAGTACAGTCTATATTGGACTTTCAACCGGTAGTTTTGGCGATGACAATAGTGGTACAGAATTAAGTGGCAATGGTTATGCACGACAATCCATAGCATTTGATGCGGCAAGTGGTGGGGTCTCAGACAATACGAATAATATCGATTTCCCAGCAGCCACCGGAAATCAAGGAACGATTAGTCACTTCGGGTTATTTGATGCGAGTAGTGGTGGAAACTTACTGATACATGGTGCTTTCTCTGCTTCCAAAGCAGTCACTACTGGAGACATACTACGTATTGCAGCCGGCGAACTTGACATAACTGCTGCATAGTCTCATGGCAACAATGGAGGAGTTAGATGCCTTTGGCACGATGGACTCCCTTGATTCTTTCACTTTAGAACAATTAGATAATCTTACACTACATAGTGCAAGTGCAGCAGTATCAATTGCACTCACAACGTCATCCACTGCAAATCGTATATTAGGTACTTCATCGGCAGTAACTATTGCGATTACATCAACAAGTGGTAGTGGCCTCATTCAAGAGGTCGGTAGTGATGTAACAATCGCAATCACTGAAAGTAGTGCTGCAGGTCTTATAAAAACAGTATCAGAAAGTGTTGCAATATCAATCAATGCAACCTCAAGTTGCAACGTCATATTAGATGCCGGTGCAGACGTAACAATAAGTATTACGACAAGTGCTGGTTTTGGTCGCATCATGGAAGTATCGGCAGGAGAGAGCATAACATTTAGTGCCGAGACAATTGCAGAAATATTAGGCGAGGCATGGACAGAAACATCAGTCGGTGGGGAGACGTGGACAGAGGTCACTGTTGGCAGTGAAACGTGGATAGAGACTTCAACAACAACAACAGAGTGGGGTACACTACAATGATAGAGTTTGGAGAATGGTTACCAGACCAATCAGATTTAGGAAGTTCTGGTGTACTAGAGGCAAAGAATGTTTTGCCATCAATACGAGGTTACGTGCCGATGAAAAGTTTGGCACAAATATCTGGTGTTGCCGATAACTACATACGTGGCATGTTTGCAACAAGAAAACAAGATGGCACAGTGCAACTGTTTGCAGGAGCTAGTGCAAAATTATATAGATATGCAAGTGCCGACTCTGATTTAGATAGTGTGTCTACCAGTGGAAACTACACATTGGGAACAGACGATGTGTGGAAGTTTGTTCAGTTCGGTAATTCACTGATCGCTGCCGGTGGTCACAACCAAGCATTGCAGGAGTTTAATATTGAGAGTTCGAGTAATTTTGATCCGATTAGTGGAGCACCTGCAGCAAAGCATATTGCAGTTGTACGAGATTTTGTTGTCACTGGTAATGTTAAGTATAGTGGCAATACTCACTCTGATCGTATTTATTTTTCTGCCATCAATGACCCTACTGATTGGACTATTGGCACTAACCAAACAGATATTCAAACAATACCAGATAAAGGACAAATAACTGGTCTTGTCGGAGGAAACGTAGGTGTCGTGCTTTTACAGAAAGGCATTGCACGTATCGAGTATGTTGGCAGCCCTATTATATTCTCTGTTGAGATGATTGAGACAACTCATGGTTGTGACTTGTCAAATTCAGTGGTTGCACTAGGAACGTATGCAATATTTTATCTCTCGCCAGATGGTTTCTTTATGTTTGACGGACAGAGGTCAATCCCCATTGGTTCAGAGAAAGTTGACACATTCTTCTATGATGACTTAAACCCTGCATTTACACATCGGTTGACGGCTGCGATAGACCCACAAAATCAAGTCGCCATGTGGTCATATCCAAGCATTGCATCAACAAGTGGCGAACCGGATAGAATGTTGGCATATAATTATGCTATCAATAAATGGAGTCTTATCGAACTCGACCACCAAAGTTTGGGTACAATACTGATCCCAGGTAGTACACTTGAGGAATTAGATAATATCAATTCGTCAATAGATGCACTAGGGACAAGTCTTGATAGTCCGTTATTCAAAGGCGATAGTTTTACATTGGCTGCGTCAAAAGATAAAAAGATACATACGTTTACCGGCACACCATTATCGGCGACTGTAACAACTCGTGAGTTTGAAGTAGCACCGATGCGAACAAGTGTGATAAACAAAGTCATACCATATGTGACAGCAAAAAACCCAGCAGTACAACCAACCTTATCTGTATCGGTGGGTAGTCGGTCAAAACAGTTAAACGATGTGACATTTACAAGTACATCGTCACTTAGTGATGACAACTTTTGCAATGTACGTTCACATGGTCGTTACCATCGTGTGCGTGTAGAGACAAGTGGAGAATTTCGATATTTATTAGGATGTGACATTGAGGGTGCAGCATTAGGTAAAAGATAATGACAGAGTTCAACTATCGTAAGTTGCCACCTCAAGGAGGCACACCAAGAGAGATTGCATCTGTTGTGAACTTACTTGTCGATGGCAAGAATAACGCAACCGGAACTTTTACACTGACTGCAAGTGCAACGACAACACAAGTAACAGATTTGAGAGCAGGTACAGATAGTGTCATACTCTATGTACCCACTACTGCAAATGCCTCTGCCGAAATAGGTGCAGGGTCAATATTTATTTCTGCAAGAGCAGATAGTAGCTTTACTATCACTCATGCAAATAATAGCCAAAATGATAGGACTTTTATTTACGCGATAATCGGATGAATTTACTACCAATACCGATGGCCCAACTTGACGACATGTGGGTACACATCGAACCAATAATTAAACGTGCCGTTCTACTGACTCCGGATAGGATTGGAACAGAGGATTTGTTGGATGCTGCAAAAGCAGGTCAATATCTCCTTTGGATCGTCTACGAAGAGAAAGATAAGAACAAGATTATACAAGCAGTTCTTAGCACACGAGTCCTGCAATATCCAAAGACAAAGGCTTTTGCCATCGATTTTGTTGCAGGTACAAACATGAAAGAGTGGTTACCAATCGTCATGGATAAATTTGAAGAAGTCGCAAAGTTAAATTCATGCACACATATCGAAGGATATGGTCGCACAGCATGGAGTCGATATTTAAATAAATACGGATGGAATGTCCGACACATACAATATGAGAAGAGGTTATAATGAGTAAAGGAAGATCAGTATCGACTACGACACAAAGTGTCCAGATACCAGACTACTTACAAAACGTACAACAAGAGGTCTTTCAAGCTGCAAGAGATTTCCAACCAGAGGTTTTTCAAGGCGATAGATTTGCTGCAGTCAATCCAATAGAACAAGCACAACTTGAAAGATTACAACAATTCGGACAAGACCCTGGGTTGATAGCCGATACAAGTGGTGCAGTTGGTAATTTATTATCCGGTACTATTGGGCAACCAACTTTGTTGCAACAAGAGTTTGAAAGAGATTTAAGTCCAGAGTTTTTAGATCAAGTCATAAGAGATCGTATCGCAGATCAGACAGATTCCATAACCTCACAATATTCGATGGCAGGTAGACTTGGCAGTGATGCCTTTGGTAGTGCATTAGGTCGTGGCATTGGAACTGCCGTTGCACCTCTTTTGGCAGACCAACAAAGATTTGAGGCAGATCGAAGAGCACAGTTAGCAGGTCAGATATCTGATGCAGAAAGACTTGCAGGTGCATTACAACTACAAGGTATAGGTGCAGTACCAAGTGTCCAAAATCTCGAACTACAAAGAATACAAGGCCTCGGTTCTGCTGGAGAACTCCAAAGACAAATGGATACAAGAAGTATCGTTGCAGAACAAGCACGAATAGCAGAAGAGAATGAGGCAGAAAGACAAAGACTCAATGCCTTACTTCAAGCTGCAGGTGCAGGAGAGGTTGGTATTGGACAAGTGACAACTCAACAAACACCTGGAGGTGGTATTGGCAGTTCGTTATTGGGTGCAGGTCTATTAGCTAGTGGTATAGCAGACTCCGGTCTAGTCAGTGCAGGAATACCTTTCCTAGCAAGTATTTTTGATTGAGGTAAGGCATGGCAACTAAAGCACAAAAAAGAAAATTAGAAAGACTTGAGAGAAGTGCGAGATCAACAAATATATACAGTGATGGAGATAATTTACGTAAAACAGACCCACAACGTTATGCAAGAGAAAAAATAAAAAGACGTAAGGCATACGAAGATTTTGCAAGTTCAATCGGCAGACCAATTAAAGGCCCTAAGGATGTACGCAGAAGGATGGCAAATGTTGCTGCCTCAAGTGATGGTGGTTTTATCAATCGATTAATGAACACACCAAATGATATAAGGAATCGGAGTCCACAACTTCGTGACTTTCCACCAAGGTATAGTTTTTTTGGGAGAGAAGTTGCACAAGGTAGTGGTACGGGTATAGGTCAACAACCTCGTGGTTCTGACATCAACAGAGAAGTTGCACAACAACTCGTCAATGAACAAGTTGCACAAAACTTGGCAAGTAATCCAAATTTTTATCAACAAGGTCAACCTAGAGGATCAGACTTTGCAATACCAACAACATCAACGACACGACTTACAGCTCCACGTATAACACCTCGTGCCGTAGATTTAGGATTGCTGCAATCAAACATGGGACAAGTCGATCCTAGTTTTGTACCGATTAGTAACTTTGGTATTGGCATTGGCGATGCAGGGAGAATAACAAATTTTGGTCTTGAAAGAGAACTTGGTCAAGATTTTGCAAGTTTAGTCGGAGGCTTCGATGGTGTAAGTATTGACCCAACACTTCCCAATATAAGTGTCAGACAACCAAGTGATGACCAACAAGGGTTACTCACTGGTCTATATAGACCTTTTGGGATCACTGCAAGTGGTCGTCAAATAGGCTTCAATGACTTATCGTTTGGACAACGACAAGCACTCAATGAGTTTGTAAGACAAAGAGAAAATCAACTAAGAGGTGTCGTACCACAAAATTATGGCATCGACTTAAGAATGTTTAGAGGTACTTAACATGGTAACAAGAGCAGAACAGAGGGCGAAACTAATAGCAAGTAATCCCAATCAAAGGTTATTTAGAGACTTTGTTGAAATAGGTGCTTTATTAGGCCCAACACAAGCACAAGCACAAACTCGTGCTGTTATGACAGGCAACCCCGTAGTGCAAAGAGGTCTACTTGATCCCCAATCAGTTGCAATGCAACCAGGAGTGGGTCGTGGAACAGATGCATTTACAAGTCAAAACATCCCACTATACACACCACCAGTTGCATCAAGTGGTAACCGATTTGCAGTAAATACAATACCAACGATGCCAAACATAGGTGTTGATGTAGAACGCCCAAGTTCAAGTTTTGGTCAAGGACTGCAAAATATATTTAACAATCCAACTGCTCTTGGAAATATTGCAGCAGGTATTAGTCTGTTGGAGGGTGGAGAGTTAACAGAGGCATTAGGTATTAGAGAGGCATTACAACCAACAGAGGAGACAACTGATACTAGCATACCGGATTATCTTGGTAAACTGAAAGAGGGGGAGGAATATTTGCAAAGAGATGATGGGCAGTATGTAATTAGGGCCATACGTGATGGTTCAGTCGAAAATGAAATATTTGAAAAAATAAGAAAAGATAAAGCAGCGATACAAGCTGTCAATCGAAATGCCGATAGTTACATAAATGATATTGATATTATTTTAAGTGCAGTGCCGTCTGGTGGTTTTTTTCAGGGTGTCTTTACAAAACTGCCAGGCAAAGTTAAAAATGCCATAGGTCGTTTAAGAAACAAAGAATTTATAAATAATCTTAAAGATTTAAAGGCAGGTGGAGCATCGTTAGGTCAAGTAACAGAAACAGAGGGTGCAAGACTCGAAGAGATTGCGACATCTTTTGACCCATTCTCTAGTAACTTTATACCAGAATTAGAAAAGTTAAGAGACAAGGCACTTCTCATAAGAAGTGATTCAGTTAATGATTTGACAGGTGCGATTACACAACAGAGTGGTCGATTACATGATGACAGAGTTGCTCTTGCCGTTACAGAAGAAGATGATGCAGATGTCGACAAAGAATTAGGGATTTCATAATGGCAGTAGATTTTGAGAACTTAAGTGATAATGCACGATTTCTTTTAGAGGGCGAACTGGGAAAAGCACCGGATCAAAGAAACCCAAAATATGCAAAGGTAACTGAAGAATACAGTGACTTTAAATCACAAAGGGCAACCGAACAAGAACAAGCAAGACCACTATTGAGTAGGGCAGCATCAAACTTCTTACCAAGTGCAGGTCGTTTCGCTTCAGATATTGCATCACTCCTCAATATCCCAAGAACTGTATCAAGTCTATATAATTTAAGTGAGGGGATTGTCAGTACCTTTATTCCTGGCGAACAGAGGAATGAACAGTTAGTTCGAGATGTTGCAGAGTTTTTTAAAGATAGATATGGTTCGGGCGAAAAATTTAGAGAGACTTTTGCCACTGATCCAGTGGGTGTTGTAGGCGATTTAAGTTTGTTACTTGGAGGTAGTGGTGCAGCACTTCGATCCTCTGCCGTCACTAGAGGCCTCGGAGAGGGTGTTGGTTTTGCAAGTGCGATTACTGACCCAACAAGAGCAATCACGAAACCTATTTCACTTGCAACAAAAGCTGGTGGAAAAGGTGCAGCAGAAATACTCGGTGTCACAACGGGTGCAAAGAAAGAGGCAATACAAATACTTGCAAACCCAAATACGACCAAGGCAGCAAAGGATGCCATGCGAGGTCGTTTTACAGATGCAGACATCATCAAACTAGCAGAGGGTCAATTTGCACAACTGAAAAAAGCGAGGAATGATAAATTTAAAGCAGACACCAAAAATTTTGATCTGAAAACAGTTAAGGTAGAACCCAATCTTGCAGATAACCTTTTAAATATTACAGATGACATTCGAACCGACAGAGGTACATCCTTACTTACAAAATCAGAAGATAAAATACTTAAAACTATAGAGAAAGATGCATTAGGAAAACTCCGTACCTCTGATGTAACTCTCGAAGAATTGATTGGTGCGAGAAGAGAACTCGATGACATTATCAAATCTACAGAAAAGGGTACAACAGAATTTGCAACTGCGAGTGAAATTAGAGCTGCATTTAAAGACGCAATTGAAGAAGTTGCACCGGAATATGCAACAATCTTTGAGGAGTATAGTGAAGCCTCGAAAATATTAGATGACATTACAAAAGAACTAAAGATCGGTGGCACAGCTTTAGACTCAACAAAACTCAATAAACTTGATGCAACCTTACGAGCAGGTACACAAATTGGAGAAGAGATATTGGAAACTCTACCAGATGGAGGATTACTTCGTGAGATACTTGCAGGTCGAAGACTCAATCCATTCATTGCCCAAGACTTCTTACGTGGTGTTGCCGTTGGTGGTATCGGTACGACACAAG
>Ga0098043_1000582_pt1 | contig 12888 bp, 17 predicted proteins | sample 9B_taG_FD_92581 | JGI IMG/M metagenome (GOLD analysis project Ga0098043, IMG submission 92581) | Marine viral communities from the Subarctic Pacific Ocean - 9B_ETSP_OMZ_AT15188_CsCl metaG | ecosystem: Environmental > Aquatic > Marine > Oceanic | place: Subarctic Pacific Ocean | collected 2015-01-10 | reverse complement strand
TACAGCACGGACGATGGAGCTAACTGGGCGGTTTCGACGCCTTTCTCCGGCGACACAGGTGAAAACGCCGTTCATGACATAACTGGGATTAAGTACACAAATTCATCTTGGGTTATTACATACGAAGTTGTGTTGTCAGGTGTCTTCCAAGCCAAGACTTACATTCGATCTTGCGCCGAGACAGACATCACAGATTGGAGTGATGGGGTCGATACTGGCGCACCAAACCATAGCAGTGGCAATGCCGCTAGTCGAACATCAATTGCATCCAGCAACGGTCGAATTGCTATTGTGCCTCATAAATCACCAACAGTTGCAAGGGCAGATATTAACGGAAAAACAATCAGTAATGTCGCGGCAATCAACAAAGCAAGCGACACAGGATCTACTGATCGGTTCCGAGATATTGAGTGCGATGGCTCAACATGGATGATTGTTACACTTAACGGTGATGTATACGAATCAACGGACAATGCAGAATCGTGGTCTAAAACTCTTGACGACATGGGGTCAACAAACGCCACAGGTGGTGTAAGTGGTGATGACTCGATCGCAGTAACTTGCGATGTGTTCGGTCCACTTTAATGGGTGACATCAACCAAATAAACGATGTATCTGCGGCGAATATCAGCCAAGTCAACGATGTCGCTAAGGCCAACATTAGCGAGGTAAACGATCAAGGTGTTCCCGCTTCTGGTGCGACTCGCTGGAGCGTGGCAACTCAAGACGGGCATTTCATGTATGCTGCGAACAGCGATCTAACTTCTTGGACTGCATACGATTCCTATGACGAGGGGTCAACGGGTCAATCAGGCGGCGACGGTAAGTCGATCGCGTTCGGTAAAAACGCTTCTGGACAGTCGATTTACATGGCCACGAGAGCAACGGCCAACGGTGGAAGCCAAACGAAAGAGATCCATATCAGCGGAACCGATGTCACATCCACCAACGAATGGACTAACGTAGATATTGATGGAGACTCGAACAGTCGCAACACCATTATGATGCTTAGATGGGCGGCAGATTCGGGAGGCTCTGCTGCTGGGGTTTGGATGGCCGTAGGAAAACAAGCTACGGGAGACATATTTAGATCGACGAATGGCGGATCAAGCTGGACCGCGATCGACATATCAGGGCTAACGGGCCACGTTTCTGGCAGTTCAGGAAGCGATTACATCAACGCCATTGCATCGGACGGACTTGGTAACTGGATGTTCGGTCAAGATTCAAGAATCTACTACAGCAGCAACAACGGACAGACATGGGCGGTATCAACGCCATTCAGTACCAATGCGCCGGGGCGGTTCCAGTCTATCGTTTACACCAACAACAGTTGGGTGATCTGTTACAGCAGGCAAAGCCAGATTCGATTCAGAAGCTGCGCCGCGAGTGACATCACCGACTGGGGCGACGAGGTCACAAACCACAATCAACAGATGGCGCATATTACGGCGAACGGTAAAGCGGTGAAGATGTGCGCTGCTAACGGAAAGGTGTGGGCCGTGAGTGAGGACGACTTCGATGTCAACCGATTCGATGTAAGCGGAAAGGTAATCAGCAATATCGCCAACTTCGATTTGGATGACATCGCAGACCTGAAGGTCGCGCAGGACATCGCAACCGATGGCGTAAAAGTTGTGGTAGCTTGCCGTAGTGGTGATCTCGCAGTATCAACAAACCTCGGTGTCAGTTTTACTGCGACGCTTGACGCCTTTCAAGCTGACGGATCGAACACTAAAGATTTGGAAGCGGTCACCGCTGACGTAATTTTACCCTTATAATGGATTCAATCTAAGAGGAGTTAGACATGGCCCTCATCTTCCTCGACCGGCAACACGCGGGAAAGCCTGGACGTAAAGCCGCCGATCGCGGAGCTGTGTTCGACGCGGATGGCGACGGTAAGATTGAAGTCTGGGAGTCAGAGGCGATGATGACTCCGAAGTACCTGTTGTCTGCAGAAGAGCGTCTCATTGAGTTGGGCCATGACGTTATCTGCATTAGCGACGGGTGGTACTCGGATCGCCATGAGCGTTGTAATAAATACCAACGTCAAGGTACTGGCCCCTTTGCTTATGTTTCAGCGCATCTCAATGCAGGTAGCGGTAATCGTGCCAGTTACGGCGCTGTGTTCTATGATCATCGCAGCAGAGGTGGCCCAGAAATGGCTACGTGTGTAGCTGTAGCTTTGAAGAACGCATGCCCTGAACTTGAAGGCGGAGTGAAAGTAATCCCCTCCACCCCTGACAACTGGACCAAAAACGCTTACAATACGATAGCAGGCGTAGCTGCGACTGCGATTTGTTTTGAACCGTGCTTCGTCGATTACGATGGGCACAAACCTCTTCTTAGTGATGAAGGAATGGACCGCATAGGCGTGGCTCTTGCGGAGGGCCTCCATGACTGGCTGGAGTAACTATGGCACTGACCACCGCTGATTTTTCCTCGTCCATCCTTACGTACAAGATGGCTTCCGACACAGACGCTGACGCGACTGCTGTTGTTGATGTTACAGGTGGTTCGGGTAAGCTGTACTACATTCACATCGACAATCAAGCCGGTAACCCCTCGTACGCTAAGTTCGCGTTCACAACTTCAACCATCACCGTGGGTACAACTGCCCCTGATTTAATGATCGAAGTGCCTGCAACCTCTGTGAAAGATGTCGCCATGCCTGACGGGATTGACTTCACCAGCCTTAGCTTCTGGTGTGTTGCAGGTGCTGGAGACAATAACACCACCGCTCCCGCCCAAAACGTCACCGTTCGAGTAGTTGCTTCGTAGGAGATCCCATGAGCTTGACCGTTTCCAATGTTGCCAACCCTCTCGGGACGCTGCTCGTCACAGACACTGATGCGAATGGTACTGCTGAAAAAGACACCACTACAGGTGGCGGTACGAAGTACAGCATTCAAATCGACAACACGTTGAACACTGTTGGCGTGTATGTAAAAGTCGCCGACAACGCCATGGGAGGTAACACTGCAGCAGCTACCACTACACCGAACTGGGTGTACTACGCACCTGCAGGTTTGACTGTTACGTACGCTTGCCCTGGAGGTTCTGCCTACAGCACAGCACTCTCGTTCTGGTGCACAACTGTAAAAGCTAGCTTTCACACTGGCAGCGAAGCTCAAACCGATCCGAAAAACAAAGTGGTTGTTCGGATCTTGGCCACATGAGGTAATGATGGAAGCCCTGAAAAAAACTGTACACTCGTTGTTTGCTAGTCAAAATCGTCTCTCTTGGCGCCGCCTTGCTGTGCTGGCGTTGGGTACAGGCTTGCTTTTGGTTGACCGCCTTGACTCACAAGAGTGGTTGTACTTGGGTCTCGCCTACATCGCTGGCGATTCTGCCGAGAAGGCCATGTCTGCGTTGAGCAAACGAGGCTAACGTGACTCTGTCCGCAACTGGCTTTCACGATGCGGTCGACTATAAAGTCATCGTGGATGCGAACCAAACCGCTGTGGTGATGCAGGAGAACGTAGCTACGTCTCCGGGTCGGCTGTTCAGCGTCATCGTGGACTGTACTCAAACCGTTGTAGACCACTTTGTAAAGTTGTATGACGGTACGAATCCCACAGCGGGAAGCACTGTACCAGACATGACATTGAAGGGTACAGCGTTGAAGTCCGTGACGTACCAGATCCCGTTTGGATTGGCTTTCGACAAGTTGAACTTCTGCATCACCCGGCTCAAAGCCCAGTCTGATACTACAGCACCCGCTGCACAGGTCACTGTCACGTTGGTTTGCAGCTGATGAGCACTTCGACGATCAGCACTATTAGCGCGTTAGGCGGCAAACTCACGACCGACTTGAACATCGGGAGCACTTCGCAAAACGATGTAACGGGAGCAGCCGGTACGTTGTTTATGGTAACCGCCGACAATAGTGCAAACACCACAGTTGTGTATTTGAAGATGGCTGATGCGGCCTCCGGCGGACCCAACACTGCCCCGAACTGGCAGTTCAAGATCCCCGCCAGCTCGAAGGTGTCGTTCGTAATGCCTGAAGGTTCTATCTTTACTACAGCGTTGTCTATTTGGTGCGTGACTGGCGCAGTCACCAGTGACAACACTGGTCCTGCAAACGACGTAACGATCAACGTCATCACATCATAGGGTGTATTGTGGATGAACTTCTTACAGCAGTACTGGCACTCTCAGCCGCTGTGGGTGGCTGCTCTATGCTTTGGTTTTTCAAAAGCGAAATGGACCTCAAGAAACGTAAAGACGCTGCGAAACCTACGCGTGTATTTGCTGATCATGCTCGCAAAGTTCTTGCGGTTGACTTCAAAGAAGACGTCGAAGAAATCGACGATGCTCTAAACGATGCCAATGCAGCAAATCGTTTAGCCGACATGGGCAATGCCCGGAGTCGTAGAGAAGACTAATGCGAATGTTCACTCTACTGTTAGCGTTGGTGTGGGCTACCTCAGCGCAAGGCGAAGGTCTACCTAAAAGACCGGAGGCTCCTGAACCGGTTGCGGGAGAATGCACCGAGACATTCGGGTTGCAAAAAGGTGTAACCGTACCTTCAGAACTCTTACCTGCTCAGGCCCGGTCACCGATATGTTCTGCGATCGCTGTTCCCTTGAGTGATTACGCCGACCTTCTGCAGACCGAACGATGGGCCAAGGCACTGCAAAGTCAATACTTTTTAGATGTTAAGCAGTTGAAGCTAGAACGTGACTACTATGCTAAACTCTATGAAGAGGCTTCTGCACCTGAACCGTGGCACCAACGTCCTGCGGCTCAACGTGCAGCAGGGGGGGCCACTGTACTATTGGTAGTGCTCAGTACAGGTGCGGTTTTTGCCGCTGCATACAACCTTCACCTCTCGGAGTCTTAGACATGCAGAACCTCTTAGATTCAAAAATGCTGATCTTTGTAGTGTCTGTTGTGTTTCTAGCGGGAACCGGATGGATGAACATCCAAGCGTCTACAGTTGACTTGGCGACCATTGAGTCTCGTTTGGACAAAATGGCGGAGCAGTCAGCAAACAAAGGTGTTCCTCACCACGATGATTTGAGGACGCAGGTGGACGCCATGCAAGATCGCTTAGTTCGTGTCGAACAAGCAGTAGACAAGTTGAAAGAGAACCAGCAGCAGATGGCGTTCAATCTCGGAGCAGTGTGCGCAGCAACGGGGGCAAAATGTCAGTAACTCCAGCACGAGCAGTATATGTCCCGCTTGACAGCCGAAGAAATCTACAACCGATGGGGCGATGAAGTAGCCACCGTCCCCCTCGGTAGGCATGGATTGATACGAATCATACAGATGGACGGAGAGACTCCACGTGGTAGACACGTGTTGGATCAAGTCTTGAAAAGAGTAAAAGCAGAGGGTGGTCCTAATACACCTGTACCCACATCTCGTCCTTGCACCGTTACATCTAAAGATTACGTCGAAGATCGGCGTAAAAAGTTGTGTGCTGAAATAGAAGACTTGGGTTCTTCTGAGGAAGCAACCCCGTTAGAGTTTGAGCCCGTTCAGATTGACCATGGCTTAATTGAATACGACGAAACCAAAGACATTTACCGTACGTACGTTGCCAAAGCGAAAGCTTGGGTAAAAACCTCTGGTGACGCGCATCGAGCTATTGTTCGTTGGTACTCCAACTGGGATGGAGAACCCGTCAGTCTTAACGGTGTGTCCCGTCGCACAGGGTTGCCTCGCAACTGGGTAGTCGGGTATCTCAAGGCTCACGGGATCACGCACGATTCTGCCCCATTCAGTGCTGAAGAAGTCGCTCGCCGAGGTGTCGACGACATGGCGCAAGACGCACTGGCGTTGAAGTTTGGGCGACTGGCAACTAAGACCGAGGAGTTGAGCGCCAAAGAAACACACAAAGCAGCCCGAAACTGGTGGGACTTTGAACACAGCGTCCTCAACAAGTTCAGAGAATGGATTGCAGACACCACAGACTACTCTGTACCGCGTTTGCGGATGCGACGTGCAGATGACCCTTACTGGTTGGTCACAAGCGCCACAGACTTCCACTGGGGCATGAAGTCATGGGAACGCGAGTCCGGTTACGAGTACAATCAAAAGATCGCTCGACGCAGGTTGATGGACACCACCGAAGCGTTGATTGGTCGATTGCCTGGACAACCAGAAGGTATCATCGTTGCGGTAGGGTCTGATTGGATCCACTGTGACGGTCTGCGCCCCACAACAACACGGGGCACCCCGGTAGATGTAGACGGAACGCCTTTGGAGTTGTTGATTACAGGCGCAGAGTTAGCGCGTGAGCACATTGACTTGTTGTCAACAGCGGCGCCCGTACGAGTTGTACTGATGGCGGGAAACCACGATCGCACCAATGCGCACGCTCTGCTACTGTACTTGCGGGCAGTATACGAGACCAGTGATCGCGTCAGTGTTGTCAACTGTCACCATCTACGAACGTATCAAGAGGTCGGCAAAACGTTGATGTGTTTCACGCACGGCGACTCCATCAAAGTCAACAAGCTTGGACCCGTGATGGCGAAAGAACAACGTGATGCATGGGGACGTGCAAAACACCACGTTGCATTCGGTGGCCACTTGCACCATCAAAGAGTGCAAGAAATCGGAGGTATCAGACACTACCTTCTACCCTCACTCGCGTCTCCCGATGCGTGGCACGCAGGTGAAGGTTACGTCACAAGCGAACAAGGTATCATGGGTGTAATCGTAGACTTAGAGAACGGACCTACGGGTACGTTGTTCTGCCCCGTCAAAGACTGAACCCATACCCCTTCACTGAATCAACATTCAGCGGTCTGTTCGGGCTCGCGTTTCGCCCATCGCCCCGGTCCACTACGAGCGTCTTTGCGCGCTTGTTCTGCAAGGTCGACGAGTTTGGCCAACCAGTCAGGGTAGCCCCAAGAGAGTTCACCTTTCTGCGTCGCATGAAACGCCTCAGCGATTCCTTTGACGTGACGTAGAGTCGGTAGGCGTATACCTGATTCGAGTCTGCTAACTTCGGGCTGTGTGAGATTAGCACAACGAGCCAACTCTGCTAACGACCACTTACGGCCTGTGCGATGTTGACGAACGAACAAAATAAAGTCTGATTGTTGTTTCATGGTGTCCCCATTTCTACTGACGGTAGCCTTTCCGCATAGGTATGTCAACTATGGGGTTGACAATGCGGCATACTTTCAATACAAACAAGACGGAGGGATACTATGTGGGATCAGCCCCATTACACATTCAGAACGTCGGCTCTACCAGACATTCAACAAATGCCGAACATCGAGCTGTGGATACCCGGTGCGATGGTGTACGGTCTTGTCAATGGTACTCGAAGAGTTCGACTGTCTAAACTGTGCGAGACTGGTACTGCAGGAGGAATCACAGAATGCGAGATTTACGTCCCCTTGCATGGTGCGTGGCTTCTCACTGGGTACCTCGGTTCTCTCGGTTTGGCCTTCGACTGCTTGCCCATCAACACCGATGGTATTCATCCATGGGAAGACAGTCTGATCGCGCGCACAAAGATGGAGACCGAAGGACGTCGGCTCGCAGAAATGGCGGTGAAATCAGGAGAGTTACGTCCTCACGTACTTGACATGGCAACACCCTATCAGTTCAGGGGAGTTGCATGGTCAACTACACGGCCGTGGATATTCAACGTATGGTCCGCAGGCTCGGGTAAAACGTTGGGAACTTTGATGTCGATCACTGCCGAACGTGGTCCCGTAGTCGTAGTAACACCCGCAAAAGCACGTCACGTTTGGTGGAGTCAGACACAAGAGTACACCACCATCAAACCATTTCGTGTCCGTCCTTCCTCTGAAGTAAAGAAGAAAGACCAGTCTTTAGATGAGTATCTGGACGAGTGCTACACCGAAGGTAAACGACCGTTCTTGATTATTGGTGCTGAGGCATTGTCCGACTATTTGGCTATTGCGAAGAAGGTGCAACCGCGCATACTCGTGTTCGACGAACTACACATGCATGGCAGTAGTAAACGCTGGAATGCAATCCAAGAGGCGGATGGCAGTGTGTCGTTCGAGCGTCGCAAGACTGCAGCCAGTGGGGCCAGAACTTCAAAGGTCGATCGCCATAATCGTGCTGTGGCTGCCATGGACTTGAGCCGTCTGCCCTCCATCACAACAACGATTGGTCTCAGCGCCACACCTCTTGACGATGGAAGGCCTCGTAGACTGTGGAGCCAACTCGACTTGCTGTGCCCTGGAGGTTTCAGTCACAGCTACTCCAAGTTTGCCTTGCGATACTGCAACGCTCGTCCCGGTCAGTACGGAGGGTTGGACGATACGGGAAGCAGTCACATCGATGAACTCAAAGCTCGGTGCTCTTTTCTTGTACATGAAGTGCCCTACAAAGAAAGCCACGAGTCATTGCCTGACACCCGTGTGCAAGTGGTGTACTTGAGCAGTACAGAACTCAATCGGGCAGAGCGTTGGAGCGACGAGCAGACATTTAATCAAGCCATTAAGGGGATGGTCAAGTCATCCAAGCAGAACCCCCTCGCACGAGAGATGATGATCGAAGCGCGATTGTCTGAAGCCTGCAGCAGGAAGAGAAGGTATGTCACTTCAGAAGCGCTTGAAGGTCTCAAAGGTGGAGGTAAGGTTGTTGTGTTTGTCGCCCGGAGGCGTGAAGCTGAGATCTGGGCCAATGAGATTAGCCGCGCGGTTGGTCGGGGTGATGAAGCGCAGAAGAACGTTCCGGTTTGGATGATCCATGGAGGCGTACCTGAGTCAGAAAAGGACGCCATCATCGACGAATACCGCGACTCTACAGGGCCATGTTGCTTGGTTGCAACGGGGCAAAGCGTAGGTACTGGTGTCGACGGAATGCAGACCACAGACTTAGCCATCTTTGCGATGCTGCCGTGGAAACCGGGAGACTGGCAACAGTGGAAAGGACGCTTTGACCGTCTGGGCGGACGTGCTACACTTCTCAAGGTTCCGATAGCGGAGGGGACATACGACGCACGAGTAGTCGAGATTCTGGTCGAAAAGTTTGGCCCGATCGGTGACTTTCTTGCAGCAGATGAACTCCAAGGCTTAGACGAAAAGCTATTGGGTTTAGAAGATAAAGACCCTATTGTTGACTCCATCATCTCCAAACTCACTGTAGAGTAGAGGCCGTTAAAATGAAGTTCTACGTGGCCACACGTTTCTCAAACAAAGCCGAAGTACGTCGGGCAGAAAATATGTTGCGACGCCAACTGGGTCACGAGATCACCTACAACTGGGCCAACCAACCATTGCTGCCCGTCACCGAGAAGATTTTAAAAGAGTCTGCTATTGAAGAAATGAACGCCGTCAGAGACGCAGACTATGTCGTTGCCATCTTGCCCGGTGGATACGGTACGCATGTAGAGATCGGAGCAGCTCTCGCCCAAAACAAGCCTGTGTTTTTGGTTGTCCCAAACGAGGGATTGCTTTGTGATCAATACAAAAACGCCGTCCCGTTTTATCGTCACCCGAACGTTTATCGGGTTGATGCTTTGACCATGGTACCGTCAGTAGTCGAATACGTGATGGACGTTGGATGACCAAGATACTTATCGATGCAGGGATGTCTTCTCGCGGGTGGTCTCGCATTGGTACATTCTTTCGCTGCCCTCAGTTGTTCGCGTATCAACGGCGCCTGAACTTGGAAATGATACCTGCCGCTGCGCTCACACGCGGTAGTATGGGGCACGTCATGCAAGCACACCAACACGCTATCTGGGGCTGCAGACAAGGAGGGTGTCACGTTGGTGATGAGTACATGACTGACGCCGACACACTACTGTCGCCAGAGGACTCGGTTCGAGAGTGGGTCAAACGAAACGGTGAAGGTGAGGAGTTTATTGATGAAATGCTGGAAACTTTTAGGCGCTACATGGCTAAGTTCCCCGAGGCCCCTGGGCGAATCGTGGCGGTCGAGTACCCCGTCATGGCGATGCTGGGGCACAAAAACAATGAATGGGGGTTGTGGGTGGTCCACCCGGAAGACGCAAACACACCTCTCGACGCTGCAAGATTCAAAGCAATCGACGGAGAAAAAATAATCCCAACACCTCTAAACTGCCCCGGTCACAAAGACTGTGGCAAAGCAATCACTCTTACGAGACGTCTGGACTTGGTGACACAAGACTCCACAGGTCGCGTATACATCTGGGACCACAAGCACAACGCAAGGGTACAGGCGAACAAGTCGACCGATGGTTACGCTATCGATGGAGGCTTCGCCGCATTCCGTATTATGGGTAGTCAAGTTTGGGGGCGAGACTTTGGTGGTGTGATGTTGAACTTGATTCAGCGTACACCGCCTTGGACCGTTGCTCGACCGATGGTTCCTGCGACCCCTCATCGCGATCGACACTTCGCTAAGATGCTCTGGAGAGCAGAACACGATTTGGCGAGGTTAGACCGTGACGGTGAGGAATACTGGGAGTGGCCGAAGGTTCAAAACGAATCTTCTTGCGTTGGTCGCTACGGTAAATGTTCAGGTATCAAACTGTGTTTTTACGGAGAAGCCGGGACTTTCTAAAAGCAAAATCGCATTTCGGTTCAAAAAAATACTTGACGATGCGGTTGAGGTCCCATAGGCTCCAGACATCATCAGGAGGGAAACATGGCAGACACTTTGCCATCAGTGATGGTGACCGTCTACGGTCAACCAAAGAAGAAGAAAACCAGTGACCTGTTAGCGGCTTTCCCTAACGGCTTGTTCGTTGGTGTACCCAGCGCATTGACGTTGGTCGCACAGAACGAGCTGGGGTACACGCCTGCTGTGCACCCGGATCCACCGCAGACGCTGGTGCAACTGGTGCAACTCTTGGAGACGTTTGCTTACAACCCCGGAACCGCAGAGCCTTACGGTGCAATCATCATCGACGACGCGAGTCATCTCTGCAAACGAAGCATGCTTGAGTGGGAGCAACAAGCTGGACGGAACAAGTTCCTGCCTTACCAGATGCTCAACAAACACTTGTTGCACATCTCTGGATTGGCGCGTCACTTGGGTGTACACATGGCTATGACTTTCCACGAGCGTGCTCCCGGCAGCAACGCTGATGGTCTGGCTTGTCCGGGTGGCCCCGAAGTCCCCAGTCGCAATCAAGTACAGACCATCCCGTCGTGGTGTGACTTAAACGTTCGTGCCATGGTTGATTCTACCTACCCCGACCCTTGGTTCCCCGGTGTGTACTACTGCGACCCGACGGACCCCGAGTGGATCACGGGTGATCGCCTTGGCGTCTGCAGCCGCAAGACACCGGGCAACATTCGAGAGATTCTGCGAGCCAGTAACTCTGGATACAATCTCAGCCGCATCGGTGGGTTGGAATGGCAGGACGATATAGCAGAGCAGATTGCTCAAGAGATGGCTTCGGGCACAAGTGCTAAGCAAGCGGTGACTATTGTCGCAGGTACCCAGTCAGACAAAAACTCACTACATCTTCGTTGGGCTTGCCAAGATGGCATCGCTCGCGGAGTGTTACGTAAACAACGCAGCAAAAGTCTGTTTGATTTTACAGGCGGCGGAGAAGACACCACAGGGTCCACAGGGGCCGTGAGTGCTGATCTTCCTCCACCTCCACCCATCTCCTGACGGATGACCCGTTTGGACCTCGGACATTTTGTCCATTGCAATGACAACAATAAAAACAAGGAGCCATCATGGCTACATTCCAAATCCCCGGTAACAACTTCAATGGCATCGGTATCGGCGCCTCCGCACCTGACGCAGGTTACTACGCCGTCAGCATCACTGAAATCGAAATGAAGCCCAGCGATCGTCCTACAACTCGACGCGTGCACGTTCAGTTCGACAACGGTTTCACCATGTTCACCTTCATGAACGTTGGTTTTGATGCAAGCGGAAACGCCATCGCAGGCCTGAACGAGAACCAAACCAAGGGTTACTTGGCTGGTATCAAGACTATCCTGAACTCTTTGGGGTACAGCGATGGGGACCTCAACAACGGAACCGTCAGTGATGAGTGGTTCCTTACTGCATCGACGAGCCGTAAGGGTTTCGTTGAGTTCGTACCGGGGCAAAAGGGTGTCGAAGGTTCGTACAACACCATCAAGAACTGGTTGTCGAAGAGTGCGTTTGAAGCGCTCAAGGCTTCCGGTAACAAGCCCACTGTAGACGCTGCACCCGCTACAGCAGGTATTGGTGGTCTTCCCCAGAACAACGGCGCCTCAGTAGCACCTAACGTGGCCGGGAACGGGGCGGGTGCGCCCACGATCACAACTGGCTTGCCGCCTGCACCCTCCTTGGCGCAGAACGTTGTGAGCTAAGCACTCGCAGGCCTTATTGGCCGGGGTCACCAATGCCATGAGGTCCGGTGTTGGTGACCCTTTTTTTATGGAGGGTACATGAGTAAACGTTTCGATCCGAAAGCTTTAGGTGCACAATGCCACCTGTGTCCTTTGGGACCAAACGGTGAGTTGCGGCAAGACGATTGGGAACCCGTAGGGCCAGAAGTCCATGCGGGGTGTAACGTCTTGGCAGTAGCAGAAAGTCCGGGGCCTGAAGAGGTGACCCGTGGAAGACCGTTGGTTGGTCGCTCAGGCAGTGAGTGGAGTCATGCTCTCAGCAGCAACAAGCTTCGCCGTGTAGACATAGACCTCGACAACGTCATCGCCTGCAAACCTCCTGGAGAAGCAGCAGGTTCGTGGAAACGCCTCGACAAAAAGATCGATAGCGTCAACAAAAAACGCGCGAGAGAAGGTAAAGACCCTGTACCTCACCCCCAAGTTTGCTGCGCTCCACGCTTGAAGCAAATGGCTTCGAGGTATTCGTACATCATCACGTTGGGAAAAGTCGCTACGCAAACACTGACGGGCATCAGCGGTAGTATTCTCAAGTCAAGAGGTGGACCGCTACGCATCACTGACAACTGGCGTGTAACCGATGAAGAGTCAGCCACGG
>Ga0098043_1000581_pt1 | contig 12914 bp, 19 predicted proteins | sample 9B_taG_FD_92581 | JGI IMG/M metagenome (GOLD analysis project Ga0098043, IMG submission 92581) | Marine viral communities from the Subarctic Pacific Ocean - 9B_ETSP_OMZ_AT15188_CsCl metaG | ecosystem: Environmental > Aquatic > Marine > Oceanic | place: Subarctic Pacific Ocean | collected 2015-01-10 | reverse complement strand
GGTGCAGCTAGAACTCAAGGTCAAGGCCTTCAAGATGAAAACTTAATACCAGGAAAGTCTTTGGATTATTACAAAGACATAATGTAATGAATTATGGCTACGTCAGGAACTACAGCATTCGATTTAAATATCGATGATATTATTGAAGAAGCATACGAAAGATGCGGTATGCGGACTAATAGTGGAAATGACTTACGTAGCGCAAGAAGAAGTTTAAATCTTTTATTTTCAGAATGGGGTAATAGAGGAATCCATCTTTGGAAAGTAGAATTAAATGAAGTAGCTCTAGTAGCGGGAACTGCAACTTATACCGTAGATGCACAAGTAAATGATGTTTTAGAAGCGTATATTTCAACAACTGCTGCAGCTAGCAATACCTCTTCAACTAATGATATATCATTAACAAAAATTGATAGATCTGCATATGCAGCTCTTCCAAACAAATTACAAACAGGACAACCCTCACAATATTTTGTTGATAGACAAACAACGCCTACAATTAATTTATATTTAGCTCCTGATGCAACGACTTTTACTACATTAAAATTTTATACAATAAATAGAATTGAAGATGCTGGCATATACACAAATCAAGCTGATGTAGCTTACAGATTTTTACCTTGTATGTGCTCAGGTCTTGCTTATTACTTATCAGTAAAAAGAGCACCAGATAGAATTCAATTATTAAAACAATTATATGAGGATGAATTACTAAGAGCATTAAATGAAGATGGCCAAAGAGCATCTGTTTATATTTCTCCTCAAACTTATTTTGGGGATGGAGTATAATGTCATACGCAACTGGTAAAAGATCAAAAGCAATATCTGATAGATCAGGAATGGCTTATCCATATAAGGAAATGGTTAAAGAGTGGAATGGTTCCTTAGTTCATATATCTGAGTTTGAACCAAAACATCCACAATTAGATCCGCCTTATCATAAAGCAGATGCAATAGCTTTGAAAAATCCTAGAGTAATGAAATTTCAACAGCCTAATCAAGAATTTACAAATGATAATACTATTTCAGATTCGGGTGGTATACATGTAGGTGTTGCTAACTTATCATTACCTGGAGACTTTGCATTTAGGACTCAAGAATTTAATGTTACATCAAATGGAATTACAACTACTATACATAGTATGGTTCCTGAAGATCCATCTTTACAGAATAGAAGAAGAACACTTTTATCTAATATAGGATCTGTGGAGGTTACTATTTCATAATGGCTATAACTCATTCAAATTTTTTGACACAAGTTAGAAATTATACGGAGGTATCTAGTAATGTTTTAACTGATGCTATTATTCAAGATTTTATTAGAAATGTAGAATTAGACGTTGCAGGTAAAGTTGATTATGATGATCTTAGAAAATACGCTAACTCAACTTTTACTGCTAGTAATAGAGCTGTATCTTTACCTTCAGACGCACTAATTTTAAGATCAGTTCAACATCTTACATCTGGAGGGGTTAGAACATTTTTAGAAAAAAGAGATACTAGTTTCATATCTGAATTTAATGGATCAGGTGTTGAGGGAACACCTAAATATTATGCTAATTATGATGAGTTTAATATTATTGTAGCCCCAACTCCAGCTTCTGCAGATACGGTTCAGATAAATTATATTAAAGATCCACCAGAATTTACTTCAACTAATCAAACTTACTTAGCTAAATATCAAGAGTCAATGTTGTTACATGGTGTTCTTGCAGAGGCATTTAGATTTTTAAAAGGGCCAGACAATCTATACAATCTATATCAAAGCAAGTATACTGAAGAGGTACAGAATTTTGCCCTACAACAAATGGGTAGAAGAAGACGTGCGGAGTATGATGATGGAGTTCCAAGAGTGGTTGTGCCATCTCCTTCTCCAAACCAATAATTTAAAAGGAGGCCAATTATGGCAATAACAACAAATGCAATTTGTGATTCTTTCAAAAAAGAATTACTACAAGGTAAGCATGATTTTGATACATCTTCTGACACATACAAGTTAGCAATGTATACAAGTTCTGCAACTTTAGGAAAATCAACTACTAACTACGCAACTGCAAATGAAGTTTCGTCTCCATCTGGATATACAGCTGGCGGTAAAGCTTTAGTAAACCAAGGAGTAAAGGTTTCATCTTCAGTAGCAATTACTGATTTTGCTGATCTTTCTTTTCAAAATGTTACTCTAACTGCTAGAGGTGCTTTAATTTACAACACAACAACAGATGGTGGATCAAACACTACAGACGCTGTTGCAGTGCTAGATTTTGGAAGTGATAAGACTGCAACGTCAGGAACTTTTACTATTCAGTTTCCTGCGTTCACAACTTCTGCAGCAATTTTAAGAATTGCATAAGGATATAAAATGATATGGCTGCTACTTGGGGTTCACAAACGTGGGGTTTTCAAAATTGGGGTACACTCGGTGATGCAACCGTAACCCTAAGTAGCGCTGGATCATTAACATCTACAATCGCTTCAATAACTGCTGATGCAGAATTACAAGTAGGTTGGGGTGGAGATACTTGGGGCGAAAATGAATGGGGAGATTTATCAGGATCTCAACCAGTAGCAGTTGGCTCACAAGCAACTTTTTCTACAGGATCTGTTTCAATAACAGGAGATGCAAACGTTGTATCTACTCTTCAAGGGACATTAACTTTAACTAATGCTGGTGTAACAGCTGGAATAGATGTAACCGTATCAGCATCAGGACAAGAATTAACTACTTCTATGGGAGAAGAAGTAATTAATATTGGTGTTCCTATAACTGGATCACAATTAGCATCTAATATTGGATCGGCAACTGTTGATCAAAGTCTTTTAACTGGAATAGGATGGGGTAGAAGAAGTTGGGGTAACTTAGCATGGGGTGGAGCATTCTCTGCTCAAGCGGTTGGTCAACAACTTACTTCTACAATTAATTTCCCAGCTACTGGTGCATTTACAGATGTATCAGTATCAGTAGCTTCTCCAGCTATGACAATGACTTTTGCGAGTCCGTCATTTTCTATAACAATTGATCAAGATATATTTGTTTTAGCATCAGAGGATCAAATTGATGCAAGTGCTGGATCTATTTCACAAATAACTGCTGATGCAAATGTTTCAGTGTCAGGAATTCAAGCAACATCAAGTGTTGGAAATTCTGCAGCTGGTTTATTCCTAGACGTACCTGTAACGGGTAGCCAAGCTACAATGTCTATTGGTAATTTCTCTTTAGTTCAATCTACTAATGAATCTCCAACAGGTGTACAAGCTACAATATCTATTGGAAATCCATCAGAAATACCAGCTCAACATGTAGGTGTTTCGGGACTTCAATTAACTTCGACAGCTGGGTCAGTTACTGTTGTAGGAGAAGCAAAAGTTATACCAACTGGCATACAATTGACAGGTTCAGTTGGAACAGTTAATATTACACCGTGGCAAGAGATTGATCTTGGAGTATCAAATACTTGGACAACAGTTGATTTAGCTGCTTAATTAATGTAAAATTATAATATTTAAGGAGATAAAATTTTATGGCATCTAGTTATTCTACAGATCTTAAACTTGAACTAATGGTTACTGGTGAAAACGCTGGTACATGGGGTGATAAGACTAATACAAATTTAAATTTAGTACAGCAAGCGATTGCTGGTTTTGAACAAATTACACTTTCATCAGGAGGAACAACAGCTTTAGTAATGTCTGATGGTGCCTTATCTAATGCAAGAAATTTAGTAATTAAATTTGCGACAATAACTGCGGGTGCTTCAACAGTTTGTACTATACCCGATTCAATAGAAAAATTTTATATCTTTGATTGCACAGGAGTAACTAATCCAACAAACCTTACAATAAAAACTGCAAGTGGAACTGGATTTACACCTGATGCACAAAAAATTTATGCTGCATATTCTGATGGTACAAATTTAAATGAAGTATCACTTGATACTTTGGGTGGATCTATTGGAACTGCACAAATCGCTGACGATGCTATTACAAATGCAAAAATAGCTGATGATGCAATTAGAGCTGCACAAATTTCAGATAATGCTGTAGTCACTGCGGGTATATTAGATTCAAATGTTACGACTGCAAAAATAGCGGATGATGCAGTTACTACTGCTAAAATAAACGATGATGCTGTAACAGCAGCTAAATTAGCTGACACTACAGTCTCTGCAGGATCTTATACTTCTGCTTCTATTACGGTAGATGCACAAGGAAGATTAACTGCTGCTTCAAGTGGTTCTGCTGGAGCTGGTGCTGGAGTTTTAAAAATGGTAGCTCATGGTCCTTCATCTGGTAACGTTACGATGAACCCTGGTGCAAACTTGGCTTTATTTTATGCTGGAGGTGGCGGAGGCGGTGGAGCTGGAAGACCTGCTTCTCCTAACCCTGGAAGTCCCGGTCAAGGTGGATATGGATTTTTTACTGGTCCTGTAACTGGAGGAGCTACTTTACCATTTAGTGTTGCTGGTCAAGCTTCAGGTAGTAACAGTCAAAATAATACTGGATCAGCTGGAGCTGCAACTAATTTAGGAAATCTTGGAACTGCAAACGGAGGAAATTCTGGAAACACTGGTGCACCTAACTCAGGTGGAAGTGGTGGTCAGTCGGGAAGTGCTCCTGGAGCTGTAGTTAATTTAGGTCCTGTAATTCCTTTAAGATACGGATTACCTTCCCCAAGTAGTGGCGGAGGACAAAATGGTTATTTAAGTAGAGCTGCTAACCCACCTCCAGGAAATGGTAACTCTGGAAATCCAGGTGGTGCAGGAATTTTATATGTATACGATAACAGTGGATCATAAGAGGTAAATAATGGCTAGACATATTATATTAAATAACAATTTTTTTTATAAACTTTGTGAAACAGATGAAGATAAAAATTTTTATGAAAATTTAGGTTTTTCATCTAAAAATATTTCTGAAGATCAATTTTTAAAATTAAAAAGAAGTAGCACTTCAGTTACAGTAGATGGTTCAGGTAACTTAGTATGGGAAGATTCAGTAGATCATCCTAATTATGAGGGTCCTTATTTTAATAAAACAAAAGATGAAATAATAGAAAAATTAAAATCTTTTATTGAATTAGTAGAACATCATATAGAAAATAATGAAAATGTTCCTTCTAATTATGCAAATGATTTAACTACTTTAAATACATTACTTTCAAATGTAGAAAATGATACAGCAGGAATTACTTACAATGAAGAAGGAAAAGCTGAAGGTAATTCATGGGCTGATTGTTTATATGTTGCTGGTCAGACAGTACCGCTTTGGTTAGTTATTTAATATTTACTAACACACCTTTTTTTGTTATATAAATTTTGTGTTTGATAATAAAATTACATTTGAGGCAGAGGAGCCCTTTTACTCCGATATAAAAACAAGACCACAACCTGCTAAAATTTTTATACCTGATTGGTTTAAAAAATTAAATAATTATATGCGTGAAGGAGACAGTGGTTCATGGACTATTAAAATGTGTATGCCTTTTTTAGATTCAATGTCTATAGGTTATATTTTAAAAATGCCACATGATTATGAAATTAATAACATGCAGCTTAACCCACACTACCCAGATTTACCAAAAGGACTTTGGGTTAAAAGTGTAGATTTTCCACCGATAGGAAATGGTGTAACTTCAAGGGAAGACAACCATGATATTGGACAAGTCGGAGGAGAGGAAGGTGGATGTCCTTTTGTGAAACAAAATTCTAATCAACCTTTTTTAAAATTAATGAATCCATGGTTGATAAAATTACCAAAAGGTTATAGTGCTTTATTTGTGCCTCCTATAAATAATGAACATCCAGACTTTTATCCAATAAGTGGAGTTGTAGATTGTGATATATTTCCTTCACAGATAAATTTTCCAATTGTTTTAAAAACAGAAAAAAGAATTTTAATTAAAAAGGGAGACCCTATTGTAACTGTTATACCTTTTAAAAGAGAAAGTTGGAAATCAGAATTTAAAAAAGTAACAAAAGACAATATGTTACTTAAACATTGGGCTATAAAATCCCATCTCGAAAAAGGCTATAGATTAATATGGAGAGCTAAAAAAAGATGGACATAAAACTTTTAGATTTAATAGAAACAAGATTTTTGTTACACCCTAAACAAGTTGCTAATATATTAAGAACTTTTAAAAATCATACTTTTGAAGATGCTGGTGTTGGATATGGAGATCAAGCGAAAATAGATAAAAATGTTAGAAACGTAACACAGTATCAAATTAATAGAGATACAAAATCTAACACTGAAATACACTATTGTAATTTTTTAATTAATAGAGTTAGAGCTTTAAAAAATGAATATTTGAAAAAACATTGGCTAGAAGCTGCAGATGGTGTAGAATGTATTAATCTTTTAAAATATGGTGTAGGGGGTAAGTACGAACCTCATATAGATTCTTCTAATGATAGAAGAAAATATTCTATAATTATATTTTTAAATAATGATTACAAAGGAGGAAGATTGGAATTTGTTTATAAAGATCGAACTTTACAAATAGAGCCTTACCCTGGAAAAGCTATTATATGGCCAAGTAATTTATTATTTAAACATGGTGTACGACCAGTAGAAGAGGGAACTAGATATACAATTGTATCGTGGATATGCCAATGAAAAAATATTATTATTTAAAAAATTTTTTAACTGAAGAAGAACAAAATCTAGCCCATCAATACAGTTTGATGAGACATAGAGCAAATACAGAAAGTTTTGATATTCAAACAGATGCTGATACTTCTTTTTATTCAGATCCGTTGATGGAATTACTGTTAGATAAAAAAACATCTTTAATAGAAAAAACTTTAAATAAAAAATTATGGCCTACATATTCTTATTTAAGAGTTTATCATAAATACTCATCATTAGAAAAACATATAGATAGAGAATCTTGTGAAATGTCAGTCACTTGTACTTTAGGAAGAGATAAGGCGTGGCCTATTTTTTTAGATGGAGAAAGTATAGATATTTTACCAGGTGATGGTCTATTATATTTTGGTGCTAAACATGAACATTGGAGAGATGAATTTGATGGAGATTATTGTTCACAAGTATTTTTTCACTATGTAGATCAAGAGGGAAAATTCAAAGATTTTAAATATGATAAGAGACAATATTTAGGATTGATGGATAAAGTGGTGCCTTTTTAAACTTATTTAGATATGGTATAATCAGCCATGCCATTAACAAAAGTAAATATAGCTCCAGGATTTAACAAACAACTTACTCAAACAGGCGCAGAAGGTAAATGGACTGATGGGGACTTTGTTAGATTTAGATATGGATTACCCGAAAAAATAGGTGGTTGGGAGCAAATTTTAGAAAGCACTTTAGTAGGTGCAGCACGAGAACAATTTATTTGGGCTGATTTGGATGGAAGAAAATATGCTGCAATAGGTACAAACAAAGTATTAGTAGTTTACTATGAGGGTGCCTTTTTCGATATCACTCCATTAGACACAGCCTTAACAAGTTGCACTTTTGATACCGTAAATACATCAGCAACCGTGACAGTAAACAAAGCAGCTCATGGTCTAGAACCTGGAGACATATTTTTATTTTCATCTGTTACACCTCCAACAGGAGCAGGTTATGTTGCATCTGATTTTGAAACAAATCCTTTTCAAGTTGTTACTGTTCCCGGTAGTGATGAATTTACTATTACCATGGCAAGTGCAGCTGGAACCACGGTTAACGGATCAGGATCTGCAACAGTTACACCATATATAAAACCTGGAGCTTTAGGTTCAACTTTTGGATTTGGATGGGGAACTGGACTTTGGGGTGGTGGACAACAAGTGTTCAGCACATTAAATGGAGCCTTATTAGATGACACTGCGGGAACTGGTGGATCAGGAACTTCAATAACACTTGCATCTACAACTGGATTTCCATCAGTGGGTACTATAAAAGTTGGAGCTGAATTTATTTCATATACTGGCATATCTAACAATGATTTAACTGGAATTACTAGAGCTGCTGCGGGAACTAGAAGTGCACATTCTAGTGGAGCTGGAGTAGAAGTATTTACAGGATGGGGTATTGAGTCTTTATCTCAAACATTAACAACAGATCCTGCGTCTTGGTCATTAGATAACTTTGGTGAACAACTTATTGCTACTATTAAAAACGGCAAATCTTTTTCTTGGAATCCTATTAATTCTAATTCAAATGCATTAAACACTAGAGCAGTAATAATACCAAGTGCACCAACAAGGTCTGTTATGTCATTAGTTTCAGATAGGGATAGGCATTTAATTATGTTAGGAACAGAAACGACAATTGGTAATCAAGGAACACAAGATAAAATGTTTATAAGATTTTCTGATCAAGAAAATATAAGTGATTATACACCAACATCAGTAAACACTGCAGGAACTTTCAGATTAGATTCAGGCACTAAAATCGTAGGTGCAATAAAAGGTAAAGATTATACTTTTATTTTAACAGATAATGCAGCGTATGTTATGCAGTTTGTTGGTCCACCTTTTACATTTTCAATTAGGCAGGTTGGATCTAACTGTGGATGTATTGGTCAACATGCAATGAAGTACGTGAATGGTATAGTTTATTGGATGGGTGAGTCTGGTGGTTTCTTTGTTTTTGACGGAACAGTTAAATCATTACCATGTGCTGTTGAAGATTTTGTATTTACAACTAAAAATGGTAATAATTTAGGTATTAATTATTCTGCTGGTGAATCAGTATATGTTGGCCTTAATCATTTGTATGAAGAAATATGTTGGTATTATCCACAAGCTACATCTGATTTTAATGATAGATACGTTTGTTATAATTATCAAGACGGAACTTGGGTAACAGGATCGTTATCAAGAACAACATGGGTTGACGCAAATTTATTTGAAAACCCATATGCAACAGAATTTACATCAACAGGAGTTCCAACTTTTCCTACTGTACAAGGTGTTACTAATATTAACGGATCAACAAAATACTTTGAACATGAAAAAGGTGTTAACGAAGTTAGTTCAACGGGTGCTAAAACAGCCATACCAGCTTTTATTGAATCAGGAGATTTTAGTTTAAATGAGGGAGGTAATGCACAAATATTTATGAGTATGAGAAGATTTATTCCTGACTTTAAAACTATTCAAGGTAATGCTCAAGTAACAATTTTATTAAGAGATTTTCCAGTAGATACTGAAGTTTCTTCACCCCTTGGTCCTTTTACAGTATCATCATCAACACAAAAAGTAGACACAAGGGCAAGGGCAAGATTTGCTAGTTTAAAAATTGCTAATACATCTACTGATGAAAATTGGAGATTTGGGACTTTTAGAGCAGATGTGCAACCAGATGGTATGAGATAATGGCAAGAGTTGATATTGTAATTCCTGAACCTACACCTATTTATACAGAGGAAAATCAAAGACAAATAAGTCAGTCTTTACGAACCATGCAAGATAAGTTAAATACTTCTTATCAACAAGATCTTAAAAATGAACAAGACGCTTTTAATTATTTTTTATCATGACAATTAGATATAAGAATCAAGGTTATAAACAATCTAGTACAGGTAAGACCACGGTGTTTACGTGTCCTAGTGATGCTACAGTTATAGTAAAAAGTGTTTACTGTTCTAATAGTGATGCTTCTTCAGCTATCTTAGTTAATATGAATTTAATAGATTCTTCTGATTCAAGTGCGGAATACGAATTTTTTAGGGATGACGTGGCTGCAAAATCACAAGTCAATGCAACTCCTCAAGGTATAAATTTAGAGCCCGGTGATGCAATAACAGTCCAAGCTGCAACTGGAAGTAACACTATTCAAGGAGTTATTAGTTACGCACAAATAGACAGATCCCAGGAGAATGGATAAAAAAATAATATTTAGTGAATCTATAATATTTTCAACAATAGAAGATTCAGACCTTACCGAAATTATTTTAAGATTATTAGATGAAAATGAAAAAAGAAAAAAGACTGCATTCAAATCTAATAGAGGAGGTTATCAAACAGACCCTATAGATAATTTTTATTTAAATAAATCTTTTACAACTGAAGCTTTAAGGTGTTTACAAAATAATTATAATATAACAAAACAGGCTAAATTAAATTTGTTAAATTTATGGATTAATAAGAATTATAAAGGATCTTTTAATGTTCCTCACGTTCATCCAAAAAGTAATTTTTCTGGTATATTTTATGTCGAGGTTGCCGAAAAAGATGGTCAATTAATATTTATACGTAATGATAAATCTAATTCTTTTACAGATAATAGTTATTTTTTTAATGGGTTAGATTTTAATGTTACATATGATATACAACCTAAAAAAAATATGTTTATTATATTTCCATCTCATTTAGATCATATGGTGATGCCTCATTTTGATGATAAGCCTAGAATATCTGTTTCTTTTAACTTTGAATTGTGTAATGATTAAGAACATATTATAATATAAAATGGCAAGACAAAAATTTACACATTACGTTCCACGACCAAAACCTCGTAAACGTCCTAGGAGACATACAAAAAATGTTAATAAAAAAAAGAAGTTGCAGCATAATAAAAAATATAATAGACAAGGAAGACCACAATGAACGATATAAAAAAAATACCTGCAGAAGCAAAAGAAATAATCAAACACAAAAGATCGGGTAAAATTTATGCTACTAAAGCTGATTTTGATGCTGATGTTGCTGATCCCAATACTGATACTACTGTGGATGATTTTAGACAAGACCTCGAAATAAGAGTAACAAGAGTTTCTATGGGTGCTAAAACAAAAGAATGATATTTAAAGAAATATCTGGAACTGAAACACACATTATCTTTACTGATGAAGAAATAGATATTCTTAAAAAAAATAAAAAAATAATTTTAAAAGATAATCATTTAAAAACTTTTATTAATGAATTAGCAAAAATTGCTACCCATCTACAAGTAAAATTATATGAAGCTGATAAGGAAATGGCTAATCAACAATCATCTGAAGGTACTGAAATTAAATTAAAATGAAACCAAGAGGTGCAACAGAAATACAACATGAGTTGCTTGAAAAATACGTATCAAAAGATTTACTAGATAAATTTCAAATATGCACTTCTATACCTGGAAAAGTACCCTTAGATCCAAATAAGATTAATATACTTTGGCAAAAAAATTCTTGGGATCAACCAAACTTACAAAATTTTTTTAGAAACAAAGACAGACACCATGAATATGATTGGTATGTTTTTAATTCACATTGGACTTTTGAAAAATTTAGATATTTTTTTCAAATACCAGAAGATCGATCAATAGTAATTAAAAATGGTGCTAGTCATTTTCCTCAAAGAAAAATTTATAAAAAAGGAGATCCGATTAGAATTATGCATCATTGCACTCCTTGGAGAGGACTAAATGTTTTATTACTAGCAATGCAATTAATTAAAAATCCTAATATAACTTTAGATGTATACAGTTCGAATGAAGTGTACGGAAGTGAATTTGCAGCAAGAGCTAATAAAGATACAGAGGCTTTATTTAATCAAGCAAAAAAACTTAATAATGTAAATTATATAGGTTATAAACCTCATGAATATATTTTAGAAAACATTTCCAACTACGATCTTTTTGTTTATCCTTCTATTTTTGAGGAAACATTTTGTGCCTCTGCTTTAGAAGCTATGTCGGCTGGTCTTCATGTCATAACAACAAACTTTGGGGCTTTACCAGAAACTTGTGCAGAATGGCCTGTATATATCAACTACAGTAAAGACTTACAACTTTTAGGGCATACTTTTGCTAGTGCGATAGATACTTGTGCTGAGTATCTGCACACAGATACCATACAAAATCATTTAGACGAGCAACAAAAATACTTTAAAAAATTTTATAGTTGGGATAAAAAAGGTAAAGAATGGGAAAATTTTTTGAAAGGGGCTATTAATGTCAAGCAATAAATATATTAACGAAGATACATATCAAACTTTACAAGAGGTAAGTATAGAAACTCAATCAGATTATGAAAAAGCTGTAGAACCTTTATGGGTAGAAGAACCCGAAGATTACAAAAATTTCCAATTGTTTGTTGCAACTCCAGTGCATAGTGAAGTATCAATACATTACACACAAGCTTTAATTGAGTTTCAACAATTGTGTTTCAAGAAAAAATTAAAAGTATCTTTTCATTTAATTAAATCATCCTTAGTGACACAAGGTAGAAATCTATCTGTAGCTGGATTCTTAGAGTCAAAAGCTACACACTTATTATTTATTGACTCCGATATTTACTTTCAAGGTAAATCTATTTTTTCCATGTTAAAAGCAGATAAGCATATTATATCAGTGCCTTATCCATTAAAAACTTTAATGTGGGAGAAAGCATTTCAAAAAATGCAAGAAGGAAGAATTAAATCTGCAGATGATATAAGAAGAGCTTTGCATACTTATCCAATGAAAGTGCCTGATGCTAATAATATTAATTTAAATAAAGGTATTATGGAAGTTACAGACTCACCAACTGGATGCATGTTAATTAAAAGAGAAGTGATTGAAAAAATGATAGAAAAATATCCTGATAAGGAGATAGTTCAAAAAACTGTTATAAATGGCAAATATGTCAATAAGCCAAACATGTGGAATTTTTTTGACACATTACATGACCCAAAAGAAAAGACATATAATGGAGAAGACTTTGCTTTTTGTAAATTATGGAGAGACTTAGGTGGCAAATGTTATGCATATGTTAATGATGCAATAGTGCATGTAGGAGAGCATCAGTATCAAGGCAAGTTCTACGATGAGTTGATAGCACGTAAATAAAATGGTAATATATGCTATTATTAGGAAAATAGTATATGGATCCATTTACACTTGCATTAGCCACATTTGGCGTACAGAAACTTAGAGGAAAATCAACTAGAACAGCATTAAAAGATGCTGCCCTTGTGGGTGGTACAACTTTTGGT
>Ga0098043_1000578_pt1 | contig 12940 bp, 5 predicted proteins | sample 9B_taG_FD_92581 | JGI IMG/M metagenome (GOLD analysis project Ga0098043, IMG submission 92581) | Marine viral communities from the Subarctic Pacific Ocean - 9B_ETSP_OMZ_AT15188_CsCl metaG | ecosystem: Environmental > Aquatic > Marine > Oceanic | place: Subarctic Pacific Ocean | collected 2015-01-10 | reverse complement strand
CATTTGCTACGACACTTGGTTCTTTTGTTGATAGTGTTAATACTGCGCCTGTGGTAGTTAAACCATCTTGTATTTCTAATGAAGTGGAAGGTTCATCAGTTCCTATTCCAACATTACCTGTATGGTCTATTGTCATTTTTACTACCGGAACATTAGTTGCCCCTTGTGCATTATCAGTTATTGCGAAATCTAACGCCATTCCACCGTCTATATCATGGTCGTAGGTTTCTGTTCCTCTTGGAACAATTGCCGCTAAAAACTTAGGATTTTCTGTTGTGAATTGAGGGTCTGATGATAAGAATTTAACTGCACTTCCAAATTGAGAAGCACCTGCATTCATACCTGCACTAACTATATTTATTCCCGCCATTGTTCTAGAAAGTGAGGCAATACCTATTGATGTATCTTCAACACTTAAAACCGCATCTTGGCCTTTAACATGTAAAGCAGTATCGGGAGAAGTAGTTCCAATACCGACTTTACCATCCATTGTCATTTTGTGGTCTGTTCCATCTTTGTCAGAATAAACGTGAAAAACAGAAGCAGTAGTTCCTACTCTATTTATTCTAAAATTACCATCAACTGCTGATTGGGAATCTCTAAAGATTCTAAGTATTTGGTCAGTTCCGGTTGCAGTGCAAACAGGACTTATATCAAAGGTTATAGGTTCAGATGAAGTATTATTAATTGCTTTTAATCTTGTTTGTGAATCAACTACAGCAGTTAATTCTGCATGTCCCGTTTGTCCCGTTTCTTGCACTCTTATTGTAGGATTAGAAGCCCCTTTAACATGCAATACACTTGAAGGACTATCTGTTCCAATGCCTACTTTCCCGTCATCAGTAATCCTCATTTTTTCTGTTATTCCCGCATTTGCGTTATTAGTTGAGAATGTTAAAGACCCATCGTTAACCCCATCTGCTTCATTCTTTGCAGCGATTCTTGCACCCACATAAGAAGTAGGCCCATTAGAGTCATAGTTTTTGAAATCAAGTTGAGCGTAATTACTTCCCGTTGCATTTCTTGCCCCTTCAACAGTTAATATTGTTGTTAGCGCACTATCAGCACTTCTTGAAAGTGTTGCATTACCTTTTACTTCTAATTTCGCTGTGGGTGCTGTTGCCCCAATACCTACGTTTGAAGTCGAACCATCTACTCTCATTACTTCAGTCGGAGTTCCACCATCACTTACTTTGAAAATAATATCTTTATCGTCAACCACATTTTCAAAAGTTACATCTCCATCTGAATCTGCATCTACTGTCATTGCTTGAGTATAAACATTAGAATTAGCATAAGCAATACTCAAACTATTTGATTCTTTATTTGTAGTAAAGTATTGAATTAATCTAGAACCGGCAGAAGTTCCACTAGAATATTCTATCATTGCAACAATGGTATCTCCTAATTTAAATTCCGGAACTCTGTTTGCTGCTGTAGGAGGCCTTACATATAATTCATTAACAGTTTCGCCTCCTTCTCTTCCATCGGCCACTACTAACAAATGATATCCCTTATCATAGGTAGTCGTTAAAGAACTGTCTGCAAAATTCTTAGTGGCTATTTCATGATATTTTCCATTGCGTAGTATCTTTCCTGCGGCCACTACTAGGTTGCCACCAGTTTGATTTATGTCAAAATCTGTTCCTGTTTTTACAACAACATTACCTGCGGCCATTTGATTCAACGATTTGATTAATCCCGAATGTGGAAAGTCTACTGTATCTACAGGCTGAGTCATACTTGAGCCATTGGCGTTTTGTGAAATATAGTGGGGGTTTGGGCTATTTGTCATTTTAGTTCACCTCTATTGTCAAAAATAGTTCTAAGGTTTCGGATGCAGTAAACGGGCCAATGCCATCAAAATTTACTCTTGCAACCATATCATTGTCTGTAGTCGGACTTGTTGAATTCTTGAAGATTCCCAATTCCCTAATTACTTTTCCAGCAATATTGCTTCCAGCACAAGTGACTTTTATTTCTAAAACATTTAGGTCGGATTTTTCAGAGGCAAGGGTAACTGTTGCTCCACTAGGAACATCTAAAGCAGTTGCTCTAGGACTAGTAGAATTTCCACCCATACCTATTTGGGCAGTTTTAGCAAGAGTGCTTTTTATGTAAGAAACTATTTCTGTTCGCATATCGTCAGTAATCAAAATTCTTCCTCCACTAAATTTGTAATGGTATTACTAGCCCCGCCAGTGAATCCCATTGGAGTGGTGCTTATATTTAGTGCTGACCCAAATCCTAGAGTCGCCCCTCCACTAGAAGAAACCTTCCTCGCTAGTAACTTTGTAACCTTTACTTCCAAACCATCTAATATATCGAAGGAAATTGACCTTTCATCAAATTCCTTTGCTCTTAAATCTGAGGATATTCTTTTATTATCTGCTAATAGTTCTGCAAATCTATCTTCCAACTGCTTGCTATATTTTCCTAATTCTAAATGCAACATTCCCAAGAAGTCGTGTTGTATCTGTAAAACAAGATAGTCGTCTAACTCTATACCCTCTCTAGGTAATTCTACTTGAACAACATCACCTGCCCTTAGTTGGCTAATGTTAGTATGCCCGACTGTAATATTGAGTCTAATATTATCGCCACTATGAACTCTTAACAAATCTCCTGCTCTTTCATTAACTGCTTCTTGAGAAGTTAAGTCCTTTTCATGAACCTCTAGAGTTTTTCTTCCAATTTTTTGAATACTTCTCAAATCTTTTCTAGTGCCTTTATGCACATTTCCATAAACTATTATTTCATTATAGAAATCAAATAAATTCTTGGTTTGCTTATACTCAAATATTTGATGGTCTCCACCATCGCTAAGTAATACTTTAGGATGATTAGAATCAGATGTTTCATTAACTATGCTAAAGGTAGGTTCTTTTCTATCATACAAAGTAGAAGCAGTAGGTTGTTCTAATATTGTCTTTTCTTTTTTGCTTAGAACTAAATTAATTGCAGAAAACAAATCAACCCCTTTATAATTAGGAGCCAAGAAATACGGGAAAGAACCTGTTTCATCAGTAAATTCTATATCGTTGCCTTCTAATAAATCGTTTATTAATTCATCACCTTCGTAGCAAATGTTGGCAACTGTTCCTATCATACCTCTCTTAGCGTCAGAGGAAACATTTCCATTCACGGTTAATGTAATTGGTTCGCTTATAGATACTACTCCAAGAGTTTCTTCCATTTTATCAAAGGTTAGGAAGTGCCCTATGTCATCCCCGTTATCGGTATAAGTCATAGAAGTTTTGTAGGCCCTTTCTCCATCAGAAACTACCATAGTTAAATCGCTATTAGGAGTCAAGAGACTTTCCATTTTATCTGCTTTTCTTTGAACTATGTAGTGACTATCAGTTTCGCCATCTATATCTATTGGCACATACATGGAAAGTGCTGCTTCTCTCCCGCCTGTATTATGGAATCTAGTAAATGACCTTCCCCCACTCTTATTTCTAACCATAAAGGAGTTTATTTCTGTAGGATTATAGCACATATCTTCTCCACTAATTTTAGTGTATGCAGAAGATAGACTGTTCATTCTAATTTTCTTTGGAGAGAAATCATAGAAGCAGGTATGATTAGGTTGCATTATTCTATAGAAATCAGTAACTAAATTTCTATCTACAGTTAAAATATGTCTTTCGGTAGAATTAGTAGTATCTATTTCATGGGATATTACATAGGCAATAATATTAGGAGTCTGTTCATTTAGAGAAGGAGTATTTGCTAATAGACTAGAATAAGTTTGAACAGAAAAGTCTGCATCGTAAAATTTGCCCTTTTCTGAAACTAAATAGCATCCTGTTAAATCATTCATCAACCTTAGACTCTTTCTATTTATATTTGGGAAATTTTCCGAGTTGCCGCCAGCCTCTCCATCAAAGTAAGTAATACTGGTTACATCAGTATCTAAATCAATAACATAATTATACACATTTCTATCTCCAGCCGCCTTATTAGTTCCACTACCCGAAGCAAGCGAAGAAGAATCGAGATATAATCTAGGCTTGAATCCCATCATAACTCCATCTGCATCATCATCATAAGACCTATCAATAGTAGTAGAAAAACTACTTCCTCCTCCGCTAGCAGTGCTTCCCTCGTTTCCTCCATCTTTGTAAGCAGCAAAATCGTTTAGAAGCCCTAGTCCAATAATGCTAACTTCTTTGGCTTTGACCAAATCTCTTCTCATTAGTCCTGTGACCGCCCCCCCTACTGTTCCTTTAGAAACTAAACTTCCTCCGCCATCTTCAATATCAAATCTATCCAAGAAAATAGGTAGGTGAGCATTGTATAAACATTCATTTCCAGTAGGAGCAGAATTATCTATTTGTTCTACACTACCATGTAAAATATCAAATAGTTTAGATGGGTGGTCAGAAATTAAATTTGCACTATAATCAATACTACTACCTAGAACACTGTCTCCACCTATATTTATTGGGAGATAAATATTAGGAGTTTTATGTGCCTCAACAGTAGAATCAGCCCCTACGAAATCTAGCATCTCCCCATGCTTTCTCCACCAAGAACTATCTACATAGTAAAGGCCTCCAAATTCAAATATTGTAGGATGAGTTCCATAATGAAGGTCACTGCCAGTAGGGTATCTACCTATATCGTTAGCAACCATACTTTTCATCATGTGAACTTCCTCATTCAAAATAACAAATGTATCTTCTTTACCATGTCCCTTTATTTCAGTTACCATTGTCGTAGGTGTTCCATCAGCATTTCTCATAGAAGTTAGAGAGAATAAAGTTCCAGCAAAATAATTTGTTCCGTTTGTTTTTCTAGCAGTGTCCATTAAAATTATTTTTCCATTAGGACTAGAGAATTCTGTAGAGGCGACTTCTCCAATATATCTTCCATTTGAATCTGCAATGATTTCTCTTTCCCCGGTTAAAGTATTAGGATTAACAGTAGTATCAGTAGCAATAAAAGAACCGAAAGTTAGGGTTTGATTTGAAAGACTACCTCCTGTTGTAGTAGCAGATATTACAAAATGGGTGGAATCTGTAATGCTAGTAATGGTGGCTCCTAACGGTATTCCCGAACCTTGAACCGGCATTCCTACCCTTACAGAAGTATTAGTTGGGTGAGTTATTGTTGTGCCATTGTTATAGGAACAACCTGTTATCTGATAATTTTGATAATCTGATGTAGAGACTTCGTTAGTAGATGCAAATAAAGTCGCTAAACTATCAAACTTAAATGCAGAATATTTGAATTTGGGCAAAACCCTTTCTTTACTGATAATATTTTCAGGGTCTATTTGATTAAAGGCCCAATCAAATACTACTTCTGTTAGCCTCATTATTGAAAATCTTTTCAAACTAGAGAGGGTTTTATCTGCTGAGATAATAGAAGCAGAAGAATAATTAGCATCGTTTAAGGTAAGAGTGTTGGTTTTACCTATACTGCCTTCTTTAGTATCAGAAGAAGAAGTTTCAACGGGTGATTCTAAAGCGAAAAAATTGTAGTTAGAGATATCTCTAGTTTGGCCGTCATACATTAGGCTATCATATCTTTTTGAAGAGTAAGGCAATAAATCAGAATTAGCAAATAAAAACATTCTTGCTATTTTATAGTCCACCAAATCCAAATGGTCTTTAGCAGTAAAAACATTTTCGTGGGTCCCCGCTACATCTGCGACAGTATTTGTAATCGTTGGGTCATGAGTAAATAATACTCTTTGTGCGCTTCCTCCTGATTCGTGCAGGTCACTATCAAAAAACCTAGACCCGTAAACAGAAGTAAAGCCCCTAGATTCGGGAAGTAAATGACTATCGGTAGCAAATCCTGTTTTCCCTACTCCTGTTGTTCCGTCAACGCCTCTTTGAGCATGAATTTTATACGAACTTGCATAATAAGAAACTTTACTAGGAATTTCTAAGTAGTATTCTGAAACATCTTTAATATCAGTAGTAGGAGTAGAAGTAATTCTGTTATAGTTTCCTTTCTCTAAATTCATTATTCTATAGTAAGGGGAACCATATTTTTCAGCATAAGTAAACTCTTTATCCATTGTATTATAGTAAAGAGGATAGTTCATAGAAACTGCCTTATTCAAAGTATGGCTATTTGTATGTGGACTGAGTAAGGAAATTATTTTTCCTGTATGTAAATGGCCTCCATTCAATAGGCTTAATTCATGAGTTAATTTCTTAGTTTCATAGAAAGAACCTCCAAACTCTTCAGCAAGAATATTTATTGTTTGACCACTAATAGTAGAACTTAACTTTCTATCTAAGTAAACAAAGATAGTGTCGTGGTCTGTATCTAGAGTAACCATAATTACTTTACCGATAAAAACATTATTTGCATAAATAGGCTTATTGTGCATTTTTCTAGCAGCACCCGTAGTAGATAGTAGTTCATCACTTGTTACAGTTCCTCCCCCTGCATCTTTATCTATTGTAAAGAAAGTTGTTCCCGAAGTTCCTGTAGTGCAAGCCCCTAAATCAGTAAAGGTGGTATCTTGAGTATTAGCAAAATTGATATCTACTCTTCCTAAAGTTAAAGGAATATGGGGGGCTATTTCTATTAGAGTCTGACTATCTGAATTCTTGATGCTTAATATTGAAAAATCAATTAAAGTGTTTATAGTATCAAAATCTTGGTAAGTTTTAGTAGAAGCATTATCATCTAATCTTGCTTGAAAAGCAGAATCATTTTTCACTTTAGAAACATCACTAATAAAATATCCCAATGCTCTAGAATCATCACTAGCAGAAGTTCCGACTAATGTAGACGATTCGGCACCCGCCAAAGTTATACTTTGACCACTCTCAAAAATTAACCCCCTATTAGAAGTAGCAGTTAAATCAGTAAGAGTATTTTGAAAAGAATTTGCGGATAGGGCTTTATTGAAGACATAATGCTTATTGCTAGAAAATGCCCCTTTGTCATTAGTAACATCATTAGAATTATTTTCTGCAAGTGATTTACTTTCTAAAGTGACTCTAGTTGTGCTATTAACTGTGGCAATCCTACCAATATAAACAACATTTTTATGAATCTGATTATAAAGATAAATATCTGTTCCAATGTCATTAGTAGCATGAAAACCGTGAGCCATAGAAGTGCCCCCGCTTGCATCAGAAGGGTCTTTGTAATCCACAAAGTTAGTATCGAAAGAACATACGACAAAGGGAGAATTAGTATTTAATGTAATATTATTAAACGGACTATTACTAGAATAAATTATATCTTGAGAATGTAAAGTATTGTCATTTATTACAGGAGACAATAATTTAGCAAACTTATTTCTTCCGGATATATCTAGAATCCTCTGTCCATTTTCTTGATACGAATCTACAGTTTCTATTGTTCCATTAAATTTCTCTATTTCTATTTCATATTCTCCTTCTAACCAACTCAAAGCAGAATTATCCGTAGTCCCATATGTTTTATTGGTAAAAGACAAATCAATCATTTTCTTTTTTGGGTCAACAGATGTGACACTTGCTCGTAAGAATCCGTATTGCTTAGAAATAAATTTAATAAATAGGTTATTGAATCTATTATTTACTAACGGGAAATCCGTCATCAATGTAAAGTCCTGTCTATTGAATGCCCTTCTAAATAATTTAGAGCCAACAGATATTGTAGGATTAGACGAAGTAACAAATACTCCACTAACACCATCAGTTTTATGATATTTATTTGACCCTACTTTTCTAAAAGTAATATTTTGATTAGCAGGAACATTTCCTGTAGCAGCAATAAAAGTTCCTATTGTTTCTATGATGAATACTTTATCTCCTAGTCTAACTTCATCATCAGCATTTAAAAAATTATTTAAATCAAAATCCGTAGTAAATGTATAGGTTGGAGAAGAATCTGTTAATACTTCTACATCTAACTCAAACCAATCTTCTAAATCCGCCCTATGAACAGTGTGCCTAATTCTATATGGTTCATTTTCTGCCACCTTTTTATTTTGAATTCTAAACATATCTGCAATTTTTGTTTCAGCATATCCTCCTCTATTCCCATAGGATTCATAAATTATATTATCAAATACGCCAAACACTTGATTTGATTTATCGGGAGAATATTTGTAGTGCAAATATCTTCGAGGGCCTTCAAATTCTGGAGAAGTATGGTCGCTATCTGTATCTCTTCTAGCATTAGGGAACACATCGCTATAGTCTGTAAAATCTAAAGAAGATACACTATTTCCCTCATTAGAAGTATTTGTCTGAGGGGCATCCAAAGTTCTTAGATTGTCCACTACAGTTGCTCTTAAATTGTATTTACTATAATCTACAATATCTTCTGAATATTCTGTTACTGTTAAGAAAGTAGTCTTTGTAACAGGAGTAAAGGTTAGAGTAGTATTATTATTAGTAGCGGTAGTATCAGCACTTAATGTAAAGCAAGTAGAATTGTTGATAGTAGCAATAGTAGCACCATCGGGAATTCCATTTCCCTTTACTGATAATCCCGCAACAATATTAGAGTTAGCCGTATGTGTGATGTGCCTTACGCTTGTGGAAGAACCATCAGATAATCCCGATGTGTGATTAGTGTCACAAGTTGCATCAGTAAATGAAAGTCTAACTGCATTATTTACACTAGCAGTTTGACAATATGCAAAATATTTAGTCCCATGATTCAATTCATTTTTCTTATCTACCTTATCATCAAAGAAATAGAATAGGGGCCTAGAGCAAAACAATTCAAATTGCAAATCGCTTTTTATTCCGGCAGATAATGCTATCGGGTTTGTTGTTTTTAGAGGCCCTTTGAATAGCATGAACTTAGTTCCTTTTGGTATTTCTGTTCCCAATCTTGGCTCAAATTCAAAGAAATCCCCATCCTCATCTCCTTTCAGAACTTCTGTAACTCTAGCAAAATGATGCAAAGAAGAGTTATCGGAATGAAGCAATACAAAATAATGGTGTTGAGAAAATGCAGCAGCACTATAATTGTTGGTAGAATCTATCAATTGCACTCCTACATTCTCAACAGAATTGTAGCATTTTATTCTGTATCCTTCAGTAGTGGCTAAATTTTCTCTTTCAGTATTAGAAGTAGAAGTTCCTACTTCATTGAATATTATATCTGTATTAGTGTCATCACTAAAAATTCCTGTAAAAATTCTATCTGTGGATGTTAAAGTTTTTACTAAGTTAATATGTGGATTAGTAGGAACATCATAATTAGCACTGGTAAACTTTGCCGTTATCCCGCCTATAGCAGGAGCAACAGTATCGTTGCTAATTATTATTTGACTACTACTATGAATAGACTCAATAAAAGTATTGGCCGGTATTTGCACTGCCCCACTTACTTGCATTCCAGCAGTTAAAGTAGAAGTTCCTGCGGGAATTGTTAGAGTATTAGTTCCACTACCACAAGTAAACTCAAGAACAGTGCCAGTAGTCTGCTTACCCCCACTAGATAAGACGGTTAGAACATCGGTCACAAGTCCACCTCCTCGAATCTAAAGTAAAACAGGGTATCATCGAAATTAGGAAGCAGACTATCAACTCCCTTGAACTCCTTTCTCCTGACTCCCATCATAGACATTTCGTGTATCTCTCCCATGAATTGTTTATTTGTAGTTGCTGAACCTGCACCCGTAGAACCTGTTCCGTTTGCCCCTATGTAGCAATCTTCTTTAGCAAAAGAAAATGTAGAATCTGTTGAATGCGTATCTGTCTTAACTAAACTACCATTAAAGAATATATTCAATGCTCTATTAGTTTCATTGAAAGTGCAAGCAATATGAAAAGTATTTTCAGTATATATGGCAGTTTGCTCTTGCTTAATGTATAAATTTTCTCCATTAGAAATAGGAGTAGAATATGGTGTCGTTAATGTTGCCGCTTGACTACCAGTCGGGCCTGCCAAAGTATTTATTGTTCCTAAAGAAATCATTTCTCCTGAAGGAGCAATAAATACCTCTTGCCTATTTCCTCCAAATAAAAGGTTGGCATGGCTAACTGTTAGATTTGCCCCACTATGTCCACTAACGGTTGCTACTTGCTTATGAGTTGACCTTCCATCACTATCAGTAAATAAAGACGGTAGAGTTGTAATTGGAGTTGCATATTTAAAAAATCTATTAGTAGTAGGAACTATAACCTCTTCAGTAGTATAAGTTTCAGTAGAAGTTCCCAATTTCAGCCTAACTCTAATTTTATATCTAGCAGGATTATTTTCATTATGCAATGTAGAATTAACTAAAGATATTTGGAAATTTGTATTATGAAAAATCATCATCTCATGCGTAAGTCTTGCAGTTCTTGAAAGATATAATTCGCTTCGATGATTGCCTTCATTTCCAGCAGTATAGACCGATTGAGAAAGGGCGGGCATTACTTTTTTATTACTATATGTAGGGGCACTTCTTGCAATAGCATAAGTGCCATGACCATTTATCTCATAAGGAGTAATAATACTTTCAAAAGTAAACGAGCCTTCGTGTGCCCATAATCCATAGGCGATATCGTTTGTAGTAGAAGAATCTCCTCCCGTATCTACAACATTATCACTATAGTCTATCTTTACATGACCATTACACATAACAGGAAAAACCAAAGCCCGTTGTTTCCCTGCTAGTATCTCATACATTTATCTCACCTCAAGGGAATACCGTTGCTACTTCAAAGGTCATGTTGAAAGAAACTTCTACAGTATCAGAAGTAAAATCGCAATTGAATTGCCGGATAAATCCCTTCAGTCCTTCAGATGTTTCGGAAGTTGGGAAATCATTCGGGAAAGGAACTCTATAATTGTCTAATTCATTTGCTCCTCCTCTAGAGGCAAAAGTCCACGGGATATTTCTTTCAGTAACCTGTGAAAAGTTCTCATTTACTGTAGAAGGAATAAGAAATACCAATTCATCAAATGCTTGATGTTGTGCTGCACCTGTAGAATCTACTCCCGAAGCAATCATTTGAGCAATTTCGTGAGCAGTATAATTCAATGCCCCTTTATCGTGTCCTCCCCTTCCCTCTTTAGTTATGGTTTCGGGCAAAATAAATCCGGAAAGGCTAACGCTTTTTCTAGACATACCTGCATCCAAAGCGGCTACTGTCGCTTCACCAAATGTTAATCCGCTAATGGGAACAGGCATAGACGGAATCGTTTTATCTGTAGATATTCCGATAGAAGTAACCTTTAACGGTATAACATTTGTAGTCAGACTTTGGGAATTTGCCTTAGTTTTCAAATATACATAACTCATTTAATCACCCCATAGTTCTAGAAGAAGTAGTTCTGTTAATTTTATTGTTTACCATATTGCTGATTCTTTCCGCAATTCTTCTAAGTTCTCCATCAGAAGTATCTCTTGCATTGATTGTAATGTTGTTATGAATGATAGTTCCGCCTTGTGCAGTAGCGACCATTCTTCTACTATTAGCATTAGAATGAACTCTCGCACCTCTAGGAAGATTGACTAATTCGGGACCTCTTTCTCCCACTATTGCCATTCCTCCGGAAGCAACACCACCGTTAGCAAGAAATTCTAGGCCATCCCACCAATCTTTAAACTGCTCCCATATACTTCCAATCGCACTACTCCACCAATTACTTACTGCATTCCAAAATCCTCCACTAAAGTAATTGGTAAATCTATTAACCATCCATTTACCAAAATAGATTAGAAGGGCTACCCCCGCCACATAAAATGCTCCTCCCCATATTAATACTGCAAGTGATAAAGCAATTATTCCAATGGATTTTAAGAAATTATCTTTTAAATATGATTTTCCTCTATTCCATAAAGTGTTAGCCAATGCCACAAAACCTGCGGCAACAGTTAGAAACACCCCTACTGCAAGAGCGACTATCCCCTTCAATACAAAGTTTAACACCGCAGGAATTAAATCAAAAATTCCAAAGAGCATTTCTTCTAATGAAGTATTGCCGAAAATAAATCCAAATATCCCCCCAATAGCACTAAAGAATACTCCTAAAAATTCTCCAACATGCCCAAAGAAAGTGCTAATCGTGGGCCATAAGACTTCCCATGCCCCTGCAATAACATCAAAAATGACTCCGGCTGTTTCATACAATAGCCTAACTACTACCATAGCGGCAATTATTAAACCAAATACATACACCATATAAGGTAAAAACATCAGAATAGTTTTAGTAATCATAATGTATAGTGCCTTAAATAATTTAAGACCTAATTTAATAGGGCCAAAAATCAATATTGCGAGTCTAAGTAAAGCAGGAAGGACACCGCCTTTACCAATTGCTTCGATTGCACCTTTAAAATCCAATCTTTTTAATGCACTCATAACATCGGTTATTCCTGTATTATGAAACATTTTGTCAATCTCACCTATCGCACCATCAAATAAACCCTCTCCATAATCAAATAGTTTCGCTACATTAGCCGCTTCTGCTTGAATGCCTCCTAAGTTGAACTTGCCACTAAACGCTTGACCCACTGCCGAGAGTTTATCAGTTATTCCTAATGTATTATTTAGATATTCAAAGGCAGGAGCCGCAACACTTACTACTCCTTTAACTGCTTGAATACTTTTTGATAGCATTTGCATAGATGTTACCATACCCGTAACGACTCTAAATCCACCAAACTGATATATTAAATTCCTAGTAAATTCTACTCCTGCTCTTTGGGTAGTTTTGAATCTTTTCGCTATTTCGGTTAAACCGCCCATGAAGTTATTACTTGCCTGAGTTCCATCTCTAAATGCTTCAGAAATTGCTTGCAATAAAGGAACTGTTGCCATAGTATCACTTCTTTTTCAGTTTTTCCATTTCTTCTGCTTTTATTTCTTCAAACACCGAATGGGTGGTCAGCAAGTCTAATACTAAACTCGCTGGCATCTGATAAATCTCCAAAGGGCTTATCTTTAACGCACTTGCTAAAGTATATACGATTATGAGGCTTACGGTAGAAGGAGAACCTTGTCCTCCTTTCAATACCCGCCTCACT
>Ga0098043_1000577_pt1 | contig 12944 bp, 16 predicted proteins | sample 9B_taG_FD_92581 | JGI IMG/M metagenome (GOLD analysis project Ga0098043, IMG submission 92581) | Marine viral communities from the Subarctic Pacific Ocean - 9B_ETSP_OMZ_AT15188_CsCl metaG | ecosystem: Environmental > Aquatic > Marine > Oceanic | place: Subarctic Pacific Ocean | collected 2015-01-10 | reverse complement strand
TTGTAGGGTTAGATACACACGGAACAGGAGCCCCAGATGTACTTGGGCGAAAACTCTTCATATTTGGTTCAGTAGCTCAGTTGGATAGAGCAACGGCCTTCTAAGCCGTGGGTCGCAGGTTCGAATCCTGCCTGAATCGCCAAAAAAGATTGAGGACAAAATGAACAAAAACATTGACAGTAAAAAACTAATGTATTCAAAAGGAAATAACGATGAGTGTTATACTCCCGATTATGGCGTCGAGCCAATCTTAGAATACATCCCAGAGGGTGCTATTGTTTGGTGTCCTTTTGATGATGAGACTAGCGAGTTTGTAAAACAGATCTCCAAGCAAAACACCGTAGTATCTTCTCATATCAATGAAGGAAAAGATTTTTTTGAATACGAGCCCGAAGAATGGGATGTGATTGTGTCCAATCCTCCATTCACTAACAAGCGTAAGTTTTTTGAAAGAGCTTTATCCTTTGGAAAACCTTTTGCTTTGATTATGACCAATACTTGGCTCAATGACTCAGCACCTAAGCAGTTGTTCAAAGAAAAAGATTTACAGCTTTTGATGTTCGATAAGCGTATGAAGTTTGTTTCCCCAGATGGTCGGGACAATAGTAAGATTACATTTAGTAGCAGTTATTATTGTTGGAACTTTCTTCCCAAGCAAATTATTATGAAAGAATTAAATGTTAAAGGTTCTCGGAAAAATTCCTAGAGAGGTCGTTGTCGCAGTCAGTGGCGGACCAGACTCAATGGCCATTTTAGATTTCCTTAGTAACAATCATAAAGTTACTGCTGCTTACTTTGATCACGGCACACCATTTGGAGAACATTGCAAACGTTTTGTAAAAAACTTTTGTGAAGAGCGTGAGATTGATTTAGTTGTTGGAAACATTTATGTCGATTGTCCTCGTGAAAAATCACTAGAAGAACACTGGAGAGATGAGCGCCACAAATTTTTCAGAACCTTCTATGAACCAGTTGTTACAGGCCATAACTTAGACGATGTGATTGAGTGGTTTTTATTTTCATCTTTACACGGTCACGGAAAAGTTATGCCCTACAAGAACAGAAACGTTATTAGACCGTTTATCTCCACCTCTAAACGTTCCCTGGAAGAATGGTGTGAGCGTAAAGAAGTTCCGTTTATGGTTGACCCAGGGAATACCGATAGAAAGTTTATGAGAAGCATTATCAGAAATGATATGATGCCTTATGCTCGCAAAGTAAATAAAGGTATCGAAAAAACATTTAAAAAAATGGTGGAAAGGGAATATAATCTATTATACTAAGGGGGATTAGCTCAATTGGTTAGAGCATCCGACTCATAATCGGGAGGTTCAGAGTTCAAGTCTCTGGTCCCCTACCACGCCCGAATAGCTCAATTGGTAGAGCAGCGGTTTTGTAAACCGAAGGTTGCGGGTTCAATTCCTGCTTTGGGCACCATATAAGGAAATAATATGAATAAACTAGTTAAAGCAACGTTAACACATTACGAGGCCCAACGAGATGAGGCTCTCGCAGTTTTAGAAGTTTACTTAAATAATTCTGTCGGTATTGGTGAACATTCAGGACTAATTGATGAGATCAAAACCTGGACAGAAAAGTTAACTGAAGCCGAAGAAAATATCGAGACAATCAAGCGGCATTTTCCCTAGCTTAAAACTAGTTATTTTAGTTACACCTCAATTGGTTGTATAGGTAATTTATTTTACCAATCGGTTACAAGAAGTTCTATAATCGACAACCCATAAGGAGGTATACATTATGGCGATTGGTTTACCTGGAGCTACAGGCTCTTTTATTGTAAACGCATCTGTTTTAGGTGGTATTGTTACAGGTTCTTCGGGAGAATTCATAGCGCTCCCGATGTCTTCAAGTGAGTTAATGTCTCCAAACTTGGCAGCTATGGATCACAATGAGTGGAGCCGTTTCTATCTTAGTGATAGTTTTGGTGCCGCTTCGGGATCTGTTATTCAAGCACTTAACTATCTGAGTGCATCACTTAACGCAAGTAGCGGTGACGTTACTGGCCCAGGTTCCTCAACTGATAACGCCATTGTTCGCTTTGATGGAACAACTGGTAAGATCATTCAAAATACTAGCGTGACGACAATCACAGACGCTGGTAATATTGTTACTGAAGGTAGTGTTTCTGGTGCAAGTACGCTTGCTGGTATTTCTTTGGCTATGGGTAATAACGAAAACGAATTTACCGTAAGTAGGCTTGGTCGTGTTCAAGGTGGTACAGGTGGAAACCTCTATGATCTTAGAGCAGATGGTTTTATCTCTGGTGCTAGCTCTGTGCATGGTAACAACCTACTTGTTCAATCGGCATCTGTTGCCCTTGAAATCTCTGGTGGCACTTTAGCTATCGGTGGTGATGAGTTTACTGTTAATGCTAGTGGTCTTGTTGAAGGTGGTGCCGCTGGTGGTACTTATAAGCTTCGAGCAGATGGTCTAATCTCTGGTACAAGTGCTATCCAAGGTAACTCGCTTTTTGCTCAGTCAGCCTCGCTTGCCCTTACGGTTGTCGCTGGTACGAATGTATCTGGTGCAGGGTTGATTCAAGGACAAGCACTCACCATTGGTAACGCCGTTGTTGTTAGCGATGCTAACGCTTTGGGCAATGTTACAACCATTTCTGGTGCTTCATCACTTGCCGGTGCTAAGTTAACCATTAATGGCGCTGACATAATAACACAAGCTGGTGCGGTTGCGGCAGTAACCACTGTTTCTGGTGCGGGTGCTTTGCAAGGCCAAAACCTTTCTGTTGCTACAACGGTCTCTGGTGCTGGTCAGTTGCAAGGTGGAAGCCTTCAGGTTGGTGCCGGTGCTGGTAGTATCTCTGTTGATGGTGCCTTCGTCGGATCATCGTTCCAAGGGCAAAGCTTCCAAGGATCAACCTTTAAGGCTAGCTCCGGGCACATTTCTGGTGCTGTCGATACCTCAGTGCAGTTCTCAAATACGGGCTCCGCAGGTGGTAACAACTACAAAGCAGCCATGTTGATCTCTAGTAGTGACATTCAGGGTGCCGGCGACGCTGCTTTGATTCCGAGAATGGTTATGCAGGGAACAAACGATGCAGGTGCTCTTACGGACTTTATGATTTCCGTCTCTGGTGGACTTCTACAGGTTGTTGAGTTGACCTACGGTAACGCACTACCGATCTAAAGTTTTAAATAAAATTTGTTTCAACGAGAAGGGCGGCTTTGGCTGCCCTTTTCTTTTATCTAAGCCTATTTAAGATAACAACCGATAGAAAGGTTATTATAGGAAACAAAGTAAATGGCTTTTGGTTTAATCCCTGATAGTGGCTCTGCTCAAATAAATGGCGAGATACTTGGCGGGTTAGTTACAGGTAGTAACGGAGAATTCTTAGCCCTTCCTATATCCTCAACACAGCTTGGTGGTTTTGGTGCCGATATGGACACCAATGAGTGGAGTCGCTTTTACCTTAGCGATAGTTTTGGTGACGCTTCTGGTTCTATTATTCAGGCCTTAAATTATTTAAGTGCCTCAATCAAAGTTAACTTTGATGCAGATGTCGAAGGACCTGCTTCCTCTAATGATAATGCCATTGCTAGATTCGATGGAACATCAGGAAAAATAATTCAAAATACCAGTCAGGTTTTAATTAGCGATGCCGGCGCTATATCAAGTTCAGTGACTGCTCATTTTGTCGATGGTATGACAGGTAAAAGCCTAGCTGTTACTGGTGCTATCTCTGGTGCCACGCTTGCTGTTGGCGGGGATGAATTTACTGTTAGCCAGGTTGGCGCTGTTGCTGGTGGTGCTGGTGGGGATAGTTACTCGCTAGCTGCTAATGGTGCTATATCTGGAGCAAATGCGATCACCGCTGGTACAAATTTATCTGGTGCTGGTGCTATTGGTGGCGCTAGTCTTACAGTTGCAGATCTATTCTCAGTAAACAACGCAGGAGTTGTGTCTAGTTCAACAGCAACCACGCTTGGTAATCTAATCCTAAATGATGACAGCACAAGCTGCTTAGTATTATCAGGTTCTATGACAGGTTCAGGTTTAGCCACATTTACAAACACAACGGTAGCTCAAGGTGGTGGGTACAAGGCTGCGGTAGTTGTTTCAAGTAGTGCGATTTCAACCGCTGCTGACGCCGCAGCAATACCTAAATTAGTTTTACAAGGAACGGACAACTTGGGTAACTTAAGTGATTTTATGATTAGTGTTTCCGGTGGTATGCTCAGAGCACAGAAATTGACTCCTGGCACATGGCCACTTTAAATACACTAAGGGTAAAAACCTTAACATTAAAATTATCATATTTAAACGCAGAGTGTGAAGAGGTTACCCTCAAGTGTGAAGCCATAGACAAAGACATATGGGGTTTCATTAAAGATAGATACCCAGAAGAATTTGAATTGGCAATAAACGTTGGACCAAGAAAAAACAAAAACCTTATTGATAATGATTCTCAATTAAAATGTCAAAATAAGGATGTAAAAAAGATATACCGTAAAATTGTCGAGGTCTCTCATCCAGATAAATCAGATGGTAAAGAACATTTTTTTAGACAAGCAACAGAGCACTATAAAACACATAACATCGGTGGACTAATTGAACTGGCTACAGAACTAGGCCTGGAACTTGAAGACCTCTCCGAAGAATCATTAGAACTTTTAAACGAGAATATATTAAGTGCAGAAAAAAGACTTGAGTCCCTTAAGAGTTCAACCGCTTGGTTTTGGTATAACGCAGAAAATGATGATCAAAAAAATGAGCTAGCGTTATTTGTTTTAGAACAAAAAGGTGTAAATATTAATCACCTAAAATCACAAACATAGATCTTCAAAAATTTGTCTTATTTGTAGAAAGACAGTTTCTGAATTTGCTGTGGGTGTATACAGTCTATCTCTCTCACCTCTTACACAAGCTATGAACGTATTGTGATGGTGTTCTAGTGCAAAAACAAAAAGCTCAAAACCTAAGTTGCTTGCTACATCTGCAATCTCATAACAAGCCATTGGGTTGGAGTGCATTGTTTGCGCTTCCTCATCTGTCATTGTTATGATAACTTTTTGTGCGTCTGGTCTCCACGAAAATGGGTAAGTGTTCATTGACCAATACATTGTGTTGATCGTGGGTTCTTGCCCAGCACTATCAATCATTCTGCCGGCCTCTATAATGGCAAGAAATTCATCAGCGGGGACAAAATCAGAAACCATTCTTGCGTGGTGATATGCGGGTCTCAAGTCATCACCTGCCCTCGCACCTACAACAACAAGACCAAATCGAAATGTGCTCGTTATCGGGTCGTCTAAAAGCGGAGCTATGCCTTGAATCATTGAGTCTATCTCATCCCTAAACGATCCAGAGATATCAAGAACAAAAACTAAATCTACTCCACGAGTATCAAACCCTTCATCCACTTCGCCATCGCAATCATTATCTAAATCATCGCATCTTTCAATTGCTGGTAAGACCTGGCTATCACAAGGTCCACCAAAATCACCGTCAGTACAATATCTAATTCCTGCCCGACATTCTCCAATACCTAAAGTTCCATCAGGACCTTCGTAGCAGACGACTGCGGTTGAGTTGGGAATATTCTCATCAACAGTCCCATTACAATTATTATCAACTCCGTCACATATTTCCTCGGTCGGTCCAACGTGTCCATCACAATATAATCCGCCGTTATCACACTTCATGACGCCAGGCGTGCATATACCAACTCCATAATCTACATTCTCTTGAAACCCACACAACTGATGTTCCTCGGGATATGACTCGTCAATAACTGCATCACAGTCATTATCAATTCCATCACAGATCTCCTCTGATGGACCCTGGGCTCCAGAACATTCGGACCAACCATTAATCGTACAAGTTCTTTTTCCATATGAGCACTGGCCTGCTCTCTGGGCAATATCATCAACATCAGCAGAGGGAAAGTCTTGACCATATTCATCACAGACAAGCTCATCACCAGGGATACACTCAAGTTTTATTAATTTATCATCTTCAACACAAGCCTGACAAGATGTTAAAAATAGGCTGGCAAAAAATAAAACTTGGCGTTTCATTCCATTGTGGCCTCAACACAAGATTCATAAGTTGAGTATAGCACCATTGATAACAAGGTGCTATTGAAGACACGAAACCTGACTTTTGTTAATGGTAGTTCACTCTCTTTGTATGATGCTGTCATAACAATTGGCGGCGACTCATTTTTTTGAGTTGGTAATTTAAAAGCAAATAGCAAAGAATTACCAGGCCCATTTTGCATTGTTCCGGCTATATAGCCATCCTTAATGACGTCCGGTATACCAATTTGAACTGGGGAGTTATCGCCTGGCTCAGTTGTTATTTTATTGCTAATATGAACAACCCACTTACAATTATTATGTTGTCCTGGGGTGTAAAAACTAGAGTTTGAATTAAAAATAGGTTTTTGGGTATCGTTTGCTTTTACATACAGATACCATGAAACAGCTATTGTAAAAGCTAGTATTCCTAACAGCGAAACCTTTGTTCTTATAAGCCTAAACATAAACACCTCTATTGAAGAGGGTCTATATTAATCACCTCTCCTTGGGGAGACAAAATGATGAACGGCATCCGTTTGATCTCTTTAGTAAGTATTTCAGAATTATTAGTTTTTGTTTTCTTTTCAATCCACATTAGGATTTGTTGTTTTTCCTTGACCTCTCCAACATATGACCATTTGCCTTGTATCTTTTCCCATATACTTGGTTCGTCTAAACTTGGCCCTGAGAGCATCAAAATGCTGCTTAACATTACACTCGATAACATATTTTTTGATTCCTTCGTAAAATCAGCTTAATGATTTACTACGGATAATTAGTCTCGTAACAATCTAGTTACTTTACTATGATTAAAAAAACATCACTTTACGTCAAGTTTCTTATAGTTTCTATGTTTTGTTTAACAAGTTGTGTCAGTGGTTGTGCTTCAACCGCAAATAATTCTAAACCAGAGAGAGAAATTTTACCAAGAGATTCTTTTGTACAAATAAGACACTCAATAGAATTGGAAGGCTGTGGGCTAGATCCAACAACTAAAGAGAAAAGATGCCAAAAAGCTGTGATGCGATATGTGTCCTCAGGGTCCTTTGTTTTTCATAGTGAAGTATCACAAGGCGTGTCATACGTTTTAACGGCTGGACATTCTTGTAAGAATAAATTTCCAAAAAAAAGAAATATTAATGGGTTTGAGGTGATTAACAAAGGTTCAAAATTTGTTGCAGTTAGTTTAAACGGATTCAGTCACCCCGCCGAAGTAATTCAAATTAATGAAAGGTTTGATCTGTGTTTAATGCGAGTAAGAGATGTTTTTAGAAACCCGCCAACTTTAAAACTAGCAGATAAAGAACCAATACGAGGTGAAACCGTAACAAACATGGCTGCTCCTCACGGATTGTTTTGGATGAATACAGTCCTGATATTTAAAGGTGAGTTTTCGGGTTACCACAAGCAAGGGTACTCAGTTTACACTATCCCAACCAAACCTGGTTCAAGTGGATCACCAGTGTTAAATAAAGATAATAAGATGATAGGTGTAATCTTTGCAGGATACCCAAGAATAGAAACAGTGGCCTTGTCATCCCCACTTATAGCTATAAAAGTTTTCTTAAAGAAAGCGATTGCAAAAGGCGAGATGAAACTTTGGGAAAAAGACAACACTCCAAAGGTTGATACACAAGTAGATCGCTTGTGGATTAAAAAAATGCAAACAAAGCTCGATGAAGTTTTTGGTCAGTAAAGTATTTATACTTTGAGGGTTTAATATGCCTGGATTTGGTAACAACACACAAGGAGTTCAAGGTGGCGCAGTGGCAGCTACCTCTACTGGCTCTGTGCGTTTTCCTCTAACCCCATTTGCAACAAGAGATCCTTTTAACGGAGCATCACACACAGCAGACACTATCAATTTTAGAAATAATGGCACACCCTTACCCGTATCTGGTGGCGGTGGTAATGAGGCTTCTTGTATTCATGTAGCTTCATTAACTGCCTTAGACGAGGTTTATTTATGGGCTTCAAACAAAGGCATCGCTGATGCTTCTTTGACAATATCTTTTGTTACTGGCGGGTATCAGATCGATGGGCAAACTGCTCCGGCCAGTGAAGTAATGGAAGCACTTGTTGGGCAGCAAAGAATTGTTACCAACATTAGAGGAAAAGGCGGACTACAACTAGTTTACCCAGGAATACCTCATACAAACAATGATGCAATTTTTGCAATGTCGTCAAACAGGAATATGAATATTTGTGGATTCGTTATGAGAAGATTTAGAGAAACTGCAACAGATCCTAACCAAGGATTTGATGGACAAGAGTAATGCCTGGGTTTGGTAACAACACACAGAATGCTGCTGGGGGTGCCATTAGACCTACTGCTCAAGGCACCGTTAGGTTTTCTTTATCCCAAGCAACAAGCTCTTTTCTACCAATTGTTATAACATCTGGCACCACAGCTACACAAGCTATCTCTATTCATTCTGGATCTCTGACTGCTATGGATGAGTTATACCTATGGGCAGTCAACAATGGTGCTTCTGACGCTTTTTTATCTTTATCTTTTACGGATGATCGAGATGGAGCAGGAGAATTTGCTTCTCAAATACCTGACCCTGTTGTAACAAAATTAAGCCCGTCAGGTGGCGCAACTTTAATCTGGCCTGGCATACCAGTGTTATCTTTAAATGAAACTAGTCCAACTGTCGTATATGGTAGTGGAACAGCAGGAAGTAAAATTAGTGTACATGGATATGTTATGAGAAGAAACAGAGTAAACGTAACAGATGCAATGCAAGGATATGACGGAAGAGAATAATGGCTATTTTAGATAGAAGACTAATGGGTCCAACAAACCAATTCCCAGTAAGTGGTTCTGGTGGTGGAAGTTCTATATCAATAACAAATAATACGGACGGTAATATTTTAACTGCTACTGGTGAAAGTAATAGAATAGAGGGTTTAAATAACTTTAGATTTGATGGAGCCTTAACCGCTAGCACTGATCTGTACGTTAGCGGCAGTGGTAATAATTTATTCATCAACGGAACCGACGCAACTGGAAGTCTTAAGAGATACTCTGTTGGTATTGAAGGTGGAAGGTTAGTTGTTCGAATGGACCCCGAATAATATTTTGGATACTACTTATAACAAGCTTATGAAAAATATTATTAACAAAGTAACAAAAAAACTCATTTTAAACGAGGCGTTTAAATTTGACGCACAGGCATCTGTTCAAGCTTTAACAGATATTATATCTTCAATAAGGGTAACAAATAAAAGAGATTCTAACAGAATTTCCTTGGCAAAAGAACACATTCGTGGTATAAAGAGACAGATGAGATCTTTAAACGAAAAGATAGAGTCTCTTGAAGAGGAACTCAATCTACTAAAAGAGGAAAAATAAATGGGCGGTGTAGCAGGGAGTATGTCCCATCTTTATGATAACCCATCTTTAACCTTTTCAAAAATGAAAGACATAATGGCTGCTGCGTCCAACGCAGAGCTTGATGTGGAAGAGAAAACAGACGGACAAAATTTATTCCTCTCGTATTCTGTAAAAGACGGTAAAGCTGTCGGAGCTAGGAATAAAGGAAATCTTAGGAAAGGTGGACTTGATGCACCTGAACTGGCCACTAAGTTTGCTGATCGGGGTAACCTAACTAGCGCTTTTGTGGATGGATTTGATGCTTTTGAGAGAGCGGTAGAAACTTTGTCCCCCCAAGAAAAAATGCAAATATTTGGAGATGATGCCGACATATGGTACAACTCAGAAATAATGGATCCAGATAATGCCAATGTTATTTTGTATGATTCAAAACTTTTAAAGATTCACGATAGGGGTCACTTTAAATTTGATAAAGAAACTGGTGAACGTTCAGACGAAGATGTATCCCAAAATTTAGCAATGCTTGATAGCAAACTGCAAAAAATGCAGGATAAAATATCTGACCAAAAGTTCTCTCTTGTTCGTAGCGCTATCGTACAGCTAAACAAACTGGATGATGACGTTGCTTTAAAAAAAGCAGTTAATGACATCAACTCTCTAATTTCTTCTGAGGGGTTATCTGATGATTCAAATGTAGGCCAATATGTATACAAAAGAATTGTCAATGGTTTGGATGATTCGTTCTCAGAGGAAGATAGTCATGAAATAACCAAGTACCTTTTAAAGCTTCCAAGTAATGTAGGACTTCGAGAACTTAAGAAAAAAGTTGGCAAAGAAAAAGTGCCCGATCTTAATGATATTGTATCCAGCAAGACTATTCTTTTAAGACAGGCAATACGTCCAATAGAGAATGTGATACACGATTTCTCAATTGAAATACTAAAAGGACTTCAAAGTGTTTTCATTGTTGATACTGATAAAGAAATAGCTAGACAGAGAGAATCGCTTGCCAAAGCTGTTAAAGAAATTACAGAATTAGGGCAAGAAAATCCAAAAGCTATGGAAGTCCTACAAGTCAATCTAAACAAAATTAAAGATATGTCAAACCTTAACACTCCAATGGAAGGAATTGTGTTTGATTACGATGGAGAGACATATAAGTTTACTGGAAATTTTGCTCCTTTAAATCAAATATTAGGATTGTTCAAGTACGGCACTGGTACCAAAAGGTTAACTAAAGAATCTGTCAACAAGGTATCCGTTGTTACCGAAGCTGAAGGTAAAAGAATAGCGTTAGTGCCAGGCGGGTTTAAACCACCACATGCGGGGCACTTTGAATTAGCTAAATACTTTTCTGATATGAAAGATGTAGATGAGGTGATAGTTGTTGTTTCTACAAAAGCAAGGCCTCCTGTAAATGTCAATATGGCAGTTAAATTGTGGAACATTTATACCAAAGATTTTCCAAAGATTAAAGCCCGACCTGGGACCACCCCTTCTCCAGTTGGAGATGTTTATGAACTAATTGCTGATAACTCTGTGTTTAAAGAGGGAGATGTTGCTGTCTTGGGTAAGAGCGAAAAAGATAAAGATGATGCACGTTTTGATAGAGCCCAATCTTACGCAGAAAGAAAAAACCCAGGAGTCAAAGTAGAGTCCGTGGTAACACCTCTATTTGCTGGCGGTGTTAGTGGTACGGTAATGCGACAATTTTTGTCACTTGGTGAGGAGGGTAAAAAAGACTTCCTTGAAAACCTTCCTAAACACTTGTCTGATGAAGAAAAAGAAGAAGCATACAATATCCTTACAAGGCCAAATGAAAATTTGTATGACTTTATTGATGATACTATCGATGAAATGTCAACGATGGCTGGAGGATCCGTAGAGATTGGTATTGGACCGTTTGGATCTGGTAAGCCAAACAAATATAATCCCTATAGAAAAACTAAAAAACCTAAGGTTCGAAGACCTAAACGACAAAGACGGAGATAATTATACTACTATGACTACTATCAATAGACAAAAAATTGTTGCTGAGGAATTAATCCGATCTTATGTTCGTAAAAGGATTAAAGAAAACCTAAACAAAAAGATTACGGTAGAGAATGCTATTCGTAAACAAGTCCGAAGACTACTAGAGGTTGATGCTAGTTCAGATGCAGCACCGTCAAAATCAACTGGAATTAATGTCTTAGCATCTCTTTTAGAGAAAATTATTCCTGTCATCGAAGACGACTATAAGATGCTTACAAGTTCTGAGGCACAAAGAGAATCTTTTAAAAACCATATAGTTCAAGCCATTAAAAACTCTTTAAGGCCGATCGATGCCCCTCAGAAAAAAGGCATGCCAGAAAACTTTGAATTTATTATTGATAAAGCTGAACTACTCAGGGAAAAACTTAAGATCAGCCTTGATCAAGATGGTAATGAAGAGTCTGTCTCGGGTGACTTTATTGATATAGAAGATTCAGAACAAAAAGATGAGTTTGTTGAAATTGATGATCAAAATGAAACAGGTAGGAACTTCGCAGCAGCATCGTTTAAGAAAGTAGAAAAACAAATAGTTGATGCTTATCTGATGTTAGCCGATGAAGAAGATCAAGAAGTTTTTTACGAGTACCTCATTACAAACGTACTACTTTACTTTGATAAATTTGAGGACGAGATAGCAGAGCAAGTCCCAGATCAAACAAGTCCAGAATATGAGGAAGAAAAGAAAGACGCTGAAGGTAGTCCAGAAGCGGAAGAAACAGAGGCCGAAGCAGAATTAGAAGTTTAGCCTTAACACTTCTTAAAATTTAGTTATAATCAGCATGCCTGCTTTGAAAGCTATCAAAACTTCATTTACTTTTTTTACTTTTACTACTTTTTATTGCTTTTATAGCTTGACAGCTTTTAACTATTGATGCATAATATTATCAAATGGGGGTAAACGGTATCGATTGATAAGGAATTAGAAAAGGTGCAAGGGTGAGGGAAGCGTGGCTCACTAAAAACGCTTATCTTTTAATCGCAAACGACGATTTTCAACTAGCACTAGCAGCTTAATAACCTGTCTAGACTTGAGGCGACGGCAGCCAAGAAACAGAAAGCCGTATTTTGTCTTCTAAGTGCTTTTGATTATCTCAGCCATAATAAGATGATCTAGTCAAGCGGGCTGTCCGACGATAAAAACAGGCCTAACCTTGTGAATGACCTCTCTATGAAATTAGACAAGACGGGAGTTCGATTCTCCCTACCTCCACCAGCCGCCTTCGGGCGGCTTTTTTATTTGGTGGTAAACTATTTACTTTGACAGGTTTTTCCTAAGGAAATAATATGAATAAAACATTAGTATTGGATACAAACGTTTACTTAACAGAAGTGAACGCACTGTTTTCTTTTGGTAGAAGCGATATAGCGATACCATCAATAATTCTTGATGAGATTGACAAACACAAACACCGTCAAGATACTGCCGGTTATAATGCTAGAATGATGAACAGAATTTTGGATAGCTTACGAAGAAAAGGAAGTTTGTTTGAGGGCGTTAATCTTGGTAGAGG
>Ga0098043_1000573_pt1 | contig 13017 bp, 23 predicted proteins | sample 9B_taG_FD_92581 | JGI IMG/M metagenome (GOLD analysis project Ga0098043, IMG submission 92581) | Marine viral communities from the Subarctic Pacific Ocean - 9B_ETSP_OMZ_AT15188_CsCl metaG | ecosystem: Environmental > Aquatic > Marine > Oceanic | place: Subarctic Pacific Ocean | collected 2015-01-10 | reverse complement strand
GGGTTTGAAGCACACGCATATAGATGTCCAGCAGGTGTCTGGACTATTGGCTATGGTCACACAAAAGATGTAAAAGCAGGTGACGAATGGAGTCAGAATCACGCAGAACATATGCTCGAAGTAGAGTTAGAAGAGTTTTGCGAGTATATAAACGATATGGTTAAAGTGCCGTTGGAACAGTTCCAATTCGATGCACTAGTAGCTTGGGTATATAACCTCGGGCCAACTAACCTAAGAGAATCAACACTATTAAAAGTATTAAATCAAGGCGACCTAGAAGATGTTCCACATCAAATCAAAAGATGGAATAAAGCTGGAGGCAGGACTCTCCAAGGGCTTGTTCGTAGACGAGAAGCAGAAGCTCTTTTATTCCAAAACAAGGAGTGGGAGCATGTATAAAGTTTTCCTAGGAACTACAATAATAGCAAGTAGTCTTTGTTACTACTTGTATCAAGAGAATCAAAGACTAATTGGTAATGTAGCAGAGCTTACTGTTGCATACGAATTACAAGAACAAACAATAGCAACACTTCAAAATGACTTTGCTCTACAAGGGCAGAGCATTTTGGAATTACAGTCTAAAAATCAAGAGATACAGTTAGAAATGAATCGCTATCTCGATATATTTAAAAGACATAACCTTACTAGATTAGCAGCGGCAAAGCCAGGTCTAATAGAGACAAGAGTAAACAAAGCAACAAAAGAGGTATTTGATGGAATCGAACAAGACAGTAGGGATATTGATGACGCTGATGATGGTATCACAGTGCAGCCTGTTCCCACCCAAGACATTAGAGGTTAAGGCAAAACCAGTAGAAAGGCAGATTATTCAGCCTGTGCTACCTCGTGAAATAGATTTAAAAGAACCTTACTGGTATGTAGTCAGCGAGCAGAACATAGATGAGTTCTTAGCTGATATGGAAAAGAGAGAAGGACAAGTAGTATTTCTCGCTATGTCAGTTCCTGACTATGAATTAATGGCATATAATATGCAAGAGTTAAAACGATACATTCGTGAACTCAAAGAGGTAGTAGTTTACTATCGAAAGGTAACAACCGATGGAACAGACGGAGAACCGAAATGAGGTAAATATAGACCTCGATAAGTATATGTCTCTAGTAGAAAAACTAGATGACGCAGAAGATACTATCACTGCTTTGAAAACCGAAGCAGAAGCAGCTAAGAAAAGATTAGCTCCACCAAAGAGAAAGTTTATGGACTTGTTCTTAGACGACAATGATGTAAACGAGAAAGCAATCATAGGATTTATTTCATTCTTCTTTATGATAGTATTCGCTAGTTGTGATCTTATCACAGCATTTATGGGCAAAGAGTTGATAATTGATGATACAATATACACATCGCTAGTAGTGGTAACACTTGGAGCGTTTGGTATATCAGAGGCAGGAAGAGCTTTTGGTAAGTAGTCTTTCGATACTTTTACTCATTATTATTTCCTTGGCATATTCTAAGTATGTCAAGGATCATATCAAAAAATAATTCTTGACAACAATCCCAAAATTCGATATAATATACCCATGAATTTATTTTATTTAGACGAAGATTTAGATAAGTGCGCAGAGTATCATGTCGATAAGCATATCGTTAAGATGCCACTAGAAGCTGCACAGCTTCTTTGCACAGCAGTTTGGGTAGATGAAGTGCTTGGGTTTATACCTAGAGCATTGAATCGAGAGGAGAGTGCTGTTCTAAATGAACACAAAGCTAAAATAAAACATTTACCAATGGACGAGAGACCACTCACTCCATATCTACCAATGATGTATAATCACCCTTGCACGATATGGACACGGCAGTCTCTTGACAATTTTGAGTGGGTTCATTGTTATGCTAATGCTCTTAATGACGAGTATCATTATCGCTATGGCAAACAACACAAGTCGGTGGTCGAAGTAATTAATAAATTGCCAGAACCAAAGAACTTGCCTAGAGATGGACTCACTCCTTTCGGTATGGCTATGCCAGATGAACTGAAAGACCCAGACGATGTCGTAGGTTCGTATCGTCTGTATTATCACACAGACAAGGCAACCTTTGCTAAATGGTCACACAGACCTACACCAGATTGGTGGGACGAAGGGTTGGCCTGGTATGACAAAAGGATTACAAGTAAGTAATGGAACAAATTTTTTATAGGGGAGTAAAGATATTTATCCCTGAATCTCTAGCAGATAGAGAAAAAGACGATTTTATTAGACAAGCTAAGTCATCAGTAAGTAGATGGCGAAGACCAAGTTTTAAACCTAAGCATAGAAGGAAAAGAAATGTATAACTTTAATGAAGATAAAGTGCTAAATGAAATTAAAGAATGGATAGATGGCACTTATTCAAAGCATTACAGTATGAACAAAATACAATCCACCGAGTTCATAGCAGATTCGGGGCATGGAGTAGGTTTTTGCATTGGTAATATAGTTAAATATGCTCAGCGTTATGGCAAGAAAGAAGGCTATAACCGAGATGATGTATTAAAGATAATTCATTATGCAATTATTTTACTAGGTATACAAGATGATAAAGAAGAAAGATCACGAGAACTTAACTAAACAAAACATAGAACGAGTAATAAAATTACTTGAAACAGAGAAGCCAATAACTAAGAAAGAGGCGTGTCAGATGTTAAGAATAACATACAACACCTCAAGATTGGCAAGGATAATACAAGATCACAGAGATCAGGAGTCTTTTGTTGCACTCAGAAAATCCCAAAACAAAGGGAAACTAGCAACTAAAGATGAAATAAAGTCTGTATGCGAAATGTATATTGAGGGGTATAACCTTTCAGAAATCGCAAATAGTCTTTATAGGTCTCCTGCTTTCGTGAAAAGTATTATAGAAAGAGTTGGAGTGCCTTTTAAACACCCTCAAGAGGGCTATAACTGGAAAGAAGTTATGTTGCCAGAGCAGTGTGTTCAAGAAAGGTTTGAAATAGGTGAGAAAGTTTGGTGTGTTGCTAATAATACACCTGCTACGATCAAAAAGGAATGGGTAAACCCAGATGGTGAGTATGGATATTTAGTCTATACGATTGAACCACCTTTTGATCTTAGCGATACTTTCTTTCCCTATGTTCAGCATGGCGGTAGATATAAAAATCAACTAGCATGTAACCTAGGCAGTCTTCGACACCTAGAAGAATATGGAGTTAAATTATATTAATGTATTGTTTGCATTTTGGGTTGCAACAGTTTTAATGTCAGTATGGAGACTTTGGTGGCCTTCAATGCAGATAATAAAAATTGTTAGCCCAGATGCACCAATGCTACAATGGCAGTGGGTAAGTCTAAGTATCTTTATGATACTATCAACTCTTATCGCCCCATTATTACTACCAGCTATACTTATAGAGAGGTATAGAGTAGTCTTTGTATCAACATACATAGGAGCAATGAAATGAATAGTTTATTAGAAGCAATTATAAAGAAAGCAGAAGGAGAGATTGCAGTAGCAAAAGCAAATATATCAGTATATTTGAGAAATTCTGTTGCTATTGGAGATCACCCAAATATAGTTGAAGCTATAGAAACTCAGCTAGATAGGATAGCTGAGGCACATGAAAAAATTTCTACGATAGAAAAATACTTGAAGTGAAGAATCAAAAAATAGTTCTTGACTTCGCCCTTATTTATATACTATAATATATTATATAAATGAGTGATAGATTTTATTTACAGATGAGGCAAGCGACAGGGTGGGCGCCCGGGTTGCCAGAATCTTACAAACGGAGAAAAAGAATGTCAAATTGGACAGATGAAATGAAAGCACAGGTAGTGCAAGACTACCAAGGCGCTGACCCAACACCAGAAACAAGTATGGAAATTGTGTCAGATATTGCAGAGAACATAGGTCAAACACCTAATGGAGTTAGAATGATTCTAACAAAAGCTGGTGTCTATGTCAAGAAAACCCCTGCTGTTGGTAAGGCATCAGGTGGTGGTGGAACTAGAGTGTCAAAAGAAGGCGCACAGCAAGAGTTGAGTTCAGCTCTTTCTGATGCTGGAATTGATCTTGATGATTCTATCATTAGTAAACTTACTGGTAAAGCTGCTAAGTACTTTGCCGAAGCAATCAACAAGCTTAACAGCTAGTTGTTAGTTTAATCCTCGACTTTTCGGAGTCGAGGAATTTTTATATCTTGTAGATTCAATTGTTTTTTAACCTAGCGGTTGGACGGTGAAGGATTACATCAACCAACGCAGGAGAAAAATGAAAAAAGATAAATTTATACAAGAGATGGAGAAGCACGGCGATGCAGTAATAACTTATCGTAGTGCAAAAAGTCGTAAACTAAAGTATAATGTTTGCACAATGGAGTTCGATAATGACTATATTCAGTCAAAAAGAAATCGTGCAAAAGCAAACCAACACCAAGTATTATGCTGGTGCTGGGATACAGACTCGTATAGACTATTAGTTCCCGAGAATGTAGTTTCGATAGTTCCTCTCTCAAAAATATTAAAAAATGATTGAATTACATACAGCGCCCTCAATGTATGAGCGAGAAATACATTATGATGAAGAAAAAGGGCAAAAAATATATCTCACAATAAACACTTTTAAAGGTAAGGAATATTTGCATATAAGAAAGTATTATCAAGACTTTAGCGAAGAGTGGAAACCTTCTAAAGAGGGAATCGCTATGGTGTTAGATTTTGATAACTCAAGGGAGTTGTTTACAGCATTAGTTGAGATTCTTTCTCTTGCAGAAAGTAAAAAAGTTATCGAAGAAAACTTTAAAGATTTACTAGACAATATCTATCAGAACTAAAAAATAGTTCTTGACAATGATCTCAAACTCGAATATAATATATGTATGAGTTTGGAAAATTATCTTAAGCAGTGTGACTTGGCGTATTTCAATGGTAAACCATTGATCGCTGATGATGTCTATGATAGACTGAAACAGGTAGACGAACAAGTCGGCTATGAAGATGATAGAGAGCAACGAATTGCTCACACCTTTCCTATGTGGTCTTTACAGAAAGTCTTTTCTGGCGAGACCACACCCCCATCATGGGCAGACAATGAATCAGTAGTTATTACACCTAAACTAGATGGGAGTGCAGTAAGCATTCTCTATGTTGATGGTAAACTAAAGATGGCTCTGACTCGTGGTGATGGGAAGAAAGGTGTTCCAATTACTAATAAAATAAAGTATCTTGTGCCTCATCAGTTACAAACTGATGAAAAGATACTCCAAATAACAGGAGAAGTAGTTGCTCCAGTCGAACTTCCTAATGCACGGAACTATGCCGCAGGCTCACTTAATCTAAAGAATATTGAAGAATTTAAGGAAAGATCAGTAAATCTGGTTTTTGTCGCCTACAATGTAGAACCGAATAATATGGATTTGTGGTCACATAAATTGCTGACAATCGGAGCGTTGGGTCTAGCCACCGTTTTGACAGTAGACAAGTATTATTATCCCACAGACGGCGCAGTGTGGAGACTAGACAATATGGCTGAGTTCGAGAAACTTGGTTACACTGCACATCACCCTCGTGGTTCTTTTGCATTTAAGACTCGAGAGGCTGGAATAACTACAACCCTGCTAGATGTAGAATGGAATGTCGGCAAGTCAGGAGCTGTAACACCAGTTGCAATTCTAGACCCTGTCGTCATTGATGATGCGAACATTTCTAGGGCAACCTTGCATAACGCAGGTTTTATTGATGCACTTGATCTTGAGATTGGGTGTAAGGTGGAAGTGATTAGAAGTGGGAAGATCATACCCAAGATTGTTAGGAGAGTTGAGTAGTGGAGATAATTGGGTTTATCTTGGGCTTTCTCATTCTCCTGCTAATGGGTTGGGTAACTTATGTCAGTGCAGAAATGGTCTCCGAGAAAAATAGGAGAAGAAGATGATCTGGTATCCAGAAGAAATGCTCTTTGATGAATTTAGATTATGGATTCATGAACAGAGACGAGTAGAAAAGAAATTAGGTATCGTATTTGAAGAAAAAGATATAGAATACTTTAGAAGGCAAGTATTTGAGCCAATGTTAGAGGAAATTTATGAAGGAAAGTAGCAATTATAGAGAAATAGTATCAGAGTTTAGAGAGTATGGAGTGCCAGTTGAAGGCACTAGACTTGCTTTGATAATGTCTACTAAATATGGTTATGAGGTAGATGTATACGAAAACGATCAAAAAATAAGAACAATACGAGTGCATGAACACTCAGTAAGCTATGCTGAGGATTGTGCAGAAAATTGGTGCCAGAGGGTAATGGACTAATGGATTTTACAATAACATTAGTAGTAGCAATGTTTTTACTTTATATGTATTATAAAGAAAACGATAACGATAAATATGGATAAAAGAACAAAAAGAATACACAAAGAAACAATGTTTAGTGTGCTGAGTGCTTTACTTACTCAGTTCCCATTAAACTATTTAATACTCTATATATGTATAGAAAGGTTTGGTGTTACCAGCCCTGAGATACTGTCAATAGTATCAGTTATATTTCTAACTATAAGTGCATATATTAGAGTATTTTACACACGATTATACTTTTCTAAGAGATACGAAGATGTATAATCGCCTTAAATCAGCACAGTATGGACACGGCTTTAAGTGGTTTGTCTATGCTCACAGAAATAGGATTTGGATTTTTAGATGAAAGGTATCATTTATGGAATCAAATTTATAAACCCCGAAACTCAAGAAAAATTCCTTAAAGTAGGGATTGCAAAGTTTCGAGCGGGTAAAGTAGGACTCGGAGTTCTACAACGAGGTTCTAGTAAGGACTTCTACACTCCAGATTACCAACAGTTCATTCAGAGAACATGGACAGGTGACTACGAAGATTGTAGAAAAATGGAGTGGGTATTACATGAAATGTTCAAAGATGATAAGTATATACCTGATGTAAAATTTGGTGGCTATACAGAGTGTTTTTCAATTAACTCTAAAATTTTACGGTGGTTTCCGAAGAAAAAGGAAACAGCAGAAGATTGGCTGTTAACTCATCAAAATTATAATATACCCAAATCTGAGAAATCGAAAAATATTTCTTGACAATAAGGTTAGTTTTATATATAATATGTATATAGAAAATATGAAAAGAATAGAGATTCCAACAAATTGTCCATCATGCAGTTCTGTATTAGAACTTTTGAATGAGCAACTATTTTGTAGGAATGACTATTGTGAAGCAAAGAATGACAAGAAGTTGGAAAACTTTGTTTCTAAATTAAAAATAAAAGGTCTTGGGCCAGCAACCATGAAAAGGTTAAAAGTCGAGGACATAGTGGAACTCTATGAATTAGAAAGACATGAGATTATCATGCGATTAGACTCAGAAAAGATAGGTAATAAAGTTTATGAAGAACTTGAGAAGTCGAAATCAGTAGACCTTCAAACACTTATACCCGCCTTTTCTATTCCGTTGATTGGACGATCCGTATCAGAAAAAATATGTCGAACAGTCTCAAACATACGAGATATCAACGAGCTAACTTGTAGTGATGCAGGTATCGGCCCAAAAGCAACGGAAAATCTATTAGCATGGTTAGGCGAGGAGTTTTATCCTAATCACTATTTGGATTTACTTCCTTTTGATTTTACAAGTTCATATTCAGCAGTAGAAGTAAAAGAAGTCAAAGGAACAGTCTGTATTAGTGGTAAGTTGAAAACCTATGCTAGTAAGGCTCATGCACAACAAGTGCTTGAAAACTATGGATTCATAGTGAAGTCAAGTTTAACAAAAGATTGCACTCACCTCATAAATGAAAGTGGAGTTGAGTCAATAAAAACCCAGACTGCTCGAGATCGAGGAGTCGAGATTATAACCAATATAAAATATTTAATAGGAGAATATAATGGCAGTACCTAAGTGGACAGATGAAAGAACTCAAAGTCTAGTGGACTTTGTAGGCAACGGCCCTGTTTCCCAAGTAACAGTTGCAGACGCAGCTGTAGAATTAGAGACTTCTTCAAGAAGTGTCTCTTCTAAACTAAGAAAAATGGGCTATGAAGTAGAACTAGCTTCTGCTTCAGCAAGCAAATCTTTTTCAGATGAGCAAGAAGCAACTCTTGCAACATTTGTTGAAGATAACAGCGGTCAGTATACATATGCTGAAATCGCAGAGAACTTTGAAGGCGGAGCATTCAGTGCTAAGTCAATTCAAGGTAAAATTCTATCTATGCAATTAACATCACATGTTAAGCCTGCACCTAAGATGGAATCTGTAAAAACTTACAGCGATGATGAAGAATCAACATTTATCAACATGGTAAATGATGGAGCTTTCGTTGAAGCGATTGCAGAATCTCTTGGTAAAAGTGTAAACTCAATCAGAGGAAAAGCACTTTCTTTACTAAGAGCTGGCGAGATTAATGCTATACCAAAACAAGAGCATGTAAAAGGCAACGGTAAAGCAGACGTTCTTGCTGATCTAGACATTTCTGATATGTCAGTCGAAGATATTGCAGACCAAGTCGGTAAAACTGTAAGAGGTGTTAAAACTATGCTTACAAGAAGAGGACTAACCTGCTCAGACTACGATGGCAGTGCAAGAAAAAACATTGGCTAGTTTAACTTAGAGTGTGGGGATTCTCCCCACACTCGCTTTTTATTTGGGAGAATAATTGACATTAGCATCAGCATTAATTAAACAGATTATAGAACAAGGCGATTTTGTAACTTGGAATCGTTTGAAATCCCATTATCTGCCGTCAACAACCTACCAAAAAATTCATGGTATAATTGATAAGCATGTATTGAAATATCACAAGTTACCAACCTTCGAAGACCTAAAATCAAGTATCAGGTCTAGAGAATTACAAGAACAAATCTATGCAATCGAATCTGTAGAAACAGAAGTCGATCCATATCTCCTGCTCGATTATTTAAAGAACGAGTTTGCACAAGGAGAAATACTTACTCGCATAGATGATTATATAGAGAACACAATAACACTAGCAGACGCACAGGAAAACATTGACAGTCTGCAAGAATTAGTTGTCCAAGTTCAAGATCGAGTCGATACAAAAGATGAAGATGAAGCTATGGACACAGTAGAACTATTCGATTCAGAGGAAAATCTTTCTAGTCGATTAGCGTTAGGATTAAATCAAGATTATGATTTATCCTACAAATTTTCTCCCAAAGATTTGGTCGTTGTCGGCGCACAGCGAGGTGGAGGAAAATCATTCACCCTTTGTAATATTGCGAGAGCAGTGCAAGAAACAGGGAAGTCAGCTCTCTACTTTACTATTGAGATGGACACTCGACAGATTCTGCAAAGAATTGTTAGTATGAGTACGAACGTGCCTCTTGGTAGACTGATAGAGAAAAACTTATATCCTGATGAATGGCAGAAAATTGCAAAGTGGTGGTCAGCCCGTTTTGATAAAGGACAGGAACATTTTGAGAGCTATCTCAAAGAGAAAGATTTTGATAAGTTTCACAGGCTTCTTACAAGAGAAAAGTTTAATAGAACGAATCAAATAGATGTAGTCTATGATCCTGCACTGACAGTAGCGAAAGTTATTAGTACAGTGCGACAGAAACGAGCAGAGTATGATGATCTTGGTATCATTGTAGTTGATTATCTAAACCAAGTCAAGCGTCACAACGCTCCGAATCGTTCAGGTCAATATGACTGGACAGAGCAGATCGAAATATCAAAAGCATTAAAGTATTTAGCACAAGATGAAAATGTGCTAGTAGCAACTGCTGTTCAAACTAATGAGAACAATCAAGTGCGATTCTCAAAGGGTATATTTGATGCAGTTGATGCAGCTTACCAAATATCCCATTGGGGAGACAAGGAGAACGCAATTAAGTTCACTTGTGAAAAAATGAGGAATGATAAGATGTCTGGATTTGTGAGTGAAATTAATTGGGAAACATTAAAGATTGGACCGCACACTGTGATGGATCCAGATGAAAAAGCAGAATTAAAAGAAACATTATCTTCAGATGAAGATGTATATGATTTATAATGGGGCTGTAGCTCAGTTGGGAGAGCGACTGCCTTGCACGCAGTAGGTCGCAGGTTCGACTCCTGTCAGCTCCACCAGTATAAAAATGATAAAAATAATAAACTCAGATTGTAGAAAAGCATTACAAAGTATAAAAAGAAATACAGTTGATTGCTGTATAACAAGTCCACCCTATTGGAATCTTCGAGATTACAATACAGCAGAGTGGATAGGTGGTGATCCAAACTGTAATCATCAAGGAGATGATTTTAGAGCGCATGCAATAGGAAGTTCTGTAAATAGACCAAAAGAATTTTTTAAGTATGAATGTAAAAAGTGTGGAGCAATTAGAGGAAAAGACGATCAAATAGGACTAGAAGATACTCCAGATCAGTTTATAAAGAAACTTGTATCAGTATTTAGAGAAGTCAAAAGAACTATGAAAAATAGTGGAACTCTATGGGTAAATATAGGAGATAGTTATTATAATAAAGAACTATTAGGCATGCCATGGAGATTTGCACTAGCGATGCAAGATAGTGGTTGGTATCTAAGACAAGATATTATATGGCACAAACCAAACCCACTTCCAGAGAGTGTTACAAGTAGATGTACGAAAGCACATGAATATTTGTTTTTATTTAGCAAAACAAAGAAGTATTATTTTGATCACAACGCAATAAAAGAACCTTGTATAGATGGAGTTGAACTAAAGTATAAAAGATCGGTTTGGACAATTCCTAGTGATACAAGTGCAAAAGAAGGACATTTTGCAACTTATCCACAGAAATTAGTAGAACCTTGCGTACTAGCAGGGTGTCCAAAAAATGGAGTAGTTTTAGACCCATTTGCAGGAACAGGCACAACAGGAATAGTTGCAGAGAAATATAGTAGAGATTCTATAATGATAGAATTAAGTAAAGAATATGTAAAATTAATGGAGAAGAAAATTGATAGATACAATAAATAAAGTAGTAGAATGGCATGAGGATAGAAACCTCATAGATGGCGCAACAGATAAAGATCAAGTTCTAAAACTAATGCAAGAAGTAGGTGAACTATCTGATAATGTTTGCAAACAACAAGATATAAAAGATGATATAGGAGACTGTTTAGTTATTCTTATTAATATCGCAGCGAGAAACGGAACTAACTTACAACAATGTTTAGAAGTCGCCTATGATGATATAAAAGATAGAAAGGGAAGAATGGTCGATGGTATCTTTGTCAAGGACTGCTAAAAATAATACTTGACATAAGTTCAAAAATCGAGTATAATATATATTATGATTGCAATAGATTTACTTACAGAAAAAGGAATTGATTATAAGATTCAGGGGAATGACGCTGTTGTAAAATGTCTTAACCCTGAACATGACGACACCAATCCTAGTATGCGAGTAGATAAAATCACAGGAGTAATGCATTGTTTTTCCTGTGGTTTTAAGGGCAATGTATTTACGCACTTTGGTGCGCCAGCAACAAGTTTGGAAATAAAGATACACAAGATAAAAGAAAAGATAGAACAAAAGCAAGCGGAGACAGTAGGTATTCAACTCCCCGAAGAAAGAATTATGTGGGACGCTCCGTTTAGAAATATAGGAAAAGAAACACTAAAGATTTGGCAGGCATTTACTTGGAATGTTCCTAAATTTGAAGGTAGAATAATTTTCCCAATTCGTGATATAACTGGTAAAACAGTTGGGTTGATCGGGCGACTGACAACAAATACAATGATAGGAGAGAGTAGACCTAAGTACTATATCTATCCTAATGGAGTGCAGTTACCATTCTGTCCAGCAAAGCCAAAGCTGATACAGAATCGTGCTATACTTGTAGAGGGCATGTTTGATGCCTTGAATCTTTGGGACAATGGTCTCAAGAATACAGTGTGCTGTTTCGGCACAAGACAAATGAATTGGGTAAAATTATCTCTACTAAAAATGCAAGGAGCAACAGGTATAGATATTATGTTTGACGGAGACGAAGCAGGTCGTCAAGCAGCACAGGAAATAAAGGGTCTTGCAGAAAGCATGGACATGGCAGTAAAGATAGTAAAATTAAAAGAGAACCAAGACCCAGGCAATTTAACAAAAGAACAAATAGGAGAAATTAAGAGAGTATTATATGGCTAAGATAGCACTAGTAGAAACAAGTCCGAGTTCAACGGACTTTCACAAATGGTTTGACTTTGAGTTTAGTAGATATGCTTTATCAACAGTCAAAAAGAAAAAGATATTGAAATCAGATGTAGATATAGAAATAGATGTAGACGAGTATGATTTCTTGATACTTGTAGGTTCAGAGCCTTTCAAGTATTTCACTAAGAAAACATCTATCACAGCAGAGAATGGCAGACTTATCAACGATAAGTTTTTACCTATAATTAATCCTGCTATGATAGCATTTCGTCCAGAAGCAAAGAAGTCTTTTGAAGAGGCAGTAGATAATATAAAAGATTATATATCAGGAGATTTAAAAGTTCAGGATATACCTGAACAATTTAAAATAGGTATAGAAGATACGGCAGAAGCATATGTCTTTCTTACTAAAGCAATAGAGTCTGATGGTGAAGAGATAGCTCTTGACTGTGAGACAAGTGCATTGTCTCCACGAGACGGATATATGATTGGATTTTCCCTTTCTTATGAACACAATGGAGAGCAACAAGGAGCATACATATCTACAGATTGTATTGATAAACAATGTGAAGGATATATGCAACAACTCTTTGAGAAAAAGATAGTAGTATTTCATAATGCAAAGTTTGACTTGGCATGGTTTGAGTATCATTTCAATTTTAACTTTCCTAGATTTGAAGATACCATGCTTCAACATTATCTACTAGACGAACAACCAGGAACACACGGTCTAAAAATGTTAGCAATGAAACACACAGACTATGGTGAATATGAACAAACTCTCTATGATTGGATAGGTAACTATCGCAAACAACATGGCATACTGAAAGATGATTTCAGTTGGGATTTAGTTCCTTTTGATGTAATGAAAGACTATGCTGCAATGGACGCAGTTGTAACTCTAACATTATTTCACAAATT
>Ga0098043_1000572_pt1 | contig 13061 bp, 23 predicted proteins | sample 9B_taG_FD_92581 | JGI IMG/M metagenome (GOLD analysis project Ga0098043, IMG submission 92581) | Marine viral communities from the Subarctic Pacific Ocean - 9B_ETSP_OMZ_AT15188_CsCl metaG | ecosystem: Environmental > Aquatic > Marine > Oceanic | place: Subarctic Pacific Ocean | collected 2015-01-10 | reverse complement strand
TCCCTCACTCGCTACTTCATGGAGGAAGTTGAGAACGGGGCAACAAAAGAAGCAGTAGCCATTATTGGCGAATCTCCTTCCTCCGCCTATTCCAATTTGGAAACAATAAAAATTAAAGTGATTAAAATGATATACACACAACAACAAGAAAGAATATTTGATGCAATAAAAAATACGGGCTCGCACATTATTATCAATGCGGGTGCTGGAACTGGAAAGACAACCACTATCGTAGAGGCGGTCAATCTAATTGAAGAACAAGCGGCTTTCCTTGCCTTTAACAGTAAGATTGCTAAGGCCCTTGATGAGAAACTTCCAGACAATGTTCATGCGAAAACATTCCATTCTTTTGGATTTGCTGCAATTAGAAATGCAGGAATTAGAACAAAGGTCAACAACCGGAAAGTTCACTACATCTGCCAAGAACTTCTTGGTAAAGATTGCTATACAAATCCAATAGTTAAACTCGTTAGTCGAGTAAAAGGAGCATTGGTTGAAGGCACTGATGTAAAGGCTATTCATGGGCTAATCAACAAGTTCAACATATCGTTTCAATCCGATAGGGAAGAGCAACAAGCAGTTGAGGCAATTCCAGCAATTCTAACTCTTTGCCGAACACAAACCCATCATATTGATTTTGATGATATGATTTGGCTACCATTAGTCAACAACTATCCGAAGCCCCACTATGGGGTAGTCTTTGTAGATGAAGCACAAGACTTCGACAAAGCACAAAGAACTCTTATTCTTGAAGTGGTTCAAGATGGCCGATGTATCATTGTTGGAGACAAAAATCAAGCGATTTACGGCTTCCGAGGCGCAGACTCAAACAGCATTGCGAGGTTTGCAGAAACTCTTCGTGAAGGTGAGAGAGAAGTTGTCGAACTGCCATTGACTGTATCTTGGCGTTGCCCTAAGAGCGTTGTGAAAGAAGCAAACAGATTTGTTGCAGATTTCTCATGCCCTGAAAATGCACCTCAAGGTTCAGTTATATTTGACTCTCCTTTCCTACCACAACCTCAAGACATGGTGCTATGTAGGTATAATGCGCCTCTTGTTTCTGCTTTCTATGACCTCATCAGTAGAGGCAAGTCTGCTTACATCAATGGTAAAGACATGACCAAGGGATTGATTACTTCGGTCAAGAAGATTACTCGAAACAATAACATGGGTGTAGAAGAGTTTGCATCACTATTCAATGCTGACTATGAATTCAACATGGGTCGTTTGCTTAAAGATGGTAAGACAAACCAAGCAATGGCTCTTGAAGACAAGAAAGACTGTTTGATGATTTTTGTTCAAAAGGCAACCACTGTCGGCGGCATCATTGAAGAAATCAAGAGAGTCTTTAGTGGCAATGATGAAGGAGAGATTATGCTTTCTACTGTTCACAAGGCCAAAGGTCTTGAAGCCAACACTGTGTATATCTTGGCAACCGAAAGAATGCCCCACAAATATGGCGGCGTTGAAGAAAACAACATTGCCTATGTTGCTATTACAAGAGCAAAGAGAAACTTGTACCTTGTTGGACCGCAGATTAAGAAGGTGTGAGTATGTTTGAGTGGTTCAAAACTCTCATTTCAAAAGGAAGTAGGTTGTTTGAAGACGCACTTCCTCAAAACGCAGTGAAGTATCTTCGTTGTGATAAGTGCTATCTTAAAGCAACGCATGTAGTGACTATCTCTACAAGATGCTTTGATGAAGAGGTTGAACCTACTCAAACAGATATTATATTGTGTGGTGGCTGTTGTGGCGAAATACATGAAAGATATTGTGACTAATCCAAGTATTTGGAAGAGTGATTTCTTGAATAGGACTATTAAACAAGAAGAAAACCGGAGCAGAATTTATCAACTGTTAATTGCTCAAGGTGTGTCGGTACAGAAAGCGCACCAACAATCTCTTAGGAGGATGAAATATGAATGAAGAATATGCAAGTAAAAATGATACAACCGTTTGGGATATGCTTTGGGATAACCTAACAAAAGAAGAAGCCGCAGAACTATTGATGGAATATTTCCTTTCGGTAGAAAAGAAGATTATAATTGACGAACTGTGTGAATGGGTTCACCAAGACACTTTTGGAAAAATAGTCAATTTCAAGGAGTGGTCCCAATGAAGAAGGAATGGCAACATTACTTCATTGAATATGCCCCAACAGAAGACACTCCTTGGCACTTTGATGGTAAGAAATTTACCAATGTAAGGTCGTTTATGAAGTGGATTAGGAAAGAGATTCCGGAGTTTGAGTGGAAGAGTGTATCGTTCACAACTTACGAATGGAGAAAGTCTGTAGAAGTAAAATTCCACATTAGGGAGGTGGCAATGTGAGTGTGAATTGGGAATGGAAAGAACACTTCATCTTCCTCAACATGCTACGAGAGTCGGGAGTCACCAACATGTTTGGGGCGGCCCCCTATCTTGAAGAACACTGCGACCTTGAGGGTGCGAACCCAAGAGAAGTTCTCATCAATTGGATGGAGAACTTTGAAGAGATACAGAAGGAGTTGATTGAATGAATATATTTGCACTATCAAAAAGCCCAATCCAATCAGCATTAGAAATGCTTAACAAACATGTGGTTAAAATGCCTACTGAAACCTGTCAAATGCTTCATACTAACATTCTTTACATGGAATACATTGAAAAGCATGGTAAAGAGCCGACTCTCAACGAACTTAAGGTATTTCATTCGCATAATGACTCGCCATTGATGAAGCCAGCCATGCTAAATCACCCCTCAACCATTTGGGCGAGGCAATCTCTTGATAATTATGATTGGTTATTTGCACATGGATTAAGCCTTTGTGATGAATACCGTCACAGATATGATAAATGTCATGGTTCGTTTCATAGAATACATGACTGTAATCAGTATTATGGTATTGTATTGCGACATAATTACCCAGTCGAGGGCTTAACCCCTGTGACTATTGCTATGGCTGATGAATATCGAATTGAAAACACATTTGATGATGAATGGGATTTTGTCATAGCATCTTATCGACATTACTATCTTGAAGGTAAGTGGCAATTTGCTGAATGGAAAAAAGACAGAAGGCCGGAGTGGTATCCTTCTAATTGGTATGCCAAGAAATACAACAAAGGTTGTAGAGAATACAACAAAACCAATCCAAAATACCCACTAACCCTATTGGAGGAATAAAAATGAATTCACTATATGAAATTGAACAAGCAAAACTTCTCGAAGTTTTTATGAACACAGATGAACAATTGACTAAGCATGACCTTGCTGACGAACTTATTCGCAGTGGCAGAAGCAGTCTCAATGAGATGCTTCCTCCGCATAATGCGGTTAGGGCGCACATGGTTTCTCTAAGTAGGCAATTCTACACCTATGGTTTAGTTTGCTTTGAAAGAGAGTATCGTCGTGATATTGGGCTAAGTTATTACAAATTAACTGATGATGCAAAGTTGTTTATTGAAACTTTCCTATCTCATCCTATTTGGGATGAAGATGGGAACCCCAATGGGATTGAATACATAATCCCTAAGAATCTAAGGAGAGATGAGGCGTGAAGCAAAGGTGCTTGGCATGTAAGAAAGTAGTAAGTGACAAGAAGACCTACTGCTTTACTTGCTTAACAGAATTTGGGGGACACAAGGATGAGTGATTGTCAATGTGGTGGCGACGGATATTATCTTGAGCCTAATTATAGAACAGAAGTCATGGAATGGGTACAATGTATCCCATGTCTTGCCGATGAGCAACTTCGTGAGCAACTCTTCATCGAAACTGCCAAATTAGTTTCAAGATTTAGCCATGAGAAATTAGCATCGTTGTTATCGGGGATTGTCTTAGACAGGTTTGATAACGAAGGCAACATTCTGCGCTTGCAGGAAATAGTCGAAGGGAAAGACTTCACCACTCTTTCCGCCTTTATTGAGGTACATTTAAGGTGAGGTACACTGGGCATATGGTGTAATGGATAGCATACTGGCCTTCTAAGCCGGTGATACGGGTTCGATTCCTGTTATGCCCGCCATTCAAGGAGAAATAAATATGAAACAAGAAGTTGAATTTAGAATAATTAACACAAGCGAAATGCCACCAATCGTCATTACAAAAAATGACGATGATGAAATAAAGGTGGTGTTGAATACATATCACAAGTTGTGGATTAGCCTTAATCGTAAGGTTATTGCAGGTTGTGTCGAAGACCTTTACAACAAGATGGACACTATCTTACAAGGTTATTTGCAAGAACAATACAATTTTGAGCAAGAAGACCTTGAGTTTAATGAGGAATGATTATGAGAGAATTAGGTAATGGAAGATGGGATAAAATTCTCATGCGAAGAATGCTTGAACTTTCGGAGTCTAATGATTGGCTTGAAGCAAGAGAAGAGTGGTTAGCAACTGGTGATGTTTGGTGGTCCGGAAATGGTGAAACTCCAGATTGGGTCATTAATAGTGAGCATGCCAATAAGTGCTTATGTGGCCACAATATTGTTTATCATTTTAGAATCACCAACACTCTTAATGGAAAAGAAGAGATTGTTGGTAGTGACCACATTAACTCATATTTGATTATGAGACAAATCGCTCAAGAACGCTCCGTTGAAGTTGGAGAGGTTAGTGATGAAGAAGTCAAGAAGTGGCTCAACGAAAGAGTCGGTTCTATGAAGGCAGAATCATGGTGGGCCGCTAATGGTGCCTCTTTTGAGATGATGTTTAACAAAGTCAAAGAAATTGACTGTTGGGAAAACACACGCTTGGGAGAATATGAGTATAGCCATCGCCATCAACAGGCGTATCAAATAAGAGTTTTGCGTAAAAGGGCAGACGGAGAGTTTGGTTCTCAAGACTACAAAATGGCATCTATTGTTTGGAGATGGAACCATCCCGCTAATCCCCGAAGACAAATATCTACAAGAGGCTACCCAAATGAGAGACTCATGCAAGACCTATCTCTGTATTTTGCTTTGCATGATGCAAGAGGATATGCTGATTGGAAACTTAAAAGAGAAGCAAGAGCAAACGGAGTCGCTAAAAGAGCAGAAAACTTGAGAATTGCAAAGGAAAAGAGAGTGGCCGAAGAAGCCGAAAGGAGAAGGCTAAAAGCATTGGAATGGGAAAGAACTCGCCCCGAAAGAGAGAGAAAAGAAAGAGAGGCAAAAGAACGGGCAAGGCTTGAAGCCATTAAAAAGGCAGAAGCGTTGAAAAAACTAAACATTGAGACTATTAACTTCGACACTGAAGTTTGGATTAATTTTTCCCAACTTGTTAATATGCCGCTTATTACGGCAAGAACATTGCAATCCCCCCAAGACTGGTCCGATATTCCAAGAATTAAAAGGGACTTCAGCCATACAATGAAAGACCCTTCATCTACTCTTTGGAAACTTAGGCGGTTTTGGCATCAAAACCCTACCGCAGAACAGATTGCAGTGATTAGAAGCAATTTAGATAAATTGAAGGACACTCCATTGCATGGCTTAGATTTTGTCTTGACGAGACTTCAAGTAGAGACATACTTACAGGAGGCTGGCATATGAGCCTCCGCTATAGCAGAAGCAAAAGTGAAACTTTAGTCGGTTTTATATATGGCAAGGAAGGTAAGGAAAACACAGGAAGTGATTTGTGATGATTAAACTACGAATTTTGAACGAAACAGGACACACAACTTTGACGCTCACGGCGTCGGAAGTTATTGAACAGATTGACAGCCACCCAACCCATTGGGCTTTTATCAATGGGGACTTGGTTGCGAGAGAGGAAATCTCCGGCTTGAATTGGGATGAGGTCACATCGGTTGACCTAACCCCTGCCATCGTTGGAGGGTGCCTCTAAGGCTGTCTTCTGTACCTTCCTAACAACCTGTGGGGGAGCCGCTACAACTGCTTTAACAAAGTAGTGGCTTCCCCTTTTTTGGGTGATGCAACCCGACTCATTGAGCCTAATCAAAGAAGAGCCCTTGAAGATTCTACTCAAGGCCTTCGGATGGAAACTTGTACGATATACTGCTATTGATGGAGTGGCTTTCTTTAGGCCAGACTTCTATCAAGAAGGGCATATTATTGCTATCTCTAAAAGAGGAAGACTTACTTGTTCCGGAGATTCCTTAATAGAATACAAAGGAACCAACTATGAATCAGTTAGTGATTTATACGAAGACCATCCAAATGCAATTAACCACTTTAATGACTGGATATTCCATGAACAAAAAGAGTGGGTTATTTCAAGAACTGGTAAAGAGTTCTTAGGGACCTTTACTACTTTAGATACCGTACTGCCAAGTAAAACATTCCGATGTTAGGTGGTATATTGTATCACCAATTATCTTATTCCCAATTGCTTAATGCAATTATTTTATATTCAAATGAAATGTCAAAAGATGAACTATCTAAAATAAGAGCAATAAACTTATTATCTAAAGACTATGACGATAAGGAGAGAAAGTTCATGCTTAAAACAACTTTATTTGACTTCTATTGGAGGCGACCAAAAGCAGTAGAACAAGGATTCTTCCTTTATCTTCAAGAGAAATTAAGTGACTATTATCACTTGGAGCATTATCATAAAAAAAACTGTAAGGGCTCTTGTGACATTTGCTCCCACAAGCAAAAGGTTTCCGAATATCTTGGGGTGATGTAAGTGGTAAAAGAGAAGGACCCCGAACATACTATAAACAATAGGCGAGGCAATATGCTTGCTACGAAGTGCCGAGTCTGTGGAGGAAAACTCTACAGTCCCGATGAAATAAAAATAGAAATGCACCAACGGTGCAATAAAGATAATAAAAATGTATATATGATGTGATATTATGACAGAAATAACAATTAGACAACCAAATGATTCAAATAAACAATGGAAAACTACCCTTAGAGTATCAGTAGACGGTAAGGACTTTACAACATATCCTTCTGTTGATGTCTACCCAAAGTCTACTGCGAAAGACCCAATACATGATAACATATATTTGGCAGTAAGAAATTCATTTACAAAAAGGGACCAAAGTGGAATAAGATTTTGGACTGCAACAAATCTTCCACATAGGTATGAAATGACTTTGTTTATCGGAGAAACGCCAATCTACATTCAAAAGACAAGTGCATATTATGTCTATGGTAAAAAAATGACTGGTCCTGAACTGTACCATGCCATTGCGAGAATCCTGTTCAAAAGTTGTTTTGAAAAAGACCCAGTAAAACTATTGCCTTATTTTTATTCTAAAATGCAGTTGCCCGAAAAGGTTAGGTATGTTATTGAAAATAGAGTACCTTACTTTTTCTATGATAATTGGGAGAAAGTATCCGTTAGGCTCAATGTTATGCAAATAGGTGATGAAGAATGCGCTATTGAAATAGGAGATGGTGTTTGGGGAAACATAAGCATTCCCGACTTAGTTAGATTCTGTAATTTCTATGTAGATGGTCAAAAGAGAAGTAAAAAGTTCATGTATATCTCTCCGGAGAACCTTTATGAAATGCTTACTGGAAACAAACCTTCTTTTTCGGATTCTAAGGTTCTAAGGGCATTTTTATCTCAAAACAGACAATCCGATATTGTAGAAAAGAAAGCAATGCAACTTGTTAAGGAACTGCTTGCAGATTATCCCAAAAGACTTCGTGGCAAGACGGATAGTGCGGGAGCATTCACAACACTATTGGTGAAAGGCCACCTTACAGATTGGAAACTACATCACAAAGGCGGTTCAAGTAGAACACAATCGGTTCAAACCTTTGCTTGGAGTGGAACTGATTGGGCCGGTCCAATTTGTATTGATAATATGGGGGCAAATACTCCCACAGGCGACCAATTTGCAAGTAGGGCTTTAGCACTGTTAAATGACAATCACACAGTAAAGATGGTCAGTACCATTAAGTCGTACATCAAAGAAAATAAAAATAGGAAAGATTTAAATGAATATGAAATGTGAAGAATGTGGCTCAAGAGATAATGAATTTGATGAAAGGATGGGAGAAAAGGTCTGCTCTAATTGTGGGCTTGTTCTTGTGGCTGGTCTATTTGAAGAGACTGTTCACATTCTTGATAGGGCTGGTAATCGAATACACAGTGCCGACAATGGAAAACTTGGTTCAGTGATAACTGGCAAGGGTTCTACGAAGTTTAATCGGAGAACGGTCAATGTAAGTAATGTTCCTAAGCACATCACTACAGGCTTAGTTCATTGTAATATGGTTATGTCAAATATAACCTCATCTCAATCAGTAAAAGAGAGAGTAGAAAAAGTCTACAAAGAACTCCACGCCGGATTAAAAGGCTTTAAGAAAACAACTTATGAGAATAGGGCAACAGCAGTTGTTTATTATGTTCTTAAGGAGTTAAGAAGGCCCGCCCCTTTGAAAGAAGTCTGTGCTGAGTTTGAAGTAGAGCCAAGAATAATCAAGAGGTATATTAGAAAGATAAACCACTTCTATGGTAATAAAGTTAATTATCAACCAGTGAGTCCGGAATATTATTTAAACCAACTATTGCCAAAGATAACAAATGACTTGTCATATCATAATGATTGTTTGCAAGTCTTAAACAAATTTGAGGCAATTGTGCAAGAAGCACAGATTACAACAAGTAAATCTTACTATGCGAGTATTTGCTGGATAACATCAAATATGTTCCTTAAAGGAATAAAACGCTCTCTAATATCAGAAAAATCCGGATATGCGGAGAGTTGCATTTATCAACAAACGAAAGTTCTATTGCGTCTTGTAGGCATTAGTTCTGTAAAAGATATACAAGGAAAACAAATAGAAAAAATAGGTGAAAAACAATGAGAAGAATATTGATAGTTGGAGCAGGTGGAATTGGAAGTTTCTTAATTCCAGTCTTAGATAAAGTCGGGCTGTATAACATTACAGTGGCAGACCCCGATATTGTAGAACAGAAGAACACGCCATACCAAAACTTTGGCGTAGACGATGTTGGAGAACATAAAGTTGAAGTTATGGCTAAATACAAATCGGTCATTAGCAGAATAAAATACCCAATCTTAACTCAATCACAACTACAAGGTTATGATTTGGTTATTTGTTGTGTAGACAACCTTGGCTTAAGAAGAACTCTTTACAACGCTAACATTAAATGGCTTGACTTGAGAGCGCAGGGCAGAAATGCCGCACTTGTGTCGCATAACGCAGACCCCAAAATGTATGATACGCTTTTAGCAGGTCCCGAAGGTTCGTTTAGTTGTCAAGGAGATTCATGGAATGGTTCAAATGAAGGAGTTCATTTTATGCAAGTGGCTATTGCTGGATTGGGAGCACAGTGGGTTCAAAGATTCTTTAACAATGAAAAGGTTAGAGACTACATGGTGGTGAATGTATGAGTAAGAAATGGACGAGAGAATTGGAATTGGATTTATTGGTTAATTTTTATGACCTTACGATTGATGAAGCATGTGTAAGATACGGTGCTTCTTACAAGGCTATCGCAGGTCGTCTTGAAAGACTATTCGATGCAGAAACAGAAGAGGGCATTTCGTTGCTCTTAGAGGCCGCAGAAGAGGTCAAACGAAGAAAGGGGTTGCTACCTACCAGCGAACCCAAAACAAAGAAGGAACAGCGCATTATGCGTAAGATTTCGAAACTACAAAATAAACTAAGAAAATTACAAGGTGATGAAGAATGAGCAGAAGTGGAGATTGGTATATCCGAACATATGGAGATGAGAAGGGAGATGATTGGAGTGATGATGGGTACGAAGACTATCTTATCACACTTGAGGAGAACAGATATGAGGCTGAAATTTATTTGAAGCATGTGTTTAATTCAATTAAGTCATGGCATGCTTTACCATATCACACCGAAGAATTCCGAAAGGCAATTTGGTATGCCTCCACGGTTATTCTGCCTAAACTTGAGGTACAAGTTGTTATTGATGGCAATAATAATTGTCACATTTCAAGCGGAACTGCTGGATATGTTGACTTTAAGATTGACCCTGTAGGTATGAAGTTGCCAATTAAATGTTGGATTCACACCCATCCCTTTGGTTCTGCCTATTTTAGCGGCGTTGATATTAATACTGTTTCTACTTGGGAACCATTGATGGAATGTGCCATAGTAATTGGTGGAAATTCTCATTGGGGCAGTTGGTCAAACAAAGAACCAAGGCAACTACAAATTGTCAAAAACAACCGTTTTGAAAGAACACAGGTTTGGAATAAAATCAACTCTACTTTGTTAGAAAAGAATTGGGACGGAGGTGAAGAAGAATGATTGACACAGACAAAGAAGTAAAAAACATACTGTTTGATTTAGGCGTAGAAGGAAATGAATATGGAGACTTAGTTGAATACATATCTAACTTACTCGCAGAAGTGGAGCGGTTGAATAATAAGTTATTGCGGTCACTCCAATGGGTCGAGGACCGCTACGGGTATGCTACTACTGGTGACTTGGCCACACTGCCTGACTTCATAAAATTCATTGGGAGTGAAGAAGAATGAAAGCAATGAATGATTATGTTATTGTCGAGCAACAAATTCAACAGTTCTCTTCAATTGTTATGAAAGAGAACAATATGGGAGTAGTTATCTCCTGTCTTTGCGATAGGTCATTAGTCGGAAAGACAATTATCTTTTCAAATGAAAAGAGAATTCAAGAGTATGATGGGTACAAGTTTGTACCGTATGATAAGGTAATGGCAGTTATAGAAGGTGATGAATAATGTTTGGAAAAATATTGAAAGGATTAGCATTGACAACGATTGGATTGGCTATTGGTGTTCCATTCTTAGGAATGGCGGCAAGAGACATTGAGGTTGGTGAATTAGAATGATTTTGAGAGGGAGCGGAGTAAAGGATAAGTTGCTTGCAGGTATTAACTTGGTAGCAAACACAGTAAAACCGACTCTTGGCCCACAAGCCAAAACAGTAATTCTACAAAACAATCCTCCGATTATTGTAAATGATGGTGTGACTATCACAAAGCATATTTCCCACGAAGACCCTTATGTTCAAATGGGTATTCAAATGGTTCAAAACTTAGCAAGTGAAGCACAGGATAGTTCCGGCGATGGTACGACAACAGCCTGTGTCTTAGCACAAGCCCTTTGCCAGTCAATCTACTCTATGGAAGGGTTGACTTCTACCTCAACCCATGAGTTTTATCATATGCTTGAGTCGTTTAAAGACAATATGATTTCTGTATTGGAAGAGAGAGCGGTCCCAATTACTGACGAAGGCATTTACGATGTTGCTAAGATTGCGGCAAACAATGACCACGCATTGGGTAGTTTGATTTCCGATGCTATTGCTAAAGTCGGCAGGGAAGGAATTGTGACCGTAGAAGAATCCAATTCTCACAGAACAGAATTGGTTCTAAGAGAAGGGATGCAATTGACAGAAGGCTACATTAGTCACTTGATGGCCAATACCGCAGATGGTAGAACCATATTCAAGAACCCTCTAATCTTTATGTCAAATCTAAAGTTTAGAAATTTCAAAGACTTGATTACTCTTCTTGAATTTGCTTCTCAACAAGGAAGGCCCCTTGTTATCTTCTGTAGAGGAATGGATGGTTCTGCACTTAACAATCTATTGATGAACATTATGAATAAGAATGTAGAATGTGTTGTATGTCTTGCTCCTAACTTTGGGGACCAACAATTAGACGAACTTGGTGACATTCAAGCGACAGTTGGGGGAACTATCTTCACAGAAGAAAGTAAAGACGACCCAAAGGTTTTCGTTGAAGACGATTTGGGAACTTGTGAAACAGTAATTGTTTCTAAAGAGAGAACTATTCTTGTTGGTGCAGAAGCACAGGGAGCAGAAGATAGGATTCAATATCTTCGTGGAATGGTAGAAGAGATAGAAGGTTTTGAAGCGGCACGAATCAAATCAAGAATTGCTCGTTTGAAAGGTGGGGTTGCCACAATCAAAGTAGGGGCTTCATCTTCAATGGAAATGATTGAGAAGAAGGAAAGGCTTGATGATGCTCTAAACGCTACAAGAGCGGCTCTTTCCGAAGGCATTGTTGTTGGAGGTGGAACCACACTCATGCACTGTGCCAATAGTATTGACTGTCCGGATTGGCTGAAAGAGGCTATGGGGGCACCATACAGAACACTGTACGAGAATAGCAACTTGGCACCAAAGCAATTGCCGGACTACCCTCTTGGGTTTAATGCCCTATTAGGTAAGATAACTGACTTGGAAAAAGATGGTGTCTATGACCCTGTAAAAGTCACTAAGAGCAGTTTCTTAGCGGCTATGTCAATCGCACAGTTATTCTATTCAACAGAAGTTGCAGTATTGGTGGAGGAATAAATATGTCTAAAGATAAAGAAATAAAAAGAATAACCATTGTTTATACAGACGGTTCTATGACTATCCTCGTAAGAGATTCTAAATACGGCTATTTGGTTGAGAAACAAAGGAGAGTAGATTGATGAAGAAAAAAGCAATAACCGTGACATTACCTGCACCACACAAGGCACAAATACAATGTCCTATTTGTAAAGGAAACAAATGCATTGTTTGTAATATGACAGGTAAGTTGGCAATTGATGTTGCTCCGAAGATTCCGATTCAAAGAGCGCATATCATCAAGTATGTTGTTGATAACATACATGAGATTGCGAGAGAGATAACAAAGAAGTACGGTTTAGTTCCAGAAGTAAGCACTTCCGAAGTTGCTGAATTTGGTGAAGGGCAGTATGAAATAGTCCAAGTCTCTTCTTTAGGAGGAGTATGTTGGGTAGTAAATCGTTTAGACGAATTAGATACTCCAAGATATTTTACTTCTAAGCAAGAACTTGACAAGTTTAAACAGGGGTGGATGAATTGAGCGAATTAGAGATAGTTGGTAGAATCATTCGTGACCCCGATAACACTCTTTTGGTTAAGAAGGGGACTTATTGGAATACAGAAGTTGTTGATGCTCGTTGGTATTCTAACAACAAGCCTTCTCGGAAAGGCATCCGAGTCAATTTAGAAGAAGCAAAACTTCTATTGGATATTCTAAGGAGAGTTTTAGATGAGTAAGATTTCAAAGAAGTTCGTGGAAATGAGAATTAGAGAAGCGGCTACAGATAACGATAATACAGGAAGAAGCATGACTGCTGATGCTCT
>Ga0098043_1000571_pt1 | contig 13085 bp, 16 predicted proteins | sample 9B_taG_FD_92581 | JGI IMG/M metagenome (GOLD analysis project Ga0098043, IMG submission 92581) | Marine viral communities from the Subarctic Pacific Ocean - 9B_ETSP_OMZ_AT15188_CsCl metaG | ecosystem: Environmental > Aquatic > Marine > Oceanic | place: Subarctic Pacific Ocean | collected 2015-01-10 | reverse complement strand
GCCTGATTGGGAAACTACAAAAAAATTATGTGAATCTCTTGTAAAAAGAGACCATATTAAATTATTAAATCATATGAATAATCAATGTATTAAAAACCAGGTGTAAGTAGATTTCTTAAACCATTCATAATATTTTCTATATGATTTATTTTTTCTTTTAATTTTTCATTTTCTTCTTTTAAAGATAATGACATTTGAGTGAAGGCGTGATTATTATCTTTTAATTTTTCATTTTCTTCTTTTAAAATATTACATTCTGCTTGTAGATTTTCATATTCTTCTTGATACTTATGTATTTCTATATTTACTTCTTGTTCTGGTTCTGTTAAAATAAGTGGTAATGAACCTTCAGGTATATTTAAATTGCTATTCGGCATTTTATTTTCTTCTGATTTATCTTCTAATTGATTAGTAAGACCTTTTATTAATCCTTTTAATTCTTGTTCTTTAATTAATTTATTATCATATCTATCTTGAAGTATAAAATATTTTTTAAGTAAATCTATTTTAGTAAGTCTATATTCAGGGAGTTTTTTAATTAATTCAGGTGTAAGGTTATTAAAATCGGTAAGTGTTGTTGTTGTATTCATTGTTTTATATTATAGTATATTATATTGATATTTTTTTAAATAGTTTTAAGAAGGCATATATATATAATTAAAAATCAAATTTGATTTTTGATTTGTAAGTTTGTAATATATAAAGTAAAGTTTAAACTACATTCTTCAGAACATATTTTGTAATTATTAATTTGAAAAAAATAATTTGAAATTGTAATTTTGTAATTGTAAGTTTAAAATACTTAATACAAAGTTTAAAACTATATAAAGATATAAATATATTATATATATATAATGACTACTGAAATGTTTTACGAGAACCTATGCGAACATTTAGATATTGCTCTTAATGGAGAATATGAAATTGACCCTGAAATATGTATATCAATTAGAGTAGATGATGAAGGTGATGATTATAATGCTGGTAAACTACACCCTTCATTTAAAAACCTTATATCAGGCAATAAACCTTTAAGATATTTAGAAAAATATAATGATTCTTTGGAGGACAAGTTAAAAAAACTTCGCCATCAACCTCATACATTTGGTTTATATTCATTTATATGTGGTATATTTGGTATTGAAGAAAAAGATATTGGTGTCAAAGTAAGAATGAAAAATGAACTAATTAAATATTTTATAGAAGGTGATTTCTGTATTAATATTAAACCAGGTCAAATGGGTATGAGTAAAGTTGATTTTATGTCAATATGTTATATTTGTCATATACTTCAAGAACAAAATTATGATAGTATGGATTTACCTGATATCGCTCTTGATGGAGAACTCATTGATGTAGGCACTGCTACTATTACTATAGAACCTAAAATGTATCACAAAATGATAAATATATCTGAATATTGTAAAGAACATTTTGAAAAGAAAGATGAACCTGGAGAGAATCTTGTTGAAAAAAAAGAAAAGAAAAAAGTTAATGAAAAAGTTAAAATACTTAAACAGAAAACGCATATAGATAATGGAATACATTCTGTTGATATGAGAATTAAACAAAAATATTTTGATTTCATTTATGATGAACTATTCGGACATATTGACACTTCAAATCTTTCTAATAAAAGAAGTCATAGAAATGATATGAAACGTAAGTTTATGAAACAAGACCCTTTTGATATAGAAACTAAAAAAATAGATTATACATTACATGCTTTCTGTGTATATTTCAATCATAGAGTTGATAAATTAATTACTTGCTAACTTTCTTTACTTTTCTATAACCTTCAAATACATTTTGAGGTTTAATTTTCTTACTATCTTCTACATTTTTTTTTACATTAAAGTTTAAAGGTGTATTCGGAGTATTATCATTTAATACTGGTTTTACAAAAGTTTTCTTTTTTTTTAACATATTTAAAATTACAAATATTTTTTTATTTAATAATTATATAAATGGTTTATTTAATTACTGCTAATACTTTATCTTCTAAAGATAATCCTGATACTTCAGGTATTAACAACCCTTCTTCATATATTAATACACTATCTCAAACATTTGAGATAGATAAAGATAGTGAGATTGCTGTAGAAAGTTTAAAAATTACAAGAAACGGAAACGTTCAGATATCTTCTGCTAATAATAGGTTTGGTATTTATATTGGTGATAATCTACGGGCAGAAACTATTGATGGATTACAAGATGATTTAGGTTGGGTCAACAAAACTTTTATAAGAGGTGGTAATGCTACTTTATCTCCACAAGATTTATGTCAGAAAATTAAACAAGGTATGGTAGCGGGTTTAGGTCAACACCCGAACTTTGTTTCTATAGATACTTCATTTCCGAAAGTAGAATTAAAAAATGGAAGTGGTTCTTTTCAGGGATTTAAATATTCATTTAAACAAAATCTTTCTGGTGCTACTCATACACCGATACCTGCTGTAGCGGGACAAGGTGGTTGGGTAGCGACAGAGTCTGTTAATTTAAATGCTGTTGTAAGTGCTTCTGGTAGTGCTGGTGCTGTTAAATTAGAAAAGAAAGACCCTCAAGAATTAGTTGGTGATTTATCAGTTATCGGTCAAAAATATCCGATTAATCAAGCGAATGGTTCTGTTGTATTTATTTTTAATAGTAGTGCTAATGGTAGTGCTGGGACAGACTGGGAAGTAGGTTTAACTCGTGCTACTACTAATGAAAGTCAAAGTGATTTATATCCTGGTGTTCCTGAAAACTTTAGAGGTAATGTAAGTGTGTTAGATTTTTTTGATTATTCTGTTAAAAATGTAAGTAATAGTTTAAATGTATTCGTATGTGGATATAAAAGTGAAAAACATAGAAAAATACAAATAAATGATACACCATATGGAACTAAAAATATCGCAGATTTTAAAGGTGTTAAGTTTATAGTAAAAGGTGATAGTGTTGAAATCAGTTTAATTAAAAATAATGGAACAGAAGAAGCATGGATAGAAAATGATAAAGGCACTAAATTATCTAAATTAAAACCTGTTGGTGTTTCTAATTTTTATTTATTCCCTAAAGTTAATATTACTTCTCCGCCTTCTGCGAGTAATGTTATGGTAGTAGAAAGTTATAGTGGTTTAGATATTCCGACATTTGATTTTAATTCAAGTCGTAATCTATCATTTCAATATGGTGGTTTATATGATACTGGGGTTGCTAACACACCTGCTTTACTTGGTAATGTTTTAAGTAATAGACGCACTCGTCAGTGTTGGTATTGTGATAGGGCGATTGTAGGTGGAACAGGTGAAGTAGATATGGCGGATAATAGACCTGCCTTTGATTATGATAATTCATTTGAAATAACACTTGCTGGTTTAAATGCTTCTGGTGGATTAGATAAAAATATAGTATTAATATCTTCTGAAGATAATGCGTATAATGGTGCGGCACTCGGAACAGGCACTAACTTTTGGGATGGTGGTTGGACTCGCACATTCGGGGCACAAAATACTTTAGGTTTTGAGAACGCACCACCACAGATAATAGATACTTATGTAGGTGCTGGTAATGGTAATCTTGGTGTATTAGAAAGTAAGACTACACCTAAAATGGTTTCTAATAAATCTTTATTTGTTAGATTACCTGACTTGCCGATTAATTCATTTAATAGTGGTAAAGGTAGTGTTTCTAAAATATTATATCACTGCCCGAGATTTGATAATAGTGGAAATGAAGTAGGTGGGTTATTCTTTCAACCCGCTGAACGATTATATATACCTCTAAATAATCCAGAAAAAATAAGATTAAATAATATAAAAGTAGAATTATGTAATGCTAATGAAGTAGCGAGTAGAGTTGAATTAGTCGGGCAATCTATTGTTTGCTTTGATATTCGTCCTCGTCGTCGTTAGATACAGGGTCTTCATTTTTTAAATCACTTATATCTATATTACTATTGCCTAAAATATTACTACCGATTGCGATTTGTTTTTCAAAATTATGATAAGCGATTGGTGGATTTTCTTGTAAATCTAAATGAAGAAAGTCGTAGCGTTTTGGTGTTGCTAATTTATATATTTTTAATAAATTATCTGCTCCCCCGAACATATCTCCATATTCTTCAGTTATTTTTTCTAACTCTTTTTGATTCGGAAATGGTGAACCTACTATAACATTAGTAGCATTTTGTCTTATAACATTATTAACTTTTCTAAAGTTTTGTGATGATATATACATTAATTGAACGTTGTAGTGCCTAAATCTACTTGCGAAATGATTTAATCTTGCTTCTCTTTTAATACTACCTAATAAATCATCAGCGATTAATGCTATACTTGGTTGTTCTTCTTTTTCATAATTAGATTGTGTATTTATTAAATCGTCAATCATTCTATCTTCATAATGGTCTTCTGTATCAAATGCCTCTTGTAAGAATCTACTTGTATTATCATTCGCAATTGTATTACTTATAATTTTTACTCTATCAAAAAAATCTTGTCCGTAGAACTGGTCTGATAATAATAAATTAGATATAATAGTTGACTTCCCTGTCTTAACAGGTGATACATGTAGAACAAGTGCGTGAGGTTGTGGTAGGTGTGGGTGTAGTGGTTTTTTATTTTTTTGTAAGAAATCAGGGTCTTTTACTTTTAATATCTTTGGTGTATTCATATTATTAATAAAATATAAAAAAAATTAAAATTATAAAAAAAAAATATTTTCAGTAATTATAGAAATGAGTTCTGTTCTTCCAGTAATTATAGACCCTGAAACACCTGAAAATGTTGAAAATACTGAAAAGAATCTTGATGTAGAAATAAATGATGAAGAAGTATTTAGTGATGAAGAAGTAGAAGAAGAACCATTACCAGAAGTAAAACCTAAACAAAAGATAGAGCAAAAAGTTATATTTCAAGACCCACCCAGTGTTAAACCAGTAGCAAAAAAGAAAAGAGTAATGGATGAATCAAAATTAAAACAATTAGCAGAAGCAAGAGCAAAGGCGAACGCTACAAGGAAAGCAAAAAAAGAAGCACGATTAAAAGCAAAAGCAGAAGTAGAAGAGCAGACACAGAAGTTAATAGAACAAAAGCAAGAAGAATATGTGGAACAGAAAGTCAGTAAAATAAAGAAACAAATAGATAAAGAACCAGTAATAATTCAAAAAAATAGTGTATCAACTGAAGATATTGAAAATATAGTAAGTAGTGCGATATCTAAATATGATAATGATAGAATGGTGAGAAAAGAAGAGAAGCGTAAGAAAAGAGAAGAAGCAGAGAAACATAAAAAGATAAACGCTACTATAAAGAAGGCACAAGGCAAACCACTAACACCACAGGAAAGCGGATTCTTTGATAATTGTTTCGGATAATTTAAAATAATATATAATGTAAGTTTAAACTTATGAAATAGTAGTTTAAAACATAATTACAAATTACATGATTCTACTCCTAAGTGTTTTTCATTTTACATCAAATATTTAATTTATAAATGTAAGTTTGAACTTACAATATTAAACTTTAAACATTAATTATATAAAATATATTATTTAATAATTTATTTCATATTTATTAGAATATAATTTTATAAAAAGATATATTTATTTTATTTAAATATTATATAAATGAGTGATATTTATGGTTATCAGAGAGGCGTTCAATATAATAATGATATTATGTCAAGAAATACAAGATTACAACAATCCATTGCTGATTCTAACGCACAAACTATAGATGATTATAAAATTAAAAATCAATTAAATACTAAAGTTTCTAAAGGTATAGAATCTACGGCAGAAAAGGCAGAAAGTGCTAAAGAAGAACAAAAAGGTGAAGAAGGTGCTGGAGAGTTTCTTGCTGATGCTCGTAATGTTTATAAAGTAGGTGGTGCTGTTAGAAAAGAAATATCTAATGTAAATAATGCGGTAAAATCTTTTAGGCGTGCTAATTTTATTAATGAAGGGGGTGGTATTGACCCGACTGGTGATGCTACTGGTAGAATGGTCGGGCAGACACCTGCTCGTGAATTAGATTTAGGTAGTGATTTAACTGATGTCGCAGATGATGCTGTTCGTGGAGGCACTGCTGTTTCAAGAGGTGCTGATTTATCTGGTGTATTGAGATATGGTGGAGAGGCACTACAAAATACATTAATGGGTGGTGCTCGTGGTGCTGGTGAGGCATTTACTGGAACTCGTAGTGCTTTACAAGGTGCTGTTGACACAGGCACACAGGCATTACAAGATACCGCCGAGGCAACAAGATTAGGTGATACTGCTGGTATGGTTGAAGGTGTTGGTAATGTTGTATCTTCTGCTAAATCTGGTTTATCTGCTTTAGATAGTATTGGTAAAACTGCTGAAGGTTTAAATGTAGTTTCTGGTGTTAGTGATGTATTAGATGATATGGATGGTGGATTTAAAAAAATGAATACTGCTGAAAAAGTTGGGAATGTAGCGGGTATTACTGGTGCTGTTGCTTCGGCAGGGAGTCTTGCTGGTTCATTAGAAAGTGCTGGTGCTATGTTAGATGCTACTGGTATTGGTGCTGAAATTGGTTTAGGTTTAAATATTGCTGGTGCTGTTGCTGGTGGTGTATCTGCTTTATCAGATTATATTGGTGGTAAAGAGAAACAAAAAAGACAAACACCTGCTCCTACTCAATTACAGGCACCTCAACTTCAACCACAGGCACAGGCACCTATTAGTGCTCTACAATCTGGTGGTGTTGCGTTATCTTCATATTAATTATTTATATATAATATATATGAGTTGTATTATTTGTTCTACTATTTTTAAAAATGAAGGTTTTTTAAAAAAATCTTTTGATAATTTAAAACTATTGAAACCACTATTCACAAAAATTAAAGTAGTGGTTTCTTATGATAATAGTGGTGATAAATCATTATTAGAATTAATTGAATTAAAAAAAGAGGGTTGGGATATTGAAATCTTAATGAATAATAAACCTCGTTTTAGAAGTCATATTGGTAGAGCATTTAATATCGCTCAAGCAAGAAATCAAATATTAAATTATATTTATAGTAATGATGAATTATCTAAATACAATTATTTTATTATGGCGGATTTAGATGATGTATTTAATTTTAAAATATATCCAGAAATATTAAATAAATATTTATCTAAATCTAATATTTTAAAAGAATGGGATAGTTTAGCATTTTATAATAAAGGTTTTTATGATACTTGGTCTGTATCTATAGATGAGTTTCAAGAAAGTGGTTGGATACCGACAGAAAATATAGATAAATGTTGGGATAATCAAAGAAAAATTAGAGACCATTTAAATAAAGTTGTTGAAGAAATGAATGATAATGATATTGATATGTGTAAGATTGATAGTATTTTTAATGGATTTTGTATTCATAAATTAAATCAATTTAAAGATATTAGATATAAACCAGTTTCATTATTAAATAATGAAATATTTATAGATTGCGAACATAGAAGTTTTTATAAAGAAGGTAATAATCATGGATTAAAAATAATGTTTAGTAAAGATTGTCTTTTTGAAGAAATGACAAATATAAATGAATTAAATAATAAAAATAAAAAATAATATATTTCTATATATTATAAAAATGAGTTTCTTTGTTGCCGAAAATAAAATAAATATAGAACAAAAATCTGTTGCGATTCCATCTACAAATGGTCTTTCTTATAATCCAGGTCAATTAATAGAATTAAAAGTAGACCCCGCACAGATAAAGTTCTTTCAACCTCAAAATAGTTATCTTCAATTTAATGTAAAACTTCAAATGCCTGTGGAGACGGCGGGTGCTGTGTCAAAGTTTATGTTAGATAGTCATATCGGGGCACAGGCACTAATTAGAGATATACGTATTCACGATGGTTCTAATAACGCACTTCTTGAAGAAATAGTGGGTTATAATATTGCTACTATGTTAAAATATGATTATCATTGTAATGATAGTTTAAGAAATAAAAGGGCACTCACTGAAGGTGCTGGTGGTCGGGTCACCCCTCACGGGCAATTAGGCACCAGACAATCTTGGCAGAACTCTCATAAAATGGGTTTCGTAGTTAATGATGCTGAAGGTGAAACAAGACAAGGTGCTTTAAAAAATGCTTCATATTGTAATGTTAAAGTATGTCTCCCTCTTAACACAGGTATTTTCCAGAATGATAAGGTATTCCCATGTATGTTAACGAATGGTTTAAGAATACAGATTTTATTAGAAGACGCCGATAAAGTCTGTCGTATGGCGGAAGGTGTAATGTTAAAAAGAAAGAAATTATTAAATCCAGTATTCCATAGTCATAATGGTAGTTTAACAAATACAAGTGGTTCTATGGTAAATGGAACTGATTACACTTCATTCTTTATTACTCAAGATAATGGTTATTTAGACCCTGCTTCTGTTCCTTTCGCAGTAGGTGAAAAAATTGCTTTTGTTAAAACAAGTGATAATAGTTTCGTGGGTTCTACACCTGCTATTACTATTTCTAAAATAGAGTTTGTATCTGGATTTAATTTAGTTAAAATAACTACTAATTCATTTACTCCAGATACTACCATTACGACTAATGCTAATGGTTCTCATATTTTAGTATCTCAAAGTGTAGAAGGTCAATCTTCATATAATATGACATATTCTGTTAGTGATGTAGATTTAGTATTACAATCATTAGATATGGGTGCTAATTATGAATCTGATATGATGCGTAGAATGCGTGAAGGTGGAACTATTAATTATGATTTCTTATCTATGACAAATTATAGATACTCTCAACTCTCTACAGATTTAGTAGCACAAATACAATTACCGATTGAGAATCGCCGTATGAAATCAGTTATATGTGTTCCGACTGATAGTTCTGTATATACTAATAAACAGATTTTACAAGCGTCTGGAACATATGAAATTACTTCAGGTGAGTTTCAAGATAGACCTGGTCTTGCGGGGATAAGCGACAATATACAATCATATCAGTTTACTTATGACGGGAGACTTCAACCTTCTCGTCTTGTGGATTGTAGTAAAACTTCTTCAAAGACTTCTGTATCACAACAAGCATTGATTGAACTAGAAAAAAGTCTCACGAGTGCCGGCATCTCGGGTCAAAGTATGTTAGAGTTTAATAATAACTTTGTTATCGGTCGTGCTGTCGCCGTTCAAAATGGTGTATATGATGCTCGCAATAAACAATTTAGTCTTAATGTTAATTATACTGGTGCTTCTGCTCCTACTAAAAATAAACTCTGGAATAATTTTGTATATCATATTCGCAGAATGGTTATTTCTGGAGATAGTATCAGTGTTGAAGTTTAATTATATGTAAAATACTATTACTAATTTTTTTATTACTATATATAAATGAAAATGACAATCAAACCATCTACTAAACCTAATAAGAAGTTGATGGCGGTATTTACTAAAGATAATGGTAGAACTAAAACTACTCACTTCGGAGCAAAAGGCATGGATGATTATACTATTACTAAAGATAAAGAACAAAGAGCAAGATATAGAAATAGACATAAAAAAGATTTAAAAACTAATGACCCTACAAGAGCAGGGCACTTGTCAATGTTTATCCTCTGGGGTGATTCAACCAGTAGACAAGAAAATATAAAAAATTATAAAAAAAGATTTAATCTGAAATAAATGTTGAATTACTATTTTTAATATATTCATCTCTGTATTTAATAGCATCTTCTAATGTATATTTACTTGTTTTAAATGATTTTTTATGTCTAACACCATTAATACATATCTGAAATACATATCTACAAGACCTATTATCTTCACTATATGATATATGTTTTACTTGTAATTTATTATTTTTATGAACTGATTTATTTTGTTGATTTTCACATTTATTAACCCATCTTAAATTATCTAAATTATTATTTAATATATTTCTATCTTTATGGTCGCATTCTAAATCATTATAATTTTCATTAGGATTAAAAGTCATTAATACTAATCTTGATACTAAAAAAGATTTATAACCATCGGGGTTTTTTAAATTAACCATTAAATATCCAGTTTGATTTTTATGTCCGTTTAATATATGTCCGTTTCTTAAATCTTTTATATCGCCATTTTTATTAATAGCATATGTTTCATAATTTTTTATTGAAACAAATGACATATTATATAATAGTAAGGTTAAATAGTCCTTAAATATTTTATGGGGAAATATTAATCTTTAATAAAAATAATGTGGTTTTAAATTATTTATATTAAATATTAATATTTCACAATGAAATAATGTATTTTCAAAAGTATCTAAAGGTAATGATATAATTGAAGTAATTTCTGGATATTTATTATTTTTAAAATTAATTCTTCTTTTACTTGTTTTTCTAACATTTAATCTAAATCCCATAGGTGTAATCATAATTATACCTATACCATTATTACATAATTCTAATATTTTATCTAAAAATACTTCAACACTTAATTTTTTACCACCACCTGCGTTAAAGGGTGGATTAAATATACATAAATCACAATCTATTTTATTAGTTTCTTTTAAAAAATTAGTTCCTTCTTTTATTTCATAATTAATTATATTACAATTTTTAAAATTATTAGTTAATCTTTTATCACCAGCACAACAATCTAATATAGTTATATCAGGTTTATCATATTTATCTTTAATTAAATTATATAAATAATTACATAAATGTAATGGTGTCGGAGTGTCATTGGGTTTCTTACCTTTATTTTCTTTCTTATTATAAACACTCATTCAATATACATAATAAAAATATTTAATATATTAAATGTCAACTAATAAACAAAAGTTTAATAAAAGATATAATCAACCTTTAAATAAATCTAATAGTAAATCAGATATATCAAAATTAACAGGTATATCTATGAGTATATTAGATAAAGTATATGATAGAGGTTTAGGAGCACATAAAAATAACCCTCAAAGTGTAAGGAATGTAAAAGGTGTTAAAGGTGGACCAGGTAAAAAAATGGGAGCAAATCAATGGGCGATGGCGAGAGTATATAGTTTCGCAGTGGGAGGCACAACAAGAAGAACAGCAGATAAAGATTTATGGGAAAAACATTCAAAGAAAAAAAAATAATTATTTATTTTATATGGAATTAACGGATAAACAAAAAGCAAAATTAAAAGAACATTCTAAACATCATACACCGAAACATATGAGAGCAATGCGTAAATTAATGAAAGAAGGTATGAGTTTTACTAAAGCACATAATAAAGTAAAAAAAGAAATAGGAAATTAAATATATTTATTTATATATAATGCCGACACAAAAAGAAAGTATGGAGTTTGTTCGTAAATATAAAAAAGCACTTAAAGAAGCAGGATTAAAATCACCTTCAACAATGTCTTCAGGAGCATTGAATACAGCAATAGATAAAGCAGTAGAAAAACTTCCAAAAGATATAAGTAATGAATGGAAGAAAATGAAATTAAAATCAGAACCACCACCTGAAGAAATGTCTAAAACACAGAAAGCAATAAAGAAACAACAATTAAAGAAAGGAACATTAGGTGGTTCAGCATCAGTTCCACCAAGAAAAACTATGAAAAAAGATAGTAAGATGGCGGGTGGTAAAGGATATGGAAAATAATTAATTTTTTAATTTTTTTAATTTTTTTTTATTTAATAAATTATAAATGAGTAATTTAGGTCAAAATGTTTATATGGATATTCAACCGAGTAATGTGGTTTCAACTGGTAAAGTATCTTATCGCAATGGTAATCCCGTAATACAATTTATTATAGGTGAGAATGATTTACATTTAATGGGTTCTTCAGTTCGTTTCTGTGGTAATATTCAATTTTTAAGAGATAGTTCAAATACAATTCAAACAGAAACAGACGGAAACTTAATGTGTATTGACCCTAAAATCGGTATTTATAGTATTATAGATACTTTAACTATTTCAAGTCAAGTTCATAAATCAACAATAGAAAGAATTAATCATTATAATAGATTTATGGCGACTTACATGCCTCTTGTATCAAGTGAGAAAGAGGCACTGGGTCATTTAAATATGACTGCTCTTCAAGGTGCTAATATTCAACTTCAAAGAACAGAAGTAGTAAATAATACAAATGGTTCTTCAACTAATTCTGATAATGTATTAAATTATGCTGGTAGTCAGTTCTGTATTAATCTTCCTTGTGGTTTATTATCAGGTAGAAATCCTATCCCATTATCTCAACAAAATGGTGTCGGTGGACTAATGATAGAGATTCAACTTGCTCCAGATAATCAAGTAATTTTCGGTGATGATGAAACATCATCGGGTATTACTGATAGTTTTTATGAATTAAGTGATTTAAAATTAATCGCAGAGGCACAAGTAGTCGCACCAAATACAAGTGTCGGAGATACATTAGAATATAATAGTATTCATTCATATTTTAATAGTGTTAATTCTACAAATGGTATACTTAATTTTCAACTGGGATTATCTAATGTATTATCTGCTTTTGTCAATTTTGTTCCTTCTTCATTCATTAATAATTATGGTCGGGATGGATTAAATACTCTACCTTTACTCAATTCGGGAGATAGTGTCGCACCTCTTAAACAAGTAGTATTTACTCGTGCTGGTATTCGTTATCCATTAGAATATAATGTTAATACAGAACGTAAAGATGATAGTAGAGTTAAATATGCTGACCCTCAAATTATCAAGAACTTTGTTAATACTATTAAACCTTATTATTCCAACGACCATTTACAACTTACACAAAATACAACTACTAATGATTTACCAGTAGTATCTCATTTAGTCGCACAAGTAGGCAGTATATTCGGTGTAGGTGTTGCTTATGATATGATTTCAGGTCAAGGTGTATCATTCCAGAATGTCAATTTCGGTCTAAATCTTGATAGTGAATTAACTACTGATAATCCAAATGCTGTATATCTATTCGTTAAAAATAAATCTACACTTGTGTTTACACCAAATGGCGTTCAAGTAATGAATTAAAAAAATATATTTATAATATATAAATGGTTTATGAATATATTGCTGATTTTTATATGTGGGTATATAAAAAATGTAATAGAAAAGTTCATATAGAAGAAGATAAATTATATACATTGAAAG
>Ga0098043_1000569_pt1 | contig 13098 bp, 30 predicted proteins | sample 9B_taG_FD_92581 | JGI IMG/M metagenome (GOLD analysis project Ga0098043, IMG submission 92581) | Marine viral communities from the Subarctic Pacific Ocean - 9B_ETSP_OMZ_AT15188_CsCl metaG | ecosystem: Environmental > Aquatic > Marine > Oceanic | place: Subarctic Pacific Ocean | collected 2015-01-10 | reverse complement strand
TGTGTTTTGGGTTTCTCGCTAACCATTAGCAGTTACCACCACAACCACCGCCACAATATTCACACATGTTGTTGTCCTCCTATTTTAGCAATGTAGACTACATGGTACAATGTAGCTTCCATCTGAATATGTTTCTATTTTAGTTGTTGATAAAAAAAGAAAATCACAATATTTATCTTGGCAAGAACAATTTGAAATGATTTACAAAGACCAAAAAAATGGAACAACAACCTACAAAGATCATTGTGATAAAGTCAGAGAGGATAACCCTAAGTAATGCCATTTAACAAGATACAAAGTGCAGGATTTGATTTAACTGATAACTATGCCTTTAGTGGTACTGTAAGTGGTGCTGGTGGTGTAGATATGAATGGAACTGCATGGCGAGCCAATGCTGGTAGCGAACAAACTTTATCGCATGTCACATGGGCAAAAGGAACTAATTTTACTACAGAAGCATACGATCCTGGCAGTAATTACGATGCAACAAACTCAAAATATGTAGTACCTTCAGACGGTTTTTATTATGTTTATTATCACACGCAATTATTAGCAAGTGCTGCAAATAATTTTATGGTTAAAGTTTATGTAAATGGAAGTTCAACTGAATCATCTATGGGTGATGAAAGTGCTTTTCTTCGTTATGAAACTGCTGGTTATCAATCTTATTTTAGTATGGCTGGTAGTTATGTTGCTCAATATTCAGCAAATGATTACTTAGAATTATATCACTACATAGAAGATAGTTCTGGAACACTTAAAATAGGTAGTGGTAAAGCTACTGCATTTTGGGGGGGATATAAAATAGCATGAGTTTATCAATAAAAGTTATAAAATATTTAGAAGATAATAGTAAAGATATTAATGAAATCAGAAATGGTAATGTAGTTTTACAGAATGACGGAAAATCCCCACCTAGTGGCAAAGTTAAAATAGATAATGATTATATTTTATCATGGTCAGTCACTGGTGTAGACGCACCAACCCAAACGGAGATTAATAATTTATGAGTTATATTGGAGTACCACCTGTTTCGGGTGATTTTGTAGTTTTAGACGCAATTACAACTTCTGCCACTGCAAGTTATACCTTACAAAGAAACTCTGGAAACTTTGTACCAGAGAGTGCTAATCATATGTTGGTATCTCTGAATGGTTCAATACAAAAACCTAATTCTTCTTTTACAGTTAGTGGCTCAACAATAACATTTAGTGAGGCTCTTACATCTAGTGATTCCATAGATTTTATTTTAGTTCTTGGTAATGTTAATGCAGTAGGTGTAGCAACGACTGTATCTGATAGTGCAATCACAAAAGCTAAAACAAACTTTGTTTCAAGTGGCACAGGATATACAGGAACAGGATTAGATATAAAAGGTAATGGTTCAGCGAATGGACGCTTAGGATTGCTGTGCAGTGCTGGTTCGCATGGAGTAGCAATAGAAAGTCCAGATCATTCTGCTGGTCAATCATATACTATGAAATTACCAGACAATCAAATTGCGGCTGATAAATTTCTTAAAGTAAAAAGTATTTCTGGTAGTGGTAATACTGCTATCGGACAATTAGAATTTGCTAGTGCTGGTGGAACTTATGAAAAATTATTGAGTGGTAGTGCAAGTAGTTCAGTAAACCATGATTTTCAAAATTTTATGGATACATCAAAATATAGAATGTATATGGCATTATTCACAGATGTTGTAAGTGCTGGAACTAATGAGAGATTAGATTTGCAATTTATAGCAGACACTAGCGTTCAAAATGGTAGCCATTATTGGGGATCAGTTTTAGGTCAAAGAAGTAGTAATACCCAATACACAAATGGTTACGAGTCAGAAACGCAAGGTAAAGGTGGTATTGGTTTGGTAATGAATAGTGCAAATGCTGGTAATTATTTGTTCAATATTATTAATAGCCCAAATCAACAGGATTTTGGAAATAATGTTTTCGGTACTAATTGGGGTTATAATTCAAGTTATGGTGATTATGCTTTTGCAAATTTTACTATTGGTTATAATCACAGTGCAAATAACACAGGCATAAGAATTGTTGAATCTGGTAATAATGCAACAACTTTTGATTATGAAATTTATGGGATATTAAAATAATGGTAGATTATAATTCAGTATACACACTTGAAGGTGTAACAAGAACAAAAATAACTGGTGAAGAAAAAACACAACTAGAAGCTAAAAGAAAAGCTGTTGCAGATAATTCAGCAAACAAAAAATTAGAATTAATTAAAGAATTTAGATTAGAAAAATTAAAAGAAACAGATTGGTATTCTAACTCTGATGTAACAATGCCAGATAACATAAAAAATTTTAGAAAAAAAATGAGAGACATACCACAAGACTTTGATTCATCTAAATATGATGAGTTATTGAATAGAGATAGTAATGGAAACTTAACACATTCAATTTGGAGTAAACCATAATGACACTAGTAAAAGTTAGATCAAGAGGAATCAATTTAGCAGATACTTTTAATTTTACAGGTACATTACAACAAAATAGTGGTGCTATTGCTGGTGGAAAAATTGGACAAGTAAAAACTGCTAATAGAGAGGGTAGTGTCACTGCTTCACCTAGTAGTTTATCAAGCATTACTTCAGATTTAGAATTAGCAATTACGCCAAGTGCAACAAGTTCAAAAATATTAATACAGTGTCATTTTGTTGGAGTTTATGCTCAAGATTGGCTTTATATGTCTATTGGTAGAAGTATATCAGGTGGAAGTTCAACTAGTAACCTTTGTACTGGTCAATATGGTTTTGGGGGTGCGCAAACAGATGAACATCAACAAGTTGCTTATAGTTTTCTTGACAGCCCAAATACGACTTCTAGTGTAAGCTATTATCCAACTTGGAGAGATGATAACGGAAATGAAAATGTAAAAATTAACCAAGAAAACAATCAATGTAGCACTATAACATTATTTGAGGTATTGGCATGATTAAAAATTCACAAGGCAAAGTATATTTATCAGCAAGTATCAAATCACTTAATATTAATGCACATTACAGAATTACAGGTGATGATGTTGATATTGATAACAATGTTATTGAGTGGGAAGATGATACTACTCCAATTTCAAATTCAGATATTGTTGCTGAACAAAAAAGATTGCAAGATATTGAAGATGCAAAGTAATTATGTGGAAACCTTTTATTATAGGCACAATACTAGCCACCATAATAATTTTTTTTCTTAATAGTATGATGAACTCAGCTATGGCTGAGACAAACACAGTGTCGTCAACTGTCGTCACGAATTCAACCCCTCCAACTGCAAATAGTCCAAGCGTAGTCGTAAATAATTCAGATGTATGTAAAACTGCTGTCGCTGGTGCAGTACAGACCCAAATTCTAGGAATTTCTTCTGGCATGACAGTGACTGATGAAAATTGTGAACGTATTAAATTATCAAGATCATTATACGCTATGGGAATGAAGGTAGCCGCAATCTCAACTTTATGTGCTGATAGTCGTGTCTGGGATAGTATGCATATGGCTGGAACACCTTGTCCGTACATGGGTTCAATAGGCAACGATGCGAAAGAGGGTTGGTTAGCTAATATGGAAATGATTCCTGAAGGTAGTGTTGTTTATGAAAAAATTAAAGAAGAAGAAAAAGAAGAAATAAAAAATAATCAAACTGTTAGAGATTTAAATGATTTTGAAAAATTTGTTATTGTGGGCATGGCTATGTATATTGGTGTGCCTATCCTTTTCTAGTAAAGCAGTAGATTGTACAACTGATACTGTCGGATTATGTACGCCTACTATCGAGCAAATCATAGAAGAATCAAGTATTGAAACAATAGAATTTGAATCAGGTGGTTATACAATCACAACTGAAACAACCACGACAACAACAACAACAACGGCATCTAATGAAGATTCAGGCGATATTTTAGACGGCAATAATGATTATGTTGTAAGTTCTAAAGAGGGCGATATGGATATTGACTGGGGAGGTCAAGGAAGTGCTTCAATGCCAAGTGGCAATTCTTGTGGTCAATTAGGTACTGATAAATGCGCAATGATCACAGGGAGTGGTAATTCAACGTCAGCTATGGGTGTTTCTAATATGGGAACGACATTCATTAACACTATTGATATTTCAGAATTAAGTTTCGATAAAGGTGGCAGAACTAATTATTCAATTAAAGTAGAAAAGCAAGACGCACAAGATTCAATCTATATGCACATTACAGGCAGAGACGGAAATACAAATGTTTTTAGTGGTACAGATATTTTATCTGCAAGTGGCACAAATTCTGGTTTTCAATCTTATTCAGGAGGTTTTGATTTTTCAGGTAGTCTAACAACTATAATTGTAGAAGTAGGGGGTAGAGATATCAATCTTGCCGTGGGACCCATGTTTGATGATGTCACAATCAACGTATTGTATAATGTTGTCAATACCATTGTTGAGCAAACCATAACAAGCGTAGAAATGTTTATTGCTCTTAATACTGATGCACCAGAAGAAGTTATTGATGTAGTCGAAGATATTTTTGAATCAAATAATCCTGTTGAAAGTGATGTAGGATTTGAATTAGAGCCTGTTGAAGTTGAAGAAATATCTTATGAAAGTGTTGAAATAGAAATCGCTGAAATAGAAATAGAAGAAATACAAGTAGTCAGTTTAGATTTACCAGAGCCTGAAGCTGCTGAAATTAGTGTAGTTGAGGTAGAAGCAGAGATTGAAATGGAAATAGAAATGGACTTAGAAACTGAGGTAGAGGAAACTGTTGAAGTTCAGCCAGAAACACAAGAAGAACAACCAACAACAGAAGAATCATCAACTGAAACGGATACCGAAGAATCCAAAGAAGAATCCGAAGAGCCACAAAAAGAGGAAGCACCAAAACAAGAAAAAGAAATAGTAAAGGAAACACCAAAAGAGAAGCAAGAAAAAACCCAAGAGAGTAAAAAAACTTCTGAAAAGAAGATTGCTGAGAAAAAGGAAGAATCATCTAAAGAAAAAGCTGCTAAGAAAGTTTTGAAAAAGATTGATGATAAAAAAAGATATGATGCTAATAGTCAAATTAAAACCCTTGTAGTTATGCAAGTATTAGGTGACAGTAAATCATTTTTTGATACACAACAACTAATAAATGATAGAGCCAATTTTTTCACAGATACTACTTTGCCAGATGCCGTTATATCTGATAATAATATAGCTAGTTATCTTCTTTTTGGTGGGAGTGATCAATTAATGAATGAAATGGTGGATAGTCAATGGCAACAGAGATAGATGTAGGTGGGGTTAAATTTCGTGGAGGTCGCTTATTCCTTATAATTACGATACTTAGTTCTTTTGTGGGTGTTTTATGGGGTGGTTTCGAAGCATATCAGAGGTATTTAGATATGGAATCTAAAATTAATTCTTTTGTTTCGCCAGACATGAGTGGATTTGACAAAAAATTAGAGGTCCTTGATACTGAATTTAATATGCTTCAATCTGAATTATCTATGATACTTGATGAAATAACGCTAGTATCAGATGTGGCTAAAGAGTTAAAAAATGACCTCAAAGGTGACGTGAGAAGAATTGAAACAATCGTAGAAGATGTTGAGACTAGAGTTAAAGAGGATTCAAGAGAAAATCAAAAAGACCTTAAAGAAGCTATTGAAGGCATAGAAAATGATATGACAGATTTAGAAAAGAAAATAGAAAAGTTAATAAGGGACGCTTTAGAGAATCCTTTAAGTAAGTTGAAATAAATTAGATTTATGGTATTTATGAATCATGACTAAAATAGCACCGAAAACAACAAAAGAGCATATAGTTAATATTTATAACAAGATAGAATTGTTAGAAACAAATCATATTCATCATTTACAATTAGAGGTGAAAAAACTTAATCGTATTTTGTATGCGATTGGTTTTATGGTTGCTACTCAGTTTATTGCTTGGGGTTTAAAATTTTTTAGCTAATGGATTTAGAAAAATTACAAACTGATATTATTCAAGAAGAAGGTGGAATGATCTTGGAACCCTATCAAGATCACTTGGGGTACTGGACTGTGGGTGCTGGTCATCTTATTAGAGATCACGAAAAAGATGAATTGATGAATGGAATAACACATCAAAAGGGTATCGAATTATTTTTAAAAGATTTTAATGTAGCTATTGATGATGCTGAAAGTTTTACTGAAGGCATGATTTTAGATGATAATGCGCATGAGTGCATAATTCATATGGTTTTTCAATTAGGTTTGCCACGCCTAAATAAGTTTGTGAAATTTAAAAAATGTTTATCTGAAAATGATATCGCTGGTGCAATGGTAGAAATGAAAGATTCACTTTGGTATCGTCAAACAACTAACAGAGCAAATAGAATTATAAATAAAATGGAAAAAAGTCTTAACACAAACGGAGGTGAAAATGGTGCTTAGTAAAATATTAAGTGGTGGTCTTGTTGATAGTGTTGGAAAAATAGTTGATGATCTTCATGTTAGTGAGGAAGAAAAACAACAAGCGAAAGCAAAATTAATCGAATTAGAAAATCAAGTTAAGTTAAAACAAATGGATATTAATTTAGCTGACGCACAATCAAAAGCTGGTGGCATATCAGGAATGTTGCAAAGGTCGTGGCGTCCACTAATCGGAATGTCCTGTGCGTTAGCAATTTTTTGGGAGTTCGTATTAAGTAAATTTATTTTGTTTATTTGTGGATTGTTTCAGTATGAAGTGGTAAACATACCTGAGTTAGATATGGGTACATTAATGCCTTTAGTAATGTCACTTTTGGGCATGGGTGCACTCAGAACTTTTGAGAAGACAAAAGGGATATCTAAATAAAGGAAGGAGTTATTTATGGTTAAACAGAAAATAACAAGATGGTGGCACACATTCACAGAAATGAAACTGTGGGTGCAAATTATAATCGTGGCTGGTTTAGTATTACTAGCACACAATTATTTACTTCATTAAAAGGAGGTACTTATGCCAAGAGGTGTCGGATATGGCTCTAGTAGGAGTTCAATGAAATCAAAACCAATGAAACCTAAGAAAGCCAAAAAGAAGAAAAAGAAAAAGAAATAATGGTTAAGGTTGCATCTATAAAAAACATTGTAAAAGGTCTTAAACCAAGACAAAGAAAAACAATGAATCGTCATGCAAGACATCATTCTTTAAAACACATGAGGTCAATGGCTAATGCAATGAAAAAGGGTGCAACCTTTTCAAGTGCTCACACTAAAGCTATGAGGTCAGTAGGCAAATGAACGGATTTACTACAACTGCTACAATATCGGAATTAATAGACAAAAGACCCATAAAACGTAAAAAACGATCAAACAGGTCTAGAAAAGTATCAAATAAAGGCTCATACAGAGCCGTACAGAGGGTTTTAAGGGTAAAGGGGTACTAATACCCCCATACCTCCTTACGAGCCTTATAAACGGCTTCATCTCTCCAAATCCAATCATCTGGGTTAGGAATCAATGAATCTCTTACATCTTCTTTAGAATTAACTTTCGATAAATAATTACCCATAACTGAAACTATATGCTCACATAATTGCATAGGTTTATGATAATCATTTAACTCCATAGAATAGAAATCACACCCTGTCTTTTTTGCTACTAAATACCAAAGTTTTTGATTTGCATTTGTTGCTCTCTGATAGATAGATTGTTGCATAGCGTGTGAATTAGAAATCCCATTAGGTTTTCTTTTTGTAGTTTTAAGATCAATAAAAAAATCTTCTTTAGTTTTCTTATCTTCAAATTGAAAATCTGTATAACCAACAAAAGGAATATCTTTGATATTTAATTCTACTTTCTTTTGATAGCCAATTAGATTCCATGAAAAAGCGTGTTCTAAAAAAGATTCATGACCTTTGATTAATAAACCTTGTAATGAGTCTCTTTCATCTTGTGTCTTAGGATCATTAATTCTTGATACGTTTGCATCAAATTCTTCATGCATTTTTTTTGAAGCAGTATCAAAATCCATACCATTTAAAATCATATTAAGTCCTGACTCAACTGCACTACCCCTTTCGGCAGCCGCACTACTTGGAAAGTCATATCTAAATATTCTTTTTAATGCCCAACGCTCACGATTAAAAGCGAACTCATTCAAGTGACTAAAGGATAAGGGCAACAATTTCTTTTTGTCACCCTCATCAAATTTTTTAAAATGTTCAATCATATTTTATCAATGAAATCTTTTTGTTTTTCTACAATATTAGAAACTTTAATTTGTAGATTCATAAGATCATCACTAATTGCACCACGACCAAATTTATGAAGATACATAGCAATGGCTATTTTAAGATTTTCCATAACATTCAAATCTTGGCTAGCATGAAAAATTGCACCACTAATCTGATCTTCATGTTCTTGGTGATATGCTTCTTGCTCTTCTGGAGTTAAGTCTTCTAACAATCTATCTGACATTTTTATCCTCCAAAGAATACTGAGCAAAAGTTTTTCCACCCTTAGTTATATTTTCTGTGATGATATTGTATCCCTCTGTACGCAAATTTAAAATTCTAGCACTTAACCTAAAGCAACCAAATTTTTCTAATGCAACAATGGGGGTTAGTTTTTTACCTTGTTTAAGGTAGGATAGTATTTGTGTATTCTGGCTCATAACAACTCCTTTCTATAAGTGTTTTGCCAATTCCCTTTCGTTAACGACCTTAGTTCTTAGGTCCTCACGAAAAGTCTTAAAGGTTTCGTATCTAATTTTAGAACGATTCCTTTCTCTAAGAACTTTTTCGAATCTGTCGTTAAAGTCCTTAAATCTTTTATCTGAATAAATATGTGCATTTAATTCAGTAGTGTTCTTATACTTCACATTCTGACAGTAGTAAAGCGTGAGTTCTGAAACTAACATTTTTTCCTCTTTTTTCATCAGTTCAAACGCAGTATCTTCATCGGAAAATTTTAGACCTAACTTTTCTTGCTCATAGGATAACTTGTTGGGATCAAATTCTAAATCATAAACCATTTTCTTGCTCTTCGAATAATCTTTCTTGTATTTTGTTTTTCATTCTATTTTTTAATTCTTCATTGAAACTTTTGCTATATTCAGCTTTAAGATGACAGGGACGACATAAAGGCATTAAGTTTTCAATCGTGTTTAATGTATTCTTAGGACTGCCACCCATTCCCCTTGCTTTTAAGTGGTGGAGATCTACGGCAAAATCTCTATGACAAGACCAGCACATGGGGGTATCTTGACCAGCATACCCCCAGTACTTAGAAAATATTTTTTTATAATCTTTCGAGATTGTCATTAAAAGACCTTACGGCATTTTTAGTGAGTTCAGAAATATCTTCAACGCTAAAATGACCACTACCCATGGCACGACCAACAATTCCTGTGACAAATATATCACGCCTTTGTGTTGCGTCTTTACCATTCATCATAGGTCTTGAAGCTGCTGAACCATTTGATTGACTAGTTGAAACATTAGACTGATTCATAGTTTGTCCCATACTCACATCTGCTTCTTGTGTGTGATCTGGAACTATCTGAATGTCTTTGACATTTGTATATTGATTTCCTTTGCTTGAAGTTTTCGTATTAATTTCTGTATAATTAATTGCGTCACCACTTTTAGGCATTGGATGTATAACCTCACCACGACAATATAAACGTGTGCCGTCTATAAGGTCTATCGCATAGTTTGGTTTTCCTTCATTGTCCTCTGAGTTATCAAAGAACTTATCTACTACTGCTACCATTTTTTACTCCTTTATTATTATTGTTTATTTAAAACATTATAACCACGACCCTCTAAACAATTATTGATTAAATCTTGTCTAGTTTGTAGCTTGGGTGATAGCCATAATATTCTCCAACGAAAACCATTATACACCACTTTACCTTTATCTAAAACGACATTCGTATTGTCTTTTACGATACTTTGGCAAGTGTAATAGTCATCATGATATCTGTCCATATCTCCATTGATATTCGCAGATGATTTTCCTCTACTATCTACAATAGGTGAAGTTGAGCATCCAGCGAGGGCAACTGCAATAGATAATAAAATGAAAATTATTAAAAATCTTACTAAGTTTAATCCTAATTTGGATTGTTTCGGTAAGACGTGTTTATATACATAAACAGGCTCTCTTGTCCTAATGTGATAACCTATTATATCTTTACGGCTATAACCATAAGGAAAGTATTTCGATCTACTTTTTTTGATCATTTTTACCTCCACTTGGTGCAGTAGTACCAAATGCTTTTTTTAAAACTGCATCAAGTTCATCTACACCTTTAGTCAATAACCAATCCATAAGCAACATTTTACACTCATGATATGTAGGTGCTGATATGACCTCAAAATTGTGTCTTTTTATAAGCTGCTTATCATCTATTTGACCAACCCATTCAGAGCCACGATATCCGTCTATGTTCTTGAAGTGATTAATCTTTATTATTTCAACTTTGACCTCACGACCAATAAATTGAATGTGATCATAATAATGACCATGCTTTTTAGTTTTCATATAATTCCTCCAAGCTAGTAGGTTTGAAATACTTATCTCTTTCAATTCCAAGACCTAGACGACCTTTATATTCTGAAAGTTCATCTAAACTAACATAGCCGTATTCTTTTTCATGAATCTGACATAAGCCAAAAGCAATATTAGTTTGTGGGTCTAGTTCTGAAAGATACCAAGTACCAGCACCAATAGGATTGAATAACTTAACGACAGCACGAAATGATTTCGTGCCGTCTTGCTTATTATGATTGTCAATAAGTTTTGCTTTGATTGTTTTAGTTAGGAGTTTCATTTTTTACTCCTTTTTTTATTGCGTTTTTTTTTCGCTGCTCTTTTAATTTTAGAAGCACCATTTTTACTAAAACGATTTTTGTTTTTAGAATTTGTGTGAAAAAATTTCATCACTCACCTCCCAATCTAAGTGCTTCAAAGTCGATCTCTGGTTGAACTGCTTTTTTATACGCTTTATTCAAACTAGGTGAGCCATTGAATGACCAATCTATATTCATTGAATAAGCTAAGTCTGACATCTTCTGTAAAGAAAATGCGAGATACTTATTAAGTAGAATCATATAAACACCAACAAAATCTCTGCCATGTTGTTCATCTTCAAGACAAAGAAAATGTGCAACTTCATGTATGATTACATGCTTTGATCTACCCCAACGAGGAAGACGCATTTTTTTATAACAATTATTTCTGCCGTCTTTGACTTTACCATTACCTTTGACATAATAGTTGCCCATATAAGCTGCCGCATGTCTGCCACCAGCATTGTTAGAACAAATTACTCTTGCTACTCTAGTTCGTTTCTCATTATAGTTTCTAAAAAACTTATTCTTATATGAGTTCCAAATACTAGTAGCAAATTTATTACAATCTTCTAACGACATACAATCATCAAAATTTGTAATCATTTTTTCTAGTCCATGATCTTTGAAAAGTTTATTTTCCCAAGCATAGACTTTGCTTCTTTGCTTATCTCTCATTATTACCTCCAACATTATTATTATTAATAATCTTACTACGCATAACAATCTTACCTTTGTTATCATAAACTGCAGTAGAGTTGTCAGTATGCGTAATCTTAAACAAGTGAATGACCTTACCACTTTCGATAAGGTCAATCTTTTGTATTTTTTTAAAGAGTCTATTGATCATTATATTTTCACCTTTTCAATTTTTACTAATTGTGAAACATGAAAAACAGAAAACATACGACCAGATTTTCTTTCATCAAGTTTACCATTTGGCAACTCAACTAAATCAATCATAGGTTTAATAAGTTTAGCAATAGACTTTGTGCCTTTAGGTACACTAAATCCCATTTTCATAGCTTGATTAAAAGTACAGAATCCACCTGTTCTGCCAGTCGCTGCAAGGATTTCAATATTTTTTCCTTGGTAGTCTTTTTTAGTATATTCGTTGTAGTACATTATAGTCTCCATTATTATTATTATTAATTGTAAGTATCCTACCTCATTTTCTAGGTTTTACAAAGCAAATAATTAATAAAAAAACCCTCTGAAACCTTGCCTTTTTTAATTTTTTTTTATACTATGATCTCGCTTAGTTCTTTTTTTAAGCATTATTGTCAAGGCGTAGTGATAGTCTCCAACAATTAACACTACATATTGGGGGTGAGTTTGTTTATGCTTACCCCCTATGACTAAAGAAATAGATATTCAATTTGCCTGTAATGATTTGCTAATACAACTTAGTGATATTTATTTATTCAGACACTATCATGTTGCCAATGAAGGCAAACGATCTGTGCAATATCAAATGAAATTAAAAAAAATGGGTTTTAGATCAGGCGTACCAGATTTCATTATAGAATATCCAAAAGGTAAAATTTTGTATGTAGAACTAAAAAACGAAAAGGGTCAATTATCTAAATCTCAAAAATTATGGAAAGTGCAATCAAGTGCTTTTGAAACGCCACATTTTGTAGTAAAAGGAAGTATCAAAAAATGTTTGGAGGATTTAGTAAATATAGTTGATCATCATGTCCCACGTCGTAGTCAACAATCTTAAAATAATTATTCCTGACGATCCTGATACTGCGGATTGGTTTAGGGGTTTATGGTTGAAGGCACAGAATAAAGCGATAGAAAAAGTTCAAGATGAATTTATATTTAATGATTACACACCAGACGAATTTGATTTTAAAGTCAACGAATATACAATAAAATACTATAAACAATTAAAGGTTGGAGGTTAATATGTTTATCGAAGAAAGTTCAAAGCCAAAAGAAAAATTAAAAGCGTGGTATCTTTTTACTGAAGATTTTATCGCAGGAACTCAACACATGAGCAACGAAGAAATAGGAATCTATATTCGATTGCTATGTTGGAATTGGAACAAGAGATGTAAGGGAATACCTTTTGATGAAAAATTAATTTTTAGAATAGGTATGTGTTTTAGTCATGATGAACAACAAACTTGTCTTAAAGTTTTAAGTGAAAATTTTAGATTAATTAACGAGAAACATTGGCAAAATGAAAGACAACTACAAGAATTCCTTTACATCACAGGAAGAATACAAGCGTCAAAAGAAAATGGTAAGTTAGGAGGGCGACCAAAAAAACCTAGCACAAACCCCCCTACCT
>Ga0098043_1000568_pt1 | contig 13101 bp, 24 predicted proteins | sample 9B_taG_FD_92581 | JGI IMG/M metagenome (GOLD analysis project Ga0098043, IMG submission 92581) | Marine viral communities from the Subarctic Pacific Ocean - 9B_ETSP_OMZ_AT15188_CsCl metaG | ecosystem: Environmental > Aquatic > Marine > Oceanic | place: Subarctic Pacific Ocean | collected 2015-01-10 | reverse complement strand
ATTATCTGTTGTGTAATATCTGCGTACATGTTGACCTCCATCATCAGATACTCTGTACTAATATCATATTTGTTGCACTTCTGCAAGTGCAGTAATCAAATAAATCATAAGTTGCTGTATTCACTTACATTTATTATGATTCCTAACGTTGCCCAAAAGCTCGTGAACACTGATATGAATACCATTAGCAGGCCAATAAAGTTGTGAATGCCTGCTGATTCTTGAATGATTACCAAGCCGCCGATTGCAATGCCGATTGCACAAATGAGTATCATTGAGAATAAAACAATCAATCGTTTGCTTATAGTTTTTGGATGAGCATGAAACATTTTTGTCTCCATAGTTTGACCATCGCTAGCGCAACTATCATCTAGTTGATGGGAGTGTGCGCAAGTTTGTCTGGGTTTATAACAGCACAAAAAAAGGTGGCAGCTTCCGTGGAAGCCACCACCAGTTGGGGAGGAAACTACATTGTTGTTTCTATGAGTCTGCCATAATGAGCCTGCTCACGTTTGTGCCACTCCCTCACGTCTGTGGGGAAGTAAGGATTGTTTGCGCCATGTTTATGGTCTTCGTGCCATTCATGTAACTTGTCTTTACATGATGGACATCCATGCAACATGTGCTGTGGATTATCCGCCCAGTCGATGCCAGTCGAGTACAACTGGCATCCGTCGAATCTGTGATTACATTTCCTCATGTTGACCTCCTTACGCTGAACGCTTGAGCTTCGCCAGCAGTTCAGCTGGGTCAATCTTCGGTGTGTTCGCCTGCGGCGACAACACCTTGCGCTCAAGGATGCGCTCGCACACCTTCTCAAACCATGCTTCGCCATGGTCTTCGGTGTGCTTCCCGTCATTCCATATGCGAGGTTGACTTGCCTCCGCACCATTGCGTCCGAGTAGTACACCAACGCTGTGCATTGTGTTGTACAAGTCAACATCCATATGGTGCAAGGCATCCAGAGTGTGCCACTCTGCTTCTGCCTTGTTCTTGTTTGCACCAAGGTTGATGAGTTTGGCAGACTCATGTCCGTTGCGCTCGACCTCAGCATCATACTGATGCTCGAGTTCGAAGAAGCGTTCACGCTTCTTGCGCAGCGCAACACCCGACGCCTTGGCACGTGAGCCAAATGTGAAGTGCGCTGACGAGTTGAACTTGGGATTCTCCTCGCCCGACACCTGATTCGCGAAGCGCGAATCAAAGTCATCGGTCATGTTCATATCTACCAAGTTCAACACTGCGTCATGCGCTGCTGCGATATGCTCTGCATATCCAGCATCACGTACAGGGGTTTCGATCTTAGTTACAGTCATTTTCTTTTTCTGTGCCATTGTACAATCTCCATAAGTTAAGCACTAAAGTTACGTCACACGCACACACGTGTAACTTGCCCCTAGCTTACGCCCTCTCGCGTGCCTTTACGGGCATCGACTTGACAAGGGATGAAACAGGCAGAGCCTGCTCCTATTCTTGCGCACCGCAGACATTGACATGTCTGCGCAAGAATCGAGTCCCTTGCCAAGTCGACACGCGAAAGGGCCCAATCTAATTGGGCGGGGTTATTCGTGTGTGTGTGTAGAGTACACACTCGCAGGCGGCTCGATGCCGCCTAGCACCTGTTACCGCATCTTGGGAAAGATGCATGGCACTGCGTGCCATTCCCAGCTATGCTGGGCTGTAACTTGTGCGGCGTGTGTTCTCCTATCAGCGTGAAGACTCGCAAGCTCGTCTTGCATGCGTATCCAACTGCAACGTCCGTCACGCCACGCTACGGATAGTCAGAGCTACTAGTGCGCTAATCGCCCGTGGCGATAGCACCAGCTCGACTATCCGCAACTGGTCTGCGACCAGAGCCAGTGACGCAACGGCCTGTTGGTAAGCACCAAGCAGTGTGACAACACTGATGCACTGCGTGCATGCATGTATTGTCGTGTTGCAGTTTTCTTGCTGATAAGTAACGGGCGGACACACCACACTGGCTTCGCTGGCGCAAGCCACCGAGAGCAAGGCCGGTCACGGTCGCTGGTGCGGACTGCGCCTTGCTCGCGGCAGTGTGCGTGTGGCAGGCGTATGTTGTGCGTTGACAAAGCGGTAAAGCAGCGTGTATGTAGGGGGGGATTACAGGGGGGGTTATGAGAATCGCAAGGGTGTGTAATGAGTGCTGTAGTAACGGCTTGTGAGAAGAAGCTAACCACCAAGCAGACCGCGTTGGTTGATGCGCTTGTAGCAAATGGATGTAGCATAACGGAAGCGGCTGGCTTGGCAGGTTATGCTTCTGGTGATAGCGGAAGAGTGACAGCCAGCAAGGCTTTGCGGCTGCCTCATGTGCAAGCGTATATGATGCAGAGGATTGGTGAGACTATGGGCGTGAGTGCTACGATAGCCGCCGCTAGACTGGTGCAGTTAGCTCGTGGTGCCAAGAGTGAGTACGTGCAGTTAGAAGCGAGCAAGGATATCTTAGACAGAGCTGGCTTCAAGGCACCAGAGCGTCACATGCACCTGCACGCTGGCGACATATCGGTCAGTATAGATTTGACGTAGACAGGGGGTGGGTCAAAAAGTTGGTCGTGCTACCCTCGACCCGTCCTATCAACACATTATTGCCACAAAGGTTCTGTAGCATAAACGCAATGGAGGTTGTAATGAAGAAAGCATTTATCGCACTGTGCGCAGTGTTTGTACTGTTCTGTTTCCGCATAGACTATCTTGGTGAGCGCATCCGCACCCACGGCGCGGATAGTTTGCATATAGTTGATAGGGTTGGCATCTGGCTATTCAATATTCCCATGGCTGTGGGTGGGCTAGTCATAGGCGCACCAGAGGCAGCAGCAGAAACGCTCTGGCTGGCTGTGCCGAAGAAGCCTAACACTGTTTACAAGATTGACAGCGACTTTCCGCTAAAGTCTGAGCGCATACAAAACATGGTTAAAAATTATTCTGGCGGCAGAGTTCCGATAGGGCCAGTGCGCAGGGATGACTTACGAACCACGCTTGCTCTTGGTGGTGGTGGATTGCGATGCGATAAAGAGCATTGCACAATCAAGGTACACATCAAATATTCTAAGCATGCAGCAAATGTTTTGTTCATTAATGAAGCAATCTTTGCTGGGTTACAGGACTTAGGCTGGTTGCATCCTTATTGGGTTGAATACAAGTTTGTGCGTTGAATTAATTAAACGAGTTTGTACATAGTGACACCATGCCTAGTCTTGACCAAATACTAAATAACTTTGACCAGCACGCTAATTTCTACATGCGTGCTATTACAAACCCATTGCTGTCTACCTTTTTAGACCCGACAGAATCGCAAACAACAGAAGAAAATATAGCTGGCGAAACGGTTGCATTGTTAGAAAACACCGCAAACCGTTTGCATCCTGATTTAAAAGCAGGTGATAGGCCACGCCCGTTGTTTGCAGGTGCTGGTGATTTTTTTGCTTTGCTTACAAGCACGCCAGCAAAACATGCAGTATTAGATGTTGTGATGGGGCCAGAACTAAAAAAACGATTCCCAATTACAGAAGATAGCATAGAGTCAGATGAATTAACTTTTTTAAGACAGATGTATTTGCAGCAAGGGTTAGGTAGAATATCTGTTGAGGACTATGGTGGCGTTGGGTTTAATATTGTAGCTGACCCTATGGGAGATGAAAAAATGTTTGGCATGTCGGCTGCTAGTCGCATGCAATCGACAACTGGCACAAGTATGTTTGTTCGAGATAAAAATGGCGATGTTATTCTCGATGACCAGTATGATCAAAATCTTTATGTAAATTATAAGATGCTTGAAGACCCAAGCATTAGCAAAAGCAAGGCTGTTTTTGAAACAGAAAGATTTGAAAAAGAATATGCAGGGATGGGTGGGTTTACAAGAGCTGTTTGGGAAACAATTTCTTCTGATGCTACAAATTTTCAAAAGATACATAACCTGGCTTTTTTGATGGGCAGTCGTGATTACAAAGACGACAAAAAAGATGTTGGCAGAAAAGTAAAAATAAATATTGGCAACCCAGATTTAGATTTTGCAAAGGCATCTTTTGTAGATGGCTATAAAGATTTAGCTGTATCTCATGATGGCAATGGTCTTGTTGTTCATTCTGATGAAAACATAACAGGCCCACTGCCTCGTCCTACAAATATAAAGTTGTATAAGACAAAAACACTCAATACTGATTACGATGATGACATTCCATCTAATGCAAGCGATTATTTTTTTCATGGCCCAATGACAAATAAACGTGCAAGTTTGTTTGATATGTTTATTGGAAGGGCAGAAGCAAGTACACTAAGTAATCAGTTTATTCCGACCCCTGCACCACGCCCAGCGAAAACTGTTGACGTAGCAACCCCAACATCACGCCCAACAATGAGAGATATACAAGAATCACAAGGAGATTTTGCATTTGAAGGGCCAGCAGCATAATGGCAAAGTCACCAGCATGGACACGCAAGGCAGGTCAAAATCCGAAAGGCGGACTGAATGCGAAGGGCAGGGCATCGTACAGAACAAAGTCTGGCAAGAAGGGCAATCTGAAAGCACCAGTAAAGGGTGCAGCGAATACACCAGAGCGACTAAGAAGGAAAGGTTCGTTCCTTGTACGCATGGGTTCAGCAAAAGGGCCACTGAAAGACGAGAAGGGCAGACCGACACGTTTGAAGAAATCACTGGTCGCATGGGGTCACTCTGGTGACAAAGCATCTGCGGTAGCTAAAGGTCGCCGTTTATTGGCAAGATATCAGGCCGCAAAGAAAAGGAAAAAGAAATGAAACAAGCTCCCAAAAAACAAAAACCTAAATCTCTTTTAAAGAGAATGTCTGGTGCTGATATAATGAAAATGGCAGGCCCTGATGTTAAAGCTTGGGCAATGACTAACAAGATTGCAACATCTAAAGAAATTGATGCAATGCCTCTTGTTAGACTTGAAAAACTTTATATGGACTATCTTAAATCGAAAGGTCAGTAATAATGATGAAGAAGAAAGCAGCTAAGAAATCAATGCTTACAGCAAAACAAAAGACATTGCCAAAAGCATTGCAAGCTAGAATTATGAAAACAAAGAAGAAAGGTAAGTAATATGCCAATGGGAAAAGGAACTTATGGTAGCCAAGTAGGTAGACCAAAAAAGGCAGCAGCTAAAAAAGCACCAGCAAAGAAGAAAATGCCAGCAAAGCGTAAGCCAGCTTCTGGTAATTATTCTCGCGGTTACTAATGTTTTATGCGTCTCTTCTTTTTTGTTGGGTTGCTTTCGGCGGACAACAATGTCTTGTTGCCCAAGACACAGAAGGGCCATATTTTAAAGAAGAGCAATGCTTAAATAGATTAAAGGAAATGGAATTTATTATTCACAAAAAGATTCCTTTATCTAAGGTAAAAGCAAAAGAATGCATACAAAAAAAAGAAGGTAATGTATAATGGCTTCTATGTTGACAAAGAGACAAACAAGTACATTAAAAAAACATTCTGTTCATCATACAGCCAAGCATATGAAGTTGATGCGCAAGTTAATGAAAGATGGAAAATCATTTACTGCTGCTCATAAAGAAGCGCAAAAGAAAGTGGGTAAATAATGGCTGTCAATGCTGCTGGTAATTATACAAAACCTACAATGCGTAAGGCATTGTTTAACCGCATTAAGGCTGGCGGCAAAGGTGGTAGACCGGGCCAATGGTCAGCAAGAAAAGCACAGATGTTAGCAAAAGCCTACAAAGCAAAAGGAGGCGGATATAGAAACTAATGTTAGCAGAACTTGCGGCAATCAACGGTGCATTTGCAATCATCAAGACAACGATTGCAAACGGGAAGGAACTTGCCTCGGCAGGGCAAGCGATTGCGGATTTTGCATTTGCAAAGGAAGACCTGCAATCCAAGGCAAGTAAAAAGCGTAACAGTACATTTGGTAACGACTTACAAGAGTTTATGGCTCTTGAAGAAGTAAAAAGAAAAGAGGCTGAACTTAAAAGCATTATGTATCTTTACGGACGTTATGGTCTATGGGATGATTGGGTTAAGTTTCAAGCAGATGCTAGGGCTAAAAGACAAAGACAATTAAAAGAGGCGCGGTTAAAGAGAGAGAAGATAATTGAAGTTATCGGCGTTGTTTCTTTATCTCTTGCTATTTTGTTTATGTTTGCTGGCTTTTTTTATATTGTAGCGAGAAAGAAACTATGGCTTTAAGACCATCACAAACTTCTTTACGGAAGTGGACAAAACAAAAATGGAGAACTAAAAGTGGCAAGCCATCCACCCAAGGATCAAAAGCTACAGGTGAACGTTATCTACCATCAGCCGCAATCAAGGCGTTATCGCCGCAAGAATATGCAGCGTCCACTGCTGCTAAAAGAAGAGCAACTCGTGCTGGTAAACAGTTCTCCAAACAACCTAAAAAGATATCAACTAAAACCAAAAGATACAGATGAGTTTTTTACACACACTAAAGCGTGAAGAGCGCGATATGTTGCGCCAAATTGTAAAGAAGGTGCATCTTGCTTACCATCCTAAACAGTTTCAGACTGACAGAGAAGCAGATAAAGTTATTTCTGTTATTGGGCCAGAAGTTGTGGAACGCATGATTAAGTTTGGTAAGGATCACAAGATTGACCAAATTTAAATATAAACCAGATGGCGAAGTCTTAAAATCTTTTATGAAAGACGATTCGTTCTTTCGTGCATTGCGTGGCCCTGTTGGGTCAGGCAAGTCTGTGTGTTGCTGTGTTGAATTGTTTAGGCGTGCTATACAACAACAGAAAGGTGCAGATGGTGTACGTAAATCACGCTGGGCTGTTATTAGAAATACAAATCCACAGCTAAAAACTACCACTATTAAAACTTGGTTGGATTGGTTTCCAGAAGAAGACTGGGGCAAATTCCATTGGTCTGTGCCGTACACACATCACATCAAACGATCAGACCTAGACCTTGAAGTTATCTTCCTCGCTCTCGATAGACCAGAAGATGTCAAGAAACTTCTCTCCCTAGAATTGACAGGTATCTGGATTAACGAGGCGAGGGAGATACCCAAATCTATTATTGATGCATGCTCTATGCGTGTAGGTCGTTTTCCTTCAATGAAAGATGGTGGATGCACATGGACAGGAGTTATAGCCGACACAAACGCGCCAGAAGAAGACCACTGGTGGCCGATAATGTCAGGCGAAGTTCCGGTTCCAGATCACATCCCCAAAGAAGAAGCGAAGATGCTGGTCAAACCAGACAACTGGAATTTCTACACACAACCAGCAGGCATGCTGGAAACAAAGGACGAAGAAGGGATCATTACAGGTTACGTGCTAAACAAGAGCGCAGAAAACGCAAAGAATATGAGAGCCGATTATTATCGGAACATTGTACAAGGGAAGACGAAGAGTTGGATAGATGTATATGTGATGAATCGCCTTGGGAGTATAAAAGATGGTAAACCCGTTTATGCCAATTTTGCAGCAGATGTCCACGTTGCCAAAGAAGAAATACCTGTTGCCGCAGGATTACCTGTTTATATTGGTCTTGATTTTGGCCTTACTCCAGCTGGAGTAGTTGCACAAAAAGTACGTGGGCGTTGGTTAATACTACAAGAAATAGTAGCGTTTGATATGGGTATCGTTAAGTTTACTGAAGTGTTGCGGCAAGAGTTATCTACAAGGTATGTAACTAATGAAGCTATTATCTTTGGCGACCCAGCAGGCGACTTCCGCGCTCAGACTGACGAATCAACACCATTTCAAATATTGCGTGGCGCAGGTTTGAACGCAAGGCCAGCCCCATCAAATGATGTTGCCCTTAGAATTGAATCTGTAAACTCTGCACTAAATCGTATGGTTGATGGCAGTTCAGGATTATTAATTGACTTTCGGTGTCGTAATATAATCAAGGGCTTTGAAGGCGGCTATCAATACAGGCGGCTGCAAGTATCTGGTGAGCGTTATATGGATAAGCCAGATAAAAACCATTTCTCACATATACACGACGCCTTGCAGTATTTAATGCTTGGTTCTGGCGAGGGGCGTGCAATCTTGACGAATATGCAACATGCGCCTAAACCTTTTCAAGCAGAACGTAATTTTGATGTGTTCACAAGAAAGCCACGCCAGAAGCGTAAAGGCTTATGGGCCAGAATGTAAAATGTGCGTTGCTTTATATGCAAAAGCAACTGTATGAAAAACTAAAGGAGATTGCTTATGTGTGTAGGTAGACCAGCAAGGCCGCAAGTTGAAGGCTTAACAGAAGAAGAAAAAGCTGAACAAGAGCAAGCAAAAGAACGTGAAAAACAAGCTCGTGAAGAGTCTGAAGCTCAAGAAAGAAGAGAACGGGCAAAAACACGAGAAGAGCGTTTAGAAAAAACGGTTAAGCAACAACGCCGTGGCACTGGTGCAACCTCTTTGCTGACAGGCGGCAGAGGCGGCATGGGTTATTTTGACGAGACTCTGTAATGCATCAGACAAAAATGATGTTAGAAAAGTACGAGCGTGCTAAAGAAAAACGCTTAAACTTTGAACCACTGTTCGATGAGTGCTATGAATATGCACTTCCTATGCGTCAAGGTTTTTATTATGAGGTAGCTGGTCAACGCCGTGATGATAAAATCTTTGACGAAACTGCTGTGGTTGGAACACAGGAGTTTGCATCTCGTCTTCAATCTGGTCTTGTGCCAAACTTTGCGCGCTGGGCAGACTTTGTTGCTGGTTCTGAAATACCAGATGAACAAGTCGACCAAGTAAATAATCAACTTGATGTGGTGACTGATTATGTTTTTGAAGTTCTGCAATCTTCTAATTTTGGGCAAGAAATACATGAATCGTTTATGGACTTGGCTGTTGGAACAGGTGTGTTGCTTGTTGAAGAAGGTGACGCTCTCAATCCAATACGCTTTAACGCGATACCGCTTCCGTCTGTCGTGTTGGACTCAGGTGCAGATGGCTCGATTGACCATGTGTTTAGAGAGAGGACTCTTAAGAACCGTTCGATTCCTGTTGCCTATGAGCGTGCTGTCGTTTCAGAACGACTTGCTAAAGCTATTGCAACACAGCCAGAAGCAGAATGTAAGATACTGGAATTGGTTTGTAGAAATTATGAAAAGCGTAATGAAGAACGTTATGACTATTATGTCATTGATATTGCCAACGAAGAAATAATTTATTACGAACAGTTTAACGGCACTGGCTCAAATCCTTTTGTATGTTTCCGTTGGTCTAAAGCCAGTGGCGAAATTTATGGGCGTGGGCCTCTTGTCAATGCTCTTAGTGCAATCAAAACAACTAATTTAACAATCGAGCTTGTTCTTGAAAATGCACAGATGGCTATCTCAGGCATCTATCAGATGGATGATGATGGCGTTATGAATACAGATACAATCAATCTTGTGCCGGGGACTATCATTCCAAAGGCAATGGGTTCAATGGGATTGCAGCCAATACGTGCTGCTGGTGACTTTAATGTTGCTAATCTTATTCTTAATGATATGAGAAATAATATTAAGAGAGCTTTGTATAATGATATGCTTGGCGACCCAAACAAAACACCAGCATCAGCAACTGAAGTTGCAGAACGAATGGCTGATTTATCAAGAAGAATTGGGTCAGCCTTCGGCAGATTACAGGCTGAGATGGTTCAACCAATACTGCAACGTGTTGTATATATTCTTAAAAAGCAAGGTCGCATTGAAGTTCCTGTTATTAATGGCAGAGAAGTTAAAGTTCGTTCAGTTTCACCCCTTGCACAAGCGCAAGCAAATCAAGATATAACTTCTATATCAAGATATTTACAGCTTGTTGGTGGTACATTTGGCCCTGAGATTTTGAACTTGCTTATCAAATCTGAAGATGTTGCAGTACATTTGGCTGAAAAATTTGGTGTGCCTGATAGTCTTGTGCGTGATAGCGTAGAGCGACAGCAGCTTGCAGAAGCAGCACAAAGATATCAACAGGCACAGCAAAGAGGTGAAGTACCAGATGTCACTCAACTTAGGCCTTGACGGGTTTCCACGCCCCAAGGAAGAAGACGATAGAATATCCCAGAACATAAACAGTTTGTTCCGTACACCTAATGGTAAAGCAGTGATGAAGTATTTACGCTCTATCACTATTGAATCTGTAAGTGGCGCGAACATATCTGACGCTGAACTACGTCATTTAGAAGGACAGCGTTATTTAGTAGGCCTTATTGAGAGGCGATTCAAACAAGCAGAAAAGGTAAAGAAATGAGCGAAGCAGATAATGTAGATGTAGCGGCTGAAGCCACAGTCACAACTGAAGCACCTGTAGCTGAACGTCCAGAATGGCTACCAGAAAAATTTAATACACCAGAAGACCTTGCGTCTTCTTATCAATCTCTTGAGCAGAAACTTGGTACTGGTCAAGAAGAACTGCGGCAGCAAATCATACAGGAGTTTGAGACTGCTGCTTATGAAAACAGGCCAGCCACTGCTGGTGATTATCAAATACCAGAATCTGTAGATGCAGAAATGGCTGTTGATAATCCACTGTTTCAATGGTGGGCTGATCATGCATTTGAAAATGCATATAGCCAAGAAGAGTTTGAATCTGGCATAGCGCAATATGCAGAGTTTATAAACTCACAAACACCTGACCTGCAACAAGAGCGTGCTAATCTTGGTGACAATGCTGATGCACGTATTGAAGCTGTTGATTTATGGGCAAACAAATTTTTCCCAGAAGAGCATGCTGATGCTATCTTACAGATTGGGCAAACATCAAAAGGCATTGAAGCTCTTGAGTTTATTATGTCTAAAGTAGGTGGTGTACAAATGTCTGCTGATGCAGGCTTACCTACTGGGATGACAGAAGATAAACTACGCTCTATGATGAATGACGAGCGTTATTGGAATGCAGCAAAAAGAGACCCAGCTTATGTTAAGGAAGTCCAAGCAGGCTTTTCCAAAGTCTTCAATTAATGCCTTTCATGAAGATGGCGATGTAAAAATTGTAAAAGCAACAATAGAACATGCTGGGTATTTACAACACCATCTTCGAGATACCGATATACGGGAGTGCATGATTCACGGTGCAACACCGTGGCGTGCGCTCCACGTACCTTTATCAAGCAAACATGCAAAAACATGGACGGGTTTGTACAAAGACAAGCCTGTATGTATGTTCGGTGTGTTCCCTTTTGAAAACACAGCCCATCTTTCTTCTGGGCATATATGGTTACTAGGCTCTAATGTATTAGATGAGTTCCCACGTAAATTTTTAACAACATCAAAACTAATGTCTAATTGGCTTTGTAATCAATATGATTGGGTAGAAAATCTTGTTCCCGTTGAACATGAGCGTACAATTAGATGGCTTGATTGGTTAGGGTATTCTTTTTCAAATCAACCTACTGTTATAAATGGTTATCATTGTTTACGTTTTGTGCGTTGCCAACCAGAGATAGAAGTGAGATTTGATTAATACAGCCTGTTTCTAGCTGACGGCCCTACTGGATAACCGATTGACGCGATGTAACGGACAACTGTGTTGTAAATGTAAACCTCTTTTGAAAGGACTGATAAAATGGCGAATACTATTGATGTCGCATTTATCAAGCAGTTCGAGTCAGAAGTTCACATGGCTTATCAGCGCATGGGTTCAAAGTTGCGTAACACTGTACGCACAGTTGGCAATGTTGCTGGTAGCACTGTTCGCTTCCAAAAAATCGGTACTGGTTCTGCTTCTACAAAGTCACGCAATGGTGACATTACTGCTATGGAACTCACCCACACACAGGTTGAGGCAACTATGGCTGACCATTACGCGGCTGAGTACATCGACAAGCTCGATGAACTGAAGACCAACATTGATGAACGTCAAGCTGTTGCACAATCTGCTGCTGCTGCTCTTGGTCGTAAGACTGACGAGATTCTTTACACTGCAATGGATGCAGGTGCTAGCTCAACTCAAATTCATAATACATCATCTGCTCTTGAAAAGGCAGACTTGTTGACTTTGTTTGAAACATTTGGCTCTGCAAATATCCCAGAAGATGGTGGTCGCTACTTGGCTATGCATCCAAAAGGATATTCTGATCTGTTCTTAATCACTGAATTTGCTTCAAGTGATTTTGTTGGTGAGCAGAATCTGCCATATGCAGGTGGCATGACCATGAAAGAATTTCTTGGTTTCAAGATTTTCTCTACATCAGCAATTACTGCTGGTAAGAACATGGCTTACCACACATCTGCTGTCGGCTTGGGCATCAACTCAGATGTTCAAACTGAAATTAATTATGTGCCGCAAAAAGCTGCACACCTTGCAACATCAATGATGTCAATGGGTGCTACTGTTATTGATGACAATGGTATCTATGAAGTCCTTGATAACAACACATAAGGAGTAGAGCATGGCTTATTCAGCTTCTGGCCTAACTAATATGGCTACTGGTGGCGGTCACAATCTGTGGTTCTACACCTCAACAGATGCACTAACAGCAGTTCGTGTGTCTGGCTACTTTAATGACGCTGCTACCATGATGAATGTTGGTGACGTTATTTTTGTCTATGACTCTGATGCTCCTACAATGGGCATCTCTGTTGTTCTGTCTAATACCGGCACTGTTGTCGATATTGCAGATGGAACTGCTCTAACAGTCTCAGACTCCGACTAAGGAAGTGGGGGGCTTCGGCCCCCCATAACCACATGAGTAGCGTAGCTAATTCAGATATTGATATTGCATCTCGCGGCCTAATACTTATTGGCGCGAATCCTATTACTTCGTTTTCCGCAGACAGTACAGAAGCACTGGTTGCGGATAATATTTATGAAGACACTGTACGCACAGCATTGTGTACAACACGCTGGCGTTTTGCGACTAATCAAGCGCAGTTAAACAGATTAACTAATGCTCCTACTGGACGCTTTGATGCGGCATATCAAGTGCCGTCTGACAACCTTATGGTGCATGCAGTTACTGTAGATGACCAATTAATAGCTTATACAATATACGGCGATAAAATATTTTGTAATGAATCAGACACATCAACTTTAGTAATTGATTATACTTTTCGCGCAAGAGAATTAGATTTTCCTAGTTATTTTACATTAGCTGTTCAATATTCTCTGGCTGCAAGTTTTGCATTAGCTATTGCTAGAGATGAACAGATGGCT
>Ga0098043_1000567_pt1 | contig 13102 bp, 3 predicted proteins | sample 9B_taG_FD_92581 | JGI IMG/M metagenome (GOLD analysis project Ga0098043, IMG submission 92581) | Marine viral communities from the Subarctic Pacific Ocean - 9B_ETSP_OMZ_AT15188_CsCl metaG | ecosystem: Environmental > Aquatic > Marine > Oceanic | place: Subarctic Pacific Ocean | collected 2015-01-10 | reverse complement strand
TGTTGCCACTCAGGAAGCGCACGAACAAACTTGCTAACCTCAGAAAGAGTCATAGGTCGAGAAGTTGAAGTGCCAGACGGAATGTACTCAATAACATCAGAGAACTCGTCAAGCATATCAACTTGCCTGCCCAACATGCTTTCAATTTTTTGTTTATACGGCTGGAAATATTGGTCAGGTGTTATTCCCATTTCGTTAATTACTTTGTCAAGCGTAGGGAAATGAGACACAGCTGAGGCTTTCAAAAATTGTTCGTATTCTATTTCTGTAGCTTCACCAGTGTAAATTAACTCTGCCCAATCGTTAGCAGCTTCATTAGATAACGGTGTGAAATACTTGTATGCAAGTCTTTGCAACGCATCCCTGGCAGCTCCAAAGCCTGATATGTCATTCGACATTGAACTGTATTCAAGTTCGTCAAGTAGCTTTGTTCGTATGTAGTCGCTGTCTTGCGATTCGCCCATGCGTGCTATGTCTTTAGCAAGTATGTATTTGCGGTCATCACTTAACTCAAATCCTAGAAATTGTGCTTCTTGGTCTAGCACATCCATGACTGGTTCAAGGTATTCTGTTCTTCCTGGTTCGCTTAGTTGTGACCAGGTTACGTCGAATGCTCGCATGGCGTTGTCTGTGCCTTGCCACCATTCTGTTTTTTGCAATATTGTTAACACCCTGGATTGGTCGGTTATGCCGTTGTTAACGATGTAGTCTATTATGGGTATTTCTGATACTGCTTCTGGGTCGTCTACTGCTACTGGCGCTCCGTCAGCGGTTAAGCCTATTCGTAAACCGTCTTCGTTTGCTTCAAAGAAAAACGCTGACCCTCCGAATTGTTCTGCTAACAGTGTTTGTATTTCGCTTCTGTCGGCAGCTCGTTGTTGCATTAAACTAGAACCACCACCACCAGTGCCAATTGTTTGTTCTTCTGTTTCTTCAGTTTCTTCTGCCGGAACTGTACCTCTTGTGCCTGGAACAGATTGCCCTAAGAAACCTGCAAAGCCAGCAAAAGCCTCATCACCTTTAGCCATTTCCTCAGCAATAATAGCTGCACCACCCTGGTCATCAAAAACCTTGCCTGTCTCCCTTGCTTGTGCAAGACCTTCCAAACCTCTTTCAAGCGTTTCAGCTTGAGGTGAAGGAGCCGGAGCAGGTAGACCAGTAGGCGCACCAGACGGATTAACTACAGTATCTGTTGTTGTTGACGGTAATAAGGATGGACCAACAGCTCTAGTTCTAATTAACTCGCTAATTATTTCTGGGTTATCTTTATTAATGACCAAGGCTGAAACTGTTTGAGCATTCGGTTCTTCATTTAGCGCTTTATAGAAATCAAACGTAGGAGCAAACTTTTCTTTAATATCGGTTTTAATATTTTCTAATTCAGTGATTTCTAAACTTTCAATGTCATAATTAGATTGGTCTAGCCCAAAAGAATCAACGAAGGTTATTACTTGGTTACGGATTTCTTCTAACGCTAGCTCTGGGTAGTCAACATCTCTAGAAAGCAATTCAATGATTACGTCAATGTACTCTCCTTGCTTATTAGCTTCTTCAAGTTCTTTCTTGGCATCGTTTACAGCAGATTCATAATTTTGATATGTCTGACTGATGCCAGTGTATTGAGATCCAAGAGAAGGGTAATAATCATTGGCTGATAACTCACCTGTAACTTTTTCTTTATAACGTTTTTTAACAGAATCAAGATCAAACAAACTACTCATTACCTAGTCCCCATTCCCAAAGCACCCAAAATTAACTTACCAGCATTCACATACTCCATAGCACCAGCCTCATTAGGAGACTGCTGAGAAGCAAACTGCGTAGCCTGCGCCTGCGGACTCAACTGCATATCAGGATTCGACGCTTGCAAACCATGAAAATACTTAACAAAAGCCTGAACTTCCTCAGTTCTCGGCTTACGACCAATCGCCACAGAATACGACTGCTCCAACATGCCAGTCAAAGCAGCAGGATCAACATAACGAATAACCCTAGGAGCGCCTTTCTGATCTTCCTGTATCTTCGCTACTTTTGCATCAAACATAGATTTGATTTCTTCAGCCGTGAACTCTTGCAAACTTTCCCTGGTCAATATGTCAACAAAGAACGGATCGTTTATCGCAGCATACGTTCCAGCAAACCCAACAGTTCGATTAATAGCGTAAGCAAACGAAACATCATTCAACGAACCATCATCGTTAAATATTTCTTCATAATCCCTGTACGCTGACGGAACAGAAACAAACATTTCCATAGCAAGAAGTTTCCGATCTGATTCACCCAACGTTTGAATCACATCGAACACATCTTCCAACGTCACATATTCAGTTTTCGTTTCCGTAGCTCGGACACTAGGGGCAGTACCACCCATTCCACCAGACTGATAATAAGTATCAAATTCTGTTTCTTTAGAATACAAAACATCTTCAGGTGGTGGTGCAGCAGCGTTGTTCCCAGCTACCGCAGCTAAAAAGCTGTCATCAATATCGCCAAATGCGCCTGCTCCAGTACCCATTACGCCACCATCAATTCATCTCGTTCCAACACACTGACAAAACTTTCCGGCGGAACCATGTCCCTAGCAAAGTACCTGTCGTATATTCTTGAAAATTCTGGCATGTTACCTAACATCTCTTTTTCAGTTTCCCAATACAATAATAGATCATTATTGCTATTCGCCGAAAGAAGCAAACTACCATCTTCCTCATTAGCTCTACGAACCAACTCACCTTCGACTTTGCCACGCAATGTAAAATACCTAACTAAATGCACAAACGAAGGTCTGGCTTGTATATGCTCATTACGCATAGCTTCAATAAAGCCATCAATATAACCAACAATGTTTTTCTCAATACTTGCGCCTTCAAACGCTGAACCCCAAGCAGGATGCTCTGCTTTAATCTTAGCTATCTCACCGTTCTTCCAATCGCGTAACCAAATCAAAGAACTATGATTCAAACTTGTAGGCGCACCAACCTGCAATCTCTTATCTTGCTCTATCCTGACCTTAGTCATAACAGCATCAAACTTTTTCCAACCTAACTCAACTTCAACATCTTGCAACGTTTCCAAAGGAGTTTTACGTTCACGACGCTTTCTAGGATCTGACTCACTAACGTTTTCTTGTTGCTGCTTTCTATACACAGCTTGACTAAACTTATATGCCTCATCAGAGCCACCTAAACTAAACGTTAAGAACGCACCAATTTCAGGAAACGCTTGCACAAGTTCAACAACTTCTTCTCTAGCTTTCTCAGAAGTAGCAGAAGAAGCAACACCATCGTTTAACCTGGTCATTCGAGCAGTCAAAGCAAACAATTCTTCACCATGTTCAGCTAAGAACTTAGCGTCGCCTTCTTGGATACCAAGTTCCAAACGGTAATCTCTAGCAATTTTCATTAAATCACTGTACGGAGATACTGCTGTCGTTGACGTAGGTGAGAACAAACCAGTGGCTATACGAAATGTAAAGAAATCTTTTGCCCTGTCGTTAGCTTCTCGAATCCATTGGTTAACTTCTAATTCGTTAGATAAATCAACTGGTATGCCAGCTTCTTCTCGTTCTATATAAATTTGCAAAGCCATTGACTGCACAACACGTTCTTTCGTAGGCGTGTCCATAAGCAAATTCTGTATGTTCTGTTGGTACGCTGGTAGGAAACCAGTAATCATACGTTGAGTAAATGGACCTTCTGGGTGACCCAAAGGAAACATGAAACTTAATGAATCTTCTAACGATGGGTCATCAAGGATTGCTTCACGAATAGGTATTGTTAACAAAGGACCAAACCCAGGCATACCGCTTTGGACCATTGACATCAAACCTTCTTTACTGAATCGAATAGTTTGAGTTTCTGTCAAGTCTCCTAACACACCGGGTCGTAGAGCTTTAGGTATATTTTCAACGTAACTAGGTAGTTGGAACGTCAAGTATTTGTTGCCGTTTTCATCTTCTATTTCTGTTATGCCAAACGTTTCAGCGTTCCAAGGCGAACTATACAAACGCCAAGCCTTGCCAACAAACGCAGGGTTTTCTATTGACAATCTGCCCCATCGACCTAACACTTCTTGCCAAGCGTTAAAGAATGGGAATATGTTTCTTGTCATTTCAGCAAACCTGGTTTCTTCTGCTAAGTCATACAACAAATCTTTAGTTTCAAGCAACGCTCGTTCTCTAGCTTGTCGTTCTATTCCCCTTAACGTGCCTTGCGACAATTTAATAGTTCCGTCAGCTTGCACATGATAGGAAACTAATCGAGCTACTTCGCGTTGGTATTTAGTTCTAAAATACGGATTACGAGATAGTTCATCTGCTGGGATTGTTCCTAACGTTTTAAACATTCCTTCTATGTGGTCGCCAACTGCTTGAGATACGCCTTGAACGCGAGTAGTTGCTATTGTGCGTTGGTTAGGTGAATTAGCTACAGCAAAATCAACAAACCCTTGTGATCTAATATTGCCAACTAAACCTTCAAGTTCAAGGTCTTTTAATTCAGCTTTATACTGTCTCATTCCTCTACGGTAATTATTGTATTGTTCTTCTGTTAAAAACTTTTTAGGGTTATTATCAATTTCGTTTAAAGATTTAGCGCCAATTTCATTTAAGAAAGCAGCCAACTCACCAAGATCTTCAGGGTAATCAACAAATTTGCGAGGCAATGGCTCAGTCGGCTTTTTATCTCCCGGTAACAATTCAGTTTTAGCAGCGTCGCTTTCTAAATACTTTTGAACTTCATCCCAAGTAACTTCTTCACGGCTACGCACTTTATCACGCAACTTCTTTAAACCTTCAGCCCCTTCAATAAACGGCAACACATTATCAAACTCTGTGACAATCGCAGTAGCCGCCATCGTGTAATCCTGGTATTCAATTTCATCAAACAAATCGCCATTAGCTACGTTTAAACGTTCACGAAGCTCAGGGTTATTTCTAAGACTTTCAGCTAACTTTGTTATGCGTTTTTTAGGATCTACGTTTGCCCACACAATGCGGTGAAAATCTGTATTAAATCGAGTACCGATAGCAACGTATCGATTCATTAAAGAGTTCCAACCACGCACATACGCTCCATCAGAAGGTTGCAAACCTTCCTTAAACAACACTAACGTTTCAATATCTGCTGTGCCTTTTTTAAATTCCCTTTCCCAAAACTCACGCCTACTTCTCAACATCGACATGACAGAACCAGTTGAAGAAACTTCAGAACTGACCATTTCCCGGTGTTTAGAATCATCACCATAAGCGTTTCTGACAACAGCGCCTTCAACATCTAAATTACCAAACCCAGCTTGCTGCATTAACGTGTCAGCCTTCTGCATATTATCAACTATCAAATCAGTATTAATAGTTACAGGCTTGCCATCTTCGCCTTTCACAAGTGAACTTTCACCGTCAGCGTTCTTACGAGCAGTAGCTAAATTAACAACTCGTTCAACTTCAGCTTTCATGCCATCTGCTCTAGAAAGCATAGATTCAGCTATTTCTTGCAAAAACACATCTTCATCGACAATAGCGTCAGTTAACAATTTGCGTGCCTCTTGCTGCAACTGGTCAGCTATTTGCAAACCAATGTTCATTTCAGCAACATCGTTAATACGTCGCCAACGTTTAAACATGTGATAACCACTCCAAGCCGCACCATACACAGGGTTAAGTAACGGAGCTACTACCAAGAATCGTAAAGCTGAAGGCAAATACAATTTAGCTTTATTGCCATTTTCTCTAGCTTGCTTTACCACTTCTTTAGTGTGCAACTCATACGGAGTTTTGTAATTACTTCCGGTAGATTCATTAATCAAATCTATGTTATCTTCGACAAGACGCAACTGATCTCCAAAACTATTAGGATCATATTCGCGACCATGCTTCTCTTTAAACAATGTCAACAAATCTTCATTTTCAGCCAAATTCTTAGCGCGAGCATTCATGTCAGTAAACACAGTTTGGTAATTAAAATCTAAACCTTGAACAGCGTGCGCTTCCTTCATACGTCGAGTACCAACAATCAAATTAGTCAACTCAGTTAACGCACCAACATCAGCAGCCCTACGCAACGTTTCATCTATCTGAATACGCAACGCCCACTTAGGAGTCAACAACACCAAAGGTCGCCATATCTGCATAGTCGCATCAGCAATTTGTCCCCTTGCCGACCCTAAATTATTTTTAATTCTATGACGAGCCATTTCTTTCTCGTACTTTTCATTAAATGCTTTTTCTTCTAATTTAAATTCTTCAAGAGGTTCATTAATTTTCTTTGTTAAAGCATCAACTTCTTCTTTAGGTAAATTGTTATCTATCTTTTCAAGCTCTTTATTAACAGTAGCTTCAATATCGTCTTTCTTCGATAACAAAATTTCGCGCTGTATATCATACTCAGACAACTCACCTTTCCTACCAAACTGTGACCTTCGAGTAGTCATACCACGCTCATACATAATCTTGCGAACAGACCTACCCACAAGATCCCAACGAGGAATCACAGAAGATTGCTTCATCATCGCAGGAGACAAACCAGAAATAATCCTAACAGGATTACCATTAGCATCTAAAATATCTAAATGCGACCTGCTATAAATACCTGTTTCTAAACCCTTCTTAACTTCAGCCGCAGTAGCAGTAGTAGCAGGAATTTGAGTTCCAGTACCAACAGACACAGCTTCCCTTGGCTTACGCTTACCAGCGCCAGTAGCTTGCTTCTTGCCAATCAAATTATCTTTTAAAGCGCCAGCAGTCATATACGCTTCTTCCAAAGACATATCTAACTTCACACCAGACTTCTTAATTAAATCATCGCCTCGCCTAGCCCACTTAGCATTAGCTTCCTCATACAAATTCTTAAGTTTTTCAACACGAACATTTTGCGAAGATTCTGCAAGGATTTTACGAATGTCAGCTATAAACTCAATTTGTTCCTGGTAACTAATTAACCTAACTTCAACCATGCCATCGTTACCAACAGTTTGGATTCTTTTTGTTTGAGATGTGTTTTCACCAGCTAATTCAAGCAATTCTTCTTTACTAAATCTGCTTACAGGAACACGCAATTTGACTTTGCCTACTTGCTCAACCGTTCGTTGTATCTGCGTATAAATTGATGAATTATGATTCCAAGAAATCATTGAATGCGGTAACCGTTGATTAAATATTCTAAAAGCTCTTATGCCTAAAGGACTTGTAATAGAACGATTGTAATATTCAGTTAATTCAACTTGACCTAACGCTTCCATAACATCTAAACCACTCATTGGTTCATCTTTTTTTACAAGTCCTTCAACAATAGGCATCGGATTTGGTTTTGCATCTGATTCAGCTTTTTCTAATTTAGCTGCAACAGTTCCAGCTCTTGCAAAGAAAGGCGCACCATAATAAGTATCTAAAAAACCAAGCCGTTTACCGGCGAACATATCTAAATCATTTAAGTTACCGCCAAGTTCATTTCGAGCCACAATAATATCAAACACAGTAGACAACAACGCTACGTTCCCAGGATCATCCATAAACAATTCTTCAAGCGTTGGCGTATTAGGCACTTCACCACCAAACAAACCTTTGTTACGTTGCATGTTGGAACGTTTAGCCATTTCTATATCAAACAACGATTCCCAATCAACAGCGTTAACCTTTTCAAGAGTTGGAGTTAACTCAGCGCTTAATTGTTCAACTTCTTGCGTTAATTTAACTACTTCTGCATCTAACCCTTCGTCAGATAAATCAGCAAGCGCATTGAAATTAACAAGTTCTTGAGTAGGTTCGACACCGGCAACCGCAGCATCAAACTCGTCTAATTGTTCTGTAACAATTTCTAATTGTGCAGGAACTTCAATTTCTTCTTTATTAATTTTGTCAACAAGTTTTTGAACATGATGCCTAATCAAAGCTAATTGACCTGTCATTTCATTTATTCCAGGTGCTTGCCGTTTAGCGCCAACTCCTTCAAAATCTGTTTTTTTCTTTTTAGCAGAAGAAGTTGCGCGTGCAATACCAAAGTTTTGTTCAACAATATCTTCGTACACAGCGTTAGGGCTGTCATAAAGTTTTGCGTAATCATCTAACTGAAAACCAATTAATTGCAATTCTTCAGGCTTAAAATCTATTTTCCTTACCCTTTGATAAGATGTGAAACCAGCTATCCGATATTTTGGTTTTGGGCTGCCTTTAACTGGTACTCTTTCAAGAATAATATTTCCTGTTCGGCTAGAAATCTTACTCAGCGCAAAACCGTTTTCTTGCATTGATATTTTTGGATCACGAAAAGAAATTTCTATACGCCGTTCAGGTATACCACCAGATTTTCTAAGTTTAATTAAAGGAGTCTTTGCACCTTTAGCAGTTACGCCATGACCACCATCTTTTAATTTTTTAGCTGTGTATACAACACCAGGTTCAGGACCACCTAAAATATCAGAAAATTTAACTACCCTAGCTTTTGGTTTTGTAGGTATTGGTTTTGAAAGTTTATTTATTCTGTTAAATTCTTTCGCTATGCTTGAATCTGGAGCTAGTCTAGCCATCTCCTCTAATTGAATGTACAATCTTTGAAACTTATAGTTTTCAAAATCTATTTCAATTTCTAAATATTCGTCTGTCATCTTAACAAGATCATTTTCTCTATATCCAGGAAGTTTGTACTTTCCTTTATCCCAGCCAAACCGTTCAATTGAACTGTCTGGCATTTTTTCTAATTCAGCTATGTCAAGTTTAATTGTCGGGCGTTCTTTAGGTTTTTTTAATTTTCTTACTGGTTTTGAATCAGGACCACTCCCAGGCAGTTCGTAAGACTCTAGTTCTTTTTTAGGAGGTTTTGGTTTTAAATCTGATTCTTCAACAGTTTCTTTTGAAACTTTATCTATTTTCTTTGCTAATGCCCTAGCACTAGCTCGCAGCCCTTTGTCAAAATCATCTCCATCAGCGTAAAATTTTGCATCTTCAAAAAGATCTACAAAACCTTTATTTGAAAAATCTGCTTTAATAAAATAATGAGTTTTTGTTTTCTTAACGATCTCTGGCATAGGTAAATCCCTAGACAAATGATCGTCTACAAACAGTTTTGTAACTTTAATTACTTGAGGTTCTTTAACTGTCCGAACTTGTTTTTCTAAATCTGATTTTGTAAACGTTGTAAATCTTTTAACTATCTGCAAAGCAATTTGAGGAGGAGAAAGATTCTCAGGATTATCAATAATTAAACGAGCAGTACTATAAAAATCTTTATCTAGAAAAGTTAATTGATCTGACTTAGCTGTTGCTTGCATTTCTTCTTGAACAACTTTTTTAAGATCAGCGTCAGTTATTTCAGCTAGTTTTTCTGGAAATTTTTTGTATTGTTTAGGTAAATATTTTGTAAAAAATTCGTTAATTGCAAAAAAACTATCTTCTAAATTTTCATAGTTTACTGCAACAGGATTATTATATTTGTAAGTTTGTCCTTCTAGCTCGTCTACTGTCTTTAATTTTTGTTCAATTATTTCAAGCGTTTCTTCAACAGTTGCCCCCCACAAATCTCCTGTATCTTTACCCGGTATCTGACTAGATAATTCTTTTGTAAAATTAGTCCATAATGTGTCTATGGAGCTGCCAGTTACAGATTCAAAAATAGCTACTTTATATTGAAAGAAATCTTTATGCTTTGCTATGAGCGCATTTAATAAATCTTCGTATTGAACATCTGGCATTAAACCATATTCTTTAAGTTTTGTTCTAGTCGTTTTAATATACGGTGCTTTTTCTCCTAAACCAGTTTCACTTTGATACCTTGGTTTTCTGCTTGTCTGAGGCAGTAACCTGCCAGCCATGTACTCTGGCAAAGACAGCATTAATATTGAAAGCAAGTCTTGTATTTGGGCAATCGAACTTGAAGCATCTGTTTTAAGCATTGGATACAATCTGCCTTTTTTAGCAGCGTCATTTACAAGTGCTTGATGTATTTGTTGCCGAGAAACATATTTAGTAGGAAATACATCTTTTAACGGAGGAACGTCTACATTTACTTTCCCAAACATTTGTTCGTCTAATTTTTTAAGAACTTCATCACTAAAGAAATCATTAACAGTTAAACCTTTTGATTCTAAATCTAATTTTCTTAAAATCTCAAGTTCTATTTGCTGGTTTAAAGACCTTCTTTGTTGTGTAGTGAAATCTGCTGGAGCATAACTACCACCGTATTTAACAGCAAGATCATCAAGCAACTCGCGTATTTCATCTATTACAACTTCTCGCCCTGTTCCACCTTGCATGCTTTCATCTAACAAATTATTTAAACCAACTTGGTCAAACTCAAGAGCTTCTTCAGCTAAAGAACTAGCATTAACTTCATCTGAAACCATTTGTGCTTTTCGTTGTTTTTCAGTTACTGCTTTTTTGTATTCAGCTATATTTGCTGCTGTGGGTTCAGACCCCCAAATCCAACCATTAGGTAGATCTTTTGTAAAAGTATTTATGGCGGTTTCAAGATTTCCGCCTAGAACACTAGAAACTACTTGGCTACTTGTTTGCCACTCTAATTTGCCAGTACTAGGACTCTGCACTATTTGATACGCAGTATAACCGCCTACGCTTTGGGCAACAACAATATTATTTTGAACGTTCATTCCTATTATTTCAATTTTGCCTTTACCTTTTATTTTAATGAACGCATGACCAGGATTAGTTTCGCTACCTCTCGTAAACTCAATCATATTGTCAGCTATCATTCGATTACTGTTCACAACTTCTGTAGGAGTGTCAAACTCAAAGTAGCCTCCTTCTGGTTTATCAGGTGGACCAAAAGAAATATCCCTAGCTGTGCTAGGGTCGCCAATGTTAGCGCTTATTAGTTGAATACCAGTTTCTTCTCTTACACCCATTTCAGCATCTATAGCTTCGGTACTCCCAGAAAGTTCTGGTACATTTCCTTCTTCGTCTACTAATTCACGACTTAAACCAAATTCAACTTCAGTTTCAGCTAATTCCTGTTCTCTACGAACTTCAGCTAACCTTGCAGCATCGTCACCTTGCTTGGCACGTTCAGATATTTCAATACCAATCTCAGCAAGTTTTTCTTTTTTATCAATAGCTTCTTTAAGTTTATCAACCCAAGAAAAACCATCTTCGTCAGGAATTAACTCTGCTTGCAATTCATCAGCCAACGCAATAGCTTCATCAAAAACACGGTCATCGCCCAACAACACCCTGGCAGTTAACTCCCTAGCTTTAGTAGTAGGACCATTAGCTATCAACGTAAACGCTTCAGTAGCTTGTTTAGCTCCCAAAAACCTTTTACCAGTAGCAGTCTCTAACGCATCTAAACGTTCAGCAAAACTTAAATTAGGTTGGTCCATAGCTTTAGACGCACGTTCCCACCACGCAGTTTCCATAACTGAATCAACTCTTGCATAATTAATTGACCTTCCAAGAGCTGTCCGTAAACCAATTAACTGTTCCCCATTTTCACCAACACGGACTTTTTCTTTCCTAAACGGTAAACCACCGCCAGGAGTATACACACGGTCAGGTTGCAACTGATAACCCAACCTGCCGTTTTTACTTACCTTCTTGCGACCAACCATATACACATCGTTTAGGTCCATGCCTTTTTCTATTAGCCGACCTTCTTTAGCTACAGCTACAACTGTTTTACCAGTTGACAAGTTTTTAACTCCTCGCAACCCACGTTCGATAGGGTCCAAAAATATTTCTTGCGAAAAGTCAATAAACCCTGACATCACGTTAAAGAATGGGTCTTGCGCTAACTTGTTGTACGCTTCGTCATCAAATGGGTCTATGAAATGTATGGCTGCTGTAACTGATTGCCCTAGCGTTCGTTTGTCGTTTATGTCCCATGCCCTAGCCCATGCAGAACCGTCAAATAACAAATCCGGTCTGCCAGTCAAAGACAAGTTAATTAACGTAGCTATTGTCCCTAATGGTCTGTCTACCAGTTCTTCCGTAGCCCAGTTCCACGCTTCAAACGCTGGACCGACAACAGCTCGACCTGGTTTCCTAATGCCTTCAGGCAACGCACCAACAACTGATCCGATAATTCCTTCGGGTCCGAAAGCTCCTTGCAAGGTTTGTCCAAGTAAATCTTCTTGCACGCTTGCAAGCAGTCTTTCAAAACCTTCATCGACATCGCCAGTCAAAATATCTCGACCTGACATAACTGTGTCAATACTGAATTTTCCGATGCCTAAACCAACGTCAGCGAAACCTTTACCTATGTCACCTATTCTGTCAAAAAAACCCATTACAACTCGTCTACTGGTCCTACAAACAATTTCATTTCACGAACTAAATTTCTTAACTTAGGATCAGAATACGGATTAGATGCTACTGATTCTAAAGCTGGCAGCATCGACAACGCTTTCAATTTTCTTTCTCTTGACACAGGAGGCGATTGGAAACCCATCGGATCAGCGTTTGCCATTACTGACTCATCTGGTTTTTCTGTAGGTCGTCTAAAGTCTTGTTCACCTGGTCGCATACTATTAACAACAGGTTCGCCCATTTCCATTTGCGCTAACGGCACAACAGCTTGAGCTTCTTCTTGCATCTTAGCTTCGCCGTAACCTTGACCAGTAGCAGTTTGTATTTTTTGTCCTTTGCCTTTTCGTGGCATTACATAGCTCCTAACAGTTCACGCAAACCGGCTGCCCCTCCCTCGGCAGGAGGTGGAGCCACCATAGCTTCTGCTCCTGCTCCGGGTTGGGCTATGCCAGGTTGTGCTTCAGGGGATGTGGGGGAAGCCATTTCAGCTTGCCTTTCTTGCGCTTCACGCTGTACTTTTTCAACAGCTTCAGCTAGTTCAGCTTTGTTTGATTTAACAAGATCAATGATACGAGCAATGTCACTAGGTGGTATTGCCCCTGTCGCTGCTTGTTGTTGCAAACCAGACAGCAAACTTTGTTCTAATTGTTCAGCAGTCACAGAATCGCGTTCATATTCTACATCCTCAACAAGAGGATCTATTTTCATAAAGGATTCTTTCGACATCGTTCCCATTGCCAGCCTTTGACCGCCAGCGATAACAAGATTATTAATGTCAGCCCCAGCGTGACTATAACTGACCACATTGTCATCTGTCGTAAAGTGCTTGTTCGGAACATAATCTACCTTGCCTTTCAC
>Ga0098043_1000565_pt1 | contig 13116 bp, 17 predicted proteins | sample 9B_taG_FD_92581 | JGI IMG/M metagenome (GOLD analysis project Ga0098043, IMG submission 92581) | Marine viral communities from the Subarctic Pacific Ocean - 9B_ETSP_OMZ_AT15188_CsCl metaG | ecosystem: Environmental > Aquatic > Marine > Oceanic | place: Subarctic Pacific Ocean | collected 2015-01-10 | reverse complement strand
GTTTCTAAAAGAGTTCCAGTCTCTAAACCTCTATCAAATTGTGCTAAATTACCAGTAGCCTCGGCTGCGGATCTACTTGACAACTCTGGTAAATAATTATCAGCTAGTCCACTAGCTCTAAGTGCATCTTTTGTTTTGTCTCCAAGCTCACTGAACCTTGCGGCATTAATTGTTTCAAGTGCAGTGTCTTGTCCAGTTTTCATTATACCACTACCAATACGACTTAATGTGTCACCAGTCGCATATGGGTTTGCTATTTCTGCACCTATGCTTTTACCAACTGACATTCCTAACTGCCCAGCAGACCCTTCTAATGCTTTTTGTGCCATAATTTCTTGTGCAGATAAATATCCAGGTGGTAGCTGACCAAAGTTCTTATACTTTTCCATCATGCTTTCATCGTAATCATCGCCTGGAATGTAACTTCTTTCACCAGTCTTGATCTTCTTTGCCCATTCAAATACTGGCATAGCCTCAGTACCATAGAGTGCTTGTATTTCTTGGTCGCTCATTTCAGGTCTTTGACTTTTTGTTTGGTATACCGAATAGATTATTGGGTCAACGCCACTTTGTGTTTTTTGAGCTTCATCTAAATTTAGGATATTTGAAAAAACTCCATAACCAAAGCCATCCTTTTCTTTTTCCATTACAACTTACTCCTATGTTATCTCTAAAAAACTTCCTATGATATGAAGTCTATCTGAAGCTCCAGCAGTTACTTTTAATATTTCGTTCTCCATTACAACTAAAGGTTGTGATAACAATTCTACAGTGGTGTTTGCAGATACTGCCTTTACTTTATATACACTAAAAACTGCACTGGCACTATCAGTAATTGTTAAAGTTATGGTATCATCACTACCACTATCATTTGATACTATAATAGATTTGAAGACAGAATTATGTGCCGCTGGTGCAGTATACAAAGTAGTTATGCTTGTGCTACTAAGATCAACCTTAACATTTTTAAAATTATTTGCCATTTATATATTACCATAATTTTGATTTGTTTCAGCAGATTCTGATTTTAACTTTTCAACAACAAGATATCCATCATCATCAGTTAAACTTGATTCTTTGATTTCATTGTCTTGTCTTTCTCCTATCACTAACCAACTAATTGTATCTGTGCAAGTGTTGTCTTGTGCTATTATTGTTAGAATATTACCATTTACAGAACCTTTTATAGCAGTCCAACCAGTCTCATTTGTAGTAAAACATTGTGTATCTCTATTTAACGCTACAAATGTACCTTCAGTCATTTTTGCAATTGTATCTATATTAACAGATGCAGTGCCATCAACCAAATCTACCTTACCTCTATAAATATTATCACATTTAGGACTTTCTACAAATGAGTGAAATAAATGATGTGTATTTTTTTTGGATTCTAAAGGATGATCTATTTTAAAAGAACCTGATGATTTAGATAAAGCACCAACGATGGTAGCAGTAAAACTTCCTATTCCAGATATAGAAAAACTTGCTGAATTATTTGCTATATATCCACCAGCATTATTACCACCAAATCTAACATCAAAGTCATTATCGCCTTGTTTCATATCTATAAATGCACCACTTGATGTGCCTTGCAATTCCATTGTTCCAAGTCCTGCACCTATAAATGATGCAGTAAGGTTGTTTGCAGTTTGATTTACTGTAAAATTTACACCTGAACCTTCAACAGTCAAATTATCTGTGGTTGTTGTACCCGTAACATCAATGCCACTACCATTGACTTTCAGATGTTCACTGCCACCTATTAAAAACATAAGCTCAGAACTAGAATTTTTTATTGCCGCTAACTGAACATCTGATGATGATGTACCATTTCCAAAAAAAATAAGTCTATTATCACTAGCATTAGGCGATGTAATACTTAAACCTCCACCATTAGCTACCTTCATAGCATGACTAATAAAAGATGGAAGTGTACTTGGGTCTATTCCAAGACCAACTTTACTAGAATCTAAAACTAATGTATTTGTTGCATTTCCCTCTTTTACAACAATAGGAAAAGAAGAACTATCTCGGTCATTAAATACAAGCGAACCAGTACCAGTACTCTGAGCATTGTCTGAACGTGTTTGAATAGCGTATCCTGCATTACCATCTTCAAGTAATAATTCTGCATATGAACTTGAAGAAGATGTATCTATTTTTGCAGTAGTTGCACCACTGCTTTGAACTGTTAATAATGAATCAGGACTGGCAGTTCCTATACCTACACGATTATTTGAACTATCTACCTTTAATGTAGAAGTATCAAAAGTTGCATCACCTGATACATCAAGTGTACCATTTATATCTGTATTGCCAGATGTAAGGGTAGATGTGCCATTATCAATATTACCAAATCCACTTGTTATTGACCCTGCATTTAATGCTCCAGTACCAGTTATACCAGTATAAGAACCACTAATTCTTGCACTTGGAACAGTACCACTTGTTAGATTGTCTGCATTTAAATTTACTAAATCAATTTCTTGATTGTTACCATCAAAGAAAAATGCTTTTGCAGTTGCTTGGTCTTCTGCATCTTGGTTAGATGGTTGTATTTGTAATTCTGAACGATTGTTTTGAAATTCTAAGGCTGATACAAGCGACCTACCCCATGCCAATAAATTTTGCTCACTTGATGGGTAAGGTAATCTAATCATCTTTCAGAGTCTTTCTTAGCATCCAATCTAAAATCACCTAAAAGCCATTGATCAGTAGTGCCATTACTATAAAATTTAACTGCTAACTGTCTGCCTTTTGCTCTTGTACTAATTTTATTTGTTTCACTTGTTACTTTAAATCCACTTTTTATTGTCTCAGTTCCATTAGGAAACTTCCTAGTTTTAAGATCTATAAATAAATTTGTGTCTTCTGTCATTGTTGCATCTGGTATAATTTTATCTACTAGAAATAAATTTTCCCCTGCAGTGCTTAGTTCAAGATCTCCAGTCTCTATAAATGCATCCATAGCATTACCATTATCTGTTGTTCCTAAATCATGATTATATAGCTTTCCATCTCCATCAAATGCAAATGGCGTTCTTCTGAAGCCTGATGCATCATGCCAAACATTTCTACTTAATGATCCAATAGTCCACGCCGCATCTTGGTAATTGTAAGTGACATAACTATCTGGCTCAGGGTTGTTTATAGTTACGTTAGCAGTGCTAACATAAAACCAAGTAACCTCATTGTATTTTTTGTTATGTGCCGCAAAGGTCTTGTCAACAAATTGCTTTTGCATTCTATCAAAGACAAAATATTGCACTGAACATGGTAGCTCTTTAACTGCTCCATCGTACACAAAGAAATTGTTTTTACCTATCCAATATACATCACCATCAACATTAGCAGACCCACTAAGACCAACTGCACCACAATTTACTGCTAATAATCTAAATGAAAACGTAAAGGGCGGGCCCGTAAATGTCATTGCATATGCGGCTTCATCAGTTTGTATAAACATTTCATCTTTTGTAGGTAACATACAAATTATTTTTTGACCTACCTCAAGTCTTTGATCCCCTGCAGTATTAGTTGATGTAGGTGTAAATACTGCAAAATCTTCTTGATTAGAAAATCTAACTAGCATTGGGTCAAGCTCAGTTGATCCTAATGGTGTCGCTCCACCAGCTATCAAGTGTCTATCTGGAAAAGATACTGCAATAGTTCTAACTTTTGTAGGTACATCTGTTGCACCACTTAGACTTGACACTAAAACTGCTCTAGTTCCTTCTCCTGCGGATGTATCCCAATAATAAATTTGACCATTTCTATTATTAGCTAATATATCTTCACCCCATAGGCTTAAAGACCAATTTGTTGCATCCAAGTTTATTGTGTTGGATGTTGCATCTCTTGCAGTATTCCAAGTGCTTTCACCCCATGCACCAACACCCCATCCTAACGCTGGATCAGCACTCTCAAAACCAAGACCTTCTGCATTACCTATAAGATATTTTATATCTATAGTAGTACCACCACCAGCAGATACTGTGCTACTTGCCGCTGATGGCACAGTAATAGTATAGGTATTTCCATCTACTTTTGTTATTTGATATCCATCTAATCTATTCAATGTATCAGCAGTTACACCTCCAATAGCAGTAGCTTGTTCTATGACTACAAAGTCTCCAGTACTTGCACCATGACTACTGTCTGTGACTGTCACAGTTGTGCTACCATCTGTTGTAGCTAATGGGTTTGTTAAATTTGATGATGTTTTTCTTAAAGGCGTAATATCATAGTATTGACCCCCTACTAAATTATATAAATGATTATGAGTTCCTATTACTATTCTATCTATACTATCTGTTATAGATCTCCAAAAAATTATCTGTTTTGGCTTTCCATATACGACTGTAGTTGATGAATCACCTACTGAACTATAATCCTCTTGTATCCATCCACCTAACTTTTCTGGAAATCCATTTCTAAATCTTACTAAATTACTATCAATATAAAAACTTGCATTGCCTGATGCATATTCTGTAATATCTTTGACCACACCTGGTTTTAATTTTAATGGTACAAATGGCATTAAGCTACATTCCTCATTCTCTCACAAAGTCTCTCTGCTCTGTTTGGTACTTGTTTTGCCCAGAGCGAATCTTCCATTTGAATTGCCGCCTCAATCCAGTTGGCATCCATAACTGCCTCATACATTTTCTTAAATTGACTTAATCTTGGTCTACCCATATTGAACATCATATTACATATGATCCTTTGTACTTCCTCTGGAAGATCGTCAAAGTGTTCATAGAGCTTTCTGCACTCTTCTATTGTTATATCTAAATCTTCAGCAAACAATTCGTTTACTCTTTCTACAGAAACTGGATCTCCTACCTCTAATTCGTTCTCTGGATCTGTAGCTCTACATAAATGACCCACGCCGCAAGTCTTATATCCAAGATGGTCATTATAGATCTCGTAGATAACTCCCTCGTCGGCTTTGATTTCTTCTGTTAATTTATCTAGATCCATATCTCTTTCTCACTGTAATTTTATGTTTTTTATAGAAATAATTACCAATTTTATTGAAAAATTTAAATAAACTCAACCAAAACCAAATCATTTCTTCATGTTTTCCCTAGCCACGCCTTTCGTTTTTTCAAATGATCTCATCCCGCCAAGTCCTAGTAACGAAAGTGTTAAAGTCATAAGTTCACCCGTATTAAGCTCTGGAAGCAAAACATCAGGCAGCCAGATTGCAGTTGCCCATTCTGCTATTGGCATAATAAAAAACTGTGTAAGTAAACCTAATGCACATATCCACATAATCGCTGGTCGTGCCCCAGCCACAAATAAGCTAGGATGTTTGGCTTGTTGTGTGTTTGCCTCTATCTGACCTTTTGCCAGTTCCTGGGCGTGTTTATCAGCCAACGTAGCTAAGTCATGAGCTAACTGATTTTTTTTATCTTTGTCTTCTATGAATTTGCCGACTAAGTTACTAACTGGCCCGATCAGTGCAGTTAACATTTTTATCCCCTTTTATTTTAAGATCCACATCTTGGACATTTCTTTTTTTCAAATTTGCTATCTATCCATACTTTACCATAGTAAAGAATAAATAACCACATGGTAAATAATACGCCTTCTACATAGCTTAAATCATTCCATGCATTTAGTACCATGTTTTCCATTTTAACCTCCCTGGTGGCAGTTCTTTGCACCTATACCTCATTGGTTTCCATAATGGGTAATATTTATAAACTTGTCTGCTAATTTCTAGTGCTCTATTTTTACAAGCAGATTTAGTTTCATACGGGCCCAGTTGATCCTCTAAAACTTGACAATCATTAGGCATACCTATTACACATATTGTTACTAAAGCCTTAAACATCACTTTTTATTCATAAAAGCAGATGCACCCATATATGCACCCACAATACCAGCGCCGCTAAGATAAAAAAGATTACTGATATCCGCCAAAGCCTTAACTCTATCAATATCCACAAAAAACATTGCACCAGTAAAAGCACCCATAGCAACCAAACTTGCAGTAGCCATACGTCTTTGTGCTCTCTGTTTTCGTAAATCATGTTCTAGAGTTTTGATTTGTTTGATATTGCTCAACTCGGAGTCGGATACAACTCCATCTCCATCGGCGTCATATTCATTATATACACTATCTTGTTGTAAGGTTTTTTTCATAAGATTCTATTTCCTCTGAAATTTCTTTAACCCTATGCTCTAATGTACTTATAGTGGTATATATATGCCCTTTACCAGAACTACCAGTTTGTGTTTTAAGATACGTTATCTCATCTTTAAGTGCCAATAAATGCTGAACTTTACTCATTCACCCAGCTTCTTTTTTATTCTTTTCATCTAAATGTTTTTCTAACATTTGTAGTAGGGCATTTTTTGCTACAATTTCTTTATCGTGTTTTAGTTTGTATTCTTTAATTTGTGAGTCAGATAAAGAAATCATTTGTAAATAATGTTGTTGCAACTCATCTTTTACATCTCTTGTATAGGTTTTATTATTTATAGTAATAACCTTATTTTCTTGTGTCATTTTATCCTCTTAACTTGGTTTTGTTGGAAATGTTACATTCGTTATAGATTGCCCATTATCACTAAGTTTTGGACTTGCTTTTGATGGTAAGTCTCTTAATGTTTGACGATAAGTTTCCCATTCTGTTTTCTTATCGCTTGATAAAGCATTGTCACTTGTCTGTGTCCAATCACTTTCTGCTAATAAAGCATTACGTTGTTTTCTTAAAATATTTAATGATACTAATCCACCATCTGCATAGGCATCTGTTATTTGTTTCCATGTAACACCAAAATCATTTGGGTCTGTTGAGTATGTGGCAGTGCCAGTTGAATCTTCGCCATTTACTCTTTTAAAGTTGGCATTAAATTTTGTCTCATTATCTACAACTATATCATTTTCTAATACCCAACCTTCTATTCCAAGAGCAAGTAAACTTTCTACAATTTTTTTATTTGCCATTTTGATATCCCTTAAATTTAAACTGTTTCTAAAAACAACATTATTGTTGATGTTCCCTGACTATGGTTTACATTCATAGTTCCATTAGTTTTTCTTACTTGAATGTAATATGTTGTAATAGCTGATATACCTCTGCTATCTCTTGCAATATATGCCTCTTGCCATCTTAGCCTTGCACTCTCTGCTAGAATATCATTAACATTTAACTCTGCTGATTGTGATGTGTTTGTTGCAAGTATTCTGAAATCACCTTGACCTGATGTACTTGAACTTTGTGTATCTAATTGAAAATTAGCAAAAATTAAAACTTTATCATTTGCATCATGTGAAATAGCTACTTGAACCACTGTAGTGTAACTAGTTCCAACACTCACAGTTGATGCAGTTGATGCAGTTACTGGTGCACTTTGAAACGGGCCCGATGCTGGTAAATTTGTTAAACTTGCTCCACTTCCACTAAATGTCGTAGCAGTACAAGTGCCAGTAATACTTACACCACCTGAAGCAGTAGATAATTTCACTACATTATCAAAAAATAGGTCTACTGAACTATCAACATTAGCATGGATCATTGCTTCGCCAGTATATTTTGAAATATTTACTTTAGAACTACCTCGTAAAATTAAATCCCCAGTTCCAGTATCATCTATATATGAGTGAGAACCATCATGGTATATTTCTAAATCACCACTATCGCCAAGTTTAATTTTACTATCATCACTTAATATTACATTATTATTAAATGTAGCAGTACCAGCATCTGACATATCAAGTGTAAGGGCACTTATTTCTGAACCACCATCATTGCCTTTGAAGATAATATCTTTATCTTGTGCAACAGATACAATATCAAAATTAGTTGAATTATTTGCAAGTCTACCAAAAGTTGTGCCACCATCTTTTAAAAAAACTCTGCCATCATCTACATCAATAATTAAATCACTTGCTATATCTAGTGTTAAATCACCACTAGATAAGTCAATCTCTGTTCCATCTATGGTTATATTATCTACAACAACTCCAGCATTTGCAGTAAGAACGCCAGTAACACCTAATGTTCCACCAACTGTGGCAAGTCCACCTATTGACACATCATCTGTTACAGTTAAATCATCTTGTACTTTTAAATCTACTACATTTAAACTTGCCATTGCATCAACAACTGCGGCACCACTTCCAGCACCATCTAAATACACAACTTTTGTATCACCATTAGGTATTGTGACAGTCGCTCCAGATCCTTGTTTAATTGTAATAGATTGAGATCCAGTAGTAGCGTTTTCAATATATTGTAATCTACTAATTGTATTTGGTGCTATTGTTAGTTCTCTAGTTGTGGATAAAGTTGCAGAAGAGGTAACCTTAAAGTACATTGATCTAGCTGGGTCTGTCGCACCATCTGCTACTGTAGTGGTAGCATTCGCATCAGAAGAAAAACAATCTTGTGTACCAAAACTTAAACCCTCACCAATCAGTTCAAGGTTTGTGTTAGTTATATTACCCCATGTGCCACTAGCATCTCCAGTGCCAAGTTCATTTAACCTTAAATCATTAACGTAAGTACTAGCCATGTTTTACTCCTAGTCAATTCTAATAATAGCATTTGCTCCAGCCGCAGGAAAAACAATTCTAAATGTTCCAGATGCTACTGTAAAATCTCCACCAAAATCTAAAACTGCTATTGCTTTATCTGAATTTGAATTATTATATATCAATGCACCTCTTGCAGTAAATGAAGCACTAGTCCATGTTGGATCATCAGCGTCAAAATGTGCAGTTGTGCCAGTAGTTGACACTGCTTTACTTGTTAATGCTACCCCACCTGCCGAGTACCCACTACCACTTATTTCGTTACTCGTGCTATATGCAGTAGTAGATGCACCTAAACTTGCGGAACTTGTAAATAAAGCAATTTTTATTGTATCAGCCACTAAATCGTGTTGTTCATCTAAAATTTCAGCCTTAAATGAAGTACACATTGCTTGTGTTATTGCCATTGTTAAATACCTCCTTCGTATTCTGCTTGATAATTACGTTGCATTTCTTGCTGAAACAATGCAATTGATTCATCAAATTGTGCTTTGTACAAGTTTACACTATCAGGTGCTTTTAAGAAAGCAGAACTTTCATATAGACAAGCAGACAATAAAACTTGCTCTGCATTATCTCCTACCCAATTATTTGCATTTGTAGAAGATAAACCAGTTTCTAAACCTATAAAATCAATTTCAAAAGCTAGAGTTGCAGAAGGCACTGGTGCTACAAGAATTTTAACACCTGAAGTAGTAGCCTTTTTGGTTGCATACATAAATGGTGTTCCACTTGTACTAGCATTTGGAGCAAAATCTCTTAAATAACTATCAACCCTATGTTTTAAAAAAATTACATCACTATCAGCTTTTGTAACTGCTACTTGCCTAATCATTCTAGCATTTGCAACATCGTACTCTTTTGTACCTATAACAAAATTGCCAGTTAGTTGTCTTCTATAACATGGCAAATTAGGCAATCTAGCAAAGATCATACTTTCTGCTTGTTTAATTATCTCTGGTATTGATGTAGAAAATTCTGTTCCATCATCTTCTATAAAGTTTTTAATATTAGTTTCTAATTGTGTAAAATTCATTTAATTACCCCATGTTCCTGAACCCCATGTACCTTCACCCCATGATATATCTATTTCAATAGAAACAGTGCCAATTGCCCCAGTTCCTGCTAAACCAGTCTCGTTAATTGATACTTGAACATTTGCACCATCTGTTTCTCCAAATGTGCCTAAACCACCAGTGCCTTCAACTCCAGATGAGTTTGATTCTAATTCAATTGCCTCTGTACCAATTGCTCCAGTACCAGCAACGCCAGTTGCATCAGCATCTCTTGATATACTTATGGTTTCAGTACCAGTAGCTCCAGTTCCAGCAACGCCAGTTTCAGCTATTTCAAGCTCAACCACTTCTGTGCCAGTAGCTCCAGTTCCAGCCACACCACTAGGATTTACATCTTGTGATATAACAATTGTAAAGCTACCAATCGCACCAGTTCCTGCCAGACCCGTTACACCTACACCCGCAGATGCAGTTCCAATAGCTCCAGTTCCAGATACTCCAGTCAAAGTTGGTGTAGATATATCTATGTTGACAAACCCAATAGAACCAAAACCAGCTATACCAACACCAATTTGTGATCTTGCAACTTTTGATGTAAAAATGTTTTGAGTAAAACCATACATGATAGTTACATTTTCGGGATCATTGTCCGGTCTAGGATTAAATAATGCAGTAGCGTCTACAACATTTTTGGCTGGAGTAAGTTGTGGGTGCTTTGGATCATACTCAGATGGCTCAACTCTAAGATTATCCCAAGTAGTTTTCAGTTGGGTATAAGGAACTTTTGCTCCACTTATATCGCTTATAGCTTGTGATTTTTTGCCTGATGCATATCTAGCCATTATCTTAAATTAAGTCCTGTGGGTTGTAATTTCAAAGAAACTCCATCATTGTCATTTGAAGATGCATACTCAAACGCCTCCATATACAATTGTTTTAACAAAGGAAATTTGTCTGGAGCAAACTTTACTGATAGTTTACTTGCTAACCCAGCACATATACATTCTGTCCAAGCGTAAGGTATATCTGTATCTTGATTTGATAAAGTAATATCATCTTGTTGTGTCATTGCCCAATAATTTAACCTATAAGTGCTTATGTCTGGGGTTTGCCACACAAATATTTTGTAGATATTATTAGATCCAGTCTGTCTACCTTTATCTAACATATATTGATTGGGTTTGCCAGTACTAGATTTGTTTGGTATTTGATTGTATTCAGATATCGTTACTCTATTTAGGATTGTATCAGTTCTAGTTGATTCAGCACTGTCATATATAACAACATCTAAAAAATCTAAAACACCCGCTGGTAGATCATATGAACTTGTACCGGCTGCCAGATTTAGTGTGTTTTGCGATACAGTCCAATAGTTTATTCCACGATTTGCCCATTCTGAAAAAAGTAAATTAAGGCTTCTACGAGCAGATATGGCTTGATCTCCAGACCTTGTCTGAATATCAAGTCCACATCTCTCATAAGCCTCAGTAATTATTTCTTCAACATTTGGTCTAAATGCTACTGTTCCAGATGTTGCCATAGCACTCTCTAATACTTTTTAGTCATAGTTAACACTATTTGATACGAATCACCCGCACCAGCACCAGTCGTAGTAAAAAATATATCACCAGTTCCATTTGTACCAGTTTGTTTTGTGTTAGGTAAACCACCTACATCTGTATAATCTACCTCACCACTTTGACCCTCATCAAGATTTAACATAATAATATCTGTATCTGCATCTGCTAAAACTTGTACAGTCATGCCTTTAACAACCCAAGTGCACTTTGTAATCTTGACACCAGTACATGGACTGCCATTGGCATTTTTTTGTAATGTTGAAACATCAACCTTTTTGACTGCAGATTCATTTCCAGTATCTACATATTGATATTGAAATGCCATTACAATTTGCCGAGTATTTTCAGAAAGAATGGTGCTTGAAGTTATATCAGCCATTTACTTCTCCTATTAAGATGCGGCGTCATAACCATGTATTGTTATAATTAATCTTCCAGCAGTATAAGTAGCATCAGTTGCTGATCCAGCTACTAAGTATAAATACTGATCTGCGGCTATTGTGCCTCCAGCTACTCTAGATCCAGCAGAAAGATCACCACTATTTATAATTTGTGTCTCTGTCAAATCTCCAATTGCACTATCTTCAACACCAGTTGCTTCTGTAGCTGAATATAAATCAATGTCTGGATCTCCACCCGCAGGTGTTTCAAAACACTCCATAGTAACACCAAAAACTACACCAGTATCTGCAGTTGTTACTCTACCTATGTAAGCAACTCCACTACCAGCCTTACCTATAATGTCATCTGCACCACTTGATGCTAATCCAGTTAAATCAATCATGATTGTAGTTTTAACTAAATTTACATTTGTGTCTGTGTCGCTTTTGAATCTCTCAACTTGTGTAATATAGGTTTCAGCAGTGCCTTCTATTCCAGCACCAGTTGCGGCTTCTGTGCCCATTTTGTTACCACTAATGATTGTAATAGCACCAGTAGTTGCATTTTTTGAAACTTGTTCAAATCCATTTATAGATCTAACGGGACCTGTAAAAGTTGTATTAGCCATGTAAATTCTCCTTGTCTTGGCTATTGTCTACTTTCGTAGTCAAGGTTAATTTTAAAAGAGAGGGTTTCCCCTCTCTTTACACTAGGTTATTAAGCGGCACCTTCTGTACCAAAAATTCCACGCCAATCAGTAAAACCAAAAGAATATCTTTCTCTTACTTTATAACGTACATTTCCAGTTTCAAAGTCACCTTCCATTCCCTTTTTCATAGGACTTCTTTGGAACATCTTTAAGCCATCTGGCACATCTGTCTTGATAAAGAATGCATCACTGTCAGTAAGTCTCCTCATGATATGGTAACCTTGAGGTAAGTAACCACCAGATCTAATTGCATTTATATCATTGTCTGCAGTTCCAGTTCTTAGTTGGCTCTCCAACAATCTTTCAGCCACGAAAGTATATGCAGTAGGAATAATTAACATTGTTCCTTGTGCGGCGATCCTAAGACCACGCTCATCTTTCATATCTGCGATTTGTATCAAAAGTGACTCTAATGAGGTTTCTGATAAGTCAGCCGCAGTTGCCAAAGTATTACTTTGATTGCCATTTTGAGTTGGGTGTGAGGTGCTTAATAATGCAACTCCATCACCACCAGCATATACACCAGCAGATGTAGCGTTATTTAATACAGTTGCGGCTTTGATCTCTTTGGTTGTAGCCATAGATCTAGCTAAAGCCTTTGTGTATCTTGATGCGATTGAACCATAAAGTCCATCTTCTTCTGCCTCTTCTGTTATTGAAAAAGCTAACGCTATAGTTTCATGCTGATATCTAGCAGTCCACTGTTGAGAAGCTGAGTCGTATGATACGCCAGCACCTTCTTCTTTAGTTGGAGCAGAACCAAATCCTGTCAACAATACATCTTCTTCAAATGCCTTTTGTGAAGTGTTTGCTTCAAAAACTGCTTCATACTCTGGTGGATAACTATCGTACTCAAGCCCGAACAAGGTATTTAAACCT
>Ga0098043_1000560_pt1 | contig 13160 bp, 17 predicted proteins | sample 9B_taG_FD_92581 | JGI IMG/M metagenome (GOLD analysis project Ga0098043, IMG submission 92581) | Marine viral communities from the Subarctic Pacific Ocean - 9B_ETSP_OMZ_AT15188_CsCl metaG | ecosystem: Environmental > Aquatic > Marine > Oceanic | place: Subarctic Pacific Ocean | collected 2015-01-10 | reverse complement strand
GGAGGCGCTTACAATGATAAACCTATGGCCCTTGGCAATTTTTGCCGGAACTTCGCTAGATTATCAGACGCTGTACGGTCTCGACTGACTGTAGAGAACGACGACAAAGAGTCGCTTTATTCAACCCAAGAGTTGTACGATGGTGTATTCAAAAAGATAGGCATCCCCATCGTGCATGACTACCATCACCACACAATGTGTACCGGTGGCTTGTCTCAGCTGGATGCCGTTGAATTGGCTCTTTCTACATGGGGCGATGTTCGCCCTGTCGTACATTACAGCCAGTCGCGTTCTGTGGAGCATAATGACCCCAAGATTAAGCCGCAAGCACACTCGGACTCTTATTGGACTCCTATTGATACATTCGGCCGACAAATGGATATTATGCTCGAATGTAAGCATAAAGAACTCGGTCTATTCAAGATGCGAGAACTGATGTCGGAAGACTTGCAATTAGCAGCAAAATAAACTTGACAAACTAAACATAACAGGATATCTTGTATATAACGCAACTATGGAGGACATATGACTGATTGGAACAAAATGCTTCAAGACTTTAATAAGTCTAACATAAAAGGTAAGGTAAAGTTGCCCAAGCAATCCACGCAGAAAGGAGAGACCCTTTTGTTCTACTGGCAGAATAAAGGGAAAATTCTTCAAAAAGAAACTATTGAAAAAGTCGTCTGCGAGAGACTTGGTATACCGACAAAAGATATTCAATCCGCTCGACATTTAGCGAAGCAAAATGGGTTCAACATACTACAACAAGGTTCCGTGTACAACGGAGCGGTCTTAGCAAGAGGCACCTATGTCTTTTTGGGTTTCGATAAACTAAATCCATATTATGCTCTCACAAGACGAGATGAGTCTGACCTCGATTGGTCTGAGATTAAGAAAAAATTTGATTACTCTTGTGCTACCTGTGGGTGCAAAGAGGGTCGACCACATAGAAAAACAACGGAACTAACGACTCTCCAGAAAGGGCATATGGATCCATCTAAAACAATGGACAATGATAACATAATACCTCAATGCTCTTATTGCAACCAGCTCTACGGGAACCGCTTTGTATTTGATAAGGTCGGCAATGTAAAGTCAATGACTCTAGAGGGCGTCTTAGGACTACCAGAACAACAGAGAATTAAATTAATACGCAAATTGGAAGAGAGCCTAACACGAGAAACACAATAAGGTAATTTTAAAAAACTTAACATTTCCCCTTGACAAATGTCTAGGGACTTGTTACATTATAAATATAACACAAAGACATTGGAGGACACATGTTACAAATATCAAAAACAACTAATCAACTAAGAAGTGAAATAAGAGGCTTTATTAGCGATAAAATCGGCCCCTTGACAAAAAAAGCCGAGACCAAACAGTGGTTTTTAAGGCAAGAGGCTCTTGAAATTATTTATACCATTAAGCCGCATCTTCGCGGTACAATAACCGAGGATCCAGAATCTAGCCGATATGTAAAAAATGATAATTTATTCCAAACATATCTGTCTGATGTGTGGGAAAAGCAACCAGCAGTTGGTAGTCATCCAAAAAAATATAATTTGGTTAATATTCGTAAATCTTTAGAGAACGCCGTCTCTAAAAACGAAACAGCAGAAGCATTGCGAATGTTAAAAGAAAAATATTCCCAACTTAAAGACGAGAAAGATAATAAAATTTATGTCGCCATTATACAAGGGCACGCACCAACTCCGATTGGAGTCTATCGTAGTAGACGGTTGGCTGAGGTAGATTTAGGCTTTAAGCGCGAAGACACCGTGCCCTTCACGGAAGAAGAATTTGAAGGTTGTGGGCCTAAGGATTTAATCAAATGCTACTGGTCGGACGATGGAATCATTAATCTGTGGGAGACTTCGGTCACAAACGAAATAACAATAAGATAACTAATTTTAAAAAACTTAACATTGCCCCTTGACAAGTGTCTTGGGGTATGTTACATTATAAACAACAACAATCATGGAGGACATATGAAGAAGCACTTACACTTAATGAAAGCAGATCGCACAACTTGGGCCCGGTTTGATAACCGTGTTGGTTCGTACTACACTGGATCGTTAAAAGACGATTCGCAAAATTACGATATAAATTCACACAAAGTGAAGGAGTATCGTAAGCGAAAGCGAAAAACAAAGTCTTGGCAGCGACTGCTAAAGGCTTGGTACGATCCAAAGACCGTATACATACAAGATGTCCTACATCACAGGTATTGCACCGAGTATATTGTGCTCGGCTGGGACGGAATGACCGATATGCCCAAGACAATGGAAAAAATACGGAGAGACTTCAACTATCTGAATAGTTTGTTGGCTCGCCTTGGAGAACCACCGCTGCAGTGGACCGACAAGTTAGACGCATCGAAGGTTCGAACTAAAAGGAACACTGCTCTAACTGACGAGCAGATATTAAAGCACACTTTGCTTAATTTGTAAAAACTTAACATTGCCCCTTGACAAATGTCTTGGGGCATGTTACATTATATACATAACAACAACAATCATGGAGGACAACATGAATAAGATTGACTTTGTTGGGCTACACGCCCATTCTGGGGTTGGATCCCCTTTCGATGGATTTGGATATCCACAAGACCATATGGAATTTGCTCACAATAACGGAAGCAGAGCCCTCGCACTAACAGACCACGGCAATATGAACGGTCTGGCTTACCAAGTACTTCACGCCAAGCGCATGAAGAAAGAAGGTAAAGACTTCAAGCCTATCTTTGGCGTCGAGGCATACTTTATCGAGTCTGTCGCCGACTGGAAGGTCAAACTCGAAGAACACCGAGCAGACAAAGATAAGTCCAAAAATATAGACAACGCTCGCTCCGGTACAACTGTTGAGAACGAAGCGGAGTCTAAGGCTGCTACAAAATCAGAACTAAACCGTAAGAGACACATGGTTCTTCTTGCTATGAACCAGACTGGCTTGAACAATATTTTTAAGTTAGTTTCTGCTTCTTATCACGGTGATAACTTCTATCGCAAGCCTCGTATTGATCTCGACCTATTGAGACAGCATAATGAAGGTATTATTGCCGCTTCTGCTTGTCTTGGTGGTATCTATGCTGGATGTTACTGGGAGAATCGCGAAGAGGGCCCAAAAGCCGTCCAACAATCTATGCGAGACATAACCGTGAAGATGTTAGACATCTTCGGTGATCGTTGGTATGGTGAATTGCAATGGAATGCAATCCCAGAACAACACGAACTAAATCAGTATGTTATCCAAATGCACAAGGAGTTTGGTATTCCATTGATATCAACTTGTGATTCTCACTATCCATCTCCTGACGCTTGGAATGATAGAGAACTATATAAGAAAATAGGTTGGCTCGGAAAGGGTAAACCAGAATGGATGTCTGATGAACTACCTGAGAGTGTGGATGAGATTGGCTATGAATTATATCCAAAGAACGGTGAACAAATGTGGTCCGACTACAAAAGGTATTCTGCGGACTTACCTTCGGACATTCAGTACGATGATGATATTGTTCGTCAATCTATGCTGGAAACGGTCCATATTGCTTTTGAAAGGGTTGAAGACTTTCTCCCAGATAACACTGTGCGTTTGCCTGATTTTGTCGTACCTGCTGGCCATCATCCTGCAGAATACTTGGCTCAACTGTCCTTCGAGGGCCTATTTAAGGTTCTGGAATCGAATTCTATCGAACGAGGGTCGACCCGTTGGGTGGAATTCACAGACAGACTCAAACATGAACTGGAGGTCATCTCAGACAGAGGATTCTCAAAATATTTCTTGACTATGAAGTCAATTGTGGACAAAACAAATGAAGTACAACTCTCAGGACCCGGCCGAGGATCAGCAGCAGGATCGCTGGTCGCTTATGCACTGGGTATTACACAAGTGGATCCAATTAAGTATGGTCTCCTATTCTCTCGTTTCCTCAGAGCGGACGCAACGGATTATCCTGATATTGATTACGATGTGTCTGACCCTATGGTTCTCAAAGAAATACTTATCGATGAATGGGGCTCTAACACTGTAGTTCCGATCTCTAACTTCAACACATTGCAATTGAAGTCTTTGATCAAGGATATCTCAAAGTTCTATGATATCCCGTTCACCGAAGTTAACAAGGTCACCAATACTATGCTTAAGGAAGCAACTCCGCTTGCTAAGAAGAAGCACGGTATTCGTGCTGGTATCTATAGTCCGACCTTTGAAGAGGTCTGTGAGTTCTCCGAGACACTACAAAAGTTTTTCATCCAACATCCAAAGGTGAAGTCTCATGTTGAGGGCTTGATGGGTCAAGTACGCTCAACCTCTCGTCACGCTGGCGGTGTGGTAATCGGAGCAGATCTAGACAAGTATATGCCTTTGATTTCTTCTAAAGGCGTAAGACAGACTCCTTGGTCTGAAGGTCAGAATGTTCGACAACTCGAGCCAATGGGCTTTATTAAGTTTGATATTCTCGGTCTTGCAACCCTTCGAATGATGGAGGAAGCCATCGAACGCATTCTTCAGAATCACCATGGTGTTGAGAATCCATCATTCGAAGATATTAAGAAGTACTACGATGAGAACTTACATCCAGATGTAATTAACTTAGATGATCAAGAAGTATATAAGAACATATTCCAAGCCGGCAAGTGGATGGGTATCTTCCAATTCACGGAGAAGGGTGCACAGAACCTTGCAAAGCGAGCGCAACCGAAGTCTATTATTGATATCTCTGCGATTACTTCTATTTATCGTCCCGGTCCTCTTTCTGCTGGTGTGGACAAATCGTATGTTAATGCTGTTAGAGACCCTCTAAGTATCAAGTACGAAAACGAGATCGTTGAAGAACTCACAAGAGAAACAAGAGGATTCCTTATATTCCAAGAGCAGATCGCTCTCCTTGCAAATCGTTTAGGCAAAGACATCAGTCTTGATGACGCTAATTTACTTCGTAAGTTATTAACCAAGAAAGGTCTCGATGCTTCAAAGCAAGCAAAGAAAGAAGAGATTATGACCAAGTTTGTCGCCGGTTGCATTGAGAAGAGGATATCTCGAGACACAGCAATGGATATGTGGCAGAAGTTCGAATACTTCTCTGGCTATGGTTTCAACAAGTCTCACGCTGTTGCTTACTCGATCATATCGTATCAGACCGCTTGGTTGGCTACATACTACAATGCCGAATGGGCCTGTGCTTTCTTGGACAAGGAACCAGAGTCTCGTAAAGAAGCAGCGATTAATATTGCTAAATCTTGGGGATACACAATCAAGCCGTTGAATATCAACACATCAGGTCGTAAGTGGTCTGTGTTGGGTGACGATACGCTTGTTGCTCCTTTAACAACCATCAAGGGTCTCGGCGATGCTGCCATTGATGAGATCATCGAGAAGCGCCCATTTACATCCGTAGAGCACCTTCTGTTCGATGGTGGAGTGGTAGCAAGGAAACTCAACAAGAAGTCCTTAGACGCCCTTTGTAGAGCCTCTGCGATGGGTGATTTGATGGACGATAGGTTCTTTGGAGACAAACACTTCTGGTCTGCAGTTGTCGTTGATAAGCCGAAGAACAAAAAGAAGTTGACCGAGAACATCGAGAAGTACAAGACCGAGGGAGCATTCTCTACTGCGGAGAAGATTCAGAACACCCAAACGCTTACAGGTATCTATCCGATAAGTATGGTGATTACTGAACGCGCTGAGAAGATCATAGAACAATGGTGCTTGCCGCCTATATCTGAATACGACGCTGACCTTGGTGCTTCTTGGTGTATTCCAACGCGAGTCATAACAAAGAAGTCAAAGAATGGAAAGTGGTTTCACACGATCGATGTGATTGATTCAAACTCTGTATCAACCAAGATTCGTTGCTGGGGCATTGATCCTGATCGGGATGTGATATACTTGAACAAGCCTTATGTCTTGAAGCAACCAAAGTACAATGAAACTTGGGGATTCTCGACATACGGGAGAGTAGACAAAAAGTGGATGTTGATTGCTTGACAATCCATCCACAATATGTTACATTATGTTATATCGGAGGACAAATGAAATTTTATACAAATCATACAAAACTAGATTGCTGCCCAGATGGCCGTGTGTCACTTTATCAAATATCGACAACAAAGAAGCCGGTTTGGTATTATAGGATACTTCGAAGGGGAAGTCCTGCATACGAGACTCGTTCGACAAGAACTGTCGATTTTGCCAGAGCAAAACAGATTGCTGAAGAAAGGTTTTATAAGATTTTAACTAACGAAGAAGATGGTGTTCCCGTTAAATACACACGGCCTGCTGAGAAAATAAACATGAAAAGACCAAGAGGAAAAATCTCAAATAAACAAGGTGTATACACAATAACCAATAAGTACACTGGAACTGTTTATGTTGGTATTTCTAGTAATATCCCTAAACGATGGCAGCAACATCGAGGGGATCTAGTAAGAGATAAACACAAAAACAAACAACTTCAAAGAGACTGGGACAAGTGGGGTGAATGGTCATTCGACTGGGATCTTCAGTTTTACGCGGCCGATACTTCTAGAGAAGCCTTGGAAAAGATCGAGCAACTTAAGATAAAGAAAATAATAAAAGAAGGTCGACTTGTGTACAATACAGATGTAAGACTTTTGATTGAATAATATACCGGAGGACAAATGAACACAATAAGAATCGGTGACTCGAGAGAGTTACTTAAACAACTTGAATCAAAATCGGTCAATGCTATATACTTTGACCCACCTTTCAACTCAAACCGCAATTATCGCCTAACAAGCGACAAGAACAGTTTAGGCTTCGACGATGTCTTCGTCGATGATGATGAATACACATCATTGATCGATCCAATGCTCGAAGAGTGCTCTAGGGTTCTTGCAAAGGACGGGTCGCTGTTTTTTCATATCTCGGCAGACCAAATGCTTATACCGCACATGCTTTGCTCGAGACACTTCAAGAATGTACAACCAATCTTCTGGCAGCGTTCAAGATCAAAAAACAACACGAAGACTAAATTAGGCGCATGCACTGATATCATCTTCTGGTGTTCAAATGTAAAGAAGCCAAAGTTCAATATGGTCTACCAGCCTCTTGACGAGTACTACGCTGAGAACTCATATAAGAATAAAGACTCTCGAGGCAATTATGCCTTTGGTCACATTTGCTATACGAAGACACAAGCACCAGATCCAGAAAAGACACCGGATCGGTATTACACTCTAACACACGACGGGGTTGATTACAAGCCTCAGTATGGCTGGAGATTGTCTCAGGAAGCCCTCCACGATCTGATCTCTGATGATCGTATACATTTTCCTTCTAAGGCCGGCGCAAAGCCATATAAGAAGATCTATAAGCACGAATCAAAGGGTAAACCAGCCACTGACTATTGGGATGATATCCATTCAATTGCCCAAGGTGGTGAAGAACGAGTGTATCCAACTCAAAAGCCTGTCGCCTTGCTTAGAAGGATAATCGAGATGTCGACAGATGAAGGCGATGTAGTTTTGGACCCTGTTGCTGGCTCAGGAACAACAGGGGTTGCCTCTTCGCAACTTGGTAGAAATTATATTTTATTTGATATCTCCGAAGATGCGGTCACAGTTTGCAAGAGACGAATAAAAAATGAAGGTAAAAACTTGACAACAGATTAATAATCAATTATATTATATACATAATCAAGTCAAGGAGGACAACATGGCTTTTAGAACTGACGGATCATCACATATTGATGGAATAAAGAACGAAAAACAACAAATCAAATACTTGCAAGACGGAGCCGCTCACAGTGTAGTGACGGGGCTTTCCAAAAACTTCCAAGTGGTTCCCAAAGGTGGAACACAGTTCAAGGAAGACTTTCAGATAGTCGACGGAGATACGATAGTAAAAGTATCTGCAAAGCGCAAGAAGAAGTTGTCGACAGGATCGTACGATTATGTTAACTCTTCCTCTGTAATGTCTGAGATAACAAGTCTAAGTCATGTCTCCTCCTTTGTGAAGGGGCTAAAGAAAGCAGCCCAATCAAAGAGCACAACTAGAAGCAAATTCAATAAAGAAAGCAATCGAGTATTGCGATCTCTATCAGCTACCGACATATCCAAGATATTGATAAATCATGTAGCAAAGAAGAACAAAGGTATTCAGATGATGATAACCGACTCTACGGCTAGTGCTAATTATTGGTATGAGTTCGAAAAGTCTCAGATGTACAAAGATGTGATCCGACTTCTTGATGATGATTATGAATATAAACCAGAATTGGTATTTGGCCGAGGAAAGACATCAGCAAAAATCATATTCAAAAATGAAGATGGAGATAAAATAGACCATAACCTCAGAGTAAGACTGGTGTTGAACAACGGTGTTGGCGCACTTCTCGGACTTAGCAAGTCGAACAAGACATCTCTGGCCACCATCAAGATCCAGCAAGATCGCTGCGACAAGATGCTGTCGAGATTACAAAAGCAAAACATAGTAACAGTATTTTAGGAGAAACAATGCAGCACTTTTTAAACTGCCACGGTGAATGGAATATGCTATTTGCTGTAGCTTCATCGGTTCCCTTTGTGGGACTATACATTAGATCAAAAATAGGAGGATATAATGAGAATGATACAAATAACTGCTAAAACTGGCGAGGTAATTTTAGTAAACCCTGACCAAATAGCACAGCTCTGGTACTGCTCCAGCGGAAGTAAAGATGTGATTATATCTTTATCCGGAGGCCCGACCATTAGAACGCAATTTACAACAATCGATCATGCTCTCGATTACATACAAAGAGCACCAAGTCATTCACTAGTAGGAGGATAATATGACTAAATTTGAAATATACACGAATAACCCAACTGAGATCGTTGAGGACTACGAAGAAGCATGCTTCAAGACGAAGGAACAACACATGGCGGACTACATCCAGTCCATGAAGGCACTTGAAGATGCAATGGAGCCATACAAGGAACAAAAGCGTGAACTGAAGGCTGACTACATTGATAGCGGCTGGCTAACGAAAGAAGACATCTCTTTGTCTGTTCGTGCTTACCGACTACTTAAGAACGAAGTAGACATCGAGGCTCTACTGGACATCTACGACAATTTGAAAAAGGAGAAACAATGAATTGGATTTTGAAAGGAATGCTGGCCGCTTTATGGCAGGTAGTTGGTTTCATACTACTGCTTGTCCTATTCGCAGCCGGTATGTGGAGTTTTGCTTATCTAGGGCTTGACCCCGGATATGGAATCATCTCATTTTACATCGGCACCATCATAGTCGTTAACTTATACTTCTCTTACATAAGTAATCGAAGTTCACTAAACTCGGAAAAACAATGAACAGAGCGCAACGAAGAGCAAAAGCAAAGCAGGATAAGAAAGGTAACAAGCAGTCCAAGACACTCGAGAATAAGGTTGGTATGTTTGACCTACTTCCTGATGCTTGCTCTTCTTGCGACGCACCCTACGACAAAAGAGACCGTAAAATGGTAATGTCGTGGAATGTTGTCGTGAGAGAGAAAGAAAAAATTGTAAGATTATATTGCCCGACATGCTGGAATACAGCGAAGCAAGTAATTAGTAAGAACAGAGGATCTTGATATGCCGAACAAATACGCAAAGGACACTAAGAAATTTACATTCTATGCAAAAGATTCATTACATGCGGAGTTCAAAATCAGAATGAAACACCACAGTATGACTCAATCTGAATTTCTTCGTGCCTGCGTTGAAGCAGCGGTCAACAAAGACCCGATGATGGATTTGTTTATCCAGCATTACAAAGAAGAAAACAACAAACAATCAAAAGCACAAAGAAAGAAGATGTCGAAAGAGATCGAACAGTCTGAGGACATATTGAATGACTTCGGATTAGGTGATGGAGACATCGATAACATCTTTGATATTATAGCTGAAGAACACCCAGAAATTTAATATTTTGGGTATTTTTCTGTTTAAACAGTCTATTTAGTTTTGAAATAAAGTCTTAAGGAGAGAATTACCATGGCTAAAAAATTATTGAGCGAAGCACAGATGCGTAGATTCGCTAAACTCGCAAACCTTCCAGCAGTTAACGAAATGTACCACAAGCGTGACGAAGAAGAAATGAAAGAAGGTATGCACGAAGACGAAGAAGTTAAGCAAGAAGGCATGCACGAAGATGAAGAAATGAAAGAAGGCATGCATGAAAAAGAAGAAGAAATGAAAGAAGCCATGCACGAAGACGAACCAGAAGCGCCTGCTGAAATGCCTGAAATGGAACCAGAGATGGACATGGACGGTGGAGACGAAATGGAATTGACTGATGAAGAAGCACAAGCTATCATCGATCTTGCCGACAAACTGCGTGCTGCTATGGATGACGCTCCTGCTGAAGAACCTGCAATGGACGCTGAAGAGCCAGAAATGCCTGAGATGGGTGATGATATGGACAAAGAAGACGACGAACTAATGGAAGCTCTGTCTGGAATCGAATACATCCCTGAACAAAAAGACATCGTTGAAGAAGTTGCTCGTCGAGTGGCCAAGCGTCTTTTGAAAGCAAAGAAAGCAAATGAAGCATTACAAGAAGCGCTTTCATCAAAAAAATAATTTGACTAAGATTTAAAAGTGTGCTACAATAGAAGGAGAGGGTCAACCTCTCCTTTTTTATTTATCGGAGGAAAAATGATAGAAAATATAAGTTGGTTCATTATTGGAATGGTTGTCTCTCAACTATTTAAATATGTTATGAGTTTAGGGTGGTCAATTATTATTTTAAATCAAACTCAGAGAAGTTGCGCAGCCCTCTTTCTTTTAAGCGATCAAGGCTTACGCCAAATACTAGAGCTTAAGTACATTGAAATGAAAGACGCCAACAGGTCCGAACAAAATATAGTTGCCCAAAGACATATAGATCAAATGAATTTAGATAGCGTCAGATTGACTATCATGAGAAATTATGTAAATTCGTTCCCGCAATCATATAGACACATAATGCAGTTCTCTACTTGGAAAGAAATGGAGAGTTTCATAATTAAAGAAAATAACAAAGGAGTGATGGAATGAATAGAATAAGCAAAAAAGACAAAAAAAGTAAAGAGCCGGAAGCAACAGCACCGGTAGAAACACAGGAAGAAGCACACATAGACCCAATGGCTGCTTTGCTAGATCAATTAGGTGGCGGAGGATCAGAGCAGAACCCAGAATCCAGAAGCATAATGTTTGTTGGTGATGTAACAGAAGAGAGAGCTGCTGATTTGATATCCGCACTACTTGTACTGTCCCAGTCTAAGAGAAAAGACCAAGAGAGAGCTGACGACATTAAGTTGTACATATCGACATACGGTGGATCCGCAGATGAAATGCTTGGTATCTACGATGTTATGGAATACTGCAAGCAGTTTTGCGACATTGAAACAATCGGCCTTGGGAAGGTTATGTCCGCTGGCACTCTTTTGCTAGCAGCAGGAACTAAAGGTAAGAGAAAATTAAGCAAGCATTGCAGAGTGATGATTCACTCAGTCAACGGTGGCTCTGTTGGAGAACTCCACAGTCTCGAAAACGAAATGGAGCAAATCAAGAATCTTCAAGATATGTACATACAGTGCTTATCTGATGAAACAAAAATGACGAAAAGACAGATCCAAAGACTAATTAATAGAAAGGTTAATGTTTACCTTTCATCAAATGAAGCAATAGAAAAAGGTCTTGCCGACGAGGTTTTATAGTGAGCATTGAAGATAAAATATTTTACAACGAAGGCTCCGCAGCCAAGTTGGGATGGACGCCGGACTGGTTCGGGTGTTCCAAGCATGGTGAAAAACTAGTCTCTGCAATTGAGAAGTTCCAAAAAGAATGTAAGGTCACTGCCGATGGACTGTGTGGTCCATCGACATACCGAAGAATATATAACGAACGCATTGCAAGTCTTGAAGACCATGCTCCAAGAGGACACAAGAACAATACGGAGTCTTTCATTATATACAACTCGGACTACATCCCGATTGATTGGCCAAAGGTAAAGTTGTTCTTTGAAGGAGACGGACTTAGGTTACGCAAAGGCTTCAAGAAAATGAAGCACAAACGCGACCCAAAGTTTTTCGTATGCCATTGGGATGTCTGCTTGTCCTCGGAGATATGCCATCGAGTACTTCAGCAAAGAGGTATCTCGGTTCACTTCGCCATCGACAACGATGGTACCATCTATCAATTTATGGACATGAATGATGTTGCATATCACGCCGGCGGAAAGACATGGAATGATCGCTCCGTTGGTGTTGAGATTGCGAATGCATTCTACCCAAAGTACCAATCGTGGTATGAAAAAAGAGACTTCGGCTCGAGACCCGTTGTTACCGACGCAACAGTGCATGGTAACACCGTGGAAAAACACTTGGGTTTCTATCCGGTGCAACTAGAGGCCCTAAAGGCTCTTATGAAAGCCGTTCATAAATGCACGGGAATACCCCTTCAAGCACCTCTAGATCGTTCTGGGGGTACTAACACCAAAGTGAGCAAGAAATGCGCTGAAGGGCGTTTTGAAGGCTTTATAAGCCATTACCACTTGACCAAGCGAAAGATTGACTGTGCTGGTTTAGATATTAAGAAATTGTTAGAGGAATTGTAATGAGTAAAGAATTGGATAAGTTGATTGAGCAGATGTTGAATGAGCGACTACCCTATGATCTCAAAGGCAAAAAGCCATCAGATATAAAGAGAGACTTGGGCACCAAACTTGGAATAGCAAAAATTAAAAGTCTGGCCAGTAAAGCCTCTAAGAACGATGAGCTGGAGATAGATGATTTTGAAAAGGCCTACGATCGAGTCAAGAACAATGCTGATGTGGAAAACGCTGAGGCGTTCCGGACTGCTTCGACAAACCCAGAAGTTAAAGCAGATGCAGAAGCGGCATATAAAGGAAGTAAGCGTGAAAAAGCCGTCAATGCCAAAGCCCAAAAGGATGCTATAAAACAACAAGCCACACAAGCCTCATATAACGCTGTGATTAAAGCCGCTGTTGCAAAAATTAAGACCAAATCGACTCTCGATGCAAGATACGCCGAGTATGTTGATCAATACAATCAGTTCGGAAGCCCCAAAAGAAAGAAGGGCGCTGATACTTTCGACAAGGCGTTCAGCTTAAACGATAAATTAAATCTCGCATCGATGGAACAAGCAGGCAAGATAGCGATTAAAGGTAATCCTGCGGT
>Ga0098043_1000559_pt1 | contig 13163 bp, 12 predicted proteins | sample 9B_taG_FD_92581 | JGI IMG/M metagenome (GOLD analysis project Ga0098043, IMG submission 92581) | Marine viral communities from the Subarctic Pacific Ocean - 9B_ETSP_OMZ_AT15188_CsCl metaG | ecosystem: Environmental > Aquatic > Marine > Oceanic | place: Subarctic Pacific Ocean | collected 2015-01-10 | reverse complement strand
GAAGATAGACATATCCTCAATGTAACAGAAACAGACGAAACTGTAGTGGTTGAGTTTGCTAAACATGAGGATGTAGAACAAGAAGGTGAAGAAGTAGAAATGACTGAAGAAGTCTCTATGGTTGATGAAGAAGATAAGGAAAGAAACGTGATTGATATGCCTATTAAATATAGAACTATTGATTTATCAAAACATTCTTATCTTGATGAAGAAAATCGTACAGTAAGAATTGGTGTTTCTTCTGAAGAACCTGTTGAAAGGAGTTTTGGCATGGAAGTGCTAGGACATTCCGAAGGTGATATAAACATGGAGTTTATAGCATCAGGGCGCGCACCCTTACTCTTAGACCATGATATGACTAAGCAAATAGGCGTAATAGAAGAATTTAAACTTGACGAAACTGCAAAAAGGACAACAGCAGTAGTTCGCTTTGGAAAAAGTGAATTAGCACGTGAAGTATATGAGGATGTAAAAGACGGAATAAGAATGAACATATCTGTTGGATACAGAGTCGATAAACTAAGCAGAATGGACAAAGACGATAAAACTTATTACAAGGCGCAATGGACACCAATGGAAGTATCTTCTGTAAGTGTTCCAGCAGACCAGTCAAGGCTTGTCGGAGTTGGTCGTTCTAAAGATAAACAAACATTAAACACAAAGGTTAAAATAATGGAAAACGAAAAACAAGAAATTAATCTTGATGAAGTTAGAACTCAAAGTGTGGATGAAGCTAGAAAAGAATTCCAAAAGAATTCTAAAGAGATCATTGATCTTGGCGCAAGACACGACAAAAGAGATTTAGCTAATCAAGCTATAAAAGATGGTGTTTCTGTTGAAGAATTTAGAGGTTTATTATTAGAAAATATTTCTAACAACACTCCTTTAGAAACTCCTTCAGAAATTGGAATGACTGAAAAAGAAGTAAGAGAATTCTCACTAGTGAGAGCTATCAACGCTTTAGCAAACCCAACAGATAGACGCGCGCAAGAAGCTGCTGCATTTGAATTTGAATGTTCAAACGAAGCTGCAAGACAGCAAGGTAAAACTGCTCAAGGTATTATGATGCCTTCAGATATGCTTAGATCATGGGTTAAAAGAGACTTAAACACATCAGATGATTCAGCTTTAGTAGCTCAAGACTACAGAGGTGGAGATTTTATTGATGTATTAAGAAACAAATCTTCAGTAATGCAAGCTGGTGCTACTATGCTTAGAGGATTACAAGGTAATGTTGTAATACCTAAGAAAACTGCTGCTTCTTCTGCTGCTTGGATAGCAACTGAAGGCGGAAATAGTACTGAGAGTGAGTTTACAGTTGGTTCAGTAACTATGTCTCCTAAAGTAATTGGTGGACATACTGAAATGACTAGACTTATGCTTCAGCAATCTAGCTTAGATGTTGAAAACCTAGTAAGAAATGATCTATCTGAAGCTATTGCTCTTGCAATAGATTTAGGTGCTTTAGCTGGTAGTGGTTCTTCAGGACAACCTACTGGTATTTCTGCAACTTCAGGTATTAACACAACAACTTTTGCTGCTGCTGTACCTACCTTTGGTGAGTTAGTTGCAATGGAGTCGGCTGTAAGTGCTGATAATGCATTACAGGGTAACTTAAAGTATATTGCTAAACCTTCAGACTGGGGTAACCTAAAAACTGTAGATAAGGCTAGTGGCTTTGGTCAAATGATAGTTGGTAGTGATGGTCAAATTAATGGCTATGATGTTATCAGATCAAATCAAGTTACTGCTGGTGATTACTACTTTGGTAACTTTGCAGATTTATTAATTGGTCTTTATGGATCACTTGATATTACTGTTGATCCTTTCACACATTCAAAATCTGGAACAATCAGAGTGGTTGCGCTTCAGACTTGCGATGTAGCTGTAAGACATGCGGTATCTTTCTGTAAATCAAGCGACTAATTAGTTAATGCTTAAATGGAATGGTGGGGGAAACCCCACCAACTTAAATATGAAAAATTACTTAATACTAAAAGACACTATGGCAGCAGGACAAAAAGTTAATGCTGGCGATATTGTTGAATTAAACGAAGATATTGGAAACCAGCTAGTAGGTTATTACAAAGCTGAAGAAACAACAAAAAAACCTAAAGCCAAGAAGTCTAATAGAAGCGTTGGTTTAGAAACCTCAGAGGTTGTAGCTCCTAAGAAAAGAGCTAAAAAATAATTATGGCTTTGGAAAGTGCAGCAGATTTTAACTCTTATGTTGATTCACAAATAGGTGGAGTAACAGCTACATTTTTTGAAGTTCAATCTATATTATGGGATCAAAGAACAGGACTGATTGATACCTGGTTTGATATTGATTCAGGCGACGCATACAGTATTAATATTATTTTAGATCAAGACTTTTTTAATATTCAAGGTAATACAGTTGCAGTAGAAGGTTATCAGCCAAGAGCTATGATTAAAAGCTCAGACGTTCCTTATATATCACAAGCAGATAAATTAATTGTTAATGCAATAACAACCAACAATGGCACAACATTAACGCCTGAAACTACTTTTTTAATAAAAGAAGTACACCCTGATAATGTTGGAATGGTAACAGTAATATTGGAAGCCCAATAATGAGTCAGTATTTAATGGAAACTGAAGAAGATATGGCTTCTTACTTAGATATTAATTTTGGTCATGGTGTTTCATGCGTTTTTACAAATAGCGGCGGCAGTTCAACAACTATTAATATTATTTTAAATAATGAATATGTTGAACAGGATGCTTTAGGCGTTGCTGTTGAGGCGACTAAGCCTATTGCATATTGCAGAAGTATAGATATACCAAATATAGCTCATGGAAATACTATGGCTGTAGCTGCAATAAAAGATGTTGATGGTAATACTTTAAAAGCAGCACAAGCATATAAAGTAGTTTCCATACAAAGCGATAGAACAGGTTTTACAGCTTTAGAGTTGGAGGTGTTTTAAATGGCAAATCATGTAAGACAGCAAATTAGAGAAAAATTTGGTACTACTCTTAACAATTTAACTACCACTGGAACAAGAGTATATCAAAGCAGAGTATATCCGCTTGAAACTGGTGGAACACCAGCGCTGCTTATATACACAAAAGAAGAAGAATCTGAACCAGTTGTAATAGGCACAAACAGGTTAAGTGCAAGAAATTTAGCTGTTGCTGTAGAAATTTATGTAAAAGCTGTATCTAATTTTGATGATACTTTAGACACTTCAGCAAAAGAGGTTGAAATGGCTATAGCTGCTGATCCAACATTGGGCGGGTTAGCAAAAGACTGTTACTTACAAAGTACAGAAATTGATTTTAACGCAGAGGGTGAGGCTCCATTATGTTTTGCTTCACTAATTTTTTTAACCAACTATTACGTCAAAGAGCAAGCTCCCGACGTAGCAGTTTAATAGGAGAATAATTATGAAAATGATTAGTCCAGATGGCAATATTTCTATAGATGCACACCCTAGTAAGGTTGAGTCATTTATGAATATGGGTTGGAAAGAAGAAGCAGCCCAAACAATAAAATCTTCTTCAAAAAAAATAACTAAAAACGAGGTAAAAGAAAATGGCGATACATAAAGGAAGTGAAGGTACTGTTCATGTTGGAACAGATGCTATAGCTGAAATTAAGTCTTATTCTGTTGAGGAAACTTCTGATACAGTTGAAACAACATCTATGGGTGATTCTGCTAGAACTCATTTAGCATCATTAACATCCTTCTCAGGAAGTTTAGATGTTTTTTGGGATGAAACAGATACAGCACAAATAGCATTAACTGTTGGCACAAGTGTAACTATTAAGTTCTATCCAGAAGGAACTGCAAGTACAGCTAAGTATTATTCAGGTACAGCTATTGTAACTGGTGTTACAAGAAGCGCATCTTTTGATGGAATGGTTGAAGCTAGTATTTCTGTTCAAGGAACAGGCGCTTTAACATTAGCGACAGCATAGAACAATGTCAGCAATAGATAACGCAAAGAAACATTTTGATGCATTAGAGACAAGAACTATAGAAGTCCCTGAGTGGGGTGAGGATGAACAGAATCCATTGGTGATTTACTGTAAACCAATCACCCTAGCAGAGACTTCTAAGTTTATGAAACTAGCTAAAGATGATGATGTCCAGTTGCTTGTATATGTGCTTATTTATAAAGCACTAGACGAGTCTGGTGAAAAGTTATTTACGATTGCCGATAAGAAGACCTTATTGGAGAGGGTAGATAGAGACGTATTGATAAGAGTATCAAGCGAAGTGATGAATAATGTTTCGCAGGATGATATTAAAAAAAAGTAATAGAAGATAAGCAGCTTTACATTAAATATGCATTAGCTGAAAAACTAGGTAAAACTCTAGCAGAAATTGAAAGTATAACTGTAGAGGAGTTTCAAGGCTGGTTGGCTTATCTTGAAATAAAGGAAGAAAAATAATGTTTTCAGGGTTAGCAAAAAATAATTTACTCTTTACCATAAGTGGAAATGACCAATCTGCTAAAGCTGTTAATAGTTTTAAAAAGAATGTAGGCGGAGCAAATCAAGTTGTAGCTCAATTAAGGAATACTATTCTTGCTGCTTTTAGTGCAAGAGAAATTATTGAAGCTGCCAACGTAATGATTGGCGTTGAGAACAGAATGAACGCCTTAACTGGTAGCGCTACTGAGACTGGTATTGCAATGGATAACATGCGTAGAATCGCTAGTGATTCTAGGTCTGATTTTGATGCTGTAGCAATGCTTTATACAAGATTAGCTTTAGCTACAGAGCATTTAGGCGCAACTCAAAGAGATGTAGCTGATGCAACACAAACAGTTGCTAATACCTTTATTATCGCTGGATCACATGCTCAAGAGGCAAATAACTCAGCTAGACAGTTAGCCCAGGGTTTAGCTTCTGGTGCATTGAGAGGTGATGAATTACGTTCAGTTATGGAAAACAATACCATCCTAACAAAAATGTTAGCCGATGGTTTAAACATGACTATTGGTGAGCTTAGAGAATTTGGTCATGCAGGTAAACTTACTGCCGAAACTGTAATGCCAATTCTTATACAAGGCACAAAAGAAACTAACGAGCAAATATCAAAAATGCCTATGACGCTAGGGCAAGCTGGTGTTGCTTTGCGTAATAATTTCCAATTTATGATTGGAGATATACAAAAAGGAACTGAAGGATTTTCAACACTAAGTGCTATTGTTGGCAAATTTGCTGTGAGTATTGATCTTATCTTAATACCAGCAGTTGTATTACTAACAGCAGCTATAGCCAAAGCAACTATAGCTATGGGTGTATTTGCGCTTGCAAATCCATTTACTGCTTTTGCTATTGGAGCAGTTGCAGCTTTAACAGCTTTTTATGTTTTTAGAGATGAAATAATACATGGGTTTAAGATCATGTTCCATGAAGCAAATATAGCTACAAAAAAAATAAAGTTAGGATTTCTAAAACTTTTTAAATCAATAAATGATGGTTTTATACTTCCTATTAGAAATGCATTTAGAGGTACAGCCAACTTTATTTTTACAATATTTAATACTGCTATAGAAAATGTTAATAAGGTTATAGATAAATTACCAAACAAAATAAAAGACAGGCTGGGAATAGATAACTTACCCAAAATAACATTACTAGATAATCTTGTGCCTGAAGATAGTGAATTAAACGAAAAAATAAATAAGACAGCTAATAAAATAGAAGAACTTAGTAATAAAGTTATTAAAAAAGTAAAAAGAAGATCAATCTTAGACATATTTTTAGGGCGCGATCCTAATGATCCTGATGCAGATGATGGTACTGGTTTTACCCCGCTAACTGCTTTAGAAAAATTTTTAAAAGATGCAGAAGATGGTTTTAAAAAATTTCACTCAAACATAAAAACAATGCAAGAAGAAATGCAGGGTGTATTTAAAAAATCTTATGATGGTTTAACCAATCTAACTATGGATTTCTTAGAAAATGGTAAAGCTAGTTTTAAAGACTTTGCAACTAGTGTTGTAAGAGAGTTAATTAGAATAGCAGTACAAAAATTAATTATTGACAGAATGTTTACATCTATGGGTGGCACAATTTCACAAATAAGAGATGTAGCTTCAATGGATAATGGTAATTTTAATAGTTTAATTCAAGGCTTTGCTGGCGGTGGTTATACAGGTAATGGCGCTAGAGCAGGCGGGATAGATGGTAAAGGCGGTTTCCCAGCTATATTACATCCCCAAGAAACTGTTATAGATCATGCTCAGGGTCAAAGCATGGGATCTACAGTTAATTTCAATATATCAACAGTAGATGCAGCAGGCTTTGATGAATTGCTTGCATCAAGAAAAGGTTTAATAACTTCTATTATCAATAATGCAATGAATAATAGAGGAAGAATGGGAGTTACATAATGAGTGGTACATTTCCAACAAGTCCAAACTTTAGAGCATTAGGCTTTCAAGACAACAGACCTACTTTAATAAATCAGACCTTATCAGGTAAAAGACAAGTAAGGCAAATAGGGGGTCAATACTTTACCTTTACAGTATCAATGCCGCCAATGCAGCAGTTAGAAGCTCAAGCCATATTTGCATTTTTACAAAAACAAAAAGGAATGTTTGAGACATTTTTAATTGGTTACCCATTAAATAACAAGGGCGTAAGTCATTCTGAGTCTGATATTTTAGTGAATGGCGCACAATCTGCTGGCGATGCTGATATAGCTTCAGATGGATTTTCTCACACCAATAATGCATTAAGAGCAGGTGATTTAATTAAATTTGCTAATCATTCTAAAGTTTATATGGTTACAGATGATATTACAGCAAGTGGCGGAGCTGCTTCTATAACTATATCTCCACCATTGGTAGCTGCTGTTGCTGATAATGAAGCAATAACAGTAAACAAGCCACAATTTACAGTTTACTTATCTACAGGAGAAATTAGCTATTCAACAGATGCTTCAGGCTTTTACAGCATCTCATTTGAAGTGCGCGAGGTTGTAGTCTAATGGGTAGGAGCTTATCTACAGCTCTGCAAGCTCAAGTATCAGCAGAAGCTAATAAAATTGCTTTTCTTGTTGAGTTAAATTTATCAACAGTTATTAGAGCTACAGACTTTTATACAGACATAACTTATGACTCAGAAACATATCAAGCTGGCGGTTCTTATTTAACTGTAGATACAACGCAAGAGACAGGTGAATTAAAGGTTGATGAAATTAATATTAGATTCTCAAATGTTACAGATGAAGTTAGAGCATTAATTAATACTGGTGCTTATGTAGATAAATCTGTAAATGTTTATATAGCCTTTATGGATTCTAGTGATGCTTTGGTTGGAGCTATTAATTACTTTACAGGCAAAATTAGATCAGTCTCTATAGCTGAAAGCACTACAGATTCTACAGTTAGTATTGTGGTTGCTAATCATTGGAGTAATTGGAACTTAACAAAAGGCAGACATTATTCAGATGAATCTCAACAAAACTTTTCTTCAGGCGATAAAGGTCTTGAGTATGCAACACAAACAAAATCAGATGTAAGGTGGGGTAGCTGATGCTTAAGATATTTGCAACTATTGGCAGTGCTATTAAAAGCGCTTGGGAAACTGCAACAATATTTCAAAAAATAAATATGGTTTTTCAAGCAGCTACTTTAGCTATTGGAGTTAAAGGCTTCTTTCAAGCAAGAGACTTACTGGCTAGAGGTCAAGACATACTTGCAAACAAAACAGCAGCTGGTGGGAAGATACCTGTTATCTATGGTAGACGTAGAGTTGGCGCGCAAATTGTATATATGGACACCGCTTCTAATAGAAGTAAAGATTTATTTATTGTTTATGCTTTATCAGTTGGCGAATGTGAACAAATAGAAGGTAGAACAATAGAGCTTGATGGTAACCCTATTACTGATCCAAATAGATTTAGAGATGGTTGGTATATAGGTTCAGATAAGATTAATTCAGGTGCAGGAAGTCTTAATACCGCATCTCAAGTTGGAACTAACAATGGAACTGCTAGTGCTGGCGGTGGTGGGACTGATCCAACTAAAAGATATAGAGCTGTATTTAATTTGCATCATGGAGAAGCCACACAAACTGCTGATCCAATGCTTAGAGCTTCAGTAGGTAGTCAATGGACTACAGCGCATAAACTAAATGGCATAACTTACATAGCAGCATCGTATGAGTATGACACTAAAGCTATGTTTAGATCAGTTCCGCAATTAACTGTAGTTGTAAAAGGAAAAAAGGTTTACGATCCTAGATTAGACTCAACAGTTACAGGTGGTAGTGGTTCACAAAGATTAGCAACACCATCTACTTATGCTTGGAATGATAATGCTGCTTGTTGTTTCCTTAATTATTTAACTAACGATGAATATGGTAAAGGTTTAACAGCTAGTGATTTAGATTTAGAATCATTTAGAGTAGCAGCAGCCTTAACTGATACATTGGTTGATACACCTGATTTTAATGGTTCTTATGCTTCTACAACATGGAGTGCTAGCGGTGCTTCAACACCTACTAATGTAATTACATTTGCTAATGAATCTCAATGGTCTAAATATAAACTAGGAGACACCTTATCTTTAAAAGATAGTAGTGGGAATTTAGTTGTAAATGAAAAAACAATATCAGATATTCAAAGAAATGTTTTTTATGGTCAATCTCAACAAAACATAATAATTATAGATGATGAAATTGATGATGATTATGATGATGAAGTTGGTACTTCATTAGTTAAATCAAAACGCTTTCATTGTAATGGTGTAATAGATACTAATAAAAACGTCATGGAAAATGCCAAAGAATTACTTGGTAATATGCGTGGTATCTTAAATTATGTTGATGGTAAATATGAATTATTAATTGAAGATACTGGTTCTTCAGAATTTACAGTTACAGACGATCATATTATAGATGGTATATCTATTGATTATGGCAATAAAGATAATAGGGCAAATAAGGTTGTAGTTGAGTTCTTTAATGGCGCGCAAGGCTATGAACAAGATACCGCTACTATTTATCACAATAATAACACCTCTACCTATAAAGATGATGATGGTGGTGAAGAACTAGAGGTTAAAGTGTCAGCACCATTAGTAGTATCACCTTATGTTGCCTGGAATATGGGTAAAGCTGTATTAGCTAGATCAAGATATCAAACTACTATTAACTTTATGGCAACACCCGAATTATATAAAGTTAATGTAGGATCAATTATTACAGTTACTTATGCTGGTCTTGGTCTATCAAGTAAATTATTTAGAATTGAAACTATGGACTTACAGGCAAATGGCTTAATAGCTGTTAGCGCAATAGAGTATATTGATATTTACACATGGGAAATACCACCAGTTGAAAGCGTACCGCCCAAATCTGATCCGCCCACAGGTTTTGAATTAGTAGTACCAACAGGATTAGCTTTTACAGATAGCAGTAGTTCTAACCCTAGAGCATTTTTAGAATGGACTGAAAATACTGATTATCCTGTTGATGAATATAGAGCAACAGTATTAGATAGCAGCTCAAGACCAGTAGTTAATAAAATAGTAAACGATAACTATGTTTATTTAGACTTATTAGCTGTGGGAAGTTATACAGCAACAGTTACAGCAATTAATAGTGTTGGTTCTGAAAGCAATCCTTCTGATGTATACCCATTCTCTGTAGCAGAAGAACCTATATATACAGGTGATGTTCAAGATGCTGCTGTTAGTACAATTAAAATAGCAACAAAAGCTGTTAGTTCTTTTGTTGTAGCTACTGGAGCAAAAACCTTTTGGTTTCAAGATAACTTACCTGAAACAGCTATAGTTACAAGCGCGGTTTTTCAAGCCCCAGCAAATACAGATAATCCATTTGCGGTTATTGGCAATACTGCTATTGTGGCTAACTCAGGATCATCTTCAGACTTTGTTAGGCTAAAGCTGTTTAGAAGAAGCGCATCTACAAGCAATGGCGTATCTTCAGCAACTTATATAAACATAGCAGACTATAAAATGTTTGGTGATAGTGCTGAAGCAATACAAACAATAAGTGATAGTGATAGCTATACAGCAGAGCATTTCTATCAATATAAAATGACATTACAAACACAGGGAACATCAACAATAGGCGGACAAACAAGAAGTTTTGGTGCTTCTGTTTTACAAGTATTTACAACCTACAGATAATTATGAGAAAGATAAGCTGGTATGACAATGATGGAAATATAAAGTTTGTTCAAAATTGTGAACAGGGTTTAGAAGATATATCCGCACCTGAAGATAATTTAGATTGGATAGAGGGTTGTCCTGAAATAATAGATAACGCAAGGGTTGTAAATAATCAAATAATTAATGGCAATATTACAGAAGATGAAACAACAGAATTAATAAGAAAAATAAGAAATGTAAGATTAAAAGATTCAGATTGGACTCAGGGTGCTGATAGTCCTTTATCTGATAATAAAAAAATAGAATGGCAAACATATAGACAAGCATTAAGGGACTTACCAGCAGATTATCAAGATACTGATAATATTGACGAAGTTATATTTCCGAACTTACCTCAATGATATTAACTTGTTATAAAGTTTGTTTCTTGGATTTATAAATATCAAACTTATGTATAATACTTAATAGAGGAATACTTAAAATGGCACAGGCAACAGATTACAATTTAGCAAACCAAACAGGCGCAGACTTTAGAGCAGAATTAAATGAAATTCTAGCTGCATCTGTTAGTTTAAATAGTGGTTCTAGCGAACCAACTACTATGTATGCTCATCAATTATGGGTAGATACGTCAAGCAATGTATTAAAGATAAGAAACGCTGCTAACAATGCATGGCTAACTACTGGTGTTAGCATTACTGCATCTAATACTTTTGATATTAATGCTGGTACTGTTAATGGTATTACCTCATTAAGTTTTAGTTCAGGTGTTACAGTAGCATCCATATTAGATGAAGATAATTTAAGTAGTGATTCTGCAACAGCATTAGCAACTCAACAATCAATTAAGGCTTATGTAGATAGCCAAGTAACAGCGCAAGATTTAGATATAAGTGATGGTAGTTCTACTATTGCTATTGATCTTGATTCTGAAACCTTATCTTTATTAGGTGGAACTGGTATTACAAGTACCGCTTCAGGCAATGGTGTAACTTTTGCTATTGGTCAATCAGTAGGAACTTCAGACAATGTAGTATTTAATCAGGTTACAGGTGCATTAGTTGGTAATGCTAGTACAGCAACAACTTTAGCAACAGCAAGAACTATATCAGGTGTTAGTTTTGATGGTTCAGCAAATATTACTTTAGATACAGATGATATTGGAGAAGGTTCTAGTAATCTTTACTATACAGATGCTAGGTTTGATACAAGGCTTGCATCTAAAACCACATCAAATTTAACTGAAGGCTCTAATCTTTACTATACAGATGCAAGGGCAAGGGCTTCAATTAGCGAAAACTCAGCACAATTATCTTATAACTCAGGAACAGGTGTTTTAACTTATACTCAAGGTGATACAGATACAGTAAGCGAAGGATCAAGCAATCTTTACTATACAGATGCAAGGGCAAATTCAGCTATTGATGCTAGAGTTACTAATACCTTTATTAACAATTTAAGTGGCGTTGTAGCTGATACTGCAACAGCTTTAGCAACAGCTAGAACTATAGCTTTAAGTGGCGATGTGGCAGGCTCAGTTTCATTTGATGGAACTTCAGATGTAACCATATCAAGTACAATACAAGCTAACTCAGTAGCTTTAGGAACTGATACTACTGGTGATTATGTAGCAACAATAACTGGTACAGCAAATAAGGTTTCTGTATCAGGATCAGGAAGCGAAACAGCAGGCGTAACATTGTCATTACCAGATGATGTACAAATAGCAGATAGCCTAACAGTAGCAGGAAATCTTACTGTTAATGGTGATTTAACTTACCTAGATACTACTAATTTAAAAATAGAAGATAACCTATTTGAACTTAATGCTAATTTAACAGGATCGCCAGTTAATGATAGCGGTATGCTTATTAATCGTGGCAATCAAAACAATGGCGTATTTATGTGGGATGAATCTGCTGATAAGTTCACAATGGGACTTACAACAGCAGATGGTACTTCTACAGGCAATATAACTTTAGCTTCACTTGGAACTTTAGTAGCTAATCTTGAGGGAAATGTAACAGGAGATGTTACAGGTAATGTTTCAGGAACAGCCGCTACAGTAACAGGTGCAGCACAAACAGCTATTACGAGTGTTGGAACTCTTACAGGCTTAACAGTTGCTGGTGCTACAACTTTAAGTCATAGCGGAACAACTTTAAGTGTTGATAGAACAGGCGGTGCTACTGCTCTTATAGAGCTAAAACAAGCAAGTACAATAAGAGGTTATTTAGGAGCAGATTCTACTAAAAGTTTAATTGTATTTAATGGTTCTGCTGCTGAAAAATTTTCAGTATCTAATGCAGGCATAGCTGTTACAGGAAACATATCTAACACTTCAGGTGATTTAACACTAGACGTTGTAGGAGACATCATATTAGATGCAGATGGTGGAGAAGTTAGATTTAAAGATAATGGTACTGAGTTTTTATCATTTTCTACTGGTAGCATGACGAGAACTGGTAATTTTACTTACGATGTAAGTGGCATACAATTATTTAAAACCAATTCTACAGAAAGAATGCGTATAGACGCTTCAGGCAATGTAGGTATTGGAGTTACTCCTGAAACAGACTGGCACTCAAATTATAAAGCCTTACAATTAAATACAGGAAGTGCTTTTGCTGCGTATGCAAGTGGTACAACTTTTGGAACTGCTATATCAACTAATCAAAGAGTAACTGGCAATACTTTTACTAATGGCAATAAATATATAGCTTCAGCACCAGCTTCATTATATTTACAACAAAATACTGGAATTCACACTTGGTACACAGCAGCTTCAGGAACAGCAGATGCGACTATTTCTTGGTCTGAAAGAATGCGTATTGATTCTTCAGGCAATCTTGGCTTGGGGACTGCTAGTCCTACTTCTTATTATTCAGGAGCAGATAACTTAGTTGTATCACAAGCAAGTGGAGAAGCAGGAATAAGCGTAGTGACAGCAAATAATACTACAGGTGCTTTATATTTCGCTGATGGCACTTCAGGAAGTGAACAGTATAAAGGTGGTATAGCTTATACCCATTCAACAG
>Ga0098043_1000553_pt1 | contig 13204 bp, 5 predicted proteins | sample 9B_taG_FD_92581 | JGI IMG/M metagenome (GOLD analysis project Ga0098043, IMG submission 92581) | Marine viral communities from the Subarctic Pacific Ocean - 9B_ETSP_OMZ_AT15188_CsCl metaG | ecosystem: Environmental > Aquatic > Marine > Oceanic | place: Subarctic Pacific Ocean | collected 2015-01-10 | reverse complement strand
TGGGCGTCGTAGGCAGTGGTCTGGTTGAAATGACTGCTTGGCGCACCAGATGCTGGTTCCCAGTTACGGAACACCTTGTATGGGTATGTGTGGGTCTTCTGGTAGAGCAGAGTGGGAGGCATGTACCTCCTGATGCCTGTCCGGGCAGTGTTGCTCCTGCCTATCTGGTTGGGCAGGTACAGCCCGTCCGGTGTGCCTGATGAGTAGTACGTGTTGTTCGACCCACTGCGCTGCACATGAGTGACCTTGTTCGCCACAGTCTGACTGGCTGCTGGTTCTACCGTCCCTGCACCTGTGTATTGGTTGAAGTGCTTTGGGACTGATTGTCCGGGTCCGAACACCACATAGGCCACCTCGTTGTTGGTATCGGTGTAACGAGCGTATGGGTGCGCGAACCGTAGCACTACAGGAGTGGGATGTGACAAGGGAACAGCGTCGTCAGTGGCATTGCTGTCCTCGTAGATGGCATCCTTGTCGCTACTGGAAATGCCTAGCGTCTGTGCTGAGGCATCGTTCTTCAAATCAGGTGCTAGTATCGCCTCGTTGTTGTTGAATGGTGAGATGTTCTCCCCTCTATGTTGATTGAGGAGTGGTGTGCCGGGGAACATGGCGAGCATGGCTGTGGTGTCTAAGATGGCAGAGGCTCCCATGTTCTCTCCTACGTTCTGAAGACCAGAGCAGCCCGTAGGGCCTGAGGTGTAGGGGTGTGAGTAGAACTCAGTGTAGTCGTTCTGCGTGCCATCATTGATGTCCATCGTCAAACCGCTGAACCCGCCACCAAAGTAGAGTGGGACACTGTGGTCAGGGCCGTCTTGCGCTCCTCTGAAGTAAGTGAGAGGCTCGCCGTACACGTTGCCTTGGGTTCTCACTCCGGCGAACTCCATGTGTAATCTGCTGAATAGGTAACTAGGTAGAGGGACAGTATCGCCCGCCTTGGGGAAGTTCTCACTCGCCTCGTCAAAGGCGATGAAGCCGGTATCGCTCGCTGATGCTATTGGTGTGGCATAGATGAAGTCGGTATCATTGATGAATAAGGCTCGCTTCTCTATGTAGGACTTGAAAGACGACTCTCCTACGTTGTGCCTGCCGACTGGGCCACCCAAGAACATGCTGTTGATAGCGAAGAACTTGGACGAACTGTCGCTTGCTGTGTATGAGGCAGAGCCTCTGTGTGTCTTGATGGCTATGTAGTTGTTGAACTTAGTGCTAGACACTACTTGGGTGTTCAATCCGGTCTGTATCTGGCTGTCCATCTGCAGGGTGTAGGTCTCTATGTTGGGCAGGATGTGGTCTCCCCTCCAAGCAGTGAACTTATTGCCAGTCAAATGGCCCTTCCATTCAGTCACGTCCACAGGGTTGTTATTGCTATTGACGAGGACTGGTGTGGCCGTATTGCTGTTCGGTCCACGCGAGTTGGTAGTGATGTTGAGCAATGTGTGTGGTATGTACCCGACATCCTTCTGCATGCCCCGCTCTATCTCATCGAGAGTCAGCGTTTCCCTACCGTTGCGATGATGAGTCAGGCAAGCGCTGTAGAGTCCGAGGTCCCGTCTCCTCTCGACTGTGAAGAGGTCCTTGAGCGGAGTCACTCTCTGTTTGTCATTGAGGGTGGTTACAGTCACCGCGTTCTTGGCCCCATCACCAAGCCAGTCTCTGAAGGACTTACCGTCTGTGGCGTACATGTCGCTGATATCGAGAGTCGTGGGATTGTTCGGGTCCACGTTGAATGCCAACTCGACTGCCGCTGCTATGACCTCGTCAGTGAGTATGGTAGTCCAATTGAGGCTGGGGCTGATGATTACGGGGTCTGTAGATGTGCCTTCTGCGCTACCCCAAGTGCTAGGACTGAATGAGTCAGTCACACCGAAGAACTTGTGAGGGCCGGAGTGGTTGTTAGTGGTCCTAGAGGTGTACCTGACTATAGTGGTAGGGCCACTATTGCCAATATCAGTGTAAGTGAGAAGGCCACTTTCAGGGAAACCTAGGAAGCCGAGTATGTCTATGGCTTCCCCACCGCCACCCCCAGAGTACTGCTGTGACTTGACGAAGCGAGGTATCTCATGGTAGAGGTTTGCTATTGTGAGCGTGTCTCCTGACTTAGTGGTGCTGACTGCGTAGCCATTGGCTGGTGACTTGACCCCTTTCCATAGGTTGCCTCTCCAACTCTGGGCGGGGAAGAGGTCTCTATCGGGGTGTTTGGTCCCAAGCATGTGCTTGCCGAGCGTGAACCCGCCTTGCGCCACGTCTCTGTCATCGAAGTAGATGAGTATCTCATTCTCCAATGTAGGAGGTACTTGAGTGTCCTTGCCTGAGAAGTTCTGACCGGGCTGCTTGTAAATCAGACGTACCGTGTAGTCCCTACCCCTGTGGTCTGTGAATTTGAAGCCGTACATCTGCCGGTCGCTGACGTTGGTCCTCTCATTAGAAGGGACGTAGGCTGAGTATGATGTCGGGCCTGTATCGTTGTATATGTTGTTGAAACGGCCTGTTTGGTTGTCCTCCCCACAACCCCATTTGCCAGCGTCAGGTGACCAACCGGGCACTCCAGAGGCCACTAGTCCTCCGAAGTTGATGCGTGCTCGTGCTTTGGTCCCTGTTCTCAAGCCCTCTACCAGTTTCATGGTCTGCCCTTGTGACTCGAACGACTCGTCGTAGACTGTGTTGGCAGCCCTGCCTGTGGTCAGTTCCGTATTGCTGTCTCTGTCTGTCCCTTCTACCGTCGAGTCATATCCGAAGTGCAGGTTGCTCAACAACTCGTCCTCACTCTCATCGGCTGGGACCAATTGGCGCAAGGTGGTGATAGGAGCGAAGGGCCTGCCGTTCTTGTTGATGGGCATTGGGGCAGGATGCATGTTCTCGTCCTCCCCTTCAGTGGGTAAGCACCACGAGTTGCGGAACCTGCCACCATGACCTATGAGGTACTCGGGCTTGTAAGGGACCTGTCCCTTGCTGTTGTCCAGCCAAGCGCAGAAGTTCCTACCGGATGCTCCCGGTACGGTGCTGTGTATGACTACTGTGAAGCCCTCATTCCCATCCAAGTCCTTGACAGCACGACCTATGTGTGCTCTGAGGTAGCCCATGTGACTGCCTCTATCGTTCGTCGCGGCAGATAGAGGGTCCCAGAAAGCCGCAGGGTCGTGAGCGGAACCACCGTCACTAGTGGCCTTGAGAGCAGCACCTTGATTCACCTGACGCACTATCTCCTCAGCAGCAGACTGTATGTCAGACACACCGTCCTTGATGGCCACTTCACCGAAGTCGATGGTCAAGCGACGGACGAAGTCCATGTCGGTCCAATGCGGGAGGTTCTGGAGACGAGTCTCAGAATGTGAGGTCAGGTCATGCGCCGTGCCTCTTATTCCCTTGAGGCACAGGAAGGCCGGTATGGCTCTGGTGCCGTCAGGTGTGTCCATCATGGTGGTGTTGGCATCCCACACGGCTGCCGAGCCTCTGAAGGTCTCTTCATGCCGCGTTTCGGCAGAGGATATCGACACTGTCTCGTTGGCAAGCCTGCCTGTCGCCCCTTCTATGACAGCGGAGCCATAAGTGACGTAGTGCGTGTGACTGTCGTTGCGGTTGACCTGCCAACCGGGCGAGGCTCCTTGCGCTAGACCCGCTGGGTTGAGCAAGTAGTAAGACTGGTGAGCGTACGCGCTTTCTACGAATGCTGAGCGATTGCTCGTGTTTATCTGGCTCTTGAAGCCTGCAGCGACGTCGAGCCCGTTTATCTCTGGAGTGGTTTGACTGGTCTGGACTTGCATGAAGAGGTCATGGAAGGCGATGAACTCCTTGTCGTGAGCGACGTCGTAGAGCAAGACACGTGCATGCCCGTCCGTGTCTAGGTATGGGTCGACGTATGCCACCACTGGAGCACTGGCTTCCGAGTATCCGAGTTGCTGCCAGTTGAGAGCGACTGTCTTATTGACGTGCTGCACGAAATTGACTGCCGTTTCCCTGCATGTGTTGCCAATGAGGAAGTTCTCCAAAGCCAACGTGCTGTTGGCCTCGTTGGTCAGCGCACCTTCCCCTCCATTGAATCCGCTCCACACCTCGTACTGGTTGAAGACCCCTCGTGACTTGCAGAACATCCCGTCTATGGCATGTGGGTTGGTGTAATGCATGTTCATCCAAACGGTATCACCGCTGCGTAGGCCTCCGGGAGCATAGGGGTAGTTCCATGTGCGATTGAGTTGGTGTGTGGGGTTGGTGGTGTTGCCAGTAATGGACAGTTCGTCTCCCACATTTACAGAACCAGACGTGATGGTTATCTTATTGGGCTCGGTGAAGTGATTGTGCGTGAAGGAGACCGCTGCACCTGTTCTGGTATTGATGGAGGCGAATGTGATGGTCGCGTTCTTGGTGACGGGGAGTGTGTCGGAGTCGACGATGTACACACTGCCACCAGCAGAGGTATCGAGAATCACAGACCCGGTCTTGTTTCTTATCTGTAGGGCGTGTGGGTTGGTGGACGGGCCTGCCTTGAATTCCACTGCGCTGACGTACTGCCTGAGACCGTAGTCTATGTTGCCCCCTTGCGTCTGTACGTTGCTCCTGTCATAGTAGAATGGCCTGCGGAACTCATTGGCTGTGGACAGCCCTCTGTTGTCGTCTCTGATTGGCGTACCAGTGAAGTCTAAGAAGGGTGTGAGGGACAGCACTGTCCCAGTCTCCAAACCATTCAAGAAGCCAGTGCTGAATTGCTCTATGTCTAGCGAGTCTTTAGCGGCGTCATTGAGGGACTCAATCAATGCCCACTCTCCATTAGGACGGAAAACCCTACGGAACACTGGCATGCCACGCAGGCCGCGATACATCCTCTCACCGCTCCAACCATCCTCGTTGTCCTGATTCCCAGAACTACTGCTAGTATCCAAATTGGTATTCTCGGGGAACCTATTAGCCACGCCCTCTACGAACAACCTAGTGCGGGCTGAACGGAAGAAAGGATAAGCCAGACCAGCAGTAATATTACTCCCAGTGGTGGTGACGGTAGTATTACTATCTGCTTTACGTCGCCCAAGGACGAAAGTGGAAGTGGTCCATCCCACGAAGCGAATATGCGCTTTACTGCTATCTGGGCCTACTGTGTTGTTGATGACATAGAGACTGCCTCCTGATAGATTAGTGGGAAAACTCTGACTAGACTCCAAAGAGCCATTGTGCCCGTTCTCATGCTCTATGGCTGCCATCAGTTGAGTGGCAGCGAGAGCCCCCCAACTAGTGTCACCGGGGTCAGCGAAGACGAACTTGACGAAGCCGTACTCATCCACATCTCCTGTCGTCCCTGTGGCGTATGGCTTGTACTGCTTGATGACACCCTGTGAGTCCTTCAACTCGATGTATGCCCCTTGTGCGCCATTCCCGTAGTTGCCAGTCACCATAGTACCGGCGTTGAAATTGAATTGGATACTGAGGTACGTGCGTTGAGCAGGCTGTATGCTACCTAGTTTCACAGCAGCGACAGGTTTGCCGTCTAGCAGTCTCTTGTGGTACGGGCCTTCTACGTCCCTGTCCTGAGGGTAGAAGTCCTCAGGCCTACGACCTACTGGGTTCGGTGCCCAAGTATGTGCAGTCATGGTGGCATCGAGATGCAGTTTCATGCTGTTGTCAGGAGAGGGGAATGAGCCTATGCTAGGGTCGTTGAAGAACTGGTTGGAAAAGACTGGTATCTCCACCATAGCGCGGGTGCTCGAATACTGTGTACCTAACTGGTAGTCGTGTGAGACGCTACCTAGTTGTTGAAACAGCCTGTCATTCAAGGACGTCCCATCTGGTATGATGCTGTCCTCACCGAATTGGTCGTCAACCAGTACCGTATCTCCCACGTTCAGACCAGTCGCTGTCTCCCAAGCCGAGAAACTGTCGTACTCATTGCCGTCACCGTCGATGAACCTCCCTGTCCCTAGGTGACCAGTACTAGTATGGAAATGCAGCCTGTTATTGATGACCTTGAAGTATTCGACGCTGGCACTGCTAGGCAAGTAGAATCTTCCTCGTGCAGGGAAGGAGTACGCGCCATCCAGACCACCAGCATTGGCACCCAGCCCGGCTACGTTGTTGAGTGGGGTCTTGATGTCCACGTATGTGGAGGTTATAGCAGCAATCTTACCCCCACCATCTCTTCGAGATGACCAGCCCATCCTACTCAAGACGCTCTTGTCCCACGTGGGTTGCGTCAGCACAGCGCCTTGGCCCGGACCACCGAGCGTTACGCTCACCACAGGGGAGTCGGGGCTTATCTCCTTGACCACTGTCGAGTCAGGGGCGCCCTCACCAGCGTACTCGGCAGGCATTGATGCGACATCGTCCATCAAGCCACGCACTGATACGGTAATCTGAGTACCGTCTTGTGTGTCATCTGTCTTCACCTCGTGCAGCCTGCCACGGCCCGACAGTTGCTCCAAGGAGACTAGGAATGGGTCGTTGCGACTGCTCTTGAACTTGACCAGTTGCATTGAACGCGCCCTGTCAGAGGGCTGAACCACGACATGAACTGCCGCTCCTTCGATGTAGTTGGTGATGATGTCGTAGAACTCGAACATGTTGTTGGTCAGATTCGCCTCGCCATCGTTGCCAGACACCACGTCCCTGCGGTACACTGTGGAAGAGCCGATAGTGGACTCTGACGATGTGGCGTTGAGAGTGGAACGCATTAGGTGATACACAGAGGGGTGTGTGGTGTCATCGCTATGGGAGGACGGTATGCCCACAGGTGGGCTCTGTGGTGAATCGGTAGCGATTCTAGGTGTGTAGTTGGATGGTATCATGCTCTCATCCAGTTCTATCTCGTGTTGCACACCACCCGTGTTGTCACCCACCAAACCATGTGACTTGAGCATAGCAGGGGGGAGAGTGGTGCTCTCTAGCATGTTAAATATGAACAACCCGCCCGGCGCGTGAAGCGTCTTGCCGCTAGATATGGCGGAGTTGATGGTAGCAGCCACTCTCTTGCCGTTGATGACGGTGCCACCAGCAGGAACTGTCTTTTCCACTAGGAGGCAGGGTCCTGACGCACCCATGGTATCGCCTGTCAGGTCTATGGCGTTGTAGTGCACCTCCACCAGAGGGAAGTCTGCATCACCTGTCTCCAGCATCGCCACTCTGCTCTGAGTCTCAGGAGTCATGTGTATGGCGTAGGCAGTGGACGTTTGTGTAACCTCGTCGATTGGAGACCCCTTGAGCAGGAAAGGGCGGACGTTGAACCCGCTACCACCTATGGCTATGATGCCATCTCTGTCAGGGTCCAAGGTAGACAGACCATTCCTGATGACTTGGACGGCTTTGGACGAGGTGCGGACGCTGTTGACTCTCATGGGCATGCTAGTGCTGTATATCGAGACCTCACTGTTGACTTCCAACTGGTCTCTGACGCCTACGTGGTTGCCATCGAAGATTATACTGGCGCTATCGGACAAGCCATCCATGTTCCTCATTATGCTCTCAGAAGACGCAACGGGTAACGAACTGAGGTACTTGTGGCCATCAACCACGTTGTACTTGTGACGCCCCGAGTGACCCATGCCGAACTTGGTGTCTATGGTCCAGTTGCTGCTGGCTACGCTGTACGGGTTGTCACTCTCATTGATTTGCATGGTGCTGCCATAGAGATAGCCATGCGCTGCATTGTCACTGTCATCGCGTATGATGATGCCCGTGGTGTCTATTGCTTGTGAACCAGTGCCGTGCAACTGCACTCTGTCGTCAGTGCCAGCGTCTATCAGCAAGTCAGACTTGACTAGGACGCAGGTGCTGTCATGTGCGAGGTTGTTACTGCTGTCAAACGCAGTCCTAGCATGCAGCACTCCCCGAGAACCTGTGTCAGGGGACGTAGCGAAGTCAAGATGGACGCTGGTGACGTTCACCTTGTTAGTACCTTTATGCAATGATGTGATTCTCACACGCTCAGGAGCCTTCCGGTTGGGCTTTCCGGTGAGAATGTCAGTACCTGTGGGGTTGATGATGAGATTCCAACTGGTGTGTGCGACGTCTATCACCTGAGAGCCGCCACTGTGTGTGTTGCATTGGACCTTGTAAGAGCCGAGAGAGGGTACGTTGTAAGTGCCCGAGAAAGTCCCAGATTTCCCGCTTATGATGCGATACATCTCCTCTATCTGCGGCCTATCTAGGGTGACATAGGTATGACCAGCAGAGACTGCGCTCTTGATGTGGAAAGTCGTGTCATCTACAGCAGCCTCCTCCTCGAATCTCCACAATCCTATGGTGTTGCTCTGCTTGACGAACGGTACTGGTTTGATTGCAGCGTTGTTACCACCAGTGTTGAAATGCACGCTCTCGATGTAACCCTTGTACTCTCCTCCCTCACCACCTATCAAGAGAGATGAACTGTTCTGGTTGCAGGATGTCAAGACGTCCCAAGAGGTGTATGCCACTCTCTCCGCATTGATGAAAATTGACATCGACCTACCATCGAAGGAGCCAGCGACGTGGATGAGTTCTCTAGTGTTCTTGCTCAGGTCGTCATTCGATATCGAAGAGTGAGTCGGTGTGGGGAAAGTGATGCCATCATACCCACTGGAGGTCTTCGTCGCTGTAGTCACGCTGTTAGTGTATCGCTTACCTCCCTTGTCCTGTGATGTGACGTAGAAGGAAGCAGCAGCAGGCTCCTTCGGAGAACCGAGCCTCAATGAGAACATGCCGTTCTTGCTCGCTATGACCCCTCCACAGTCTGGCCTGACCCAAGCCTCAATTACGAAGGAGTCTAGTTGCTTGATGTAACGAGCACTACCGTCCGCATCATTCTCCCCTAGTAAAGGCCTTGAGGAACGCCCAGTACCACCTACCTTGAGCCCAGTGGACCTGAAGTCCTTGAAGGAGCAGACCACATTGTCATTGACCCCGTTGAAGTAGAGGGCCTTGCTGGTCTTGGCTATGGTGGTCATGTATCACGCAGACCCCCACGCATCCAGTGGTTGGAAAGTGATGGTCGCGCTGTAGACAGTCTCACCGGCTTGGTAGTCTATGTCGACCGCCAAGACGGTGCCACGTATGCCAGTGAATCTGTTCTTCACATCGAAGTCCGTAGAGGCAATGAGCGCGTTATCATTTGCGCCTTTGCGCGTGTTCATGATACCAGTGCCATAGAAGAAGTTCCTTGCGCTGTAGCCCTGTGGTACGTCCTCTTCCGTCGTGCCGTACACATCGGTCAATCCATTGAAGGAGTTGTATGGTATTTGGAGACCCACTATGTAGTCCTGTTGGGTGTTTTCTACACCAAATGCCTCCAACACATCGAACACTCCATCATATTGGTCTAATTGGATATTGAGCGGCCCAGTATGTAGGTTGCCCACCACTCCTAACACTCCGTTGTTTATCGCCACACCAATGAGGTTCTGGGCTTTGTCCCCAGCAGAGAAGCAGGAAGGGACATCAGAGTCTGTCATGGGTTTCAGTAATGGTATTGGAGTATCCCCGGCAGGCTCTATCACCATGTCGTCGAACGATGCTACGGAGCCTGCTTTTGCCATAGTGATGATTAACCTGCCTGTATCATTGCCAGTGTCTAGAGTGGGTGTAATCAAATTGGTCAAAGCACTGAAATCCTCTATGGCATCTTTGATTGACTCAGCAATGAATGCCCCTGTGTCAGCACTGGCAACGCCAGTATCTGTGCTCTGGTTCAAGCCCACGGTAAGGGAATGTGTGGTTGGTTCAGAGCCAGTGGAAGAGTGAGTATGAGAACTGGCGGATGAGTCCAATGTGATGTTGATGATATCTGCGGGTTTGTCTGACGCCACGAAGGCGTTAATGGTAATCACAGTGTCATCAAGGTCAGAACGTGTGACTACGCCTTCATCTCCTACCATGTAATTGAGAGTTTCCAGACTCAAACCTGAGAACTCAAAACGACTGCCAAAGTCGATGTAACCATCGGCCTTGCCCGCTGAAAACTCCACATCCCCACAGTCATCATCAGTGAGTATGCACTCCAAGCGTATGGCGGACTCGACTTGGTTCAAGTCATAGCCAAGCCTCTCCCCAGACAACGGGAGAGATATGGGAGTGACCCTCCTCTTGACGGTCATGGCGTAGTTAGTGCAGTCTAATTCTATGACCTTGTTATCTCTACGAACTAGACGAATAGGAAGCCCTGCCATCAGAATCTACCTCGCGTCGGCGCCCCACCCGTCCTTCGCAACTCTTGAGTGAGCATGTCTCCTATCTCGCGTGCGAGTGCACGCTTGTCAGTCCTGTCTGTGACACCACCGACGTTGATGTTGAGTGTGACGTTACTACCACCCCCTAGTTGGTCATTGGGTGTGATATTACCAGAGGAGCCCGGAGTGAATAACTCAGGCCCTTTCTCTCCGACTATGTATGATTTTCCTCCACTGACAGAACCTCCCTGCGCTCTGAACCCACCAAAGTCAAGAGCCCCCGCTATGGTATCGAGGAAACCTAAATCTAAATCGAGTGTGAAACTGTCTTTGAAAGCAGCCCAAGCGCTTTGAATACCTGCAATGGCGCTTGAAATGCCACCAGTGATTGCCGTGACGGAGCCAGTAACAGCAGCAACAGCGCTACTACCTGCGTCTATTAGCGGCTGGAACATCAGGCTGAGAAGCATTCCCCCGGTGGCAGCCGCCGCTGTGATTGAATCAATGATTTCATCTCTAAATCTATAGACAGAAGCGAGAGCGAGAACCACTGCGGCGATGATAGCGGCAGGTATGGCAGCCACACCCACAAGGAAGAGACCGACACCTATGAGAATGGCAGAGAACACACCCAAAAACGCAGCCTTCCAGCCCTCCATGGTACCTGTAGCGAATTGCACCATGCCATAGATGCCCGCAGCGAGTGCAGCGACACCAGCAGTAAAGGCCAGTTTGGAAGCAGTCACAATCTTACTCGCTCCGAATATCTTTGCGGCTATCGCATTGATGTTGTTGATTATCAGAACTTGAATGCCGTTCATGAAAGGAGCCAGCGCTGCGAACTTCGTAGACCAGAGAGCAATACCCGCAGCACCTGCTGCGATTGCCGACATCATGCCCAACTCGAAAGAGCCGGTAGCCTCTTGCACGACCAAGAAGATAGTACGTAAGACACCTAATGCTAGGACAATAGCCCCCAGTTTCAAACCGAATATGGACGCCACTAAGGTTGCTGCTATGAAAGCACCACCTAGCATGCCTAATCCACTAGCCCCGCCTTCACCTGTGAGAAGCGTACCAAGGCCCGCTAAAGAGGCATTGAGAGTCTCAAATCTAGTGTTTATGTTGAACAAAGCAGCATCCGAGCCATTCAGCGCTGCGTCTAGACCCAAGAAACCCAATGCTAGAGCGGCCAGAGCAGTGACAGTGAAGAAGAAATAGGTGCTCAGTCTAATCATGAGCATCTTGGTCCGCTGCATGCCTCTATTGGATTCGTCAATCGTGCTTGCGTAGTTCCTGTGTATGGCCTCACCGAGTGCCAGCACACCGTTGTACTTGAATAGGGTCGCAGCACCTATTGATTGAGCGATTGTGAGGTTCTTATGGGCGTTCGCAGCCTCCGTAACATCCTCGTACATCCTAGACATGTTGCGTATCGCACTAGTCAATGCCTTACCAGCGTAGAACAGAGTCCCTGCAGCGCTCGCAGCAAAGGCCACCTTGAGTTTGGACATCCCACGTTCTACGATGCCGAACTGCTTAGCCAGACCAACTGAGGTCTGAGTCAGGTCCTTCCATGCCTGATTCATCTCGTTTGCTGGTTTGGCTGTCTCGGCCATATCTACCACTCCCCATCACTGAATGGCATCCTCTGAGAGTAGTTCGTACTCTCTATCTTCTGGCCTTTGCGTTGGCTGTCGGCAGCCTGTTCGGCTTCCTTCTTCTTAGCAGCCGCAGCCCATGTGAACATCTGGTCGAACTCAGGAGGGGACAACTGATTAACTTCGCGGATGCTTATACCGTAATGGCTCATGACCAGATACACTGCAGAGTCGAGAGCCATACTGACATTCTCCCCCTTACCCTCCAGATAATCCCCAATCTCGTCAATCACTGCATTCCATCTAAAGGGCCGCCCACCACATCCTGTGGTTGAGGCAGCAGTTGAGTAATCTTCGCAAGTATCTCAGGCTTTAGTGACAGCATCTGAGCCTTTGGCATATGAGGTTCCGTCTTCTCCACGGCGTTCATCAGCATGTACTTCCAGTACGCACCGAGGTCCATGTTCATCTCGCCCGTCTGTGGGCTGAGGTCTATGAACTCCTTCATGGCGTTCTGAGACTCTAGGAACGTGAGTTCCTTTACCCAGACCTTGATACCATGGTCGTCATCGACGGGGATGTAGTGCTCTTGGGCGGCACTAGTTACCATTAGGCTATTTACATCTTCAACTATTTTCTTGTTCTCCTGACTCACTTACATCGCCCTCCTCGGGCATCTCGTCGCTTGAGACTGCCTCTTCCGAGGGGGCCTCTGCAGGTTCGTCAGGAGCCTCTTCCGAGGGGCCCGAGTCATCCGCTTCTAGGCGGGCAACAAGTTCCGCCTTTGTTCCTCTGACTGTGAGACCTCGCTCCGATAGTATGTCACGTAGTGCTGCTACAGTCATAGAATTGTAATCAGTGGCTTCTTCGACCACTTCCTCTGCGAGTTCCTCAGGGAATGGGTTGCCGTCCGTCGCGGCTGCCTCGGGGTTGAACACGGATGTCTCAGTGATAGCCTCTTGCTCTGGACTCAGAGGTGCCTCTGGCTCAGGCACAGGCTCTGGTCTTCTTCTTCCTCCGGGGTGTAGACTCCATCTTGCCATACTCATACCTCAACAGTGGAACATAGCATCGTAGGCAACTACCTTCACGTGCTTTGGCTTAATTTTCAATTCGCTCTTGATAGGGGTCTTGTCATCAGGTATCTGCAGTGGTGCTTCCTCGATGATGTAGTCATCCACTATGACGAATATCTCCTCTCTTTCCGAGCCTGCCCCGTTCTTGACGAGGTGTAATTTGATAGGTTCACTGAATCCCTTGGACCTGCTGGTCCTGAACTCATGGAACAGGAGCGGGTCTGATACGATAATCTCCATGGTGGCTTCGTATTCGACTGCTCCTTCAGCAACCAGTGACGGATTCCTGCTGGCTGCAAAGGGGACTTGCTCTAAGGATGCACCAGCGGTGTTCCTCGATTCTGCTAGTGGCTGTGCTCCTACGGTGTAGTATTGTTGTATGCCATTGTCGCCCTTGATTGAGAACTTA
>Ga0098043_1000552_pt1 | contig 13206 bp, 7 predicted proteins | sample 9B_taG_FD_92581 | JGI IMG/M metagenome (GOLD analysis project Ga0098043, IMG submission 92581) | Marine viral communities from the Subarctic Pacific Ocean - 9B_ETSP_OMZ_AT15188_CsCl metaG | ecosystem: Environmental > Aquatic > Marine > Oceanic | place: Subarctic Pacific Ocean | collected 2015-01-10 | reverse complement strand
TCAAAAAACGCCTGCGCCTTGTTGTCTTCGTTTTGACCGAAGCTGCATGAGACAGTGTTCTTGATGATGTCGCCGTAACCGTTTTGCCTCAACCACTCATAGACTTGCGGGCGGTCGTCACGTCGGGGTTGAGCAGAGTAAGTTTGCTTCACCGAAAGTTCGGAGCCGTCATCAAGCTTGAAAGACTGAAGACCGAGTTCTGAAAACAAAGACGGCATTGCTTCGTCAGTAAGCCTGCGAAGTTCTGCTTTTTGATTTTTCAGATTTTGCTCGGTGGCTTCAATTTCTTGTTCTTGAAGCCTGATTTGGCGGGCGCATTCTGATACGCTAGCCAAAGCGTTTTGACCTATCCGTTCAACAGAAGAGGACTTCTCTTCTTCATGCTGTTCTTCAAGTGCGTTGAGGATGTCAAACTTTTCGTTCACAATTTTCTCCTTTCGTGGTTCGTGATACGACCCCGTTTCCGGGGTTGACTGGTCCTATGTACTCGCTTAATTTCGCATAGTCAACAGGAAAAAACATGACCTACTCTTTTCAGACAGAACCCTTTGCCCACCAGCTTACCGCCCTGCAAGATTCGTGGGCCGCGGACTATTACGCGCTCTTCATGGAGATGGGCACGGGCAAGTCAAAGGTGATTGTCGATACCATGGGCAAGCTTTTCGAGTCCGGCAAAATAAATGCGGCGCTGGTCGTAGCACCAAAAGGCGTCTATGACAACTGGGTTCAGAAAGAGATACCGGCGCACCTACCGGAGCGCATCGCTCGAAAGGTCGTTCGCTGGCGGCCCGCTAAGACAAAATCTTTTGAAGAAGAGCTTTATGATCTGGTGGTTAATCCCTTCGACGGGCTAAAGGTGTTCGTCGTTAACATCGAAGCGTTTAGCAGTGGCCGAGGTGCCGAGGCGGCGTACGTGTTTCTGGAACAGAACCCGGACAACCTGATGGTTGTAGACGAATCAACTACGATCAAGAACCGCAAGGCGATGCGGACAAAGAACGTGGTCAAGGCTCGACAGATATCGAAATACCGTCGTATACTTACCGGTTCCCCCATCACAAAGAGCCCGATGGATTTGTTCGCGCAGTGCGAGTTTCTGGACCCGTCGGCTTTAGGTATCCGGTCGTACTACGCTTTTCAGAACCGCTATGCCGTCGTGCAACGTCGGCAGATGGGCCACAAGGCCTTTCAAGAAATTGTCGGATACCGGCGGCTGGACGAATTGACGGAAAAGCTGGACGACTTTGCGACACGAACCTTGAAGGCGGACTGCCTTGATTTGCCGGACAAGTTGTACATCCGTCGCCAGATTTCGCTGAGCGCTGAGCAGCAAAAGCTCTACGACCAGATGAAAAAACTGGCCCTCGCCGCTTTAAACGATAAGTCAATAGCCACCACGCAGAGCGTCCTGACCCAGATTATGCGGTTACAGCAAATTTGCTGCGGCTTCTTTCAGCCCGACGACAAACCTATTGAAGACCTCGACAACGGAAGGCTTCAGGAACTGCTCGACGTTCTGGAAGACGCTCAAGGCAAGGACATAATTTGGGCGACGTTTACGCATAGCCTCCGCAAGATCCGTGATGCGATAGCCGAGGCCCACGGAACGCGGACCGTGGCTACTTATTACGGAGAGACGCCGCAGGATGAACGGCAGGAAATTGTAAACCGGTTTCAAGACCCAGCCGACGAGCTACGTTTCTTTGTCGGTCAGCCGCGGACCGGGGGCTACGGCATCACGCTAACGGAGGCGACCACCGTAGTTTACTTCTCTAACAGCTACGACCTAGAAATTCGCCTACAGTCCGAAGACCGCGCCCATAGGATTGGTCAGAATAAGCCTGTGACGTATATCGATCTCGTATGCCCCGGCACCGTAGACGAAAAGATCCTACAGGCCCTAGAAGATAAAAACATACTGGCCGGTAAGGTTCTTGGAGAAGAGGTGAAAGGCTGGTTAGGCGGATAAGCCTTTTGAGTAACCTACGCCCTTGGTGTAGGTAAGCGTCTCGCCGCGCAGGGTATCGGCTATGCTACAATGCACCCACCCAGAGTTTGGGTTTCCCGGCATGTAGCATTCCAAGATAAGCTGGTCAAACTTGAGGTTTTCTTTAACCCACTCGGCTAGCGCCAAGTTGTCAATGCCGGGTACTTCAAAATCCGCCGCTTGCCCTTTTGCATGTTGGGACTTTCGACTACTGCCGATTGCTTCGCAAAGCTCCGGTGACCGGTATCCGGACGACGGCGAGAACGCAACACCGTAATGCTCGCGAACAGGCTCCAGTATATCTCGGCACAACCGGTCCAGATAAGCCAAGGCGAAGGAGTCTGGAGTATTGTCAATGCCCATCCGGGCGGCGGTCTGGCTCTTAACAAGTTCGCGCAGCGTAAAGTGTTCGGACAGGTTCATTATTTTCTTCCGTAAAGAGACCCAATACCGCTTTGCAGGGGGACCGCACCTCCGCGAGCATAGCCGTTTGTTGCTTGGCCTACGATACCTCCGGTAATGTTAACATCGGTTTCGTCTTCAACCGCACCCGTAAGCCCTGTTACGTCCGATAAAGCGGAAAGTCCCTGAGACGCAATTACGCCACCCAACGGGCCCAAGCCCAATACGCTCGTTGCGAGACCAATCGGAGAAGGGTCGATTAAACCGGCAAACGCCTGACCGGGAGTCACCCCGAAATTTTCTGAAAAACCGGCGTTCGGGTCAGACACGGGACTAGCGGGATCGATAAAACCGGTTTCGTAGTCTTCTAAGCCGATAAAACCGGTCGAAAAATCCGTTGTCTCACCCGGCCCCTCCTTGCCGGACACACCCCACCCTTCAAAACCGGCTCGGCCCGCCGCCGACTGAGCCTCCGCCGCTTCTGCCGCTTCTGCGGCGTTAGCGTCGGCTTCGTCTTGAGCATCTTGGCTAGTCGCTTCGCCCTCGTCAACGCCGCCTCCGCCGTCGCCGCCGTCGCCGCCGTCGCCCCCAAAGCACCAGCGGAATTGATCCTGCCACTCGCCACCTACGTGGTGACGGCTTTTCTTATACGCTTTTTCAAGTAGCCAGAGCGCGTCCATTTTCTTTTCTCTTCTTTATGAGTTTGAATACACCCGGCGTCCAACGCGCATGACCGCCTTTAGCAGGCCGCCGCCAAAGAGCGCCGTCTTCAGGGTAAAGGTGAAGATACCTGCCCGTCAAATCATCTTGAACTTTACGAGCTATTTTTGCGGCGTTACTAAACGGGGCAACAAAGTCGATGACCCATAAAGTTCCTTCCCCGCAAGCCGTGCCCCAGTCGCTAGGCTGAATCTTTCTCGTGCCGTCAAGGTAACCCTGCTGCGCCACGTCAGTTAGAAACGTGTGCGAGTACAAACCTTCCGGCATCCCGACGTCGTTGTAGAACAGCACCATACGTTTGTTCTTTAAAGCAGGAAAGACAAGCCGCTCAAGATCCTTCAGGTAAAAGTTCCGATGAAGTTCGGACTCCAGAAGCAAGTCTATGGCGTCACAAAAAGACTTCCTGTCTTGGAACATTAGCCCACGTTCCTACCTGCGCCCAGTATTGGGTCATTCGGGAACAACGTCGCCAAGCCTTGCCGCTGTTTTGGATTGGGCTGGCCCGTGGGCCGCGGAGCGGGGGCCGGGGCTGCCTCGGTAAGGCGCTGAGCCAAGGGCTTGAACTGCGGAACTTGGACCGAGGATTGATCTCCTATGGGAGGTTTCTCTCCTCGGGGATCAACTATCCTTCTAATTTGTTCGGGAGGTTCATAAGACTTTCTTTCCCGGACGCCTGTCGTCGGTTCCTCTTCTCTCAACCGAATAGCGGTTGTTCTTGGAACGCTTATAACTTGCATCTGAGCCAATACGGCCAGCAAGTTTTGTACATCTCCTTTGGTTATCACTGCCTTGGGATTAGACCCTTTTTGAGCAAGGGCCAATAGTCGAGCTATTTCTTGCGGTTTGTCCTGCATAAGGCTAATTAAACCGTCGGTGACTTGAGCAGCCCTTGCATTTATGAGAACATTTCTTGCAGTTTGAGCGCCTACGCCAGTGGCGGTTATACTACCGCTTCCTCCAAGAAGGCCCCCAGTCGCTCTTGAAATAAGACGGTACGTTCCTCCTCCTACGGCGGAGCCAAACACGGAAACAAGAGCCTTAACGACGGGGTCCGTTTCGTCCAACTCAACGCCCGCTAGTTGTTTTGAAATAGAATCATCTAATGCCTTGTAGCGACTCAAGCTGTTTTTTAAGTTTTGAGCTTGGTCGGATGTCATTAAATTATTTTGCTTCATCCAATCTACAAGAGAGGGCATACGGACGCGCTGTCCGGGCCTTGTTGGAGGGGGGTTGAAAAGGATGTCGTCTAGTTTAGCAAAACTTCTCGGGCTTTGCTGACCTGCGGTTCTCGCTGCGTCAAACCCCGAAGCGGACTGCGCGTATCCAATTATTATGCTCTTTAGGCCCTCTTGGGCGGTCTCTTTCATCTCACCGACGTATCGCTCAACGTCTTGCGGGTCGAGCGCATCTATATCAACATTTTGTAGGCCAGAAACTTTTACTTCATCTCGTAAAGCCTTTAAAAGAGCTACTGGGTCTTTTTTTGCTCGTTCCTCAATTTGTTTTATCGGAGCAAGAAGGTTGTTATAGATCGGGGCTATTCCCACGGTTGCTTTGTTATTTAAACCATATGCCCTACTCATAATCACGTTAAAGTCTGCGTCCGGTCCTCCTTTAGACATCGCATACCAAAGATTTTGAGCCTCAAATTTTTTTGTTTCGTCGGCCACGGTTTTTGGAAAAGTGACAAAATCAGCGCCTGAATCTCTTAAAGAAGTTAATCTCTGTTTTAAATCTGGGAGGAGATCAAGGCCGTTGTTTTCAGAATTTTCTAGAGCCTTAGTTATCGCGTTAACCTCGGCTTTGTTTAAACCCAGTTTTTTTATTTCATCGGCGTCCGAAAGATCCATACCTTCTGGATCTACAACATCTCGCCCAACACCCGCTGCTTTTCTATTTGCAACAATGTTGGCTTCAATATCATTTAATATCTGTCTTTCAAGTGCCGCAGCGCTAGGCACCCCTTTATTAGGCTTTTCTAAGCCGTCCATAATTTGAGAGCTATATCGGCTTAGATCAGGCGCGTCCTGTGCTTCTAAAGCTCCGGGCCGAAGGCTTGGGGTTTCTATCGGATCAAAACTAAAACGAACCGCTCTTTGAATGTCCTCTATTCGAGAATGCAGAGGCTTTCCGAAAGTCTCCATTTTGTCTCTTAAAACTTCAACAGATTGATCCGCACCTTGAGGTGTCCGCTTTGCCATTTCTTTAAAGACGCCGTCATTAAAAATGTTCTGTCTCGCTCTGTAGTAGGCGTTGGCCGACATTCTTTTAGCAATAAACTCCTCTACTTCGGCAGCAGGAACATCCCTAGTTACTTTTTCGTCAAGTAACTGTTTTTCGAAAAACTCAGACATCTCAAGAGCCATTCTTCGGTCGTCTCTATCCGCGTCCGGCTTTCTGGCAAAAGCCAGAAGCCTCTTACGAATGTCTCGTATATCATCTATTCCAAAACCGTTGTCTGGTCCCACTGTTGCGCTTGCCGCGTCGCGGGCGCGTTCCGTTGCCGCAGCTTTTTCAAGAAGCAGGTCTCTTTGTGCCTCTAACAAAGCTTTGGTTCGGTTAGCTACTGGACCTTTTGCTCCGAACCTTCCTCCATAGTTAGTGCTAATAAAATCATTCAATTTTTGAACGGAATGGTCGAAGGCATCTGCACCATAGTTTTTATAAAGCCGCTCAAGGTTTCTATCGTATTGCTCTTTAGAAGAAGCTCCAGATTTATCTAAAAGGTCGTCAAACTTTTTAGATGCTTTTTGAAGCTGGGCATCGTTTTTCAAAAGAGTTTCAAGTGAGGGGACGCCTTGCTTAAAGGCCGCGTGATTTGCTTTTATTTCCTCCACAGTATCAATGGCGACACGAAGCTCTTGTGGAAGAAGACCCTTAACTTTTGGGCCTGTCGGTAGGCCTTCTATCTCATCCAAAGCTCTAACTATCTGGGGAGCTTCTTCTGCGTCAAAAAGTATCTTATGGCTTGGGAAACCACTGTAAAGCTTTCCAGCGGTGTCTCTGGTGGCCTCTATAATGGGGTCTAAAGCTCGGTATAAAGCCGCCGCTGCGTCATCCGCCCCCATGTTATCGCCGAGAACATTTTTGTATGCAGCAAAAACCTTTCCTGCTCTTTCAGCAAGGGCGGCTTGAATAGCGGCTCCATAAACACTCTTTGACAGATCCGAAGCGATCAAATAACCGTCTTCTGTGCCTGAAAGAAGTGCAAGCTCCGCGACATCAGCTAAGCGATCAACTGACTCATCATCCTTTCCTGTTAAAGCCTGACCAACTCGGGAAGCCACATCTTCTTTGGCCTGCTCTCCCTGCTCGGCAAAAACTGTCCCTGAACGACGAAGCATTTGTCGAACCGAGTTAAAAGAATCGTTGTTAAAGAGTTCTATGTTTTCGCCGCTTCTAAAGCTTTGTACGATTCTTTGAATTTCAGCTTCAATCTCAGGAGCCTCCAACCCTTGCTCAGACAACCTTCGACGCATGTCGTCAATTATAAACTGAGCGCCCTTTGCTTTACGACCTTCTCGGTACGTGCGGGCCGTATCCAAAAGATTGATTCCGGTCCTTTTTACAATGCCGGGTATTTTTTCCAGTTCGTATTCACCGTCCCCCTTAACTTTTAAGTTAAAATCCGCAGGGTCTACTGCGGGATTTTTCTGTTTGGCGGCCTCAAACAAAGGGACTTGTTTAGCTAGCTCTGATTGAACGAAGTTCTCTTTGCTAATCGTTCCTTTTGCCACGCGGAATGTATTACTGAGAATGAACCTAATCGGACTAAGGGTGTACAGGGTGGTGCCCGCTAAAGGCACCGCCGTTTGCCCTATAAGCCTACTGGTAGGGCTTCCCGGATCAATCGATTCTGCCGCGGCAGCACCGGCTACGCCTAATCCGCCTATAGTCGTCTCGGCAAGCGCGGTTTTTCCCGGATTGGTGGCAGCCAAAACGGCAGGCTTACCTATAAGTTGTTCTGCCCCACGTAAGAATCTAGCAGACTTTGGAATGTCGCTATCTTTAGCCAGATCAGAAAAACCTTTTAACATGGCGAGAGCGTCGTACCCAAGGTCCGGCTTTCCGGTTTTTTTAAGAGAAGCCGCCAGTAAGCTTAGCCCCCCTATGCCCTCAAGAGCGTCAGCGGTCGCTTGACCAAAAACGACGTTCATACGGGAGCGTGGAGTATACGGAGAAATCTCTCCAAAAAACTGTTGCTTAACAAGATCCTCTAAAAAGGTAGGGCCAAGGTAAGCTCCGGCAGCGGTAAAACCCCCGAGAACAAAAGGAGAGGCAATACGGCCCGGAGAGCCTAGTTTTGACACAACCTTAGCAACTTTAACGCCCGTCTTAGCCCCCGCGAAGCCGCCGGAAAGACCTAAAAATACTCTTGGGCTCTCTAAAGCAAGCTGTTCAAAAAACCCCCGGTCCTCTGCGTTTGAAAACTCTTTAACAATATCGCTAACTTCTAAACGCCGTTCTGCGGGCGCAAGATTTTTTGTCTCAGGGTTAAGGTCAAAGTAAGGGGCCGTGCCGTCTTGCAAACTTTGAAAAGTCATTAAATCTTCAGCGCCGGGTTGAGAAGTAATTTCATCAACCACCATTGAAGCTATGACCGCTGGGGCAGCTTTACCCCATCGGCTGAAGGTATCTCCTATTTGGTTCTCTTCCAGAGTAACCGGTTTTATCCCAGTTCCCAGCACCCCGCCGCTAAAATCTGCAACAGACGCTTCAAGAGAAAGTCCCGAAACACTCTCGTCTGTTTCGGGCTCTACCGTCACAGGAGCTTCTTGCCTGTTCTCTTCCGGGATGACAGGAGATATTTCTAAAGAAGGAACTAGCTGAATAGGGTTTGCCACGATTAACGCTCCGTAAGACCTTCTTGGGTTTTTAAAACATTCAAGAACTCTGCCATCCCGTTATAGGTCGCGTAAAGGTTGGTTAGCGATTTAAGCCGTTCTTGCGAAGCTTTACGGGTAACGCCCGGCGCAAAAACAGCGGCTTCAAGTTTTTGTATTTCCGCAGCGACACTGCCTAGATAAGGCTTAGCTTTGTCGTAGAACCCTTGTGCGCTGCTAACGACAAGGAAGTTTCCGGGAACAACCTTAGCGAGCCTTTCTTGAATAAGCACGTTTTCTCTGCCCGGAAGGGCCTGCATCGCTGCGGTAAGCCCGTCTACAAAAACGCGTTGAATAACAGCCGCGCCGCGGTCCGCGGCCCCGGTAATTTCTGCGCCGATGGCGGCGCGACCGCCTGCGTTTATTGCTCGGGACGCAAACCCTTTCAAGCCAAAAGCTTGTGCCGCGTCTTTAGCAGCCTCTGAAACGGCCCTTGTTCTAGAGGCTTCAGCCTTTACCTGTTCCTCTTCACTAATTATGCCGTCGTTGTCAAGGTCTCTTCCGTTTAAAGCGTTAGCGCCGTTGTACAGGTAACCCATACCTTCAAACATAGAGATGGAACTCTTTCTTATTTGTTTCAACTTCTCTCTTTGTGCCCCGGGATCTTTTGCTAGAAGTTGAAGTTCTACAAGATTTTTTACGCGAGTGCTAACGTCAGTATTACCGCGCTTTGAGCGGTTTAAAGTTGCTTGAGCCAACTCTGGAGAAAGGACGTTTTCTTTTTTCGGAACCATTTCCCCGTCTTGGAAAACAAGTTCCGGCGTGAAATAGTATTCAAGAAGTTGCGCGATTTTTTTCGCCTCGGGGTTGTCGTTTGAAACAGTTGCTTCTCCTCGCGCACTGCCCCAGACCTCAAAAAACGGTTTTTTAATCGTAGTGCCGTCACCCGTTGAAACCTCTGTTTCTTTCAATAGGGCGGCAGGCAAAGCAGTCGCGGCGTTCTTAAATTCGTCGCGAGAAGCCTTTAGCTTTTTCAGTCCGGCGGCATGTTTCTTAAGGGCCGTTTCCTGTTTCTTAAGTTCATATAAACGATCTTTATTTTTTTGATCTTTTTTAAGGGCCTCTTTATCGTGTGCGAGCTTGTTTTCGGCAATAAGCTTTTTAAGCTTTCTTTCTTCTTCGGCCATCCGATACGCAGAGCCCAGTTGCGTGGTGAGTTTGTCCATGTCGTAAAGCTGAACCATGTCCAGCTTATCTATCTGAAACTGTTGGTCTCGCTCCTGCTGATTTTTTGAAAAAGCGTTGTCTAATTCTTTCTGCTTTTTATTTATTTCAGCGGTTTTTTCAAGAATTTCGGCCTGACTCATATAAGCGCGGCCCGCTGCTAAGCGGCTTCGTAAATCGTTTAAAGAACTGTTTAGTTTAGTTAGCTCAACTTGTTGTTCGTTTGCATTTTTAATGTTTGCTACGGCTTGCGACCTGTTTGTAAAAGCCGATACGCCTTGGTTAAAAATGTCTTTTTGAGCGAGTTCGCTTGCGCGTCGAGTAGCCTCCTCCGCTGCAAGTTCTTTTTCCGCACCTTCAAAAGCTTTTAATTTAAGGGCTTTTTCAGTCGCCTCTCGACTGGCTGCAAGCTTTGCAGCATTTTCAGCTATGCCTGAACCGGCCACCGAAGACGCAAGCTGAGAAAGAACGGACTGACCCGGTTTACCCGGTTGTGCAAAGGCAGCGCCCGCTTTTGCAAGGTCAGAGAAAAACTGAATCTGTGCAGCGTCATTGCTGCTTCCGCCCGTTATCTGCTCAAGAACAGGCAGACGTGCGTCATAAGCCTCTTTTAAAGTACGCTTCGGTTTATAAGTTTCCGCAAATTTCCCCAACTCCGGGGCAGCAACCACGCTTAAAGAAGGCGAGCTAAAAGTCGGCATATCTTCTGGGACGGCTTTTAAGTTCATTATATTTTGAACCGGTCCCGGAACCACCTCACCTTCGCTAAAGCGGAGGACTTCTCCGCCTTGGCTAAAATTTACGGGGGGCACTCCCCCTTCCGGAGGTGGGGGTGGCGCTGCCGCCATCTGCATTATGCCACCGGCCATGTCGCCCGAGACCGGTACGTTCATAGTGTCCTGCGCCATCGGGCCAATACCACCAGTATCGACCTCGGTTTCCATGGCACCTTGAGCGCCCATCAGGAGCATAAGCGGCTGCACCATCGCCAGAACGGAATCCGGTGTCGCTGCGGCATCTTCCGGGCCTACAACACCTGCCAGTTCTTCGCGGCGCTCCTCTTCCGTGGCCCGTGTTCCGCGGACCGCGTCCATCATACCTTCAAGCGACTCCGCCTGTTCCGGGTCGCCAAAGTTGTTGGCTGCACCCTGCATAATGGCTACCACTTCCGGGTCCATCTGCGAGGCGATACCGGCAGCGTCCATAGATCCGAGGTCCGCGGGCGATGGAGCGCCCATCGCGGCCATCGGTGCGGCAGGCACGGCACCCTGTTCCATGGCCGCGGCCATCGGCTCCCCGCCCATTTGCATGTAGACGCCTTCTGGTGGGGCCACCGGAGCCACCGGAACGGGGTCATCAGGACGCTCTATCTCTTCCAAACGCCTCATGTTGTCGAAGAAGTCCTTCATTTCCTGTTCAGACGACTGATACGGCTGCATGTCCTCAACCAAGGGCTCTTCTCGTGGTGAGAAATAGTCGGTCACACGTCCGTCAGGCCCTCTTACAACGCCGGGCGCGTCCTCATCTAGGCCTCCCATCGGCGCTCGCGCCGGGGAGACTTCCGACGTAACCCTAAAGCCTTCGTTAATCATCGCGGCCATGTTTGGGTACATCTTCGCAATGTCGGAAAGGTCTCGACTGTTTTCGCGAACATAAGCAGCGACCTTGTCCTTGGAACCGCGCATCGACTCAACAAGACCTTGGAAGATGGCACGTACGTCACCCGGCACCTCGCCCCCCTCGGCCATCGGCACAACGCCCCGGCCCATCAGAATATCCTTCTGCGTGACTTTACCGTCGCCACTAAGGTCGGGGAATGCCGCTCCGCCTTTGGCGAACATCTGACGGCCCATTACACTTCTGTTCATCATCCGAATAATCCTGCTTTGTTAGCTCCGGCAACCGTACTGCCGACAGCAGTGAGTCCGCCGACAAGTTGCTGGAAGGCCGACGCCTGTGGCACAGAGGCTCCCGTCAAAGACTGCTGCGTTGTCGGTGCGCCTTTGTAAATGTCGCTCAAGAAACCAATGCGCTGGAAGGGCTCGTAAGCCTCTTCTATCGCACTTTTACGGCTAGCGTCTAGTGTCTGCTGGTCAAGCTGACGTTGTCTCTCACCAAGATCAAACCCGAAGCCGGTTTCTTTCTGACCAAGGTTTTGGAACACTTCGCCCACGCCCGCTTCGCGCAAGCCAAGATTACTAAATGCTTCGCCCTGACCCAGAGCCGTTCGAGCCAATGTTTCTCCTGCCCCGACGTTAAGAGACCCAATTCCTTGCCCTGCGCTTAGCTCGCGAGCCCGCTGAGCAGAAAGCTGCTGCTGGGCGTTCAGGAAGTTCTGCGCCTGCGCTTGAGCAAGGGCACTTGCCCGGTTCCTGTCGATTTCTCTTTCGGCAATCTCAGCGCGGCTACCGCCAAACGCGCCTGCGCCCGTAGCCTGTCCCCGCACTTGGTTCTGCTGAATGTCGTAGCTGCGGTTTATCTCGTCGGCAACGGCCTGCTGGTACGGGTTCATATACTGAGCAATGCCCTCGCCCGTGGCGGCACCCGCGCCGCTCTGCATAAGCGCTGTTCCTGCCTGCACTCCGCCCGATATCAAAGGCTCTGCCAAACCAAACGACGCGGCAGCCGGGGCTCTCGCCTCGCCAAGAAGTCCGGCGGCGCGATCTAGATAAGCCTCATAACCACCTATCCCCGTTATGGCGCGGTCTTGCGCCACCCTTTGGAGGTCTGAGAAGTCGGCTACCTGATAGTCGGGGAGGTCAACCGGTGTTCCGGAAAGCTCTTGGGCGTCCTTGAGAAGGGCCAGCTTAATGGCCTCAATCTCCGGAGCTTCCCGGACTATTTGCTCTGTAACCTGAGTAGCCATTACGCCATCCTCGCGCCGCGGGCTTCAAGATTCCGCATCACACCGTACATGTTGTTTATACCTTGCTGCAAATCCCCGTTTCCGGCACCCTTTACAGCGTTCGTCGTAAAGATGAACTCTCCGGGCATAACCAAAGCTTTTACACTGTCTTTGCCGGGGGTGCCCTCGTTGGGCATTATGCCGCCTGTCCGCCGCGGGAACACCTCACCGCCGTCCGCCGCCGCGAGTTGGGCACCGAATAGCTCAGGGAAGCGGTCCCGAAGACGCTGGTTAAATCCTTGAGACCCGATGGCCGTAGCGACGCGGGTCTGCCTTGGAGACGTCACTCTAGGCGTAAGGGCCCCCGGAGGTAACCGGTTAGCCGCAACCATCGCCGCACGTTCTTCCGGGCTAATCTTTTCAATCAGGTCCGGCTCTTCCATTTCAGGGACTTCCATTAAAGAGGGAAGTGCCGCTGCTCCGGCTATGCCGCCGCCGATTAGAAGAGATCTGTTGCGGGCGAGAAAGCTGGGCTGCGCGTCTGCCATGGCTTCCTTTGCAAGATCGTTCGCCACCGTTTCAGGCAGGCCTTTTGCGATGGCGGCGACTCTTTTATTTGCCCCTATTGCTAAAACCTCGTCTGGAGAAAGCCGCGGGTCGTCAATACTGGTTACAGTTTTATACAGATCTTCACCGGCCCCTTTAATTTGGTCTAGGACGGTGGGAGAAGCTTGATTAAGCGCCGGTTGAATCTGGTTCTGGTCGAGCGACGCGTCAAACAGCATTGCCCCTGTGTTAGCATCCGGCTGCGCCGCCGCGTCATACATCATTGCCGAATTGTTCACTGCGGACACATTCGGGTTAAATCTCGGCTCTATCGGAGACCCAAGGTTTAATTTCTGTGCCTGACCGGAGGCGGCATTCGCTAGTTTGATAGTTTTTGGAGCGGCTGTAGGCGTCACGGGGGCACCGGAACCGGAAAGACCCTTCGTACCCGGTGTTGCAAAATCGGTTCCAAAGGTTGTGTCAAACTCGGCTAGGCTTGGTTGTAGCGCAGCGCCTAAGCCGTCTGAACTGGCGGTCGTAAAGAAGTCAGAAGTTTTATCGAAATCAGCCGTAAGGTCTTGTAGACCTGTGGTCGTAGATTCCGAGCCGCCTAGCAACCGATTGACGGAGGGGCCTGCTACCTTACCAAGGGCCGCGCC
>Ga0098043_1000546_pt1 | contig 13282 bp, 9 predicted proteins | sample 9B_taG_FD_92581 | JGI IMG/M metagenome (GOLD analysis project Ga0098043, IMG submission 92581) | Marine viral communities from the Subarctic Pacific Ocean - 9B_ETSP_OMZ_AT15188_CsCl metaG | ecosystem: Environmental > Aquatic > Marine > Oceanic | place: Subarctic Pacific Ocean | collected 2015-01-10 | reverse complement strand
CTTATGCCAGTATAACTGAGTCTCAAAACAACGTTCATACTAGAATTAAACAAGACACACCTAACATTGAATCTTTGGTGCTATTTGAAAATATCGGCAGTAAACTTCAAAAGGTTCCAAAAGTAGATAAAACAGGCAAGGGAATAATTTCAGTTGACACTGTGCCTCTGGGTATACAGAAGCCTAGATTTGATAATTTTAGATATGACAATGCAATTGGTGATTCTTTACTGGATGGCCGCGATAGTAGTTTGGTTCCCTCTTGGAAAGTTGTTTCGTTAACATCAGAGATTAGTTCTTCTGCGCAGAAAGAAACAACTACCTCCGTTACAGAATTAAACATACCACAAATTAATATACAACTAAATTACAAGAAAATTATTTCTGAGAGAAATGCGATACCCGGTAATCCTAATGCTAATTTAAGTGGATTTGAGTCACTTATATTCTCAGACAATAAAGTCATTCAACTTGAAATGGATGATCCTATGATTTACATTGATGAAGTTAATACTCAAATACTTAATGAAAATTTTGATGTTGAGGTTTTCTTAGTAGATAACGGTGACGTAAAACAGAGCTTAACAAGAAAGTTTTTTGAAAATAAAAAAGAACAAATTGTAGATGGTATGATGGTATCAAATAATCCTATTAATAATACTTCTAATGAACAAATAGATGAAAATGCTGTAGAATATTATTTTAACATTAAGAAAGATTCAGATGTAAATCAGTCGGTTGCTTGTAAATCAATTAATATCTACAATAAGCAAACTTATTATATTAGTTTAGATTTTGATTGTGATTTAAGTGATACCGAAAATCTATACAATGATATTTATGGTAGTGAGGTAGTTCCAGAAATATGCCTAGATTAATATACAGTGGCGATACAACAGATACTTTTGGTAAGTTTTTACCTACGCCAGTAATAGAAAGTATAAAGATTAGCTCAGTCTCTTCCGATGAAGACATAGTAAGGGTGTTGAACGCATTTACATCCCGACCGTCCGAAGGCGATGAGGTAGGGTTCAATTTAAACCAATTAGCTAAAATAAAAATTAGAACGTCGGCTCTATTCAATTCAAATGATACTTTTGACTCTAAAGAACTTTTTGAAGAACTTTTTGATCAAACTAAACAAAGTGATAGTTTATATATAAATTTTATTATTGCTAAAAATGAAGGTGTTATTACAAAAATCAAAGAAGACAAAACTGAATTAAGGCTTGCTAGAAATTATGTTAACAGCAGTGGGCCTGCTGGTAATACACCGTATACAAGTGAAGTCAAATCAAGTTCGCTCAGAGGGTATGTCAGAAAGTTGCTGAACCCACGTTTTCAGGTTTACAGTATTCCGTTAAGTGATTTTGTAACACTTGAAAATTTTACCTCCGATTTTGATGATAACGGTAATGCAGTATTAAAGTCTTCATATACAGATTTTAATTTTCATATAAAAGATTTTGATACTATAAGAGATATCACAATTTTTACAACTATATCAACAGAAGATTTTACAGATCTTGCTGCTTCTAATCTATCTTTATCTTCGTTTGCTATCAATTTTGGCGATTTAAGTTATGAAGATATTAAAATAAATAATAAAATAGCTAAGTTTGGAGATCCTGTTTATGTAAATGCCAACAACCTCCCTTATGCTGACACCCCACTATTGGCACTCGATGGAAAATATTATAAATCTGACAACGTCAGTCATTTCTTTATCAAGTCCTCTATAAAAGATATTATAAATAAATATTACAACGAAAGAATGACAACAAGTAATCAACTTCTTACTCACGTTAATAATATAGAATATGTAATTTCTAAGTATGGCGACACTATTGAATTCATACCGAATCTTTATAAGGCAAATAATTTATCACCTTCAAAAAGTTCAGCTACAAAATTAGGTAAATTCTATGATGATTTAAGAATTACAATAAATAATATTAATTCATCATTACTTGGCCAAGAACAAGTTGTGCGAAGAATATACAGAAACTATAAGCTTGTTGATTCTAGAGTTGCACCTGACATAGTTTTTACTAAATCTTTTGATGATACATTGACAGAGGACTCAAATTTCATATATAGAAATATTTTGCATGCTGCAGCCGCTAGGTATGTGCCAGTTTCCGACTCAATGGATTTTCCCGGTAAGGCAGAAATACCAATAACACCTGAGCAAGCGCGCGAAGGGTTAGATTCAGAAATTGATAATTTAATTAATGAACTAAGAAATAAACTTTCGGATCTTGCACCAGAAGATTTGAATAGTATATCTTTTGACTCATCAGGCACTGATTTATCAAGAGAAAGGCAAGACCTGCGAGATTTTCTTGCCAGATGGGATCAAAGATGGACTCGAAATGTTGGTACAACATATGATGATCAAGGTAGAAACAACAAAAAACAAGAAAAGAAAGTTAAGAAGAAGTATGCAGAAGAACTTGGCTATGATTATTCTAAATTGTCCACCAAACAATTTAAAGAAATGAAGTGGTGGTTCCTTCGCGATAAAATGTTTGAATTAGTAAAATACAAAAGAACAGATGGCGATCGGTCTTACAGCGGTTGGGATGATAGATTCAAACTTGATACCAAGGTACTGTGTAGCTTGAAGCCTAAAATTTCAGCAATACGCCCATCGCCAGACGATAACGCTCCATATTGGATTACTATAAAACCAGCCAGCGACCCCGAGGCAACTTCACAATTACGAAATTGGAATGCAGATGTAATATTCGAAAAAATAATTGATGATATAAAAAGTGAATCAGGCTCAGATGATCCGATTAAAGATGCTGTTTCAGAAATTCTATCTACTCTTGGTAGCAAATTAAATTCAAAAATGTCACAAATTAGAAATAGTTCTACCCTAATGTCTCAGTTGATAAGTGAATCTTCACGAGATGAAGTAGCATTAGAATTATGGAATAGTTTTTCTGCAGAAGCTACTGATATCGCTTATAAGACAATGAGTTATAAATTTGATGCATTGATTAGGTGTGTATTTTATCCTGATCCAACAAGTGGTGTTTCTCAAAAACCTGAATACTATTATCTACCAATTGCTGGAGGTATCGATTACGGTAGTAAAAGATTTCCTTATAACAAATTTCAAAATTTGGCTAATAAGCGTTCCACCTCTGAATGGTACTACCCGATTACTCTTGGTTCGCGAATAGCAGATCAAATATTAAACGGACTCTATCAATTAAAAAGTGATTTCCTTAATTCCATAGAGAAAATTATAGAAAATATTATTATCATAGAAGGTAGTGGTATTGATGATGGTACATTTAACGCTTTATCCAAGCTTGATATTGTAGTCAAAAAAAGCGGATATTTTTTCTTTGACTTAGAAAAATTTATTAGAAAAAGATCTCTTATGTCGAGGTATATGGATATGGATACTTTTATTAACTTCTTCCCTGCGGCGAAACAAATGACAAACAATTGCATCAATGTGAGGAAAGTAAAATATTTAAATTCGACTTACCAAACAAGAATAGAATTGGCGACAAATATAAATGATGATGAACCATATGAACCATCTGATTTTACCGACTTAATATTTGAAACTATTCAAGATGGTAGTTTAAGTATGCGCCCCTTGGTATACAAAAAAGCACCGGTCGCAAGTGGCGTTATAAGATATCAAGACTTTTTTAATAGCACCGGCACCGAAGATAATAATTTTGATGCTGATTTCTTTAACAGTTTAAGCAACATCACGCCCGAGTATACTTTGTTAGTAAAAAGAAATTTTGGTTTTCCCGGATTTAACGATGGTGACTTACCTGAAGGTCTTACTTGGAAAGACGATTATAGGCTAGCTTGCTATAATTACCAATTTTTTATAGATGATGATCAATATGATCGGAAAACTAATACTACTGATACTGGACTTGTGGGACCAACTTCTAACAATTCTACCCGCGACATTGCTACTATTGAAGTGCACATCAAAGATAATTCATTATTATGTCTCGAAACAATACTAAATAATTTTATTAATGTTTATGATTCATTTGTTGAAAACTATTATAATAAAGCGATTGAATTTTGTTCATATAACGAATACTCACAAAGATTTAATAACTTTTTTACAGATGCGATATTATCTGAATATCCTGAATCTGGACCTTGGATAGATATGGTGTCAAATTATATATTGTACTTGTCAATATTCACCGACTTTTTTGCTACAACACCCAGTTATGGTGAAAAAATTGAATTTGCTGAAAAAATATTAGAACAAATTAGACCCGAGACTGGAACATTAGGTCAGCTTATAGAATTTAACGAAAAATTATTAAACTTCAGAGATAGGTTGGATGCTATTCGAAACGAAGTATCTGCTTTCTTGACAGTTGGTGATACATTAAGTCAAGTTAAATTTTCAATAGTGACAGATATTGAAGTTCCTGTGTTAGATCATATTGGTGATTATACTGAAATAAGTGACAGACTTTCTAGTTAATAAAAAGGAAATTATACATGTTTAGAATACCACTTAAAGTAATACAAAATTCATCAACTAAAAAATCAACCGTAAAACAAAACAATAATACCATCTTTAATGATAAGATTGTTAATCGTTTAACACAACCAACACTTTTTAATGTTCAAAGTGCAGCTAGTAACTTGGAATCTAAATTTAGCAACGCGGACATCCGCGGCCGCCGAAAAGATCCGGTGCAAAAAGATTTGACTATTTTAACTAATGAAACGTTGATGCAAATGAATATTACTTTGGATCCATTGCAAAAAGACTTCTCCCTACTTGGACAAAACTCTTTAGTATTACCGGATCCAAATCCAAACATATTAGACAAAAAATTAGTAGACAATATAGAAAATTCACCAGCTAATGTTAAGGACTATTTCAGCAGTGAAAATGATCCAATATTACAATTAGACGAAGGCAACAATAGCGCAGTTGAATACAGCGCCATTGAAAGAGCGGGTAGTCTAACACCACCGGTGGATTTATCAAAAATTTTATCCGATATAAATGTTGTAAATCAAAATGGTAATATTTTTGGAAAAAACAAGTATTTTATGTAAAGGCAAAATTAAATGGGAAACACAAGCAACAACTCGTCAACGTATAGCGATATAGGCTCTACCGCATCAGTGCGCTCCGCCGGCTCCGTTCCAGCTTCAGAAAACACTCAGGACGAATTTGATCCTGAAAACATTGAAAACTTAAGACCAGACGAAGACATTAACAATAGAACAAAAGTCAACTTCTCTTCTTTTAAGGCGTTGATATTACCAAATACAGTAAACATAGTAACAAACAATGTTATTAATACATCTGCATTCATTAGTACTGGGGTTTTAAATCAATCAGGTAAGACATATGCTTACAACACTATTAATTTAGCTGATGGTGTAAACGATGAGGTAGAATTAGCTCAATATCTGACTAATTTAGCTGTTTCAAGAGGCATAGGTTTCTTTCAATTTGAAAATGTAAATGCAATACCAAGTAATATAAATGCCGGTGGCCCGGCCGGCTTTACAAATCAACCAGTTAAAATGTTCTGCCATACTTCAATTATGGATGATCCAACGTTCCAAGAGGACGCCGAAAGTACCAGCACTTACCAAAGAACATTAAGCCCATTTAGATATTCACCTATGGAAAAACAAGCGCTTAAAGATAAATTCGGATATGAACACGAACTTATCGACGATTCCGCAGTAGATGTCTTTACACAAACTAAATTAGACGATTTTACATCTCAAATTTCAAGTGATTTAAGAAGTGGTATTCTGGCCAGAATCGATATTGTAAAAACTACTAAAAAACTTGAATTAACTCCTGAAATATTTGAAAAGGTTACCGCTGACGAAATTCTTGAAACTAGCATCGAAATTACAGGCGTAGAATCCGAGAACATACAAAGCACTCTCCCTGCCACTCAGCAATCTGCAGCAACAAGCACCACTACTACTGCAGCTACTACTTCGGCACCATCAACATCCACTGGAGGAAGTTACTAACAATGTCAATTAAAGACGAAATTTACACAGAAGCTGGTATGGCTTATCCGTATGATGAATATGGTGGGAGAAAATTATCAATTGTTGACTTAAACTTAGTTTCTGGATCTAGTGATTTATTTAGAAAAAATGTGGGCGGATACTTTCTTAATGAGTTTGATGAGTCTGGGCAACTTGCGGTTCCACCAAAATTTGTACCGATGAGTCAAACAAATAATATAAACAATATGATCTATTCGATTACATCATTCGCAGGTCCATCGATTAATGCCTCTGTATTTGAATACGAAACTGGAATCACAGAAGATCCTGAAGAAACCGAGCGCGCCGATGGTTATTATGGTAGATCACAAGAAACCATTTTACCATTTGTAAAATTTGTTTGTCATATTGAGGGTAATCCAGCAATGGACATACTCAGTAATCCCAGTACAGGTAATAAATACTGGGAGTCTATGTTTACTGATAAACTTTTTGATAATTCACCAGTTCCAAAAATATACGACAATTCCGTTTATGACGAACATTATACAATGATTAACTTACCATATTCTGGATTACAAACAAATTTGTTTAGTGATGGTGGTTCTGTAAGAAGTAAAAGTATTGTGTCTTATGATTACAACCATTATAACGATATATATCAACAAAACATAGCATCTTTTGATTCTGAAAAAGAAATACCAAATTGCTACATACTTAATCTATTGTCAGATTCATATATGGTATCTTCGGACCCAGACGAACAAACCTATAAACAGCAAAAAATAATAAACTATTATACAAATACAAATTCGTCTTACTTTAAAAATATAACTGATCCAGAGTTGGACACGGTAGAAGCACTCAATGTTATTGTTGGTGGTATGAAAACCAGTGATACAATATTAAAACAAGATATCACTCAACAACAATCAAATATAATTTTTAATTCGCAAGCTACAAAAAGATTTTTATCGAGCAATTCAACAGCCAACACAGTAATTTCAGGCTCTATGCCATTCTATAGCAAAATACAATTTGATAAAGAAAAAGGTAAAAGATACTCCAAACTTATAAGCAAAAATAATTACTCGACATTTTTTATGAAAACATTAAAGGAAGTTTTCTTAAACCAAACAAATGAAGAACTAAACACAGATCAACTACAGTTTTTAGTCAATGAAAGATTTTTATCCGCTTCGTTAGATAAAGATTATGATGTAGGTGATAGTAAATCAGAAGTTGCAACATTCCGCGGCGTTGATTTCACAGAGTTACTGTTATATTCTCACAATAAAATAAAAAATGAGTTAAATGATTTTACAGTTATGGATGACACCAACTTAGAGGTTAAATCAGCAATTGATGAAATAGGCGCTTATAGGGCATTTAATGTACGTAATGTATTGAGAACAATAAATGGCACTATATCAAACTTTTGCAAAGATTCGAATGCATTCTATATATCTGATATTAATTCACTAATGAATTTACAAAATGAAACGGTTAACGGTGGAGTGGACATAACAAGCTTCACTAACCCGCAACCAAAATACAACGAAGCTGTAGCCTATAGAGTTGAAAAAATTGCTGGCCCAACTACTGGTGATTCAAATACTCAAAATGCAATACAAAATTTTTGGATTTTTAATGACGAAGATCTTGAAGAATTGAGTTTGATTGATTCGCAAGTGAAATATGGTACAGACTATACGTATAAAATTTATGCTTATTATCTAATACAGGGATTAAAATATGAATTTTCAAATCTACAACTTACCCGCGTTGTAGGAACAATTAGGGAAGCTACCGGCTTTACAAGTGATACGGATGTTCCAACGGGCCCTGAAGCGTCTAGTATTTCTGAAGATAATCCAATAACAGGCTATTGCCTTGAATACTACGATCCCAGTACGGGTGAAGTAGTTAGAGACCTACTTGAAGATAACGTCGGAGATTTAGATGCAGGCACAGTATCTTCTATCGCATCCGAAGATACTTTAAGAATTAGAACATCTGCTTTATCGGCTGATGTGTCAATGCCACCTTATTTTGCAAATTTTGCTGTGACAGCACAGCCATCATTGAAATTAGTTGAAATTCCAGTTCAAACTAAACAAGTAACTATTACTGATCATATTCCAAATAGAGTAAATGTTAACCCATCATATGCACTCAATAATAGTAACACATTAATTTTTAATTTAAATTATCAAACTTTTCAAAACATAGTATACCCAAATATCATAAATTCTAATGAAGCAGATTTTAGGAATAAATATTTGTTATCCAATGACATACCAGTTTTTAGTAATCTACAAGAACCCACTGTATCTCCAGCTAGATATGTTGATATTTACAGAATTGCACAGCAGCCAAAAACATTCTTAGATTTTCAATCCGGGTATCTTGGCACAATAGACAACAAAATTAGAGATAAAAATTTTGCATACAAAACTTCTGTTTTCTATGATACAGTACAATCAAATACTAAATACTATTATTTGTTTAGAACAAGAAGCGATTTGAATATTTTTGGCCAAAACAGTCAAATTATAGAAGCTGAGTTAGTAAACGATGGCGGATATAAATATGCTTTATTTGACGTATTCAACGAACAACAAATGATTGTAGAAAATTTTAAAAGAATATCAGATACATTTAAAAAGATAATTGAGATTGCCCCTAATGTTAACCAAATATTTCTAGACGACACAGACGTTGATTATACTCAATCGGCTTTATCACAATATGATAAAATAAAAGTTGGGATCGCTGACGAATTAATCTGGAACAAGACCTTTAAGTTAAGGTTAACATCAAAGAAAACAGGCAAAAAAATAGATTTGAACATTACTTACAATGACCCAAGTGTAAATTTAGACAATAACTAAAAAAAGCACTATTTATAGGAAGAGGTATTAAAATGGCATTTTTGGACAATTCAGGAGACATCATTCTTGATGCAGTTCTCACCGACGTTGGAAGGAAGAGAATGGCTCAGGGAGACTTTAGCATTTCAAAGTTTTCTATTGGCGACGATGAAATAGATTATGGCTTATACAATAAAGATCACCCATCTGGGTCAGCTTATTATGATTTAGAAATTTTGCAAACACCCGTGTTGGAAGCTTTTACACAAATTAATGCAAATATTAACTATGGTCTTTTATCATATGCAAGACAAGATTTGCTTTACCTTCCGTCTGTTGAATTAAACCAAAAGGTAAGTGTCAGTTCTGCAGTTACCATTTCTGGTAATGGTGTCATTTACATTGCAGACGATAGTATTAGATCTTCTGGTAAAACAACATCTGAATTATTAATAACTGATTTGGGTAATGACAGATCAATTATCACAAGTGGTGCCGGCATAGGCTCCAAACTTGCCGTAATAGAAACAGGTATCAATACGTCAGATGGTGCTTTGATCGGTTCATCTACAAACCAATCAAACTTCATCCTATCAGTTGGATTGGTGGACAATAACTTCATTGTTTCTTATGACAATAATTTTATTGGTTCTGTTCAAGGTCCATCCCCCGGTGATGATTTTTCAAATAATACCGTTGGTGGCGTTGCTGATTTGAGTCTTTCTTTGACAGATGGCATAACATCAAATTCGTCTACAACAGTTACTAACTTTGTAGAGTCTACAGTTAATGGTATATTAAACAGAGTCTACTACAAACAAGATGCAAACGGGGGCGATGAATCACTAACCTATTCTTCAATTAATGGCCCAAGGGCTAGTTTTACAGCTTTAGGTTTCACTATCAATTCTGAAATTGCACAAAATGACTACCTTACATATGGAAGAGTTGCCCAAACTCAAGGTGGCACTCAAACATATGATTATATTGACACCGTGATTTATGTTCAGGGCGCGTCAACTCAAGCCACCTTACAGCTTCCAGTTAGAATTATTAAAGCATCATCATAAACGGAGATTATAAATGCCATCAACATACGAATTACTTAATGTAAACACTGATTCTACAACTACAAAAACTATTTTACACGAAGTGTTGCCGCTCACTGGTACACTTGCAAGTGGAACTTATGACAGTCCCGATGGAACATCTTTTAACATTAAAAACTATAGTCACGGTATGTTTCAGTCTGTTTATGACTATCCTTTTTTGAGTTCATCAGCCAATCATATCTACGATATTACTTTTGGATATGATGAGAGTTCTACTTTGAGTGGTTCTGCATCTGTACAAAACAGTAAAAAAATTAATATTTATAACCAATTCTCTCAGGTATTGTTAGGTTATACTGGAAGTGATAACAAGGTTAGATTGTTTGAAAGTGATTTAAGTCTTGATTCAACTGGTTCAATGAGAGAAGTAGTTATTATTCCGTTTTCTAGATTGATCACTAAAGATCAAATTAAAAAAGGTAGTTTTAGTATAGAGCTTGGCACAGGATCGTTTGCATCTCCTTACACCACACTTGGTAGTTCTCGCTTGTTGCTTCAAGATGCATCCGCATCTGATGCTGGTGGTACAACCCCAACGTTAGGTGGTGACTATGGTGTCCTTTATGAAAGTAATGGTGACGGCACATTTGGAAACGGTTCATTGTCAGGCTCAGGAGTTGTGTTCTATCAGGCCGGTATTGCAATTCTTACTGCTTCAGTATTCAGTATTACTAACTCAGTAGGTGTTGTTACCGCACCAATCACTGATTTTGGTTCCGGGAGCGAAGGTGCTATGGAATCTATTGATTCCTTAATGACTGGTTCTTCTATTACCGCTTCTTGCGATGCGCTAAGACATCGTATTTACAATATTAGCTTCAACAACTCGACTGAAATTAACTCTACGATTTATTTCTGCAGATTACCTGTTAACAAATTTAACTATAGTTCTAACCCAACTTACACATCTGGTAGTAAAATCAGAGTCAAGAACGTTGCCAGTGATCTTCCAGTTGCATATGTGACAACTGTTGGACTCTATAACGCTAGGAACGAATTGCTTGCAGTTGCTAAACTTTCCGAACCTCTTAAGAAGACCCCACAAAATGAGATGACTCTTAGGGTTCGATTGGACTACTAAAATGTCTTACCGTAAATTCGGTAAAAACGATGTTCTTTTGAACACAATGAGGGCCCACCCAGTGGTGGACTTCTTTGTATATAATGGTAAGATATACTTTAATAATAACAGACACGAATCAGGCTCGTTTTCTAAGGCTATCACAGGCATTACTTCCAGCTTTAGTGGTGGGGTAAGTTTATATGAATATAATATTGATAGACTAACTGGCTCGAACAATCCTATATTTCCATTTATTACAAAAGATTCTGCTGGCGCCTCATTTAAAACTGTAGCGCCCACTACGTATTCAACTGAATTTCAATATGGTGATCGGATAGATGGGTTTTACCCAATGACTGCCTCTATATCAAGAGAACTTATGAGTCCAGCCGCAGGCGCTCGTGGCACAGTCATAGATACTGAAACAGGTACTCTAACAATAAATGCTGGTGCGCCATCTTTTCCACATTTTTATGCACTAAAAAACAGATTAAATTTTAATGCAAGGTATAGCGAACATTATCGTGTATCATCTAGTTACGAGTCTGGGTGGGACAAGGCTAATCAAGCCTTAAATGTAATTTATATACCATCTATATTTTACGGAAGTAAAATAAACCCGGGTTCAGTTTGCTTAAAGTGGTATGTCAGCGGTACTGTGGCTGCAGAAGTTAGAGATACTAAACAAAATGGTGAACTGATTGAGGTCACAAGCTCTAATTCAACAGGCAATGGATTGGTGGCGGGTGTTGTTATGTATGACGAAGGGGTCATAATCTTGACTGGATCGTGGGATGTTGATCCAGAAGTTGATCTACCTTTAATAACTGGTCGCTCAGGCGGTGGTGATGTTAAACCAAAATGGATATATTTTGGCGCTGGTGGCAATGATGCCATTGAGCGAGAACGCGCAGATGTTGCGTTTGCCTCTGCATCATTTGGTATAAATTTTGAAGCCGAAACCCATACACAGGTTTATACTATGTTCGCTAAAGCCTCCCGAGGTCAAGCAAACTTTTCTAATAATCCAACTTTTATAACTAAAGATCAGCCTTACTTGTTAAAAAGCGGATCACACATTTTTGAAGAGAACCCAAGCAGGACTATTAAGAATATTGCCTCTTCTAGTTTTGCTTCACATAACGAATCATTTAAGAGACAAGTTTATATATCTAGAGTGGGTATATATGACGAGGATAAAAATTTAATTGGTGTTGCTACCTTATCTAGTCCTGTACTTAAAGAAGAAGATAATGATGTAACGTTTAAAATGAAGTTGGATATCTAATGCCCATTGTAATTACATCAAAATTTATTACAAAAATGTTGTCGATTGTCATAAGTGTATATGCTGTTACACTGTTCCCGTTTATTATATTGTCTGAAGAAGTCGATGAATATACAATGAATCACGAACTAATACATTTTGAACAACAGAAAGAACTGTACCTTATTGGTTTTTATATTCTATATGCTTATGATTTTGTAAAAGGTATGATAAAATATAAGAATAAAGATACTGCATACTTTATGATTCGCTTTGAACAAGAAGCGTATAATCATCAAAACGATCTTGGATATATTTCTGATCGTGAAAAACAAGCTTGGAAACAATACGAGGTATAAATGATTTTAGGTGTCGATGTATCGACCAGCATTACAGGTTTCGCAGTGGTGGCAGATGGTGTTTTGGTTTATTACGATTCTATAGATTTGAGAAAACACAAAAATATATTTGCTAAGACAATTGCTATCAAAGAAAAAATATTAGACTTATACGAAATGTATCAGTTAAATAATGATGAAAATTCTTCAGCCGGCTTTGGCGATTCTAGATTCCCGATTGAACATATTTATGTGGAACAACCATTTACCTTTTTTAATTCTGGAGGATCATCAGCAAAAACTATGGCTGCTCTTCAAAGATTTAATGGTATTGTATCTTGGCTATTGTATGAAGTATTTGAGATTGAGCCAAAATTTATTGGAGCAACGTCTGCAAGAAAAACTATTGGTATTAAAGTTCCACGTGGTCAAAAAGCAAAACAAGTGGTCTTGCAACATTTGCTAAACACCGAACCTGCTTTCAAAATAGAGTACACGAAACACGGAAACCCCAAACCTGAGTCGTATGATAGGGCAGATGCTATTGTAATTGCAAAAGCTGGATTTGAAACAGAATTAAACACCTAGTTACTATGTGGATGATCAGGTAACCCTTAAGGTTG
>Ga0098043_1000545_pt1 | contig 13289 bp, 19 predicted proteins | sample 9B_taG_FD_92581 | JGI IMG/M metagenome (GOLD analysis project Ga0098043, IMG submission 92581) | Marine viral communities from the Subarctic Pacific Ocean - 9B_ETSP_OMZ_AT15188_CsCl metaG | ecosystem: Environmental > Aquatic > Marine > Oceanic | place: Subarctic Pacific Ocean | collected 2015-01-10 | reverse complement strand
TACCAATCTTTAATTGGTCGATTGGAAGTAAGTGTGGGTTTCTTGTACCCTCATTATATGTACCGTCAGTATTCTTATTCATAAAGTATGGATTGTTAAAATGATCTCTAACAAATCCACACTTAGTGAATTGGTCGGCCATAAGTTTTAACTTAGCAATCTTTTGACTGGCCGTTTCTTGCGATTGCCCAATCTCATTAGCAATCTTTAGGCCAGCAATTAACACATCATTTTGGGCTGACGTAATACCATTATCATTTTTAGTAACCATAACTTTTCCCTTTCATGGTTGGTTTATATTCTCTTAGTATGTACTAAGAGTTCCACAAGTTCACCTTGTCGATAAGTTAAATATACCCTAACACGTTACCATTTACTATAGATAGATGGCATACCCTACCCCATACACCCACTTATACTGACATGTTACCCCACATCTCTATACATATTAATTTACTCAAATAAATCACAATTTTCTGAGTTTGACCCCCCACCCCCCTCTATATAGGAAGACCCCCCCTATAGGAGTCCCAAACTTCTTTACAAAAAAATTTTTTTCACTATATAATGCGTTACGGTTAATGACCTGCGAGATAAAATGACAATAGTAGTAGAGCCAGAGCTTGGTGTACCCTTGGAAACTTCCAAACCTCCCCCTGATTTAAAGGATCGTGTGGAGCCAGCAGCAAATACTGCAAAAGAATTAGGTGAACATGGGCTGGATGTTGAGCCAAATAAGGAAGATAAAGATGTCGCTGCCAAAATATCTGTTGCTTATGCTGATGATCCTGAGAAAACTTCTAAAAAGGTTACTGAGAAGAAACTTTCGACTCTTACACCTGCATCTTTGATACTAACAGACAGTATTTTAAAGGAATTTGGACGTTCTGTAGTAGAAAGTGCCGTGCAAATACGGCATTTGGTTACAAATAAACTGTTATTAGAGACTGACAACCCTGATCCAAGGGTCAGAATACGTGCATTAGAGCTTCTTGGTAAGATTTCAGACGTGGGATTGTTCGCAGAGAAGTCTGAAGTCACCATAACACATCAGTCTACGGATGATTTACGTGAAAAATTGCGTTCTAAGCTGGCAAAACTCGTAAATCCACCCGAAAAGATAGAAAATGCTGTTATTATGGGTGACGAAGCTATAGATGTAGATAAAGAACTAGGTTTAGACGAAGAAAATGGTACATAGTCAGGTGTTAGACTTCAGCGAAGACGATATACAGGTCATGTTGGACAATTTAGACCAATATACGACTGAAGAAGTTGCTGAAATTGACCGTATGGTCGATGAATTGAACACCAGACAGTATAATCAGGCTGCATATGATGATCTTATAGCGTTTTGTAAGCATATGCAGCCCGATTACATAGTGGGGAAACATCATAGACTCTTAGCTGACATGCTCATGGGAATTGAGCAGGGTAAAAAGGATCGCATCTGTGTCAATATTCCTCCAAGACACGGAAAATCTCAGCTTGTTTCTATTATGTTCCCCGCTTGGTTTTTAGGAAGGAATCCAAACAAGAAGGTTATGATGGTTTCGCACACCACAGACCTCGCTGTGGATTTTGGTAGGAAGGTTCGTAACCTTATTGCAACAGAAACTTACCAAGCTATCTTTCCGACTGTGGCTTTGGCAATAGATTCTAAGTCGGCAGGACGTTGGAATACTAATTCAGGGGGTGAGTATTATGCGTGTGGTATCGGTTCTTCTATTGCTGGTCGTGGTGCTGATCTTTTACTTGTGGACGACCCCCACTCAGAACAAGACGTTATTAACGGAAACTTCGAAGTGTTCGAAAAAGCATACGATTGGTTTACCTTCGGAGCGCGAACTCGTCTTATGCCTGGAGGAAGAGTTGCCATAATACAGACCAGATGGCACATGGATGACCTGACAGGGCGTGTTGTAAGAGATATGACCCAGAACGAGAGGTCAGATCAGTACGAGGTGGTTGAGTTTCCTGCTATATTAGATGTAACAGACAAAAAAACGGGAGAATCTAAGCAAAAACCCCTCTGGCCTCAGTTTTTTGACCTTGAAGCACTACTCAGAACTAAGGCTTCAATGCCTGTTTTCCAGTGGAATGCCCAGTATCAGCAAGAACCGACAGCAGAAGAGGCTGCACTTGTTAAGCGAGAGTGGTGGCAGATATGGAAACAGGAAAGTCCACCCTCATGCGAGTATGTTATCATGTCTTTGGACGCAGCGGCAGAGACTCACAACCGTGCAGACTTCACGGCTTTGACAACTTGGGGCGTATTTTTGAACGAAGATGTGGACAACTACAACATTATTCTGTTAAATAGCATTAAAAAGCGATTAGAGTTCCCAGAACTGAAGGCTTTGGCTATGGAAGAATACGGAGAATGGGAGCCAGATTCGTTTATTGTGGAGAAAAAGAGTGCGGGAACGGCTCTTTACCAAGAGATGAGGAGGATGGGGATACCGATACAGGAGTACACACCACATAGGGGTTCTGGTGATAAGTTAGCACGTCTTAATTCAGTCACCGACATAGTTTCCTCTGGTCTTGTATGGGTTCCAGAAACACGATGGGCAGAAGAAGTAGTAGAAGAAATAGCAGGATTTCCGTTTATGAGCCATGATGACCTAGTTGACTCTACCGTGATGGCACTGATGCGCTTCAGACAGGGCGGGTTTATACGTCTACCAAGCGATGAACCTGAAGAAACACAGTATTTTAGAAGAAGAACTGGGTATTATTGATTAGAAAGGTAGCATAATGGCAATAGAAAAAGGTATGTACCAAGCACCTCAAGGTATAAATGGCGAGGATGTTTCTGCTTTAGAGGTAGAAATAGTCAATCCTGACATGGTTACCCTTGATGATGGGAGTATGGAGGTTACTATTATACCTGAACCCGAAGGCGCTATGATGGGGGAGTTTGACGAGAATATCGCTGAATCCTTAGATGAAAATCAATTAAGTGGTATAGCCAACGATCTTTTAGGGTTGATTGACTCTGATGTAGAGAGCCGTAAAGACTGGGCAGATACGTTTGTAAAAGGTTTGGATGTACTTGGTTTTAAGCATGAAGAACGTACAGAACCGTGGGAGGGCGCTTGTGGAGTATACTCTAACGTGTTAGCAGAAGCAGCTATTCGTTTCCAAGCAGAGACTATGAGTGAAACATTTCCTGCACAAGGCCCTGTAAAGACTAAAATACTGGGTCAGGAGACTAAAGAGAAGATGGAAGCCTCTGAACGTGTGAGGTCTGACATGAATTATCAACTTACAGAGAACATGGTTGAGTACCGATCTGAGCATGAAAGACTACTATATAACCTTGGTTTGGCAGGTTCTGCGTTTAAAAAGGTATATTATGACCCGAATATAGGTAGACAGATGGCTGTATTTATACCTGCAGAGGACGTAATAGTACCTTATGGAGCATCTCACATAGAGACAGCAGAGCGTGTAACCCACGTTATGCGTAAAACTAAGAATGAGTTACGAAAATTACAGGTAAACGGGTTTTATCGTGATGTAGATCTTGGTGACTCACAGCCCTACCACAGTGATATAGAAGAACGAAAAGCAGAAGAAGGTGGGTATTCTCTTACAGATGACGACAGATATAGCATATACGAAGTCCATGCAGAGATGGTTATAGATGGTATAGATGATTCAGAGAATGATATAGCCAAACCCTACGTGGTGGCTATGGATCGTGGGTCTGGAGAAGTATTATCTATAAGGCGTAATTGGGATCAAGAAGATGAATTATCGTTAAAACGACAGCACTTTGTACATTATGTCTATGTCCCAGGATTTGGGTTCTACGGACTAGGACTTATACATATTATCGGTGGATACGCTAAAGCGGGTACTTCTTTGATACGTCAGCTTGTAGACGCAGGGACACTTGCTAACCTCCCAGGAGGTCTAAAAGCACGAGGATTACGTATTAAAGGTGATGATGCACCTATAGAACCTGGAGAATGGAAGGACGTAGATGTACCGTCAGGCAGTATTCGTGAGAATATTATGCCCCTACCATACAAAGAACCAAGTCAGACATTGCTCGCGTTATTGAACCAGATCACTCAGGAAGGCCGTAGACTAGGCGCAATAAGTGATATGAACATATCTGACATGTCTGCTAATGCTCCTGTAGGGACAACCTTGGCGCTCTTAGAGCGTACTCTGAAGCCTATGGCAGCAGTACAGGCACGTGTCCACTATGCTATGAAGCAAGAGTTTAAAATGCTCAAAATTCTCATGGCAGAATACGCACCAGCAGAATATGCCTATCAGCCCACAAGAGGTGAAGTAGGCGCACGTCAGGCTGATTATATGATGATTGACGTTATCCCTGTGTCGGATCCCAATAGTTCTACTATGGCACAGAGAGTGGTGCAGCACCAAGCGGTCTTACAGATGGCTCAGTCTGCACCACAAATATATGACTTACCTGAGTTACACAGGCAAATGATAGAAATATTAGGGATGAAGAACGCAGAAAAGATTGTTCCAACCAAGGGCGATCTTAAACCTGTAGATCCTATTAGTGAAAACATGGCGGCATTACAGAACAAACCTATGAAAGCATTTATATACCAAGACCACGATGCTCATATATCAACACATATGTCGTTTATGCAAGATCCTATGATTGCCCAGATGATAGGTCAAAGTCCTCAAGCAAAACAGATAATGGCCTCTTTACAGGCACATATAGCTGAACATCTTGGGTTTAAGTATCGTAAGGATATAGAAGAAAGACTTGGGGTTGAGCTACCTAAACCAAATGAAGAGTTACCTGAAGAGATAGAAGTTAACTTGTCAAGGCTTGTAGCAAAAGCAGGCAAGCAGTTAACTCAGGCACACATGCAACAGGCAGCTCAGAAACAGGCGCAACAGAAAGCACAAGATCCGATTATACAAATGCAACAGGCTGAACTGCAGATTAAGGCGAAGGAAGTTGAACGGAAGGCTAAGAAAGATCAGGCTGACGCTATGTTGAAAGCTGAAAAGTTAAAACTAGATGAACAAGAAGTACAAATTGCTGCGGAGAAGAGTAATGTACAACTTGAGATAGATAAACGAGATAAAGACAACAAAATGGATATGGAAATATTCAAAACTATAAACCAGAACAATAAAGGTAAATAATGGCTAAAACCGTCTTTGACGTGCTTAAAGAAAAGATCGAAACTGATATAGTTTCTGCAAAAGATTTTCTTGCTGGAGGGGGAGCAAAAGATTTCTCTCAATACAAGGAAACGACTGGCTTGATACGGGGTCTAGAAGCTGGTCTGTCTCACATACAAGACCTCTCGCGCAATTATATGGAAAGTGATGATGACTGAAGTAATAAAATTAACAGACGAACAACTAGAAGTGCAACTACCACAACCTGTAGGATATAGGGTGCTTGTAGCATTACCTGAAATTGAAGAAACTTATGAGAATACTAAAGTTTTAAAAACAACAACAGAAATGCGTAATGAGCATATTATGTCTATAATAGGTCTTGTTGTGGATATGGGAAGTCAAGCGTATCAAGATAAAGATAGGTTTGGGGATACCCCTTGGTGCAAGATAGGCGACTACGTAATGTTTCGTGCTAATAGTGGCACGCGATTTAAGATAGACGGAAAAGAATACCGACTTATGAATGATGATTCGGTTGAAGCCGTTGTAACAGATCCTCGCGGTGTAGCGAGAGCAGTTTAAGGAATACAGAATGGCAATGCAGAAAGTAGAATATAGTTTTCCTGATGAGCAGGATAATAAAACGGATATTGAAGTTGAAAACTCAAGTGCAGTAGAAATTGATGTATCGAGTGATAAAGATAAAAAAGAAAGTCCAAAAAATGAACAAAAAGTTAGCGAGCCAGAAGATAAAAGAGTCGAAAAGGTTGAGGCTGAGAGTGGAGTTGAAATTGAAGTTGTCAATGATACGCCAAAAGCTGACCGAAATCGTAAACCTTCTGAGCCTCCAGAAGACCTTACTGATGAAGAACTTGGTGATTATTCCGAAAAAGTTCGTAAACGTATTCAGCACTTCAGTAAAGGATACCACGATGAAAGAAGGGCAAAAGAAACAGCGTTCAGGGAAAGAGAAGAACTAGAACGATATGTTAAATCTGTTCAAGAAGAGAATAATAAATTAAAAGGTAGTGTTAACAAGAACCAGACAGCACTACTTGAACAAGCAAAGAAAACAGCAACTGTAGAGCTTGAACAGGCTAAAAAAGCATATAAAACAGCGTATGAAGCTGGAGATGCAGATGCTGTTGTTACAGCACAGGAAAGTTTAACCGCTGCTAAGATTAAGACTGATAAGTTAAATAATTTTAAAATCCCTGCTTTACAGGAAAAAGAAACTCCTGTAGAACAAAGAGAAGAGGTTCAAAATCCAGCACCCGTGGCAGATCAACGGGCAGTTGATTGGGCTAAAAAGAATACTTGGTTCGGTACAGATGATGAAATGACAAGTCTGGCACTGGGTCTACATAACAAACTCGCAAAGCAAGGTATAAACTTGCAGAGTGATGAATACTACGAGGCAATAGATACTCGTATGCGGCAAGTCTTCCCAGAGAATTTTGAGGAAGAAATTGCAAAACCAGAGGCTGAAAAGCCAAAACGACAAGCTAATGTGGTTGCACCCGCTACGCGGAGCATAGCACCTAAAAAGGTGAAATTAACGCAAACACAGGTAGCTATAGCGAAGAGGCTAGGAGTGCCGATAGAATTATACGCCCAAAAGGTTGCAGAAGAAATGAGGAAAGAAAATGGCTGAAAATCGAATAAACAGAGAACTTGAAACCCGTGAGAAAACACCACGTAAAAAGTCTTGGCAACGTCCTGAAGTTTTACCTTCACCGACACCTGAAGCTGGATACGCATACCGTTGGATACGGACAAGTAATCAAGGACAGATTGATCCCACGAATGTTTCTTCAAAATTACGTGAAGGTTGGGAACCTGTAAAGGCTAGTGACCATCCAGAAATAACATTAGTTACTATAGAGAACGAAAACTTTAAAGATAACGTTATTATTGGTGGTTTAATGCTGTGCAAGGCTCCGCAGGAATTAGTAGAAGAGCGTACCGATTACTACAAACAGCAAACGGACAATCAAATACATTCTGTAGACAACAACCTCATGCGAGAGAACGACCCTAGAATGCCCTTGTTTCACGACAGGAAATCTAAGGTCACTTTTGGTAAAGGCAATTAATTTAGATCAAAGGAGAATTGGATATGGCTTATCCAACTATAGACGCCCCTTATGGGCTTGTTCCCGTTGGCCTGATTGGTGGTCGTCCTTACACAGGTGCTACTCGACAAATGAAAATAGCTAGTAACTACGGTACAGCTATTGGAAAAGGCGATTTAGTAAAGCGTGTAAATGACGGAACTATTGAGCGTGATGGAAGTACATCAGCGTTACCAGCTACTGGCACATTAGGTGTCTTCATGGGATGTCAGTATACTGACCCAAATACGAATCAGTTAACATTTAACAATCAATATCCTGCTAGCATTGTTGCTAGTGATATTCATGCGTTTGTTGCTGATGATCCTGACTTGATAATGAAAGTAGCTATATGCTCTTCAGGTACAACAATGGCAACATTGGGAAGAACTGTGATTGGTAATAAAACAGCTCTCATTAGTAATACACTAAATACTACTAATGGAAGTTCGAAGTTAGCTGCTAATAATAGTGTGGCTACAACTTCTACATTGCCACTTCATATTATTGATGTAGTTGATAGCACAGCGACTGGAAGCGATACCTTTCAAGAACTGCTAGTTATATTTAGCACACATACTGATAATGGTAGTAACGTGTTCATTGGTGGACATGCCTATCGTAATCCAGTTGGCATATAGAGGAGATAAATAATGGCTATTTCACGCGCACAACTCCTTAAAGAACTACTTCCTGGCTTGAACGCATTATTCGGTTTAGAGTATGCAAAGTACGGTGAGGAACATGCAGAAATTTTTGAAGCAGAAACTTCTGATCGTTCTTTTGAAGAAGAGACTAAACTATCAGGCTTCTCCGCAGCACCAGTCAAAGACGAAGGCTCTGCCATCGAATACGACAATGCTCAAGAGGCTTTCACAGCTCGCTACAATCATGAGACAATCGCAATGGGCTTTTCAATTACTGAAGAGGCTATTGAGGATAACTTGTATGATTCTCTATCATCTCGTTATACTAAAGCGCTTGCTCGTGCTATGGCGTACACAAAACAGGTTAAAGCAGCTTCTATTTTGAACAATGCTTTTGATTCTGGCACAACTTATGGAGATGGAGTGGAGCTTTGTTCTACTGCACACCCATTAGTTTCAGGCGGAACTAACTCTAACGAACCTGCAACTGCAGCTGACCTAAACGAAACTTCTTTAGAAGCAGCTATCATTCAGATTGGAAACTGGACAGACGAGCGAGGGCTTCTTATTGCAGCTAAAGCCCGTAAGTTGGTTATCCCTTCTGACCTACAATTTGTGGCAACTCGTTTGCTCCAGACTGAAGGAAGAGTGGCAACTGCAGATAACGACCTCAATGCGATTCGTAGCATGAGTTCTGTTCCTGAAGGGTTCGCGGTTAATCACTACTTGACCGACACAGACGCATGGTTCTTGATGACAGATGTGCCTAACGGTCTTAAACACTTTACACGTAGCCCAATGGCAACATCTATGGATGCTGACTTTGATACAGGTAATAGCAGATATAAGGCTAGAGAGAGATACTCTTTCGGTGTATCAGATCCACTAGGAATCTTTGGCTCACCAGGAGCTTAAAAAAATTAAGGGGGCGACTTGCGGGTTGCCCCTTTTTACTTTATACTAAATTCACCTTGACAGTTACATGGTGTAGCTGACAGTAGCCAAGACAAGGAGATTAACATGGCTAATACAACGTTTAACGGGTCAGTCCGTTCCGAAAACGGATTTATACAAGTTACTAAGAGTGCGATAGGCGCTTTTACTAATAATTTTACAGTTAATTCTTCAGGAAATGTAACTAATACAGCAGGAGGCCACTTACAGTACGCAGCTGCTACAGGTTATGGCCCTGCCGATTTGATTGTCGGCAAAGGTGGTAGTCAGTACGGAACTGTAAACCCTTACGCAGAAAGTTCAACACAGCTGTTTCCTCTGGGTGCTATGCTTGTGTATGGTAATAATGTATATCGTTATGGCTTGAATGGCGGTTCTGGTATTACAGCGGGAAAACTTGTTGCACATCAAGCTCAAGATTCAAACCATTTAAACATGACCGCAACCGCTGCAGTAAGTGCTGGTGAAACCGCTATTTCAGTTGAAACAGGTGGTAATGATCTAACACTAAATGAGTATGCAGATGGGTATCTTTATGTAAATGACGTTAATGGTGAAGGTCAGACAATGAGGGTAAAATCTAACCCCGCACATGACCATTCAGACGATCCTAGCGTTGTTATAACAACTTATGATCCATTAGTGACTGCATTGACCACAAGTTCTCAACTTTCTTTAATCCATAACCCATACTCGCAAGTTGTTGTTGCTCCTACGGCAGAAGCAGGTGCTGTAGTTGGGGCGACTCTTATTGATATGACAGCTGATTACTATGGTTGGTTTACAGTAGCAGGCCCACAGGCGTTGTTGACAGAGGGAACTTTGGTTCTTGGACATAACTGCATGAGATCAGATTCTACAGCAGGAGCTGTTGAGCCAAGTTCAGGATCAACACTTGTTAATATTGGTCAAGTTATGGTTGTTAATGCCACTACGGAATATTCTCTTGTTTGGATGAATCTACAAATCTAATTAATCAGGTGGGGTGAAAGCCCCACTTCCCAAAATAGGAGATTAATATGGGACTTTCAGACGTACAAGCGCTTACCATAAACGATGAGAATGCTTCTGATGACGATAGGCTAGTCACTGCGGCTAGACCTGATACTTCTGCAACAATGGCTAATACTACTTTTGCTGGCGGTGCAGCTAGAAATGTTATAGTTACAACCACAGGCACAGGAGACAATGCTAAAACTTGCACTATTACAGGCACAGATGTGTTTGGAGATGCAATGACAGAGGTTATTACTTCTACAAGTTCTGCCGAAGCAGTTGCAGGGACAAGTTTGTTTCTAACTGTAACCGCTGTGGAATGTTCTGCACAATATGCGGCTAATATAAAAGTAGGTTCAGGCACACTTTGCGCTCAAGCCGTGCTTGGAAGTAATAGAGTACGATTAAAAGGTATGTCTATAACTTCTGGTGGCACAGCAGGAGATGTCGAGTTTATAAACGGTGCGCCAGAGGATGGCACAACACTGTTTAAGTCACGAACTATAGGAACGGCTAACACGGTTATTGACAGAACTATACCCTCAGAAGGTGTTGTATTTACCAACGGTTTATCTATCAAATACACTTTAGATGTTGCTGATATGATAACAATTTTTCATGCGTGAATACTACAAGAAGGGACGTAAAGTCCGTAAAGATACGGGCATGAAGGGTATGTCTATTAAAAGTGGGGACAAGCGACCCACTAAATCTGGTGCAGGTATGACTGCTAAAGGCGTTGCTAAGTATAGAAGAAATAATCCTGGGTCTAAATTGCAGACTGCGGTTACTGAAAAGAAACCTACGGGTAAAAGAGCGTCTAGGAGAAAGTCATATTGCGCTAGAAGTGCAGGGCAAATGAAAAAGTTCCCAAAAGCTGCAAAAGATCCAAATAGTCGTTTACGACAAGCAAGAAGAAGATGGAGATGCTAGATGGCAATAACTCGCGCACAGATGGCAACTCAAATTAAAAACCCGCCCAATAAAGCCTCAAGGCTTTCCCAGAAGAGGAAACGGGCAGCTGCAAAGGAGAGAGAAAAGAAGGATGGCGTATCTACAAAGTAATATACCGTATTTTAAAGCATGGATAAGAAGAGAATATACAAAGAATTTTATGGACTACCAAGGAGAGTTTTTGCACGCTATGGTGATTGCAGTAACAACAATGCCGAATAGATGTCTCAGTTTTCAAGTAGTTTTTACTGGCTGTGAGTCTGATAACACGGATGAACCAAATGTTCATGGTGGCGCTATGTGGGCAAGAATGCCCATAACTGCCTTGGTTGCTGATGTGTTTTATGAAGAATGGCCTGCACCTATGCCAACACATGTGACACAGCCTTGGGATTGTATGTCACACGACCACTCAGTTTACGTATTAAACAGGGCAACTCCTGCTCCTTGGATAGCCAAAGTCGATGGAGAGTTCTACCCTGCAAAATACTATTTTACTGTTGATTATACAAACAGTGAAGTAGCAGATGATCCTGCCCAGCATAAACAAAGTCATGTTCTTGAGTTGTTAGACGCAGGAGAATATACAGGTAACATAGTTGCGTTACCAAACAATCGGGTTCGTGTTACACACCCTGCGTGGTTTGAAACTGGAGAAGGCGCACCAGACTTTAGACCGAATCAAAATATTTTTCATTCTAAACAGGATCACGAATACGTTTGGGACACCCAACGTGTTTTTAATAATCTATATAAAGAGGAGCAAGAAGATGGCAAAAATGAAGATGGTTAAGGATAAAGACGGGAAAATGGTTCCTGAATTTGCCGCAGATGGTAAAGGTAAGATGGCTGCGGGTAAAATGGTAAAGAAGAAAGGCATGGCAAAAGGCATGGCTGCGGGTAAAATGGTAAAGAAGAAAGGCATGGCAAAAGGCATGGCTGCTGGCAAGATGGTTAAAAAAGGCATGGCAAAAGGTAAACAAGTTAAGAAAATGATGGCTGGGGGTAAAACCAAAAAAGGTTACTCTAAGGGTAAACTTGTTGGAAATCAGGCTAAACTAGATAAAAATAAAGATGGTAAGATTTCTGGAGAAGATTTTAAAATGATGTCTGGTGGCGGTATGATGAAGAAAAAAGGCTATGCTGCTGGTAAGATGGTCAAAAAAGGTATGGCAAATGGCGGTAAAGCTAAGAGCATGGCAAAAGGTAAAGCCAAGGTTCGTGGTTCAGGTATAGCCAAAAAAGGTGTAAGACCTGCTAAGATGAGGTAGTTATGCGTAGATATTATAAAAAAGGCGGTAAGATTTGCCCATCAGGTAAAGCGTGGGCAAAACGCACTTTCGATACGTACCCTAGTGCTTACGCTAATATGGCTGCTTCTAAATACTGTAAAGACCCTAACTATGCAAAAGGGGCTAAAGGAAAGAAGAAGAAAAAGTAATGGGCGCTCTTAAAGATTGGGTTAAACAAGACTGGGTTCGTATTGGCACGGACGGCAAAATTAAAGGTAAGTGTGGGACTTCTAAAGATAAAAAGAACCCAGACAGGTGTCTGCCAAGAAGTAAAGCCAGTAGTTTAAGCCAATCGCAAAGGGCGGCTACTGCTAAGAAAAAGAAACGAGCAGGAGCAAAAGGGAAAACAGTAGTAAAAAATACAAAACCTGCTACAGTAAAAATGCGTGTAGGCGGGCTTGCAAGGAGAAGAAGACATGGATGAAAAAGAAACTGAAGAAGAACTACGGGAAGAATTTTTTGAAGGTCCATATTCTGACTCTCAAAGTTTTGACCAATTTCTTTTAAGTAGAGGTAGAAGAGATTTAATAAAAACAGGCAAGGGTAAAGGTGAGACTATCAAACTTAAAGGTGGTGGTCTTGCTAGACGTAAGAGGAGCGTAGCACGAGGTTGCGGTGCTATAATGGAAAATAGACGCAAAAAGACTTTATATACATAAGGAGATAATTATGGCGCATTTAAAAATGGTTCAAGTAGGCACGGATGTTCACGACAACCCTGTTTACAATGTTGTGGACGAAAACGATAAACTTGTAAAAACTACTATATTTACCGAAGCAGAGGCACTAGCAATGATATCTGGGGTTGAAGCTGAAGCAGCTCCTGTTGAAGAAGCAGAAGAGATAATTGAAGAAGTAGAAGCAGTTATCGAAGAAGTAGAAGAAGTTATTGAAGGAGTAGAAGAATCTAGTGACGTGCCTGATTATGGAAGCATGACCAAAGTACAGCTAGAAGCTCTTATGAGAGAACATGGTATAGAATTAGACAGACGTAAGTCTAAAGGTGACCTATTAGAGCAGGTCGATGGCTATTTTAAAGGGTATTTTAGTATATAGGAGCTAAGAAATGGCGAATAAAGCAGTAGAAGATATTTATAAATATAAAGGCACAAAATCTGGTAAACTTGCAGATAGAGTGTTAAATACCACCACTGCGCGTAATATCAAAGATGAAGATTCTTTACGTAAGTTTATAT
>Ga0098043_1000544_pt1 | contig 13310 bp, 10 predicted proteins | sample 9B_taG_FD_92581 | JGI IMG/M metagenome (GOLD analysis project Ga0098043, IMG submission 92581) | Marine viral communities from the Subarctic Pacific Ocean - 9B_ETSP_OMZ_AT15188_CsCl metaG | ecosystem: Environmental > Aquatic > Marine > Oceanic | place: Subarctic Pacific Ocean | collected 2015-01-10 | reverse complement strand
TGTAACTAGATGGCCAGTTAGCTTTTGAATATAATAAAACATGGTTAGCTTCATCTCCTTTAACCGAATGTATAGTATCTATAATGACATTTGGTGACTCATCTAACTTAGCTTGTTTATATCTTTTTAATAATCTTAAAAAATAAATTACTTGTCTTGGTTTAAAGTTACGTCTTAGGATCCACCACCAAGCTTTCTTTTGTGCTTCATCAGGTAGGTCTAGCCCACACCATTCTTTCAATACAGTGAAGTCGTATCGTTTATAATCTGGTTCCTTAGACCAAAACTTAGTTGTTCTATAATCTGAGTCTGTTACTTCTCTGATGTATTTATACATAGCCTCAGCTTCTTTCTTCATTATTTCTTTACCGTTTGATATGGCTGTCCATGCTTTGATAGCTAACCACTGATTCTGATCAAATGACTTTTGACCTTTGTTATCTGCAAAATATATACCCGCATCTTTAGCTAATGCTTTTAATTCATTAACAGTTGTATGTATTCGTCCAAGTAAAAACCATTTACCTTTATCTTTCTCAAATGGTATTTCTTTAAAACTTAAATATCTTTTAACTAACCCTTCTTTAACTAAAGGTTCAAATGTTTTATCTACGCTATCTAAAATCCCTTTTCGAACTATCTGTGAGAACTGATGGATTGCTTGGCCAAATCTTCTAGTCTTTCTTAATACTACCTTTCGTCCTGGAAAAAATTTAGTAAAGTATTTTGTGTCTGCACCGTTCCATTGATAGATTGCCTGGTCATCATCTCCTGCAAGATAAATTCTTTTTACATTGTCTGCCATTTTATAAATTAGTGACCATTGTAGTGGGGTAAAATCTTGAGCTTCATCTAAAATTAAGACATCGAGCTGTGGAAACTCTACCTCATGCAAAGCTCTTTCAATCATATCGGTAAAGTCTAAAAAAGATCGCTCCCCTCCTGCAGTTTTATAATGTTCATAAGTGCTTATCTTTCTAGTATACACATCTAAATTATCTTTCTTTTGTGATTCTCTTTTGTAAACTAATACAGGATCTTCTAATAAGTTCCTTGCTTTATCATAAATACCTAGCGACCAGTCAGAGTAAGTAAAATTATCTTGTGACAATCTATTGTCAGATCTCTTAACAAAGTTATTAGTCAAAGCGTAATCAATCATACAGTCTTTAGTATCAAATATTTCTTCTTCAAAATATCTTCTGCAGTACGAGTGTAAAGTTCTAAACCTTGAAAATGATTTACTATCTAAGTGAGGAAAAGCTTCTAATGCTCTTATCTTGGCGGTATCAACTGCTTTGTTAGTGAATGATATAAACGCAATCTTCTCTGGATCAACACCTTGTTTTAAATATCTTTTAACAACTCTTTCAATTAAAGTCCAAGTCTTACCTGTACCAGGTGGACCAAAAATCTTAATTGTTTTGTGATGTATCTGTTTTTGTTTCTGGAGTCCTAAATTTGCTGTGGTACTCATCATCCATCTCACTAAGTTCTGCTTGTTGGTTTTTTGGTTTTATCTTTTGGTGGTTAACAAAGTCAGGCATTTCTACATACCATACATTACGCTCACCTTCAAAAAAATCATGCTTTTTACATTCAAGCAACCTTACCGCTGCATTAACACTTTTAAACGGTGTCTTTCTTTTTTCCAAAAAGTCAGCCAATGTATTACGTTTAAAGTAACAAGTGTTATCTTTGCTATCTAAAACTGTGTAACCATCTTTAAGCTTAGTAAAGTCATCCTGTTCAATTGTGCTTTCAAAAAATATTTTGAGAGTATTGTATTTCTCCTCCTCTTTGGTATCTTCATATTTAAATGAAGTATTCTCTGTTGCAGACTCTAATAAATGTTTCATCAATAACTCAAATGGACTTGGTCCTTTTTTGGGCTTTGGTAACGTTAACCAAAATATTCTGTATTTAGCTAAACAAACTCTCCAAGACTTTTCGTCTTTAGTATCTTCTGGTTTAAAAGTAACATGTCTATCTCTGAAATCACATTCATAAATAATACCTTTTGAGTCTTCTGTGTACGTTAGATTCTCAAACTCATTCTTAATATCTGGCGCCTGAACACCAATACCTAGTTTTCTAAGCTTACAAGTTTCTTTATCACAAATGGATGCAACAAAGTTATGTTTTGGTGGACAAAAATATTCGTACCCCTTATTATGTACAGACTGAGCAGTGCCATCACTTTCATTTCTTTTCAATGGCCCCTTAGGATGGGTTGCAAAGATTGTCTTTTGTCTTTCCCAAGCAACATCTTTTAGTTGTCTTACAGTTAAGTTACCTTCAGCTTTTTTCATTTCAGTAACACACACATTGAACAACATGTTGTTCCTGTCACCTGTCCAACCTTCCTGTATTACTTTCTGAACACATGGTGGATAATCTCTCCAATCAGTTTCAGCATTGTACTCAGTAACTTTATATTTATAAAAAGTTTCTGGTTTTAATTTTTTCTTTTCCGCAAGTTCTAAAAAACCACCAAGCATTAGTGGGGTGTTGGTATCATCAAATGCATACTCTACTGCAGCATTTGCATTGAAGTATGGCATGCCTACACCTTTGTTTAATGGAAAAACTTCTTTTGATAAAAAATATTCTTTGTTAATCTCTTCTAACTTGTCTTTGACTTTCTGTTTATCAGCCCAATCACTGAAAAAAATAAATAAATGTAATCCACCTGATTTAGACTTTACAGGCACTAATGGTAATTCAAAATCTCTTATTATGTCTACATACTTTTTTGATGTGTATTCTTTATAGTTGGCTGGATCGATATCTATACAAGACCATTTAAGCTTGTCGCCATTTTCTGGTCTTATACCTATTTGTTGTTTACCCTCAACATGACCCTTCCACAATTCTTCTGTGACTGGTTCGTGTTCCGTGGAGTATGAAGCTTTTCTCTTGCCCCTCTCATCCATCTCTCCCGTCAGAGAGATGGACAAGTATTGGGAAGAGTCTCCTTCAAATAATTGAAGTAGCTCTTTTTGCATTAGAACGGTGTACTTTGATCCGCGACCTGCTTAGCATCAGCAGATCCTTCCTTACCGAAGTCAACCTTACCAAAGATATCGCTTTGCTTAGCGGACTCATAAAACGCTTTTGTCGACTCTAATGTACCCGACAAACTTGGATCATCTAGATATCTATCGAATTCGACAACCCAACCGTACCAAGAGTTTTGTGAGTTACTCTCTTTAGTGGTCTTTAGTCTATAGGCTGTAGCCCAAGACGGTGGAGTAAAGAAACCTTTCTTACCTTTCATTCTACGACTCTGCATCATAGAATTCCAAGTCTTACTCTTTTTCTTCTGAGTAGATTTCATAGAGATTAGCGCAGTCTCAACTGGTGCATAATCTTTATCTAAGACATAAACAAAATGGTTACCTGTATCTTCTACATAGTTTCCATTCTCTAGTCTGTCTTTACCATCATCACCTCTATTTGTTTTAGACATGATTGCTGGATCCATGTGGATTCCAACTGGTCTTCCAGGACTATCGCCTCTGTCTTTCCACTCATTAAACGTGTTTATATATAAACATGGTACAACGATTAATCCTTCTTTACCTTTAAAAAGGTTTCCAGATGTTTCATTGTAAATATCTCCTTGTTTAGCAGACTCAATATACTTGCCATCTGATTCGTCAAGTACAGGTGAATTGCTGTAAAGGATTTTTAGGATAGGGAGCTTAGTGTCCCTTGCAGTTACGAACTCTTGTCCTTGTCCTGCTAACTCTTCCAAATTAAATTGCGTTGGAACACCCGCTTCTTTTTTTACAGCTACATCATTAGCTGCATTTTTTGCTTGTTGCATGTTACTCCTTCGTTGTTAACTTTGTGCGTGTTGCTACATAAACACCGAATAAATCGGCAGGAACGTCTTTCCCTTTTTCTATTTGCTCTCTTACGAAAGCTTTAAGAGTCATCGGTTCTACCTTTTCGGCTTGCTTAACATTATGCCCTTTATTTCGTAAATCGTCAACTAGAGATTTCGCCATGTTATCTTCATTACGACCAAAGGTTAATGTTACATTGTTTTTAATTAGATCCGCAAAATTATTTTCACGAAGCCAATCAAAAGCTTCTTCCGTTCGAGACGCAGGTATTCTCGCACCATAATATGGTTTGATCTCAACTGCTGTGCCGTCGGTAAGTTTGATAGAAGCTGCACCAGCTTTTTGCATTAAGTTTGGTATGTCTTGTTCAGAAAGTTTCAGTTCTTGTTCTTTTTTCTTTTTTAATTGATCTTCTAACGCTGATACTTCTTTCTGAATGTCCAATAACTTATTACAGGCAGTGGCAATATCTTCCATCGCTGTTGTGTCGAGTGTAATATTCTTCGACATTTGTTCTAAGTCCATAGTGACCTCCTTGATGCCATGTAATCTAATAATTTGACATCGTCAAGAAAAAAATATATTGATGGGATTAAATGAAATTCCAATACAAAACTAAACCCTTTGATCATCAACGAACAGCTTTACAAAAAGGTGCTAAGTGGGGAGCTTACGCATATTTTATGGAGATGGGTACAGGTAAAACAAAAGTTGCAATTGATAATGCAAACTATCTTTATACTACTGGTGCAATTACTCACGTCTTGGTTGTTGCACCTAATTCAGTTTATCGTAATTGGATTAAAGAAATACAAGTACACTCAAGTTGTTCATCTGAAATACATGTGCACAAAGATAAAAATGTTTATGGTAAAGGTGAAATTATTTGGCATCTAATTAACGTAGAAGCTCTTAGTCATAAGAGTGGTGTTAAAACAATTTCAGAATTAATCAGGTATCATGGTCAGAAGATGATGTGGATTCTAGATGAATCCACCACAATAAAAAACCGATCAGCAAAACGAACACGAAACATTTGTAAATTAGGGAAGCTAGTAGCATACAAACGTATCCTAACAGGCTCACCAATAACAAAATCTCCATTAGATCTATATACACAATGTGAATTTTTAAGTCCAGATCTTTTAGGTTTTACTTCTTTTTTTACTTTTAGAGCTAGATATGCAGTAATGCAACAGATTGAGATGGGTGGCAAACAGATGTTATTTCCAAAGTATTATACTAATCTTGAAGAGCTAACTGACAAGTTACAAACCTTTTCTTACAGAGTTAAAAAGAAAGATTGCTTAGATTTACCTGATAAATTGTACACAACTCGAAGAGTACAACTAACCATAAAACAAGCAGAAGTTTACAATAGATTAAAGAAATTTGCCTATGCTACTATCAATCGAGATGAAGTAAGCTTTCAGAATAAACTTACAGAAATACTTAGATTACACCAGGTAGCAAACGGGTTTGTTACTTCTGATGATGGAACAGTGCAGGTTTTTGATGATTGTCCTAAGATAAAAGAATTACTTGGTATATTGGAAGAGTCTGAGGGTAAGTTTATAATATGGGCTAATTATGTACAAAACATAAAAACGATTATTAGTAAACTGAAGGAGAAATACGGTGATAAATCTGTGGTTTCAATTTTTGGAGAAGTGTCAACAACTGATCGCCAAGAAGCAGTCAGAAGGTTTCAGGATGATGATAGCTGCCGTTATTTTGTTGGTAATCCTTCCACCGGTGGCTATGGTCTTACTCTTACAGCTGCTAGCTATGTCGTTTACTTCTCTAATTCGTACAATTTGGAAGTACGTGAACAATCAGAAGACAGAGCACACAGAATCGGACAAGAAGAAAATGTAACTTACATTGATCTTATGGCTGAAAATACTATTGATGAATTTATAGTTACTGCCTTAGATAAAAAAATGAAATTGTCAGCACAAACTCTTGGGGAAGAAGTTAAGAAGTGGATAAAGTAGAATAATACTGTTCAACTTTTTTAAACCATTTATCCTCATATTCAGATAATTTAGATTGATCCATCTTGAAACCTTGAAATAATAAGTCTTTGGTGCAGATAGCAATGAACCCTTGCAAGATCTCGCCATGTTGCTTTTTATGTGCTAAACTATATGCTGCGATTTGATAGTAATAATCCTCAATCCACTCTTCTCTTTTAGGTTTATTAGATTGTTTAAAGTCTATTATTGTAGGTTTATCCTCAAATACCCCTACTAAATCTGTAGATCCAGCCCATTGGTCCTCATATGCTAGGTTTACTTCACTACCATATATAGTCTTTAAAGGGCCTAAGCCGTCCTCTATGACCCTATGAGCCATTAATCTGGCCTGAGCACCGTCTTTTGATAAATTGAAGTATCCTACGCCGTTTATGTAATTTTCTAATACATAATGCATTTCTGTACCTCTAGTGGCTGCTTGGTTCATGATTCGTTGTGCTTCTTGATAACCCACTCTTTCACGCCATGCATCCAATGAAGCTTTCTTTTCTGGTGATTGTGTTGCAGATAAAATGGTTGTAACCGAAGGTACCTTTTTTTCACCTACTTTGTAGGTTCGTGGTCCGTGGTCGTCGTCCCGAAAGTAATTACTATAAGAATATTTATTATCCCATTTATAATCTGTAATTGTGAATTTTGATTCTTCCCGGATGATTTTCATCCGTAAGTAATACTATAAATGTTGAGAAAGTACAGCTAAAAGTATAGTGGCTAAACCACCTATAATCCATTTTTCTATTCTAAGTATTCTAGCTTCCATTTTCTCTATCTTCTCAAAAGTTTGTTTCTGCATAATTCTGCAGATCTTTTCATGATATTCAATTTTTTCTAATGCTGATTTAGCTTTAGGCATTACTGTTGTCCTCTTTCAGCTAGAGCTTGTCCTAATGGATCGTTAGGAAATAAGCTTTTGAATTGTTGTGAATTCACAGGTTGCATATTTTGAACAGGTTGAATCGGTTGTGTGTATTTTGGATCGACTAAGCCTTGATATGCTGGTGGTTGTTGGTTTACGTTGGTAGGCATATAGTTAACGATTGCGTTAGCTTCCTGTCCACCTTTGTCAGCACCGTCTAAAAAGTTTACTCCAGCTATATCTTCAGATTGTGAACTCTTATCTATTACGCTTAACTCAGGAAACAAATCTTTTCTTAACCTAGGATCAATAGCTTTTGTACTAAAACCAAAAGCTGGTACCTTGATATTTTTATTTATTAAATAATCAGTTACCTCTTCAAAGTTAATTTTTTTAGGATCTACATCAGGAAAATCTTTATCCTCATCCGCAGCCCAGTTTAATAATCTAAACATAGACTTAGGCATATTAGCTGGACTCATTGTTTTACCCAATTTATCAAATCTTTCCATGTCTGTATAAACATCCAATAATCTTTTTAAAGCTTGTGGACTTGATAACATATAACCACCAGCACCTAAAAGCATAGCAAAAGGAATTGCCGCGGCTAGTGTGCCACCACCTGCAACAAAAGCTCCTGCGGCTCCAGCCGCACCACCAGATAAAATAATTCTTCTCATAATAAATTGTTGTGAGTCAGAAATTAATTTACCGTACTCTTTATCTAAAATATCAATCATTTGTCTTAAATCATTAGCGGCGGCTTTACCTTGTGTACCACCCCCAAACATTTCAGTCCATTTAGCCATTGATGCTTCTTTACTTGCTTCATCAGTATAACCAAGAGCCTCTCTAAATTTTTTAATATTAAAGTTTCCTGCTTCTCCTGCTTTAATCATAATATCTCTTGCATCAACTTCACCTATTTTATATCTTTGTGCGATCACAGGATCTACTCTAGTAACTTGTTCTAATTCTTTAGTACCTGCTGCATCAAATATTTCATCATAATTTTTGTAATTGACTGCACCAACTCTTTCAGCATCCGCTAATCTATCCGCTACTGTTTTACCAGCAAGATCAGGTTGTTTTTCAAAAGATTTTAAATAAGCATCCCAAATGTATCTTGATCTGGCTCTATTAAATAATTCAGCACCTTCTTTAAAATTAGGATTGTTAACACCAAATAAATATCTAAGCTCCTTAATACCGTCTGCAGATCCTTTAGCGAACTCTTGGCTCAATACTTTATTCCACATTTGGTCACCTGTTACTTTGACTGGTAAATTATTTAACATACCTTTTACAGAAAATATGTTTGCAGAAGTGTTAGCTATCTTTCGAGCAGTAGGCTTGTTAAAAGCACCAACAATTGTACTAAAGTATCTATTAGCTGATTCTAGTTGTTCACCAAAGTCAGCCATACCTCTAGTTACTTTTTCTGCATATTGATCAGCCGCCTCTTTACCTGTCGAGTTCAATAAATCGTCATACTGTTGTTTAAAGTTTGCACTAGCTAAATAACCTTGAATGTTATCTGTATTAGCTACTTTATTAAAATCTTCTTTGAAAGCTGTTCTTAAAGAATAAGCTATTTGTGAAGGGTCTCTCATTCTTGTGACAGCTAAGTTAGCAGTCAATGTTCTCATCAACCCTTGGTATTCAGTTGGAGTTATTTGATCATCAATACCTCTAAGTTTATTTATGACATCTATTAAAGAATCATCAAAACCTGACTCTTTCATTTTAGCTGCCGTGTATTCTGGAACTCTTTGACCATAACCAAGTTCTTGTCTTCCTAAAAAAGGTTCAGGTAAAGTATCTTCAAATCTTTTCATAAAATCTTCTGCAACCTGTTTTACTGATTTAGTAGGAACAAACTTCGGGTTACCCATGCCTTCAGCAATAGTATCAAGCATTTTAAATTGAGTTTGAATAGTTCTATTATAATCTAAAAAGTTTTTTTGCATTGCAGGTAAAAATTGATACTGCAACATACCTACTTGTTCCAATGGAGCTTTAGTAACCACTTCATCTAACATTCTTTCGAATAATTGTTTTTCAACCGCAGCTCTTTGTTTTTTTGCAAAAATGTTAGCGAAAGGGAATACCCCAAATACTTTTTCAAAACCTTGTACAATTCTTCCTCCAAGTTTTTCAGTTTGTGCTACTGTAGAGGCACTTAAATTAATGTTTCTTTTGCTTGCTGCCTCAGTTAATTCTTTAGATTCTTTACCTAGACCTAATATACCTTTTGTTCCTCTTAAAGTTGCACCTAAAATAGGAGCCATTGATGATCCAGCTAAGTTAAAAAATAGCGCATTACGCATAGCTTCAGCTGAATGAACTAACACCTGTTGAGCGTAAGGAAGTTTTTTGACATCATTATCTGAAATATCACCTAAATCATTATTAGCTGCTGTTTGAAAGTCAGTTGCTACGTTGGCCATATCATATAAGACTGAACCCGCACCAGCTCCTGCCGAACCTGCTAATTGTGATTTAGCTTCAGTTAATAATAATTGTGATGGTGCTTTTGATACCGTTCTAAAGCCGTCCACTACTCTTCCAAATGATCTAGCCACATTACCTAGAATTTTAAAATTTCTTATAACTGGTAATCTTCCTAATGCTTTTTCATATTTATCAAAGTTAATTGATGCGGCTCTTAATTTATCTGCATTATAACCAGCAGAAGGATCTCTAGCAAACGCGCTAACTATTTTAGGCATATCTTTTATGTAAACAGCTCCACTACCTGCTACATCTCCAACTAATTCTAAGTCAGATCTTTCAATTCCCTCTCCTGTAAATGGAAAAATACCTTTAGTTGCTGTTTTAAAAGGATCAGCTTTTGCTTCTTTTTCTTTAGCAATAAGTGTAGCACCTATGTTTCTTTCTTTCTCAACTTCAGCTACGTTTTTATACCCTTTTAATTGTCCTGACTCTAAAGCTAAATCAACTGCAGCTCTTTGATTATCATCAAGCTTAGAGGGGTCAAATGTTTTTTCATCTAACCTTTTTTGTAATTCTTGTAATGTAGCCATTATTCAATTGTTCCAATTATTTGCTCTTGGTTTTGTGCTATGTTTTTTCTTAAATCACTGTTAGCTCTGTCAGCATATATTTTTCTTATATACGGCATTTGTTCAAAGCTTAATAAGAACTCTTCATTACCACCAGCTTCAACGTAGTTTTTAGATAGTCTCAAAAATTGTGCCTCTAAATCTTTTGCTAAGTTTTTATAAGAAGATCTAACTTCTTTTTCACCTGTAAATAGCCCCATGATTTTAGTTGCTTGTTCAGCATCTTGTACGTCAGCTCTTGTCAATCTGTCTTCAGTCTTATTTGCATTAGCAAGAATGTATTTCATTCTAACTTCAATCAATCTTGCTCTGGTAATATTATCTAATTCACCATCAGAAGTTTTAGCACCATCCATAATTGATCGTACTTCTTTTCTATATTGATTTACTACTTTTTCCGTTTCTTTTCTTTCTGCTTCTGTACTAGCTACTATATTCCCAGCATCATCAATTTTATCAGCAGTAATTAGATCTACTATTTCAGCATCTGCGTTAGAACTTGCAGACCCTACATCTCCAATACCCATTAATTCAAAAGCATCTCCAATTGCGCCTGTTACTTTTTCAAAACCTAATTTACCTTTAGCGGTTAAACCAAATGCTTCTTTTGGTAATGAATCAACTACTTGTGTGAATTTATAACCTTGTTCAATACTAGATAATTGTTTACGCATTTTGTCTAGTCTAGCTGTTGAAACTTTTACTGGAGTATATTCTGTATACTTCATAGGAACGGCCATAGTTCCTGAACCATCTGGAGTTGGTACAAACATTACATCCAAACCTGTTTTTTTATCAGTTCCAACTTGAACTGTTCTAGCACCAAAAGGAAGACTTGGGTCTCTTACTACTACTGTTCTTCTCTCTTTATCTGCTTGTATACCAGCAGGTTTTTGTTTTTCTTTTGCTTTCAAAAATGCAACTGCTAAATCTTTTCTTCTATCTTGTTCCTTGCTAAATAAAGCAAGAGCTGTATCTGCAACACCAGATCCAGATTGGCCTGCAACATCTAAAAATCCTCTTACACCTGATTTAGCTGTCTTACCTGACATTAAACCTGTTGCAAATTTTAATAAAAGAAGATTACTTGTTTGATCATTACCGCCTGTTAAATTTGTAATTCTATCATAAAAAGCATTAAACTCATCTGCTTCTTTACTTCTTGCCATTTTCTTTTTAATTATTTCACCTTTTTCAGCATCTTTCTCTTGTTTGTTAGCTAAAAATTGTATTTCATCTTCATTTAAATCTGTTTCTTTAGACACTTTCGGTAATGCACCTTCATTAGTGACATTTGCTCCTCCAGTTACATTAGGATCGAATGTAAATACTTTAGATATTTGATCTACTGTAGCTACTGGTGTAGTTCCTTGAGCTTGTTCATTTTTATAAGCTTCGTCTAGTTTTTGTTGTGCAATTTTCTTATAGTCTTGAGAACCGATAATAACTTCTTGTCCATCAATTACTGTAGGTTTACCGATGTTTTGTTTATCTTGTTCAACACTTCTTAGAACATCTCTGACTGTAAATGCAATAGGTTCTCCTAATACTTGTTCTTCAGCAGGAGCTTTTTCTCCTAAAACTAATCCTGTACCTATACCTCCAAGACCTACGGCTGTAGTTCCTTTAGGTATTCTTTTTGTAAATTCTTTACCTGTTGTTTGCATTGCTTTTGCAGTTTCAGGAAATTTCTTTTTTAAAGTTCTTTGTGCACCTGTTAATCTTAAACCTCTTGAAGCCAATGGTGTACCTAATGCTAATTGTCCAATACCAGATGCTACTTGTCCGATATCTCCTTCCTTAGCTCCCGTCATAATATCTCCAACACCTTCACCACCAAGTAATAAACCTGTACCAAGTTCAGTTGAACCTGTAGCTCCTGGAAACTTTTTAGCTCCTCTTGCCATTAGTCCTTGTAATCCTGTACCTGAAGTTCCAGATCCTAACCCAGCACCTTGAGAACCAAGTGCTCTTTGATAGCCCATTGGAATACCTTGGGCTGCTCTCGCCGCTCTGATACCACGCATTGTTCGATAACCCGCCATACCTGCACGACCTACGTTAGCTAACATTCCTAATAAACCTATAGCTGGTAAAGGCATTAGTTACCTCCTATTCGCCATATTGTAAGCAGCATATGCACCGATACCCGCGCCTGCAGCTTGTGCCATTGGGTTACTACCTGGTGCCGTGGTCGCTGTTACGGCAGACTGTGATGTTGGCATATTAGTCATGATACCTTTTAAGAACTCTAATCTTTGATAAGGTTCGTATGATCTAGCTAATTCTGTCTGTCTTGATGCATCTAAAGCTTGTTGACCAAGCGCTCTTTGTACTCCACCCGCTTGTAATAGACTTGCTATATCCGCTTGTTGCATTGCTTGTTGTTGTGCACCCAACGAACCAAGTAATTGTCCTGCTTGTTGTTGTAATCCTTGCTGTTGTGCTGCCAATCCTGCCGCTTGTTGAAAACCAGAAGCCATCGATTGACCTATGTTAGCTTGAGTTGCTCTTTGTAGTTCCGCTCTTTGCACACCTTCTCTTGCACCACCAAATGCACCTTGACCAATTGCTTGTGCTGATAATTGGTTTTGCGCCATCTGACCTTGTCTAGCTATCTCATCTGTCACGTAAGATTGATAAGGATTTAAAAATTGATTAATGTTTGGTCCCTGCATTGAACCTAAAACAGATCCAATACCCATAGCAGTAGCTGGTTGACCAACACCAGTTACCCCTGCTTGTGAAAATCCTGTTTGCTCTAATCCTGATGGTCCTGCAACTTGAAATGCCGGTACCCCCACAGGTGTACTCGCTAGTTTAGCTGCTTGATCGTAGAGAGCGAGTTTTCTACTTTCTACTTCTGGTGCTTCTCTAGCTATTGATACTTGTGTTCCTGAAGTGGAGCTTCCTCCGCCACCACCTCCGCCACCGAAGATGAAACTCATATTATGTTAGCTCCTTTGTATATAAATATCTTTTTACTTGCCATTGTTTAGTTCCTAAAAATTTTTTCCAACCAGGTCTTGCATGCACCGCTATTTTTTTGCAATCTTCCGATCTTGCAAAGTCTTCTATCGTTTCTGCAGCCTCGTCTTGCCATAATTCTCTTTTGTCTCCTTTTAACAATATGACTTCACATTGTTTATAGTTCGGTAAAACCATCACTCTAGTAACAAATACACCGAACACTTTGTACTTCTCACCATCGTCAGAGCCAAACATCATAAACAATTGAAAGGCTCCATCTTTAATTCCGTCTTGAAGATCTTTAATATCCATGGGATTGCCATCGTATTTCAAACCTTCTCTTAACATAAACTCAACAAGTGACCAGTACTCGTCAAGTTTGTTTGGTTCGATGTATAATACACCGACCTCTTTTTTAATTTGCTTTCTCTTTGGCTTCATCTAATAAATCAAATATTCGTTTGAACTTAGCTTGTTGGCCATAAAAGAATGCTGCTCCTTTTTT